>Ga0265797_10003865_pt1 | contig 23470 bp, 33 predicted proteins | sample P2T30metagenome_FD_192433 | JGI IMG/M metagenome (GOLD analysis project Ga0265797, IMG submission 192433) | Plant litter microbial communities from East Loma Ridge, Irvine, California - P2 T30 | ecosystem: Environmental > Terrestrial > Plant litter > Unclassified | place: USA: California... | reverse complement strand
AAGCATTCTGTGGAATGCGCATGTACTAGCTGAGGGGCCTTCAGCACGCACCTCCGATGCCTTGGACGACTAAGACTACGCTGGGTACCTCCTCGCGCATTCTACGGCTCTACCATGTCCTCTAGGCGTCTACTAATGTTAACTGGAAAGCAAGCTGATGCAAAGCTCGGTCAAAACCATTATTTACTAACGCTGAGCGCGGGTGTTCGACTAGAAACCGACTTCCAACAAGCCTATAAACACCACGTCCAATCGATTCCTACCAAAATTTGCGCACCGATTGACAACAGTCCTTCCAGCTACTCAAATTTCTACACACCGTTACCCCACCTTGGTGCGTTAAGGATTATGCCCATCAAACACCCGGAGATGATACCAGCGCAAGGGAGAGTGATGATCCAGCCCATGTAGATCCATGCAACCATGCGCCAGTTGATCGTTCTCCACGTACCATTACAAAGACCGACACCAACAGTGGCGCCAGTAATACACTGAGTAGTCGAGACAGGGAGCGCAAGCTTGGTAGCCAAGATCACAGTGATCGCCGCGCCCAACTCCATCGAAAATCCACGTGCTGGCGAGTGCAGAGTAATCTTATTTCCAAGAGCTCGCATGATGTTGTAGCCGTAAGTCCAGAGACCAACAACAATACCGGCACCTCCGAAGGCGAGAATCCAGAGGGGAACAGGAACCTTGCTGGAGATCTCGCCGGTTGACCAGATGAAATAGATGGCCGTGTATGGTCCGATGGCGTTGGAAACGTCGTTGGCCCCATGAGCAAAAGAGGCAGTAGATGCAGTCATGATTTGCAGGAAAGAGTATGTGTATTCAGCTCTGTTGTCGTAGTGCTCGCCAGTAGCGTGGACCTTCTCGATATCGCCAGACAGGAAATCTTTGTGGCTTTGTTGAGAAACAACATCTTGTTCAACACCGTGGAAGACTGCATACTTGATCCACCAGAAAGCAACGGCGGGGGTGTACCATGGACCCAGGGGAGGCTGCTTCTTAGGTGTTGAGAGTTGCTTCGCAGGAGTGGCAGTAACTCGATGAGTAGATTCGATAGGGACAATATCAGAGTCGGAGCTAGTGGCCTTCGCGGTTGTAGAGTGAATGGCATCCTTCTCAATGTCATCGTGTATGGGTCGACCTTCTCCAGCGCGCTTTGCCTCGAGCTCCTCCGCGGTAAGATGTCCGGCATAGAAGTCAGGGATGTTGCCAACAGCCATACCCTCTGGACGTGGGGTGGGCTCGGGGCGGCGGAGGAGGAGAGGACCTTGAATTACTTGCCAATCCTTGAGTTCCCAGTCACCCTTGATGATGCGACGGTACAGGAAGGGAATGAAGACTTCGGTTTGAAGGTCAGCAGACAAACTAGGGCAACTGAGTGGCCTGAGGACTTACATGTAGCAACCACAAGGGCAACGACTACACCAACAACGATGGAAACCCACACAGCTTGGATGTCGGTAAGGTCTATCTTCGCAGAACCACCCTTCCAGCAGATGAGGAGTGACAGCAGGAAGGAGGTGACGAAGAAGTAGACTGGAACCATGAAGAAAGCCTTATAAACCGGATTGTTGCGGCGCATTACACCGTACTTGGTGATCAAGAATATGATAGCACCAAAACCACCGGAGATACCAGGAGCGATACCCCAGGCAGCGAAGACCTGAGATACACCTTTGAACGACCAGTTGATCCCTTGGGGGCCAGAAGCGGCAATACCAACACCGATGACACCACCCATTATCGAGTGTGTTGTGGATACAGGCATGGTAAAGCGTGTGGCAATTGTGAGGTACGTCGCAGATCCGACAATGGCACACATCATGCCCAACATGAGCACTGATGGGTCCTAAATTTTCATGTACGGATCAGCCAATGATTCACATTCGTTTTGTTGGCATCGTTGAACTGTATCCCTGCTGGCGACGAGGCGAGCTCGGTTGCACTTGCGGTGAGGGGATACTACTCACATCTTCGAACAGTTTTGTGCTAATGACCTTGGTTCGGATGGTATCAGTGACGCGAGAACCGACCAGCATCGCTCCAGCGAACTCCATCACGGAGGCAATGCACATGGCTTGCTTGAGAGACAATGAACGACTGGCCACAGATGTGGCGAATGAGTTAGCTACATCGTTGGCTAGAGTTTATGATCAGTAAAGTTTACTCATGTGCTTGATGTATTCAAAACAAACCTCCAATGTTCCACGCATCCAGAAATGCGAAGATTGTGCCAATGGCAAAAATGTAATCGAACTGTGGAAGGGCCGGCATCTTGATGACCTATGGTCCTAATGGACTAGTGGTGCTGAACGAATACTGCTCGAGTTTCACCTCGACGAGACACGATACAATATATATAACTACCATGCCAACGTATGTTGGGATCTCGTCATTCAGCCATGGAGAACCTTGTAACGCAGTACTTTAGGCTTCCAACCAACCAGCGCTCGTAGTCGTCTCATGTGCGCCTCCAAAACATCATCTTGGGAGTGGCACGGCGCCAGGAAAGCCTCGTCAGCCCGGGTACGCTTCTGGGCAGCTTGGACGATATGGTTCTCACTGAAACCCAGAGGCTGGTTGGGGCTTCCAACGATGGGTGCTGTCCTATTTGGCATCTCCGCCGACATGTAATTGTGTAGGATGGGAGGATTCGCTTGGCGCCAGGATTCCGCTCGAGACTAGTGCCCGCTTTGGGTTAGCTGTGGTGGTGACGAAGAGCCAATCGCAACTACCACCTGGAGCACGGGTTGTCCATGATAATCGTGGACGGTATAGAAGGAGAAAGTAAGACCAGAGCGGGGATCTTGGAACCAAGAGTAGTTCGAAACCAATAAACCACTTAGGTGTCCTGTCCTTGCCGAACTTCCGTGTTTTCAATACTGGATTCAAGACAGCGATCGCGAATACCAAGGGGCGTCCAGGAGCTGAATACATGGAAGGTGTCTGGAAATGCATGAGATGTTCCTTGCTCCACATGGGTCACCACACCACCGGCGTACTTGGTTGTCGACCATAGGATCATATGAGCTGATCGTTGGTTATGTCTATAACAGGAAGGCGATATGTTCCGCTCCAAAATCGAAAATTTGAGTTCTTTCCCTGGTCAGCTTCAAATAGCTTCTCAGCCGGTCCCTGATTGGAACGAGGTTGAGATTGGGGTATTGACCGCCTGTGTTTGTCCTGATGTGATCATGGATGCCTCAAGCCTGAGAACTGGTGCACTGTACATCCAGAGCACGCGAGCTCGGATGAAGACCTGTAAAAACTACGAAAAAAGCCCGCTGACAACCAGAGGCATGATAAGGTCCACACTTATGCGCCTGACCACTCGTACGAACATGCAACAAATGACAAGAGGCGCCAATGTGGCTGTCTTGTCAGTACAAGCGCGCTTGGTAGGAACGCCCTGCTGGAACGATATCTAGCCAAGACATGATATGCGCCCATTTAGTGGACTGATGTTCCATTGTCGAGAACCTGCGGGCCCTAAGGCGCATACTGGGTGAGGCGTATGTGTCTTGGTATATCCAGTAGACTGTCGATGCCCAGTTTTTCGAGGACTCAGTCGATTGTATACGAGAGGAAAAACGGCGGTCAATTCGCGCCGTATTGGATGGTTCTCCATACTCCTTGCTTCGTGCACATCAACATGGAAAATGGGAAGCATATACATGCCGGCGTGTATAGAATCGGATTGACCAACTGTATTTGCTCCTCGAGTACGATACATACACTTGTTTGGTCTGTTTCAGGCACAAAGAGAGATCTGAAAACTCACAGGAATATCGTCGTACTTGAACCCGTACCAGTCTTCATGGGCATCCTCCGATTTGTAGAGCGAGGAGATAGGATACGATGTTGGAACTGGTGAGCACGCAACGGCGCATGAGGTTCGCTCGTGTAATATCCCACAATGGCCATACTTATTAGGAAATGGAGACGCGATCATATTTGGTTCAGGGCAGCGGAGGATTCCGTCAAGAGCAAGCGTGCATGGGTACTTCAGTACGCGCAGACTATTTGGTTATCATATATCCTGCTTTCCGAACCTTTTTTGAAGATTTCGAGTTACGCTGTGTCGTCCTATCGAGGGGTTCGGCGAAGGCAAGGAATCGGACAGGAGCTTTGAGGTGGTTTATGAATGTAAGACAGCTCCGTGGACGATGAAGCTTGAGAGAAGTGTTGAAGGCGGGGAGCGCTAAGCCCAAGACAGGTGCAAAATGGAAAGCGCGCGGCCTAGCGCGAAATCGCGACGAAAGCGCGTCCTTGTCTCCCCTAGCGACGACGTGCCTGCCCCTCAAGCAACACCAACCCTCACGATTGACAATACACGACACATAGAATGGCGGACAGACAAACACCTTTTTCCATCAGTCTCTTCGGCAGCCAAGCCGGCGATGGCCCTCAAGATGCAGCTGCGCCTTCGCGCGTACAGCAGGCGCTCGTCGACTTTATCATGGACTTTACTCTTGACAACATCTTTGTCTACCGGTAGAGAAGACTGTTCAATGCACCGGATGCGCTCCTCTAACTAGTCGCAGAGATCAAATACGCGAGAACGTGCTCTTGAAGCAGTACTACTGCGATATCGATGTCGCGCATCTCATCAGCTACAGTCCAGAGCTTGCACACGATCTCAGACAGAACCCAGCAGAAATCATACCCCTCGTATGTGGCACAGCTCAGCGTTGCATGTGCATGCTGACAAAAACTAGTTCGAGTCCGCATTAAAGTCGTGCACACAGCGCATTGTTTACCCCTCACAAAAGAACATTCAGCTCCCTGAGCACCAGCTGCTCCTCCACTCGAACGCTTCTGAACTTTCAATTCGCGACCTGACCGCAACCAACGTTTCCCAACTCGTTCGCATACCCGGCATCATCATCGGTGCCTCGACGCTCTCGTCCAAATCAACAGCGCTCGCCATACGATGCAGGAATTGCCAGCACGAAGAAATCCTTCCTGTATCAGGTGGCTTCTCAGGTGTGTCTCTCCCAAGGACATGTGGCAGGAAGCGAGGAGAGGGGGAGAGCGGAGAACAGTGTCCGCTGGACCCTTACTATGTCATGCACGAGCGCTGTCAGTTCATCGACCAACAAGTGCTCAAGCTGCAGGAGGCGCCCGATCAGGTTCCAGTCGGTGAACTACCACGACACATCATGATATCTGCAGACCGCTATCTGGCGAATCGTGTCGTCCCAGGTACACGGTGCTCGGTCATGGGTGTCTTTTCTATTTACCAGCAAAAGGGTTCTAAACGTGCTGGCAATGCCGCAGTAGCCATTCGTAATCCATACATCAGGGCAGTTGGCATTCATGCAGAAGTCGACCACGGCAGCAAAGGCAATGCTGTCTTCACTGAGGAAGAGGAGCAAGAGTTCTTGGAGATGAGCAGGAGACCCGATATCTATGAGGTCTTTGCACGTTGCATCGCGCCCTCCATCTACGGAAACCAGGACATCAAGAAGGCTATCGCTTGTTTGCTCATGGGTGGTGCGAAGAAAATTCTGCCGGACGGAATGAAGCTTCGTGGAGACATTAACGTGCTCCTCCTTGGTGATCCTGGTACTGCCAAATCTCAACTCTTGAAGTTCGTTGAGAAGGTCTCGCCAATCGCAATTTACACTTCTGGCAAAGGATCCTCAGCAGCCGGTTTAACAGCATCTGTGCAGCGCGACCACAATACACGAGAATTCTACCTCGAGGGTGGTGCCATGGTCCTAGCTGATGGCGGCGTAGTGTGTATCGACGAATTTGACAAGATGCGCGATGAAGATCGAGTAGCCATCCACGAAGCCATGGAACAACAAACCATTTCCATCGCCAAAGCAGGCATCACCACGATTCTCAACTCGCGAACCTCGGTGCTAGCAGCCGCTAACCCTATCTTTGGTCGCTACGATGATATGAAGACACCTGGTGAGAACATCGACTTCCAGACTACCATCTTGTCACGTTTCGACATGATCTTCATCGTGCGCGATGAGCACGATCGCGGTCGTGATGAGCGGATAGCAAAGCACGTCATGGGCATTGCGATGGGCGGTCGAGGTGTTGAAGAGACAGTGCAGGCCGAGATTCCAATCGAGAAGATGAAGCGCTACATCACATACTGTCGGCAAAAGTGCGCACCGCGTCTGTCGCCCGAGGCGGCAGAGAAGCTTTCCAGTCACTTTGTTAGCATTAGGCGGCAAGTGCATGCTTCGGAGATCAACGCAAATCAACGCTCGAGTATTCCCATCACTGTCCGTCAACTAGAAGCTATCATTCGTATTACCGAGTCGCTAGCCAAGTTGTCGCTGTCGCCCATCGCAGACGAGTCACATGTAGATGAGGCAATCCGTCTTTTCCTCGCTTCTACCATGGACGCAGTAAATCAAGGTGAAGGCCAGAGCTCGAAGGAGCTTATGGATGAAGTCAACAAAGTCGAAGAAGAACTCCGACGACGTATGCCTATTGGATGGCAAGTCAACCTGTCTACGCTCAAGCGTGAGATGGTGGATGGAAAGGGTTACTCGGAGCAAGCACTTGCTCGCGCACTGCATGTCATGAATGCACGTGAGACGATCAGATGGAGACATGGCGGTAGTGTAGTGTTCAGGGCGAGCGCATAGGCTAAGGACATGATTTGAATGGGCGAAATGGCGTCTAGCGTTTGTGGTGTTTGCATATGTGCTGTGGGTGCTTTGAGCAGAGTTTTCGGGCAGGGCGCACACTGGAAGTGCTTCACAACGAGGTTCATGGAGCGTTGGCAACGCAGAGCTGTATTACGACGTCTTTCATCGAGATGTTCCCTGGATAATTCCACCAGACGTTTTCTCTCTCACGCTATATAAGGCTGGATACCCAGCATGGGTACTGTAGGTCATCTATACTGTCTTTACCCGCTCTACTAGTGTGAAGGGAGTATCGAGATACAGCCCTTGAACTTTGAAGATGCCGACATGCACTGTTATGGCATTGACTATGCCATGGAACTGTCCGCTGTCGACCGTTCGCTCTACTCCCAGAGCGCGATGGGTCCTTGGCATGCTGTCTTGCATGACGAGTCGCTTCCGCCGCTCGCTGGTGGTGGCATGAGTTGTCGGAGTGAAGAGTTGATCCGATCCGCTCCGAGCTCGGCGTCGCTCGGGGAAAGTCGTCGGCTGATGGTTCGATCTGATAACCCAGGATCTTCATCTGATAACACTCGTCCACCTCATTCGTACCTCACGCTGCAGGACGTCAACATGTCCAACGACGCTGCTGCACCCGAGAACGCCAACACTCCGGTTTCAGATCACAATTACAGTGCTGTTTCATCGCCCGCAGCATCTCCTGAAGGCAGTGCATTCGGGGCTGCAGGCTCTGATGACCGCCGCTCCTCTACCAGTCGACGTAAGTAGCGCTTTTGCTTTTGCCGTGTACCTTGTGCCAGCGGTTCGCCGCGGCTGTCGGCTGCAAGACATGTCGCAACCGCGTGTCTGGCCCTCGCCCGCTTCACGACAACTGACAGCCGCCCAGACCTCATTCCAAAGGCCCAGCCGACCTCATTGACCGCCGCCACGTTGTCTGCCACCAGCAACACAAATGGCCCCTGCCTGTCGGGCGGGGGCCCTGCGAGCAAGCACCACACCGTCCCGCCCCGCCCCAAGCCCGGCCGCAAGCCTGCGACTGAAGAGCCCGAATCTAGGCGGAAGGCTCAGAACCGTGCATCGCAGCGCAACTTCCGCGAACGCAAGCAGAAGAATGTCCAATCCCTGATTGAGACTGTCAACAGAATAACCCAAGAGATGAAGGATAACAGCAGCGCGTACGAACGCTCCTTGCAACATATGCAAGAGCAGGTACACTACCTCGAAAACCGTAACAGAGCGCTAGAGGAAGAGTTGAAGATGTACAGACAAGCCGGTACCCCAGATACTCAGGGCCTTTCCATGAACCCTCAGCATGCGTCTCACGAGGAAAAACACGAGTTTGATATGATGCGTGGAATCCCACCCCACGATCAGCCACTTGAGAACATGCAGTCAGGCTGTGACCGGTGCACCCCCGAACATTGCGCATGCCTCGCTGATCTTACCCATGACTTGCAGTTCTCGGGCGAGGCTATGACCGGAATTCTTCGCGATGGCCATGAGGACTTGGAAGACGAAAAGCATCCTCACGTGGAATATGAGGTCGACTTCACCGAGAAGTTCAAGACGAAGCACCACCCCGCTGCATTTGCGCCCCCAGTGGAAGAGGCCAAGATTACAGACTGTGGCTTTTGCGAGGGACAGAAGGACATATGCATATGCGACCCTCCTACTCGTGTAGACAGTGCCGACGAGTCATCCTCATTGGCGCATAAGCCGAGCGGCTCCTCGGGCAAAGACGTCAAGCCTAAGATGGCTATGACTGGACCAGGCTCTTGCGCTGATTGCCAGTCAAATCCCCAGCAGCGAGCATGGTGTCAAAGGGTTGCTCAGCTCCGAAGTGAAGAAACCCCTTCGAGTTCACGTCGCAATTCAAGCAAGAGCAGCTCGCTCGACGTAATGGAACCCAAGGTCTCCACTAGCATTGACATGAGGGCTGGTTTCTCATCACCCGTGGGTACTGGAAGAACGGTCGGTTGCAGCGAAGCCTTCAAGCTACTCGACGGCCGCGTCTCAACGGACCCGAACGATATGGACTGGCGTCAACTGAAGCCCGTTCCACAGACATTTGCACGACAAGAGGCTCGCAGAGACACATTCACCATGGAACCCGGCATGTACAGTGCGATGGAGCTAGATGCAAGCAGCATTCTTACTACTCTTCAACACGCCCAGCGCCCTCTGAGGCCACGCCCGTCTGACGGCCCCCATGCACCACTGATCGAGGAAGCTGAGGAACGGCGCAGAGCGTCTTATTCGCCCATGACCAAGGTCGAGGACCATGCCATGCTTGATGCTGTTTCGCATTACAATATCGGCCGATAGCACTCTGCTCACTCCAGTGTTTGATCTACCACACATTTCCTCTAGCACTTCTGTCCATCATTTGCGGTGCTGGCATGCACTTCAATTTATATGTTGTCCTGCATCATCTCTCATGTGCATAGAGCCATGAGCAAACTCCCGAGTCTGAACGCTCTTTACGATGCAAGGACGGGGATGATACCCTTTTACTTTTCAAAACCTTTCCTACTAGTTCTGTAGAATATGCAGGTGGTTACTGCAACCAACGACTAGATTAATGACGAATTGAGACGAAACTCCCAACGCAATCGGCGTTGATGATCACATGATACTCTGCGATCGATATGTGTACTTGCTCGTGACTATCGCTCTATCCTGTCTTGCTCTCAGCTCCTGAGGAGCGAGTCGAACAGCCGTCCGTGCTCAATTTCGCGGCTTGGCTAATCAGCGTGTGGCTTTGGCAATCAGACCATCACGGAACTTGCATTTCCATCTTCCGAGTTCAGACCGTCATTCTGACTCGACATCAGCCACTTAAAACAAATCTGTCTACGCGTACACTATAGAGTTTACACCGCCAATATAGGCTGGAGATGGTTCGGGGCTGGCTTCGCGCTGTGAATGGTGACAGAGGATTCCGGCTTTGCATCTTATCTGATGATCTGATAAAAATTCTGCTGCGCTAGTCCTTGAAAAAGCAAGGCGAGTTGCGTGCGGGGAAAGCCTTCACCCGCGCCCTGGTCCTGAGAAATACAATGAGAACAATGTAGCACCATGCCGGTCATTGAAGAGATCCAAAAAAAAAACTAGCAATGCACCATATCGAAGTCTGGGACGCGTCCTCGCAATTTACCAACTTCCGAACTTCCCTTCCGCACTACACTCCACTGGGAGATCGTCTCTCCTTGCCGATATCCAACATCGGCCTTTCTATATTCCTTTGCACATGCCATCATCCCTTGTCCGCTTCCTTCTTACTCTCTCTCGACAGCATCGCTACTTCTTCGCGCCATTAACAACAATCTCGTTTCCTTGTCCAGTCCATTGACCATGCGGTCCAGCCCTTACAGCAACCTACAACACCATGTTATACTTTATTCCAGATACACTAATCGTTCTAGCAAGGGAGCCACATACCTGCACATCGACCCCCCATCGCTGCGCGTTCGTAAGAGCAACATTGGCAGCTTCTTGCTCTAGAGTTGTTGCGGCCTGTGCCAGCTTGCCACCTATTGCACAAAGTTCTCCACCTAGCTTATTGAGGTCGGCGGCGAGCTTGAGGAGGCTGTCTGGGGTGTTGTGCGACATTTTCAGGAATATAGGTGGGTTATTCGTGAAGTTGTAGATATAACTATTAGTCAACTCGATCTTGAGCTACCAACGTGCTGATTGTAAGTTATGATCACGAGCGAAGATGTTAAGGCTGGTCGATAGTCGAGAATTAGAAGAGCAAGGAAACCAACATGTAGTGATGAGGTCGTACGTAGCAGCGGTGATATAAAGTGCTGGTTTGTTTGCTCACCTAGATTACCGCGTCAGTCAATGAACGAGCATTCCATGTTGGCGCGAACACTGCCAAAACAACGATGCTGAAACTCATAGACGAGCAAATTCGCCGGCGTCACATTCCAAGAATTCAATGGCTGAATGATTGTTTAGTCTTCACACGCAATGTTCGCTACGTGCGTGCTAGCATCAGCGCGATGTTTATGGAAAGTATTTGAGCTTTCAGTGTAGCTCAAATCATTGGTAAGACATATTATAATCAAACCTTTGTCCATTACAGATACTATATTCGAACGATTCTCACCCAGACACAATGTCATCTTCCTCAAACAGACACGCACTCGCGCCCACCGTGGCTCAACGGGATGCAGATTACCGGTACAGCCAGCAACTCACGAATTTGCTTAATGAGATTACCGAGCTCAACAAGACTATTGGTGAGACATCTGCGGAATACCGACGTCAGTCAATACCGCCATGTGTGTCGCTACCACTGACGCGTACTAGGCGAGATCTCGATACAAGCCCGAGCAATGACATGTCTCAATATGAAGGTGATGTGGATCACGTACATACTTGATCCTGTAATCAAAGTAGATGCTATCACGGCGGAAAGGATGAGCAGGATGTTTCCAGAGATTGCAGAGTTCTTTACACTTGATTGAGGCATGGAACATAGTTGAGAGCACATCTTGAAGGTACTATGGTTCGACATGTAAGATGAAGAAATCACAAAGTTGATGATATAGTGCTGTATTTTGATATCATAGTTCTCAACCAAGTCTAGGATCGTTCTTGAACAGAGCAAGACGCGCAAGTCGCCTTCGCTCTGGTGCACTAACTGGAATGACTTTCTCTCCTCCAGTTTCTTCCAACTGTTGTGACTCCTCCGTCGCTTGACTCGCGTTTTCCCCTGCCGTCTGAAGGTTTGCTTCCACTCTTCTCTGCACATCGTGCATGTACAATCCCTCATCCATTTCTTCATCTTGGTCTCCCACAGTCAACTCACGCACCTCTTTATCGAGCTTCATCTTAGTCTCTCGTACTATCTCCGCTTTTCGTTCTCGAAGTGCAACTTCACGCCGTGCTAGCGCTTCGCGGGTCTTTTCGCAATTCGCCAGTTCGGCTTCTATGAGGCGAAATTCAGCGTCTGGTGTAAGAGATATTGGGGCTGTTGTAGCCACCGCTTGAGGGGGGCGGAGGGGTATGCGTAGCGCCGGATGTGTAGAGCTATCTTCTTTCAATGGTTTTGGATGCATGGTCGGAACAGAAAGAGGACCATTGGGGTTCTCTTCTGGTCGAAGCGCCGTGTTTCGTTCGTCGAGCAAAGGTTCCAGAACGCCGTCTTCTGCATTTTGCTCACCTCCGGCTAGAGCGCGCGACATAACGGGGTGAATAAGGTATGCTAATGAGATGGTCATGAGTTCCGCTTCTTGTAGCAGGCAGCAGGGCTAGAGGTCTCGAACGCATGGGCAAACCGAGGAGTTAATTTGCGTTTGCTATGACTGTTGGTCACTGTGGACGCACTGGCTTGCGGTGTGAATAGTGTGCTATCACACTGTATAGTTATAGTATGTTTGCTTGGACTCAGATTCTGTATATTGGTTTACGTTACACACTGAGGGCTTGCATGCTTTCACGTGAACCGCTCAGCGAGTACCACGAATGCGGTATCTACGCCATAGACTCTCTTCGCATTGTCGCTAGTATATCCAACACAGCCTGTCTTGTATCCTTCTTCTTTAGATTCTTCACCAATACATCCTGCTCGCTTTCAGGTGCCATGCCGGCCGTTTCAGGCACCCTCCTATCGAGGTTGGTCGGAAATGGGTCTAAAGTAAGCGTATCAAGTCAGTATGTGTCTCGAAAGCAGACCTATAGACACATTACTCACATCCTTCTGCGACAACGCTCACGAGGGCTCTAAGTTCGTCGCTGAGCCCTTCCTTTTGATACATCGTGGACATCGCATCCCACGTCTTTTCGACAAGTGCGTATGTATCGACAGACTCCATTGGTTTACCAAAGGCTGATCTATATTGACACATATGAAGTCAGTGTTTGTCTTACATGCAGCTTGTAAAAGAAGATATCTTACGATATTTGCAGCAAGTTGGCTGATCGATTGATATCGGCCGAGTCATTCTGTCCCGCGGCATGGAATAAAGCTGGATTGAAGAACAGCCCGTCACCCATCTCCAGTGGCATAGATACATACTTCTCCAGAAAGTAGTCTGCAAACTCCGGAATACGATACGCCATGTAACCCTCCTCGAACTTTTGACTGAACGGCAAAAGCCTAGTCGGCCCACTCTCTACCGGCATAGCGGAGTGCGCGACTGCTCCCTGAAGTGTGAGAAACTGCGATGCAACTTGCATTGCCTTGGGAAACCTCTCGCACGACTGATTGTCTTGAAACCCAATATGGTAGTCTCTATGAGAGATCTGAGCCTTTGCGCCCGGCTTCACGATGTTGACTTGTGAAGTCAGGCGATGATGTGGACCCAGCCATGCCTCAGAAATTAGCGGCAGCCATGGGTTTGCGTAATATGTTGCAAACGATTCCGGATCTTGTAGGCAGTGCTTTGAGAGTGAGTTCCAGATGCGATCGTTTGCTCCAGCTCCGGCAAAGTGGTCACCGCGTTTGCCAGCCACTTTCTTTTCTTCTGCGATAATGTTTGCGTAAACCCTATTTACTTTTTCAAGCAGGGAAGTGTCTTTGTACAGATCCTTGGTGACGAACACCCCTGGCCCCGAAAGCAGGATGTGATACCATCTGTAATTTGGTGTATGCAATCAGTAGATGTCTCAAATTCACTTCGTAAGTAGGAGTTACGTACTCATCTTGAAGCGCAGAGCGCTCCTCTGGACTGAGCGAGTGGTAATCGGGAAGGTGGTAGATGGGTACATTCAATTCGACAGCTTTCGCAAGCGGATAATGACAGGGCACAGACTCTGTTGTGAGCTTCTTGAAATCGTCCAACGATGGTGGTTTCTTAACAGAGAACAGCCGAGGTCCGATCGGTGGTTGATCGTAACCACTGTGGCTGTTGGACTGTCCGTCTTTCGTGGAGTGCATTGTGGGCGTTGTCTCGAATGAAAAATATCGTGCTGAACCTCATATTTAAGTTGTGATCACGCGTAGTAACAACAATCGCTGACATCCGCAACTGGCAATCCCGCCCGCGAGCGGTCGTTGTTGCTCTATAGGAAAGCGGAGGTGCGGGTTTGCCCCACTTGCGCTACCAGCCTCTTACGCCCTTCTGTCGCGATGTCATCGTCTTCATCATCTTGACTTGGAAACGCTGCTTACCGAAAGAGTCCGGTACGGCCTCTGCCAGATGCGATACATAACCGGCATATAGCCGGGGACTCGACAAATCTCACAATGCCCGAACACCAATAGCGATCGACGGTTAAGGGTCGACCAATGCCGGCATCTATAAGCGCATAGCATGTCCCATAACAGCGGGACGTGTTAAATGTTACTCAAGAGTTTTCGGAAGTGTTGTTCTTTCTTCGACTATGCTATTAGTAGGCTCTAAAAATCGTAGAACCAAAACTCATCAATACCGTCGCTCTGTACGCTGGTGTCCTCATAACATCAACCGTGAATCGTCTCCATGGAACATTGTTCCATTAATGGAGATTCCGTACATCACATTGACGAGGATGTGGAAAAAAATGGACGTCGCGAAAAGACGGAGAGTACGTCATGCTATCGAAGATCATGTTATTGTGACTCGCGAGATTCCTTTTTCACCATCGCATTTCTATCACGATCGCCGTACACGCTGCGAATTCTGCAATCGCGGTGACCCGTTAGCTTCTTGATTAGAATCCCATGTTTCATGTTCCTTCAAACGAAGGTATAAAGAGTACGTAGTTCCAAGAATGATCAAAGTGATTGGAAAAGGAAAGAACTAGCGCTTCGTGCAGATGTCGTCAGCATACACGGACCAGCATCCTTATCATCCGGCTTTGTCTAGACCTCTAGATCCAGTAGTTCTGTGAACTTAGCGCTCAGACTCTCCGTCTTCTTCACTGCCTGTTCGTATCGCTCAATCTCACTTCCTACCCACAGGTGCCTCTTTTCCACCGGAAAGTCACTCTTGACTCTAGCTAGATCGTTCTTCAATTGTTCGAGTAATTGAACAAAGCGTTTGTTATCTTTCGACCGACTTTCCTCTGTAATCTCAGTGCTGCAGACCTCTTGAACAAAATCCAGGATATTCGCTAAGGTAGCAGCACAGGCGCTAAAAGGGCCATGGTGTTGAGGCTCGGAGGGGTGTAGTTCGTTGTAATTCACCATGGTTATCGGCGTAAGACTCGCTTGGGTAGCTTGAAGCTGTTCGTTCTGGTAACCAATGGTTTGAGTTAGAGGACTTTGTAGAAGTTGAGTTTATGATTCAGGAAAAAGAATTCTGGAAACCAGGAGAGTACTCTGCAGCCAATTTGAGGCCGAAGCTCAATAGGAATTGAAGTCACTGTCGTTTTAATGTGGCAAGACAATGCACGTGAAGTGATGTAGTGACTACTGTACATGGCTCTTGGAGGCGAGACTACCTCCGTTGTTTGTGAATATCGACTTTTCCTACGAGTATATGATACCGCACAATTCACACCCAACTTTGTACAGAAACACAATCTAACTGTGTCACTCAGAATGGCAGAGAAGAAAAGTAAGCATGTCGTCTCGAGGTCTTAACGTCTATCTCTTAGACATCTGTGTAGACAGCCATCTCCACATCGTACATCTTCTCCCACACAAGGACAATGACGAGGTGTTGTAACAACAGCCGAGAGCCGTTCACGAGAAAGTGATTCGTGCTCTCGATGCAATCAACAGTGGACCTCCCTCAAAGAGCTGATGGTCATGTCATAACCGGCAAACCGCGGACGCAGTGACAGCAAGGCTACCAATGACGGCGTACGACGGAGGTGAGGGGCCACATCGTTTCAAAGGAGTTATCGGGGTGCCCAGGCTAGAGCAAGAAGAGATGCTGAAGAAGCTGAGCTATCGTATCACGCAGCTCTTTCAGCACTTTCGGCAGACCCATACAATGTCCCACAAGCTCCGCTTAACAAATCGGCTAGCTCTACCCTATCGCAATTCGGATTCGCATCGCGGGTAGTGGATACTGATACCGCAGGTAAGCCTTGACGCAGCGAATAGGAGAATTCCCACATCGGCACTTTGTTTTGCTGCATATTCGCCAAGGCGCAATAGAATCAAAACGTGAAACACATGATATCCCCGGACTTGGCAGCAGCGGAAAGCACATGGGTGGTGTTGGTGAGGCTTGGCTTGGCCACCGGTTATATGTGTTTCGACGTGGTGTTGGGATCCCTTTTTTCATTTAAAGTGAGACTAGAACGAACAAGATGTTCTATGCGACTGGGTACTATGGGCTTATGATGACTTATGACGCCTTGGGGGTGGGGTAGTCTGGCGAGAAATAGATGAAGAGTGAGAATAGATGGGTTGGTGATGAAATTTAGGGACCAAAAAAATGGATATCCCTCCAATGACATGGAACGATGCAGTGAACCATGCTGAGATGTCGTTCAGTATAAGTATCTGACAGGTGCCATGTTGTAAGAACCATCGCAATCACTAGCATTCGATACCAACCAGTACATTCGCTTCTCCAACTTTTTACTTTCACTTCTTTTGAACATATTCACCCTCTTCTCTACAACATGAAGCCTGTTGCTCTTTTCGCTTTGCTTGCGCCCCTGGGGGCCAATGCCCACTACATCTTCAACCGCCTCATCGTCAACGGTGCGGCTGTCGGTGGCGACTATGCTTACACCCGTAAGAACACCAACTCCTACATGCCGTCGTTCCCCAACGAGGTCATCAACTCTCCCGACCTGAGGTGCAACAAGGGCGCCAAAGCCGGAGGAGTTCCCACCTACAACGTCAAGGCTGGTGACAAGCTCGGCTTCAAGCTCTTCAACAACGAGAAGATTGAGCACCCTGGTCCAGGCTTCGTCTACATCTCCAAGGCACCTGGCAAGGTTGCTGATTACGACGGCTCCGGTGACTGGATCAAGGTCATGGAGAGCGGCCTCATCAACCCCAGCCAGCCCGGCGTGGACACTGCTTGGGACAGCTGGCAGAAGGACCGCCTCGAGGTAAGTTTCGACTGTTCTGATTACCTACGAGCCATATACTGACTTTGTATCTCTAGTGGACCGTTCAGCAGAACATTCCTGCTGGTGAGTACCTCGTCCGTGTCGAGCACATCGCCATCCACGAGGGCCACGTCGGCAAGGCTCAGTTCTACATGGAGTGCTTCCAGCTCAACATTGCGTCTTCCGGCAAGGGCAACCTTTCTCCCAAGGTCAAGATTCCCGGTGTCTACAGTGCTCAGGACCCCGGCATTGCGTTCAACAAGTGGAACAACCCCAAGTCGTACACGATGCCCGGCCCCAAGATGTGGAACGGACAGTAAGCGACTCGTTTCGCCACTGGTGTCCCATCAGGCAGTCAAGTTGAGGAGGAATCGGCTTTCTTTTACATCGCACGCCCTAGTGGTGCTACTTTCTTGTTCCCGCATCGATAGCTCTCGATCTCAGTAGCTTTTTGACAAATGACGATGCGTTTACCTCAATCTGAGCATTTCCCATGTTAGTGATGCGTTGGGTGATGAAGATTTGGCGCCCGATGCAGCCATGTTAGGACAACATCTGAATCGTGATCGGCTCGCGCTGTATGTTCGAGTGGCGTGCTGAGCTATGGCAAGGCGACAAGTCGTGCGCGACTACTGTTGTTAGATCGCTTCTAGCAGGAAAGCTAGAGGGCTGTCAATATTAGCGTACATCAACAGTGGACAGTTGGGAACATCTGTTCGGGACAGGAGTAGTGTTATAGTTGTCGCGATGCATAACAGACAGGCGACTACACATCTCGTGCATGATCAGGCGCCGAACGAAGTACTATTGTGCAAGGCGCATGCCCAAGATGGAGCAAAACTGGACATGTCGCGGTGTAGAGCTGAAGATTGAGGTGACGTGGTGGGCAAAAGTGGGACCGCATCCTGGCTGGTGCGCCGCGGTTGCTGGGGGAGCGGTCGACTGAATCGTGTTTACCCAACCCAGACGAGACATCAGGCCGCGATAGGCCCTGCTTAGCTTTACACATACCACATCCCCGCTATCAATCGCGGCGTGACTACAGAGAAGTACTCTCTGCTATTGCTACCATCGACTACTGTCTTTCGCTGGAGCTTTCTTGCGCGTCCCACACCTAATCGACGCCGTCTCTCACTCTAATCGACGCATGTCATCCACGCGCCGTGCATGTCCCACACAAGTTGCAGGTCAACCACGAATTAATACTACGACTACAACAACCGAATAATACCCAATATGGCCGTCGGCCAGGCGCTGCCAGTGCGCTTTCCGTGCTGGTGCAAAGCTGTGTATTCATGGGGAGGAGAGGTAAGTTGCGACAGAAGCTGGCTTGTTGCAGCACCTGACCTAACCGCTGTTCCAGACCAAACGCGACCTCGGATTCATAGAAGGCGACCTGATCGAAGTCCTTAATGCCGGTGATGGATCCTGGTGGATGGGCCGGTTAAAGCGCGACAGGCGCATGGTTGGACTGTTTCCTTCCAACTTTGTCGAACTGCTCAGCGAAGACTATCAACCATGGGCGCGCAATGGCAGTGGAGGAAGCATGTCGAGGCAGAACAGTGCCCAGGAGCAGCCAAAGCCAGCACCGCAGAAGCAGAAGAGCACCTTCAGGAAGCCCTTCACGGCTTATGCAGCTGCAGGCGCACCGAATCCTGCTGCTGCTGCGCGAGAGAGGCTCAAGGCAGGCATCAACTCACCAAACGGCAGTGTCAAGACCAAGTCCCCCTTCTCGTCGATGAAGCGGTCGTCTACCGAGAGTCGCGAGAGCCCACCGCTTGCGTCTTCCACAAGAAAACAGTCAAATCTTCGCGCCGTATCACCACGACCTCCTTCCAAGAGAACACCCGTAACACGCGCTATTTCACCAGCACCACCGTCACGTCACGGTTCGCATACACGCGCACAATCATCTCCCGTACCGCCCGCCGACTATCGCTACCAGCCTCGCGCCGTATCACCAGCTCCTCCCATCCGACGCGGCTCGTATATCCCACCACAATCGCATGCGCCTCCAGCACAATACCAGTATCAACCCCGTGGTGTATCGCCTGCACCTCCTATACAACATCGCAACTACGCTAGAGCAGCATCTCCAGCTCCTCCACAACAAATACAAGACATGTACCGAGCAGCTTCTCCAGCTCCTCCAAGACCAAGCCAAGATGTTTACAGGGCACCATCACCAGCTCCTCCCCGACAAAGTCAGGACTATTACCGGGCAGCCTCGCCAGCGCCCCCCGTCCACTACCAACAGCATTCACGAGCTGTATCGCCGGCACCATCCTTTCAGTACCGAGCATACGACCGTGGACCTTCGCCGGCACCATCATTCCAAGAGCGTTCACGTGCGGCTTCGCCAGCCCCTTCATTCCAGTACCGCGCATACGATCGAGGTCCATCGCCGTCTCCGTACCAGATGCAATTGGATGATGACGAGCTTAGTCGCGGCCCATCACCCGCTCCTTACAACGAAGAATACGAAGAAGAACCTGTGGACTCGCCTCCTCCGCCTCCGCCTCCGCATCGCGTCGCTTACGACCCAAGCAGAGCTCCGTCACCTGCACCTCCTTCGCATAATGGCTTCATCACACCAGAACCGCCTTCGCCTGATCCAAGAGCACGCGGTGGACACTTCACACCCTCTCCTCTCACGACAGCAATGAACGATGTCATGTCGTCTTTGCAGGATATGACAACATCAAGAAGCGATGAGTCGCCAGAAGAGCCTCCGACCCCATCGAATCCATGGTCTCCGGAAGCGTTTGACCAAGTCTACCAGGAGTCGGCTAAAAAGGTCAGAGCGCAGTCCGCTATGAGCCGCGGTGACGAAGACGAAGAGGAAGGTCTGCCAGATGTTAACAATTACATGAAGCGCATGGAAAGTCGTCTAAGGCGAATGAAGCAACAAGAGCAAGCTAGGAACGGTGAGCTGTTCATCGGCGATGATGAAGGGCCAACCGTACCTCTGAAAAGCTCACACCAGCGACCCGGATCCTCGATGGCGGATGCTGAGCCAGAGGTTCAGCGAAAGGGCTCGAAGCTACTTAACCATCGCAAATCCGCCTATAACGTTGGACGAAATGCACTTGGACGAACGTTTACGAGCAAAACGAATTCTACGACTACGACACACACAAGCAACAGCACCGATCGCAGTTTGATGTCTGGACACTCTGCTACGAACATGAGTGCTACAAGCGCCGGGAGCTATTACCGCAAGAAATTTGGAAAAGATCGACCAAAGAGCGTCATGAACACCAAAGACACGGCTGGAAAGGGTTATGGATTCGACGACGGACGGCCAGAGACACCTTTCACTGGTGTCACCTATCACTCCAGCCATGCTTCACAGCCGCAAGCCGGTTCCAGCGACATCCAACAAGCTGAAGTCAGCACCCCAGCCACGGACGACCCAGATCCTCTTGGTGGACTGAGGCAGCCACTGAAGACAAAGCGCAGCGGCTTCTTCCGTAAGATGATCGACACTGCGAAGACCCAAGCCGCGAATGCACGCAGCACCATCGACACAATAAGTAGGCCGGGATCCCGGGCTGCCAGCCGAGCTGCTGGTCGTTCCCAGAGTCGCGCCGCAAGCCGCCTGGATAACTCCGAACCGACTGGCATAGAAGGGGGCAAATCGACCCACGCGGTGAAGGAATCTAGGGATACCGGCCTTGGAACGGTAGATTGGGTGCAGGTCCGGCGGGATGTAAATCGGTCCAACTCACTAAGCAAGAACGAGCGAACAGAGCGAGCCGAAAGATGCCAGATGATGGACATTCCTGTTTTGAACCCCATTGAGATCCTGTATGAGTCGGCTGAGGGCGACGAGGGTCTTGATGGTCTTCCCATCACTGAGCCTACTGATTTCGCGGCTTGCAGTCTTGCTCATGTTGACAAGAGCGCGCGCTTCATCAACAGCATTCCTCTTGGAACGAACCCAGCGACTTTGGCACAAGGCTATGTTTGTCGACCATACCGAAGCGATATTCAACGATTACGAGCTATCTTCACATGGGTCAGCGAGCGCATATCGTGGGAAGAAGATTTTGAGGGTCAGATGGATCCGAAACACGTACTTCAAAGCAAGCGCGGATGCTCTGAAGAAATCGCCATGGTCGTGGCAGAGATGTGTGCTTCTGTTGGAATGCACGCTGAAGTTGTCCGTGGCTATCTCAAGACACCAGGCGAACCCTTGGACCTAGAGAGCGTCGCGCGGCCGAATCACTTCTGGAACGCTGTCATTGTAGAGGGTGAGTGGCGCATAATGGACTGCTCCCTTGCTGGGCCGACAAACCCAAAGCGAGTTCACTACTCGACTGCGGGATCATCTGTGGCCGAGACATGGTACTTCCTTGCTCGCCCAATGGAGATTTGCTACTCTCACGTTCCACTCCTTCCGGAACAGCAACACATCTGCCCACCTCAGCCACACGAGGTGCTGATGGCACTCCCGTGTGCAACACCCGCTTACTTCCGACATCATCTCAACGTAGTCAACTTCGATACTAGTCTCTTGAACCTAGACAACCTTGAGATGGCGCATGTCTACGTTGACGTACCAGAGGATGTAGAGTGTGTTGCGGAGGTTGAGGCACGAGCCTATGATCAAGACATGGACGGTGATCTTTTTGAGAGCGGCGAGATTGTGAGGAAGCCGGCATTGGCACAAGCCGAATGGTACAGTGGCCAGAAGAGATACACTGTTAAGGCCCTTCTTCCGAACGATGGTGGCCAGGGTGTCCTGAAGATCTATGCAGGACCCCGGGGACTTATGGTAAGCTTTTTCTCGTCACGTCTCTAAGACAGATAAACTAACGCCTCGTAGCACTCCAACAAGCTGAACCCTCACAACCTGGCAATCGGCCTTCCTTTGACGCACACCGGCACCAATCCTCCGTATTCGTTCTTGACTCTGCATCCTACGCCTCATGCCCAACGACACGATCTATACGTCGCCCAGCCGCAGTGCGCTAATCTGGCCCTCAACAACACTTTTGTCTTCTGCGTCCGCCAACATCCGTCATCCCTTACAAAATCCCCCGAACCTAGTCCCGCGATGCATGGCCGAGCATCGCCAAATCCTTTTGCTCGCCCTACATCCGCTATGAGCATGCAGAGTATCTCAGCAACTGGATCCAACTACACGAACCCATCTCAAAGTTCTTCTGGATCATCAGGTAGTAGTAGCAACAAGCCTGCCAAGCTAGCCGTACAAACACCTTCTGGCAAGATTATACGCCTGACTAGAAAGACGGAGCATATTAGCAGTACTAACGATGCTGATGGTACGGCTTGGGAAACGGTCATTAAGATTGGAGAAAAGGGCACATGGCGAGGTCTGGTCCTTGCTGATCGAAGCGCAAGGTGGTGTGTTTTTGCTCAATGGGAGTGTGCTTGATCGTGTGGCAGCCTTTTTTTCTCTTTCTTCATACTTCTCTTATGACTTGTAATGATAGCGTTTGTACTCGTATGACCGCCACGGCCGTTGTAACGCTTTTGCATTTCTCGGCGTTTATACAGGAAATAGGGTGACAATACTACTACGGCGTATTTTGGTAATAACATGATCTTCGAGCTGCTTGATGGTGGTGTATGACAGATCTACAAGATCAAACAAGCTGGGCTAGTCTGGCCTTCTATATTTCTAGCAAAGTTGTCGTGGGTCGAGGAGACAGCCCTGCAGTGACTCGTACCTGCCAAGCTCCGTGTTGCCCCGCGTCATCAGTTCACCCCACTTCAACTTTTTCCCATTACGAACGATTGCCTAACAACTGGATACAATCCAGATTCAACAAAACTTCATAGAACACAAAACAACTGTCGCCAGCATGGACGCGCAAATCGCCGAATGGCAAAAGCGCTCCGAGGACCTCAAGCCCCTCAACCTCAAGCAAATCGAACCTCACCTATTGGAACTTGATGCACACCTCACTCTCCGCTCCCACATCGTCGGCTACACAATCTCCGACGCCGATACGATAGTATGGAAGACCATCCGCGAGAACCGCGTTGCGCACGCATTCATCAAGCAGGACTTGATGAAGAACCTGTGCCGCTGGTTTAGGTACATCGAGGAGGCATACCCCCAGAGCGTGGTCATTGTCGGAGGACAAGGCAAGAAGGAGGAGGGTGCCAAGGGCAAGGGCAAGAAGGAGGGAGGCAAGAACGATGATGCGAACTATGACATTGGCCTGCAGGATGTAGGCGATGGCACTGGCATCGTTACTAGGTTCCCACCTGAGCCTTCGTGAGTTGTTCTCTTCTTCGATGGGTGCGACTACTTACCGCTAACCGTATCGCAGAGGTTACCTTCACATCGGTCACGCCAAAGCAGCGCTGCTCAACGATTACTTCGCGCACGAGAAGTACAAGGGCAAGCTCCTGCTGCGATTTGACGACACCAACCCTACCAAGGAGAAGCAAGAGTTCCAGGATGCCATCGTCGAGGACTGCGCGCTTCTCGGTATCAAGCCAGACCAGGTCTCCTACACCAGTGATTGGTTCGACCAGCTCTACGAGAGCTGTGTGCAGGCCATCAAGGATGGGTTGGCATACGCAGACGACACAGTGCAAGAGAAGATGCGTGAGGAGCGTATGAACGGCATTGCTAGCGCTCGCAGGGACTCGAGCGTCGAAGACAACCTTGCGCACTTCGAGGAGATGAAGAAGGGCAACGAGGAGGGCTTGAAGTGGTGCATTCGCGCGAAGATGTCCGTCGATGACCCCAACAAGGCCATGCGCGATCCTGTCATCTACCGCTGCAATCCCCAGGCGCATCACCGCACTGGCGAGAAGTGGAAGATCTACCCTACCTACGACTTCTGCTGCCCCATCGTCGACTCGCTCGAGGGCGTTACCCACGCGCTACGTACAACCGAGTACAACGA
>Ga0265797_10003864_pt1 | contig 23473 bp, 21 predicted proteins | sample P2T30metagenome_FD_192433 | JGI IMG/M metagenome (GOLD analysis project Ga0265797, IMG submission 192433) | Plant litter microbial communities from East Loma Ridge, Irvine, California - P2 T30 | ecosystem: Environmental > Terrestrial > Plant litter > Unclassified | place: USA: California... | reverse complement strand
TACGTGGTTCTGCTGTTCCTCAGCTATACGTGCACTTCCCAGACAGCACTCCTGAAGGCACGCCTCCTCAGCAATTGCGTGGCTTCGAGAAGATCGAGCTTGCCGCTGGCCAGAGGTCGCATGTAATGTTCGAGCTCATGCGTCGTGATCTCAGCTACTGGGATATCAACTCGCAACAATGGCTCATTCCTGAGGGAGAGTTTGTCTTGTCAGTTGGATTCAGTAGTCTCGATTTTGTCGAGACGACCACTCTCACGATCGTGTGAGTGATCTTCGGTAGAGATGCCTCGAATAGGTCGAATGATGGGTTCGTGAATGTGGGAGTGTGGTCGGAAGGAGAGCAAACGGGAAGATGGAAGACAAAAAGAGTAATGTCGGTACATGATTTCGATAAGATCGTAGTAAGTATCTGAGCTCAAAAACGTTTCAAACTTTGACCTGGATCATCGTGGCTCCGCTGCTGGGTCAACGAAGTAAGGCACGCGTGCGAACATCCCTACGTGAATGGAACACGCATGGAATGTGTTGATTGAGGTCTGCAATTGGTACGTTCCGACGTTGGAACATCGCAGGATCGTGGTCGGTTGTGGTTGCCTCTGAAGAGCGAAGTGACGGTGCCATTGAGCCGTTTGAGACCAAAGCGTTGTTCTGTTGCTTGTTGTCCGAAGATGAGGCTGCCGTTCGCTGTTGTGACATGAAGATTCGCCATTCTCAAATCGTTAGAGGAATCGGGATTTGATCAATAAGTTCATGACTTTGACCGAAGGCGAATTCGTCCTGTGCATGCAAGCGGGCCATATACCGTGCCACGAACATTTCGTATTGGTAATACGGTATTACTGCATTACTCGCTGTTGATATGTGTTAGCAATCCTTGCTTCAAGCAGATCGAAAGGAGGTGTTGTGACATACTGTGTCTCATGCTTCGGAAAGCTTGTTAGGTCGATTTGCTGTATGAAATAGACTTTCCGCGACAGTGTCCAAGCGCAACTAGGCATGTCCCTATACCAGCATGGTGTTCAGACCAGGCACTGATGTCATAAAGACTTAACTCAGCAAAGAAATGTGTTGAAGGGAGAGCGAAATATTCGTGACCAGTGTGAGAAGACTCGAAGCCAGTATGCGTGTGAAGCCTGGGGTCAAGCAGATGACCATGAAAGGTAATACCGTTGTCGCAAGTGGACAACAGCAACATCCAGGAGGCAAAATACGCGTTGGTATGGTGCAACTTACTCGAGATGACGACATCGAACAAACACTAAATGCAAAATCAGCAGAAACGCACAGTTGAGATTCAAAAGTCCTGCCTGGCGATGGAGAATGCAAATTATGGCATTAGTAAGGTCATTATACCAAATGCTAGTCGTTCCGTCAATGATACTCCTTTTGTGATCGTAAAAGAACGCCAACAACCCGCTTGTGTCCTCGTTTTGCTCCCTTGGATGCGAACTTTTGAAATTCTTCGTTGTAAAGCGCAACTGCCAGAGGCACCGCTTCGTCAGGGTGTAGTCGGCGCTGACAATGGTCGCGTGCCATAATACTTGCAGCATGCACCTGCTCATTGTTGACTTCGAAGATCCCAGACAGATAACCTGGCGCTGTGAAGGTGCGCCATGGGATGGCAGACATCGGATGCTTGGTACCAGCCCAGTACCGATATCCTTTATCCTGGTGTGTTGGCACTGCACCTGGTGTATGCAGACTCCAAGCATGATCCCAGAACCCCTCAGATGGAGCGGCGCCGAAGACGTGTGTGCCTGTACTTGCGAACGCCATGCATATGCCACTAAGGGAGATGCCACTGTCTAGGTCGCTGATGACGATGTCTGGTCTACTCTTCCTCGCGTGTTGATGCGACGAAGTAGAATCGCGACTCGCAAACTCTCGCTCCATCTCGAGTGCGACGGTGCCTTGTCCATGGACTGAGTCGATGTCTTCAACGGAGGGAAACGGGATCGGTTGAGACCGTCGAGTCACATTTGGACTTTCAGGAGCGACGTAGCGTTGCGAGTCGATTTCAAGCCCACGAAGGTCCAGTGGAGACATCGGTTCTGCTCCCACAGTATTGTCCAAAGCCGTTGGTGTAGAGTGTTCCGGGTATACTGGGATGTTATATACACCTGCAGCTAATGCCATCTCCCGCACATGGGGGCCTTCGTCAAGGGTCAGTCGAATTGACAAACATCGATCGAGGAGGGGCCCATACCGCTCCCTTGACCGACGATGCCAACACGTTGGAGTTCTTCGATCCCATGAACGTCAATCAGGCGTATCATGGCGTTGACCGCACCTCGGAACTCGGCGTGGTCATGGAATTGAACGATAAGATCCGTGTTGCCATTGTTGATCTCTTGTGTCCAAATAGGTGGAGTACTGCGTGTCCCTCCTAGAATCCTTGTTCGTTAGTTATCGATCCATGTCGACGAGGGGTCTTTCCACGTCCCTCACCCGGCTCACTGGATTTATGCTGATCGCAATACTGCACGTGTCGCTCGATGTTTTCTTGTGCCTTCAATATGGCTTCCCGCGAACCGGGAGAGCCCATGAGAGGGAACGTGGCTTGTATTAGATGTAAGCAAATGTATTGACACTATGTACAAAGGCAGCACACAGCTGAACTCGGCCCCTGATGATTATTTCTGGTTGTTCACACTCCACGATCCCGAAGCAGGTCTTGGCGTTGATATGCCATGAGCTTTAGATCGAAACCCGATCGTCAACCAGACTTGCGATCCCCAGTAGAACGTTAAATCAACAGATCGCAAAATTACCCGTTTTGTACACTATTCAATATCGCTTCGAACTGCACTAGCCAATGAAATAAGGTGGGTTGCTCTCAGGTGCGGAGTCGTTTGAATGCGCGTCTCATCGAGCCTTCGCACTTGATGTGAACCAAGACTTATGCTCTCTGAGCCGGTGCAGTCCCCGTTGCAAAGACTGCGTGGTTAAATTGCGACATAATATGCATAGTTTATCGAAATCACTGAAAACAAACCCCAAAACTTCAAGATTGATATTGGTCGACTTCGACTGAATAGTGAATAATGATATTTGGATATGGACCCTAGCAGCGATGAGCGCCAATCTGCCCCAACTCAAATATGGGTAAGCTTACAGTGCAGATCGCGTCTACCAGTACTCTGGAACGCAAGGCAGGTTGCCAGCTGCAACTCATAGGCTCGCGTGATCGCAAAGCGTGATTTCGGCACCCGCTCTTGCATCACTCTGAATCGCTGCTGCTGATAAGATCGACAGCTCCAGTTGACCGCCCTCCTCAATCTCACACACCCTATCGACCCCCCGAGCAGTTCCATGCTTTCCCTGCGAAGATCCTGCTTCTACTCCACTCATCACGCTCTCTCTGGCGAGGAACTCCTGACGACAGGTGTTAGAGGATGCACACGCGCACCGAACAACACCACGGTGCTGGCTGCTGAGATACCGTTCCTCAAAGATCGATGTGACCACGCGGTTATTGACAGCAAGAGCAGAGGTGTCCACATTTTGCGATGCAATCAGAGATGTGAGCGAACGTCCGGTCATTGGAAGCCTTAGGGAAACGCCGAACACCAGGAATGCAGAGTCGCTGTCGCACGCGGACTACGAAGAAGCGGCAGAAAGATTTGGAGTTGCGCACTAGCGAACCAGCTCGCAGAGCGCTGCGGTTGCAAGGATAAGGATGCGTCGAGAAGTCTTGATCTTCGGGCAGACTGTAAGACTGATGGCAAAGTCATCCCTGGACATAGTCGGTGGCAGTGCGAGATGCAGGCGGCCGCGCAGAAAGAGAGCTTCGTTGGCAGAACACCGTGATACATCATGACTTCCTGTTACTCGCTTCGGTGTCGATACGCTATCGCTCGAAACTGGAGGATCGCAAACTAGCGTTGACTCTGGTCGTCCTTCCAGTACGCCCTGTAGTATGCCATGGCTGGCCCTGCGTACAGATGTACTCCTCGTAGACAACTGGGAATGCTTGATAAAATGTTTGCCTGTTCTGAAGTAATCAGAAAGGCGGTGCTGCTGGACTCTTCCTCTGGCCGTCAATCCAGGCGGCTGTCTCAGTAGGCTTCAGAGACTTGCCAGTATTAGCATCCTTTCGTGCGTTGAACGAAGTGATTGCTTTCTCTGAAAGAGGCTCAGAAGATTCACGAGTAAAACGAGCATTACTCGAATCATGAGATTTGACTGATGCGTCTAGTAGCCAGTGTAGCCCACCAAACAACAACCTCGTCTTGTCGTCTTGGACATGGCTTGGAGCGGCGACAAAAGGCGTATCAGCTTTTCTTGTGGTCGACGGTCTTGGATTTGACAGAGCACGTGAGGCTGGGAACACATGTGTGTAGCTTTCACTTCTGGAGGCTGGAGCTGGTCGACGTGGTTGTACCGCTGTTACCGCGGTGTGTGATGATGATGATGCCGCCGTGATCGAAGATGTATTGTCCGTTGAAGATTGATCAGACATGTTTGCGGATCTCGGCTGATTTGCGATTTTTGTCGATCGAAAAAGCAATGGAAAGACGCTTGGATATGATGGATGAGAAATGCTACAGGAACGTGAAGTCCCAGGCAGGCAAGCCCGCCTATATGAAGGATGGTAGTTCTGTACACATTCCCATCAATCGACGATGGTTCCGCATGGGATTGATCGGCGATGTTTGGCGCTTGGACGAGAATTGTTGCACCACAAATATTGCACGTAGAACGCCTCACAGCGAGCGTCGCCCGGTTATGCCGTGTTGCCATGTTGCCGCAAAAGTCTCACTACCTTCGGCAATCACATCTCACCTTAGGTACGAGATATAGAATGAATGTACGTGGCAATGTTCGCAGGGGGTGTTACCACTGAGCAGAGTTGCGTGTTGGGAAGGACAAAAGCGATCAATCATTCTCCCTAGGTCCGTTCACTTCCCTGAGCACAAACGCGGGGCTATCCCAAATCTGACGACGCTAGTGAGATCGAACGATCGACCAATCATATCGCTGGAAACAGTCCTCAAGTCTCATCATTTTACCATCAGCACCAACCTCCACCCTGCACGCTAATCGCGATATGCATGCACCGAACCTGGCAGGGCTACACATAGAATTCGGATCCCGGCGGGCCGACTAACAAAATGGCAATTCCGAGCCTGACATTTGGTGAGACACATCGGCGTCCTTGTCGTCTCGATTACCACACCTCTGTGTGCTCGAGCGTCACGCGATAAAGCCAGTGCGCCTGAGAAGTGTCGTACACGTGTAGTATTGCCATTGGGGAGACCTTGCCTGAGTGCGTTTGCTGTCGTTGCAGGCTTTCGTGGAGTACGAAAGTGTACGCTCATACAATGCCTCCTACGCGTACAATGAGCGCCTGACCTCGACGGCCATGACACGACATCATCACCACCTTCATATCAGTCTTGTGCGCCACGCTGCCAACTGCTTTAGACCGTTGAGGCACGCTGACGCTATTTTCCACGTCTATTTAGCGCAAATTTCTCTCCTGTGCATCTGGTTCGCTTGGTTTTCATGGGAAGCTTGAATTCTGGTATCGGCACACGTCGAGACCAGGATATTCTCAGCTATGCCAACACATACAAGCAACGGCTTTAGCACCATCCACCTGTGATAAGGACAGCATGGAGCGTGGACGTAATCACTATTGCGGTGAAGTTCTTGTGTACACAGATACCGATATAGCTGCCCGACTCATGTTGGGCCAGACATTGCCGATATAGCTGCACGACTCATGTTGGGCCAGGCATTGCATAAGCCACTGCGCTTAAAGCTCTGGACCCGTCTGAGCTGAACATGCTGCAATATCAATGGTTTTAGCGAGCGTGTGCACGGTGGTACATGCATATCGTGTGATCGATATGTGTGCAAAGATCTCAAAGCCTGCTGTACATCTTTCTGTGGCGTTTACAGCATCTCAACGGTGTTTGAGGCTGTTTTGATTTCTATGGGTGGCAACATCATCACATAATGTCTTGAGATCGCTGACTGTTCTACAGTATCTCAATGGCCGGCATAGTCATTGCGATACCCTTAGATGACATTGTTAGCATACCAGAATCACAATAACATTGCTGCTTTACAAACTAAACTTGAGGATGTGTATAACTTACCTCGCCGTTCATGGCAACTTGGTAAAATTCTAGCTTCTGAGCACGACTCAGTAGCGTTCCAACAACAAGTATGGCCATTTCCACCTCAACGTATGACAACACTATCACACCAGGCAGGCCTTGGGCAAGTGAGCCATTGTACAGTATCCTTATGGCCGGGATAGTCGTTTGATACCTGTAGACAACATTGATAGCTTGTAAGAATGCTGTGAGTCCTTCCGTTACGGTATTTGTTAACAAGTCTGCGCAAATCTCTTGGGCTGTTTCTGCCACCATCTTCAGGTATGGGCGATCAAACGAGGTTGTGCGCCACTGAGATACTATTAGATATTTATCAGTATCTCGGTATTACTTCACGTGACTACTATACGATATAGATATTGACTAACAGAGGTTCCCATGAGTTACCATGCGCATGATTTTGGACACATGCTGTATATATACACAAAATCTGAGAAAGTTTATGAAGTTCGTGAAAATTAGATTATGTTCGCTACCAGATCAAGTAGCTAAGAAGTAGAAACAGAGCCAATACATTGTAGCTCAGCACATTAGAGACAAGACTGATACCCACTGACGTGCCAGTCGGCGAGGCACCGACACTGCCACTTTGTGTGTCTGTGGAATCCTCGTTTGACGACGAGCCACTGGCACTGGTAGACGACGCATCGCCCTGCGAGCCTGCTACCAATTCTGGCGTCTGAGATTCCATCAAGGCTGTGTGCGAGGCAGGGGGTTCTGCGTTGCTCGCCAGTGGACCATCAAGGGTAGGGGATGCATCATTGCTTTCAGGGTTATTCCCCACCGGGCTACCATCGTTATTTGATGGAGCATCGCTTTGCGTGCCCGCAGACAAACCTGGCGTCTGCGACTGTGTCGCCGCTGTAGCCGGAGCGATGCTCTCAGCATCATGGCCAGATGCTTGTTCGGTAGCTGCGGAATGCGAGTCCGGCAATCCCTGGCTGTGACCAGGTAGTATGTTCGAAGCTGCGGTGGGCGCAGGTGTGGTATGAGCGGTCGATGCGCCCTGCTGGGGCTCAGCGTTTGGCGTAGTGGTCGCTGATGGTTCGTCCAAAGTCGCTTCTGATACCAACAAACGGGGTGGGTCGTACAACGCGTCAACTTTTGGAAGGGTTAGCATTAAGACTTAGAGCCAGTGGTGTTGATTTACTCACGTCCGAGGAGACTACGAAGTGTTAGCATCAATGTTTGAAGCGGGTGAAATTGCTTTACTCACCAATCCTTATATTGAGGATCAAGCGCTCTTATCTGAGGAGGAACAGCAATCCAAGGCTTGAACGCTTCATCAATGATAGTAGAACAAAATCCAAGAGCGCCTCCAGCCTGTCCATTGAGCATGTCCCCGTCGCTCAGTGGACTCCCACTATTATCGCAAGTAGCTTGACAGAGATAAGCGCTTGCCGGAACCGGAGGACTTAGGTCGGCGAAATTGAAAGAGTACGCCGCATGGGTCATGTAGAAATGATATCCGCTCAAAGAATAGACGTCTGAAGATGCTACTGCAACAAGGCCATTAGAGTAGGTCCCACCCACTCTGCCACAACTGTTCGTTGCGTAAAGGGTGTTGTAAGAAATGTAAGCTCGGTTGGAGTAGAGTGTGGTGCCGTTTATGACTGTGCTCGGCCCGCTGTCGGTCGTGGAAGGCACTTCTGTATTAATGTATGGACAAGGTGCTGTCGCGAAGCCAGATTTAGTATCGTCGTTGGAGTAAGTCGGTCCATATGGGCATATGACTGGAGATGTTGGAGTGGTGGCACACATGTCTCGCGACACAGATGTCGACACAGGGAAGTAAAGTAGTTCCACGTGATCTCCATGGATGGTGCACTGCCCGCATACGTCTAATGGAGGTCCACTGATATAGCAACGGGGCACGGTCGGACCATCCCCAGGAGGCGCATCGGGATATTTGGACAACGAAGAAGTAAAGCTGCTCTGAGCAGACAGGTACGAAGTCCGGAGCCAGGAGCAATCCGATGGAAGCAGACTGCATGATGGAGCTGGTCCGGTATAAGTGATAGTCGGTACGACCTGGGACAGCGTGCTGCCAACGCTTACGGGTGTAAGCGAGCCCAAAACACGTTCGCGTCCGTCACAGAGACGTGTCGTCTCGGCGGTATAGCTGGTAGTCGTCACCCACGCGGTCGCGAACCCATCGCCGGTAGGAGTAAGGCCATAGCTCAGTAAGTTGTCGTATACGGCCGACTCGCTATTACACGCCTGAGCGTAAGATTTTCCAGATCCAGTCGCAGGGACCGTCCAAGTAGGCGTGCTTAGCGAATATATTGCTCCACCCTGTGCGTTGCCACTGCCGCGCTTATCGACATGGTCGTGCGGCGTGTCCTCAGCCGCGTAATTTGCCGTGACGACCGTGGCACAGGAGTATGTCCAGACCGCGGCGAAGCGAAGACGTCGGATCATAGTAATATATACATGAGGAACTAATGCAAGGAATAGACCGGGGCACGTTGAGAAGAAGCCCCCTTCTGCCGCCGCGCAGGTGTGGAGGAGGTTCTGAAAGTTAAAACGAGTTGAGACAAGGCCAGACCCTTGAATAACGGACAATGACGCGCATATGAATAGGGCACATAATTGTTACGCCGCCGCGTGTATTGAAACGCTGAATTCTTTAACTATAGCATGAGAGTACAAACATCCGATGGAAGCGGAGACGTGTCCAGGTCTTTAATGCTTTCTGTCGAAAACACTTCCAATGCCATCTCACTGCTTATCAAAGCAAATCTGAAACAACTACTACACGTGTATCGATTTCCAAACGTTGGGGGTTAGGGTTGGTGTAGTCTGTCGATGGTATATCATCATCCTAGAGCCCAGGTTGGTCATCGATGAGCACAAGAAGCAGTTGTAGCATAGCATTCACTGTGCCCTCGCAACCTGTGTTGAGCCAGGGTCATCTGTGATGCAGTAGAGCCAGATCTTCTTTGGAGGCTTATCGGAGCCGAACAGGCTCCAACAACCCGCCATTAACCAGGGACAATCCTTCGGTCAGCAATGTCACACGTGGCAATTTTTAGCATGGCAATGTATGCACAAGACTCCATTTATTTATAGGACATCGCCAAGGATACAAGGCGCTGGCTTCCACAAGGCCTCAGACGATGTGCCAAGGTCACTTACAAATCAACAATACACTCAGCTGAAGGTGTGCTTGACCCAGAACGATGGCTATAAATGTGACAATCACCTCATTTCCGAGGCACTCCAGATACCAGTTATTCGTGATCGATTTTGGACCTAGTTGATCATTTCCCCTATGTCATTGATGCCCGGCACGATGCAGAACTTTGGCCTGATCAGATCAGATACCGGCACCGCTGTGCTGCGAGAGATACCCATTCCCGAACTTCGTCCTGGATACATACTTGTCAGGACTGTCGCCGTAGCTCTTAACCCAACAGACTGGACATCGTTAGATGCCGTAGGCGACCCGGGCACCATTGTCGGCTGCGACTATGCCGGGATTGTTGAGCAGGTTAGCAGTGGAGGAAGTAACAGATTCAAGAAAGGCGACAGAATTGCAGGCTTCGCTCATGGAGGAATGTTGTAGTGATCACAGAGTTATAAAGATGCGCTGAGTATGGCTTACGTTGGTAGCTAATGATGCCAATGCGGAGAATGGCGCTTTCGCTCGCTACATCGCGGTCAAAGAGGACCTCCAAATGCACATACCGGATAAAGTCAGCTTCGAAGCAGCTGCGACTACCGGTGTTGGCATTGGATCGGCAGGCTATGGTCTCTACAAGGTTCTCGGTCTACCGTTCCCAGACTCGACTGTTGGCAATCACTCTAGCCAAACGGAAGCAAGGGATACTGTCTTGATATATGGAGGCAGTACTGCCACTGGATCGATCGCTATACAGCTAGCAAAGCTGTATGACTTCAGACTCCATTAAGTCGCGATGAGATATAGACTGATTCGATGTTCCAGGTCTGGCGTCAGAGTTGCAGTGACGTGCTCACCCAAGCACTTCGATCTCATGAGGAAGCGAGGCGCGGATCTTGTCTATGACTATGTAATTAGTCCTCACCCCAATGATTCACTGTATCAATCTGACATGCTCAGCGTGATCCCAAAGTCGGCGAACGTATCCGGACAGACACTGGAGCAAGCATCTCCAACGTCTTCGACACCGTATCGACCGAATCCACAGCTGCTATATGTGCCGAAGCCATAGGGCCGGATGGTGGCATCTTCTGCAACTTACTCGGAATCGATTGCCCGAGAGCAGACGTGCAGTCCATCTTCTTTTTGGGCTATTCAATGTCCGGGGAAGCGTACATCTTCGAGGGAGAAACAATGGAAGCGAAGCCGGAAGACTTTGTTTTTGGCTCGAAATGGTACGGTATTGCGGAGTTACTATGGGCGCAAGGAAAGTGGACACCGCACCCCCAGCGCATTGAGGAAGGAGGTTTGATTGGTATCAATGATGGACTGCAGCAGATGCGTGAGTCGAAAGTGAGCGGGGAGAAATTGGTATATCGGATTGACGACACGGTTTGGCCGAATTAGCGGTTGTTGATGTTGCATTCAAAGCACCTGGCGATCCGAGTTGGTAAAGTCGTTTTCTATACATGCGTAAGAAGCGAATCCTTGCACCTTTCGTCGAGATGTTGTTACTCGAGCACGAGTGTACATGACTTTCTGACAAGTTAAGCGCCATGCATAGCTCATCGAAGACATAGAAATGCCCGGTCTCCAAACATAGTACGCACACTTCCCTCTTCCAAGAGCATACTTCCCAGCCAACTCTTTCCAGCTTCGACCTCCGGCGCAGTGAATTTGACCACTACGCAACCACGTACAGAGGCTGCAGACCATAGGACACGGTCTTCGACTTGCTGCCGCTGTCTCACCAAGCGTCGAACGACAGCGGGTTCTACATCATCTTCGCCGTCTCCGCAATCACTCCCACTGTCCCACTTCCTTCCACCAATGCGTGGCAAAACCTTGAATTCTTCCATGAAGAATTCACCGAGCGATCGCATGAGTGGACCGAACAAGATTAAAGTGCCGAAAACTGCCTGTCCGTCCATCCGTATCGCAATGGATTTGTCGACGCCGTCATCATCCAAGACGACATTATCACGTAGCAAAAGTCTCCGTTTCCCGTCAGGCTGGGATGTGTAGATCTCATTGCGACTTCCGTAACGGTAGAAAGACCAGTTTTCGCCATTGGCCGGCCGACCATTACAGACCCAGTCTAATACGCAGAGGTTGCCTAGTCCAGATCCGTCCTTCGATGGGAGAATGTTGTAAACCTGCGTCTGCTCGAAATTGCTGCGCTCGAAAGGCTGTACGGGATCAGGGAGATAGCAGAGCGCCGATGTCGGTGCGACTTCAACCGTCATGCACTGCGTTGTGAGAACATCTCGCCCTGGAGCCTTGAAAAGCTTTGTGCTGCCTTGAGTGAGGAGCACGAGTCTGGTGTTGGTTTCGAGGATGACGTTGAGGTTGATGGTGTCGCCGGCCACTAGTCCGCCTCCATAGCTGAGCAGGTAGACCGTATGTACGCGACGGGACTCATCATCTGGTACGTGAAATGTCGAAGGCGAGATGAGCTTCAGAGGATACTGGTAGCTGACTGTCTTAAGTCTTGGTGTGTTTGGTGGCAGCAAGGCAAGGTGAATGATTCCATGGCCAGGTTTGGATGCGGATGACAAGAAGGGATTGGACATTGCTGTCCTGTCTATGTTTTTCTATGGCAGCATTGTAAAAAGTACAAAATGATACAGTACAATCATGAATATAGAGAAAAAGTTATCTTCCGTCTGGTCAATGAATAATAGGTGCCTTTCTTATCGGCACTCGGCGAAATGACCGCGCGACCACCAAAGAGTGACTAGTGGGGTCAAGCCAAAGCCAAAGCCAAAGCCAAACTCCAAACGCGTGCCCAAGGTAATCGAGCGCGTCCTGTTGCCTCCAGTCTGCACACCACTTTATTACCCAAACATCCTAATCTTTCCTACGCACTCGGTGCTGTCGCCGCCACACTCAAGACCTCTCAAATTAGTTCCGCGACAAACCTCGTGGAAAGGAGCGTTCACCAGCCTCCGTTTGATTCGGCGAATCGCGAGATCTCGCGCGCAACCAAAAAACACAACAACTCGGTCCATGCCGGGACGAATACGCGACATGTCATCCTCACCACCACCTGATATGGACGCGTCGACCATGAAACGCGCGTCTGGACGCGTGCGCAGACAGCCAGAGACCATTTATCCATCGTCCGACCCTATCAACCACAAGCGCAAACGTGCGCAAGACGCGGATGGCGACGAGGAGATGCAGGATGAAGATCTGTCCGAAGAGGAATCACCATCAGAGGAGGACGAACCGGATGAGGAGGAGCTGAGAGAGAGGAGAGCGCGTGCGCGCAAGCCAAAATCCGGTGCTGCACCCAGGAAACCAACAGTCAAGAAGCCAAAAACAAATGGCGCAACAGCATTGCCCATCCGTGGTGCCAAAGTCGCAAGGAAAAGAGCACCGAAAAAGGCAAAACAGCTGGATCTTGCCGACGCCGAAGATGCAGGCGGGTTGTTCGCGGATGTGTTCGCGCATGGAAAAGACCTACAAGTCATTGCAAACGAATGGCGCCAAAGATTTCATGAGCACGAGTCGCGCGCTCTAGCAGAGGTCATCAACTTCGTGCTCAGAGCTGCAGGCTGCACATCGACAGTCACAGAGCATGACATTGAGGACCCTGATGCGGTGTCTAGCAAGATCGAGGATCTCCAGCACGAATACCAGGCTACCGAGCCCACAGAATACCCATTCATGGCGAAAATGAAGAACGCGACAAGCTTCAAACAGGGCGTAACTGGATTCTTGGACGTCTTGATCCGATCGATTGCCGAGGACAAGACCTTATTCAACAACTCCGAGCTCATTGAGAACATTCAAGTGTGGTTCACATCTATGTCTACGGCTACAAACAGAGCGTTCAGACACACATCTACAGTGGTGTCACTGAGTGTTATCAGCGCGCTCAGCAGCGTCGCCTTCAGCGTGGGCGACAACGCGGCCAAATCTCATCGCATGGTCGAGACGGAGCGCAAGAAAGGAAACAAGGCGAATATGGGCCGAATCCAGAGCATGGAAGCAAAAGCCAAGGAAGCTAGCGAGCTGCAGGAGATGGTAGAAGCGCTGCTCAAGGACTGGTTTGACACGGTCTTCATTCATCGCTATCGCGACAAGGACATTTCAATTCGTCGCGAGTGCATGGCAGCTCTCGGCGATTGGATCACAACAGCACCCAGCACATTCTTTGACGGCCATCACCTGAGATACATGGGATGGATGCTCAGCGACCACGCTCCTGTCGTTCGTGCCGAAGTTATCAAACAGCTCACCCGATTCTTCGCTATGCCAGACATGATCGGCGGACTCAAGACTTTCACTGAGCGCTTCCGCAGCCGAATGGTCGAAATCGCTACACTGGATTCTGAATCTCATGTCCGTGCATCGGGCGTGGAACTTCTCCGTCTGCTTCGCGAAAATGGGCTCCTAGAACCGGATGACATCGATGCTGTTGGACGACTGGTGTTCGATGCTGACCCAAAAGTACGCAAGACTGTGGCAAGCTTCCTCGCGGAGAGTGTCAATGAACTGTGCACTTCCAAGATCGACGCCATCGGTGGGTTGGAGACGCTGGAAGAGAATTTGCCCGAGGTCAGCGACGACAGCTATGATGCACCAAGGATAGAATGGCTCAAGCTGAAGTCTCTGAGTGAGATGCTCGAAGCATATGACAGTGAAGAATCTCTACCCAGCCAAATCGAGCGTTCTCATGGCGAGGGTGGCCTCACTCTTCTTGCCGCAGGCGCCGACTCGCGTTTTACATTAGCTGCGAGTGTGCTGTACGACAACTTGGACGAGGTGCAGGACTGGCGCATGCTGGCCGGTTACCTCCTCTTCGACCATGCCTCCGAAAAGACGAACGGCGTTGCGGATGATGCAGTTGCCCAGCTCAAGCACGAAGCTTCGCTGTCAGAAACCGAAGAGATTGTCCTTCTGGAGGTACTAAATGCTAGCGTAAAGCGCAGTCTGACCGATGCCGCTGAGAAGCTCACATCGACAAAGGCGAAATTGAGTAAGAGGCAGAGGAGCGAGTTACAGGATGAACAGGAGGAGTCTGCGTCAGATCTTGCCTCTATCATCCCAAGGCTGCTCAAGAAGTTCGGAGATTCATCAGACACTGCTGCAGCTGTGCTCCGTCTCGAAAGCATACTGAGCCTACCGTCGTTGCGCGACCTCCGGCAGGACTCTTCGACGTTCAGCTCTTTACTTGCTGACGTCAAGAAGCAGTTCATGGCTCATAGCAGTGATAAGGTCCTCGAGCCCGCAAGTACTGCTATCCTACACGCGAAATCATACGGGGAGCTCGATGAATCTGCCGAGGAGAAGATCACAAGTCTGTGGGACGATGTGATGCAAAACTTCTCGGAGCTCATTGACCCCGAATCGCTTATCGTGCGAGGCGTTGCGTCGTTCGAAGAACTGGTTGCACTTAGCAACAACCTGCTCCGCATCGTTCGCCTCGCATCGGTTTCTGATTGCTCTTCGCCACTCGAGGATGCTAGTGTTCTGAATTTCGACACTGATGAGGGTGACCTCAAAGCACCTATCGATTGTATTCTAGCCCTCATCAAGCGCGCTATTCCCGACGAGCAGACAAGTCCTGAGCCCGACGAAGCAGCTCATGAAGACCAAATTGCTGTTCGTGCGGCGGACGCAGCTCTTTTCTACTTCCGCTGGAAGCTGAAGTCTTTCACGGACCGTCTTACCGCCAACCCTGTCCATGATATTCCATACGAAGAACTCGAAGCTCTCGCTGAACGTCGCGACAGATATGCTGGCTTCCTCAATGCAGTGCTCACTGCGCGCAAGCCAAGTGAGGATATCTGCGCCGCCATCGTTGGCTACCAGCTCGACATGTACACCTCTGTCGCAACACTGAAAAGCATTCAACTCAGGCCTGGCATGAGTGATGACTACACCGTACTTATCATGGAGCTCGAGCCTGAGACCGAGAAGAATTTGCTCAGTGTCTTCTCAGCAGCAGAGAAGAAGTTCGCTCGCCTGAGTGGGAAGAAGCTAGAGGACGCACCACTGGCTGCCACAGATGGCGACGGAGATCTTGATCTTGATGCCGATCCCATTGATGACGACCCCGTTTCCGAGCCAGAATCCGAGGACGAAGATGAGCAGCCAACACAGACTCAGACCCAGGCCTCTCAACAACGCAAGGACGCAAAGCTTCTTGCCACTCTTCTGGCAGAGCAGCGCCTTTGCGAGCTCACCGGCAAGATCATCACAGCTGTCTTGGGCGGCATCATGTCTGCGGCACGTGCTCGTCCACGCCTCGAGCGCAACCGCCTGCGTCTCGGTCCAAACTTTAAAGAAGTGTGCGCTTACTTCGACATCGAAGATGTGCAGGCCAAGAAGGCTGGACGCAAAGGCGCTGCGAAGGGCAAGGCTGCCAACGCGAAAAGCGGCAAAGCAAAGCCTTCTGGCAAGCCAAGCGCAAAGAGCAATGCTATTGTCGCCGAGGACGAAGAAGACGACGAGATTGAAGACCCAGAAGACGATGACCCCGATGTCTTGAAACGTAGAGGCTTGGCCGTCGAAGAAGACGTCGAGGACGAGGACGTCGCCGAGGATGGCGCAGGTGCAGAGGAGCAAGCAGATGAAGTGGAGAGTGTGCTTGGAGACTAGCTGTCAGCACGGCTTCCGCAGGATATGCCTGCTTTTCCTCCAACTAATTCTTCTTTTGCGGTTTTCGCTTCTGTTCCGCAATGCGCGGAATAAGCTTATGATACCAGCCTTCCACAGCGATGGCGTTGTATTGCTTTTGGGGTGTAAGAAGTAGCTTGCGGGTATATTTCATGTATAGTTAACGAACAACGCAATGTCGCGTGCATCCATGCATTCATTCTCGTGCCACCTTTTGAATGTCGTAATTATCTATGGTCGCATGACCAAGCGAAATATTCTCTTCTCCACCGTTCTCATGCTGATTAATAGCGTTTCGTTTGGACCTTCACATCAGCAGCGCGGTGGCGACATGATCACATTATTTTCCAGGTTCTTCCTCACTCATACTCTTAGCTTCCATTCCTGGTTCAACGAAGGATGGACCTTCTTTGGGGGTTGCGGGTGGACTTTCCTGCGGCATTTGAGGTGGTGCAGCCCTAACAGTCTCAAAACACATGATTATTCTACGACAACTCACGGTATCGAGAGAATATGAAATGTGCGTGGAATATCGTAGACGATCTCGAATAAACGTCTGGATATACAATGTACTTGAACCGCCTCTTCTGACGAATTAGCTGCACGTCGCTGCGTCTCTTATCCGAAGGATCAGCCACAATTGGGCGGATCGTCATTGTGACCGTGTGTCTCTGTTTATCTTGACAATTTTGAGACTCCGACATGGTCGACACGAACGCCGAGATGTGCTTGCTCGCTTGCTCCATCGATTGCTCACGTCAGCTGCGAGTCGTGTGGAATAGCTTGTAGTGACATCGAAAAGTATAAGACATCGAGAAAAGTCCTACTGACGATTGTCAAAACTTCCTAGTCGCGGTCTTCCACACTCTCGATCGCACTCAAACACAATACACTCAACATGCCTTTCAACGTAGCAATTGTTGGCTATGGCCTTAGGTGAGCTAGCAATACCTTAATGTCTCTCGATCATTGAGATTTAACACTCCCAACAGCGCCAAAGTCTTCCACATCCCTCTCATCAGAGCTCTCCCAGACGTCTACAAGATCCACGGCATCGTCCAGCGCTCTCCCAAGCCCGACGACAACGCAGAGAAAGACTACCCCGGCACCAAACCCTACCGCAGCATCGACGAAGCCCTCCAAGATGGCGAAGTAGACGTCGTCGTCATCACCAGCATCCCCGAAACCCACTTCGACATGGTCAAGTCAGCCCTGCAAGCAGGCAAGCACGTCGTCGTCGAGAAGCCCTTCGTGCCCACCGCCGCGGAAGCCGACGAGCTCTGCGCCATCGCACAGAAGTCAGGCAAGAAACTCGCCGTATACCAGAACCGCCGCTGGGACGCCGACTTCGTCACGCTCAAGCAAGTCATCGCCTCCGGCTCCCTCGGCGACATCGCAGAGTTCGAGACGCACTTTGACCGCCATCGCCCGGACCCGCCGGCGGATTCCTGGAAGGCCAAGGACGTCGCTGGCAACGGCGCGATCTACGATCTCGGCACTCATCTGATTGATCAAGTATACTCGCTGTTCGGCAACCCAGAGCGAGTGACCGGCTTCGTCGGAGTGCAGCGCCGCGGCGTGACAGGAGGCGCGCACGACAGCTGCACGGTGCTTCTTCACTACGATGGTGGCAAATTGCTCGTGACGGCGAAGGCAGGCGTCGTTAGCCCTGAAGTCGACCAGCTGCGCTTCTGGGTCCGCGGCACCAGGGGCGGCTTCAAGAAGTTCCACCTCGATCCGCAGGAAGACCAGCTCAAGGGTGCAAAGGCTGGCGCGGCTCTGCCTGGGGACTTTGGTGTTGAAGCGGATGGCCGTGCTGCGACCGTTACTACTCTTGGTGAGGGCGGAAAGCTGGACCGAAAGGTCTGGGACACTGTTAGTCCGCCGCCGACTTATGTGGAGTACTACAGGGTGTTTGGCAAAGCGCTGGCTGGCGAGGGCGAGGTGCCGGTCAAGGCAGAGGAGGCGAGGGATGTGTTGAAGATCATTGAGGCAGCTCTCCAGAGTTCGAAGGAGGGCAAGAGCATTGCGCTTTAGGATGACGAGACTTACGTTCATGAATATTTGATAGTACAAAACGATACGGTACAGGGACAGTTCTCCATTGAGATTCCTTAGCTCAATATCATTGATATGCTACCGAGTGCATCGCACTGATACCATTGTATGAGTCTCCCTGAGCCAGATGCACAATTAATCAGGCTTTGCTGAATCTGATCTATATGTCTATCTGTAATCAGGCAGTGTTGAATCACTAGCCGCCAAAAGGGTATCATGAGAAACCAAAAAAAAAACATTCAAAAGATCCAAACACCGCAGCAAAATCACAACTGCCACCCATCCCAGTCCCTCGCCGCCTTCAAATCGTCCACATTCAGCACATCAGCACCCTCTCTCATCAAGATCCTCCACGTCCTCTCCCTCCTACTCCTCGGCCAAGCCGGAGTATCCCACCACCGCACTTTCAGTCCTCGCTCGTGAGCTGCTCGTGTCACGGAGCGAATGCGCTCCAGCTGCCATGTGCTCGGACTGCCCGGAAGCAAGAATGGAAACGGGTGACCGAGGACTCTGCGGAGCGACTCAGAAGCGTACAATGACGTGGTCGTGTTGTAGCCTTGGAAGGAGTCGACGTTTGCGCCGCTTTCCACAAGCTGGACATTTGTGACGGGGAGTCTTGTGAGATCTCCGAGCGGTGCGTCGAAGAAGATGTCTCTGCGCGTGTAGGGTTGCGAGAGGATGGAAATGTAGGGCATTCGTCCGGTTGCTACTATCGTCAATGGTCCAGGGACCAAGTCCGTACCGTTATGATATGTGAGATATCCTCTGGACCGCAGAGGTTCGAGCTGGGCGGAAAAGGCCTTGAATGCGACAAAGGGGTCATTTTTGAGATCGACGAGAAGGACCAGAGACTGCGTTGGGGAGCTTTCAAATACCCCATTGGACCGCGCGACAGAGATGTTGTAGTTCATAGTTTCGAGCAGCCTGACCAGAGGATTGATGTAGAGGTTGCGCAACGTGCGTTCGCGCTTCAGTGCGGCCGGCGTGTGGCCAACGTAAAAGTCGAAGTCGCCACTTTCGTCCATGTCCATGAGCCATACATCGGCCTCCACGCTGGTGCATCCATAGTGTAGCGCCTGATAGAGAGGAACCTGTCTCCAGTAATCGTTGTGGGAATGACACCGACGGGTTTTGACGTTGTGAGTGAGTGATATCGGAAAAGGTGCCGATGTGTCTGAGGTGAGGCTAGGGGCTTCCCAATCAGGAATTGGGCTGTACACTCTTCGTAGCCATGGCTTGACAGATACTCCGCCGATCAAAGCACCAGCTAGATACAAAAAGCTGCTAGCGACCATGTGTGTTAGTTCCCCTTCAGTGGTACATGTACAGTATGTTGAAGTTCGTAAACTTACAAGATGGTGATGGCTGCGACTAGCGCAGCCAGCAGAACCCTAACCAAATTGCGTCGTCTTCCAGGCCGTCTGAGGTACAACTTCGATCCAGCTTCCAACATTAATGGTTCTGGACATGTTTGATGTGGGAAGTCGTAAATCGTAGGCAGTCCATGTGCGTCTCGTTTTGACATCGCATGTTCGTACATCGTCGATATCTTCGAGCCACTCTTGAAAGATCCGTTGGCTCGTATCGCAATGTGTAGCGGTGGACAAGAGATTCGAGCGAGATCAAGTCTTTGATAAACGCGTCGTGGTGTGTAGACGCCTTTCTCGATCCAACAATATCTCTCCAGAAGTTGCTGTGTGTTTCCACTATGTCGTAGCACCAAGGTCGAAAAGCCTCCGGGCAATTCGATGACGAGTTGGATCTGGTCCGACCAAATATGGACAATATTCCTTTTGCGACGTTGAAGTGGATCGCTAGTGAGTGTCTTGACACTGTCCTTATGTGCGGTACCACTCAACAACGATGATGCACGCCAGGCTCACACAGTAGGAAGACCAAGAGTGCGAAGGAAGACTAACCAACCTCACGGGAACCTACTTCTCAAGTAACAATGCTGTTCCAAATATTTGGAACACGACAGCAGCCCGAAGACACACCGCCTGGCGCTTTTCAGTCACATGGCTGCACGATACGATGGTATGGAAATCAACATGCATATGCCAGATGATGTGGCGCATGCCATCAGGTTCGTGCTCAGAGTGAGTGCCATGATAGGTGAGCAATGCACTACCGGATGGACCAAGGCGGCCAGACCAAAGGATGGCTGAGAAAACGTGGGCCAAGCATGGGTGATGGCTTCGTTTGATTGGCGGCTACACCTGTTTAGACGTTTATACTTCCGCAGATCGTATACGGATCCAACAAACCGATGATAGTTGCGGGGTGTCTTTTGTTACCAGACTGGCTCGTCTATTACCAGCAGATGTCTTCTGCTTATGTTCTTGTGCGAATCGCAGGTTCCTGCTTTCAGAAAGCCAGTGTTGGAGATCAGCAAAGCGACCGGAACATCACCACTCTGGTTAAACGCCGGGATCGGCAAGTGACGAGCTCCAACATTTCTAGCTCCTTCTAGATACTATACCATCGCCATCAATAAATATACACATAGAACACTCCATACCAACCGCAGTTCCCACCCGCAAGTACAACTAAAACCTCCATACCCATGAGAACCTTCATCACACGCCTCCCTCGCTACACGCCAATCTCAATCTTCACAAGACACCCAATAACCACATCCCGACCCTTCACAATGTCCTCCACAATCTACTCGTCAAACTCCTCTGCGCCCGCGGAAGAGCAACAACAACAACCTCAGCCATCCGACGACAATACGCCCAAAGCACCCTTAGCCCTCCCGGAGGCTCCTGCCAACGCGACCCAACTCGACATGAGCACCGGCGGCACGACCGTCTCGCTCGACCACCTTGGGCCCATGGTCGTCAACGTTGACGGCACCATGAGCCGGATCGCAAACTGGGACAAGATGGCTGAGATCGAGAAGAAGAACACGCTGCGCATCATCGGCAAGAGGAATAAGGACAGATTGGCGGCGTTGAAAGCTGCCGCTGGGCAGAACGAGGGAGAAGCGAAGTAGAATTATGCGCTGTAGAGCCGTGCGGGCAGAATATGGGTCAGGGCGATTGAATTGGAGTCAATTGACGAATATGTCTTTCTGGCGCAGTGCGATGCGCCGAGAATGTGAGACGAAGGATACACGGGTTATGCGCCCGACTGAGCAACTCGGCCATGGAATTGCGTTGTTGCACGCCTGCAGGACTATGGGATGTGCTGCTCGCGCATTCCCAAACAAGGACCAATTGCAAGAACGGCGTCATCCGGGATATGAAGAGCAATCGATCTGCGATTGTGCGAGCAACATTATTCTATGATGGTAGAGCGAAGCCGAACAGATGCCATCACAAACGAGTCGAAACGCTGTTGAATCCATGAGGAGAATTGACTGTACGATAGAAGAAGATGTAATCAGATGTAGGAATAGTCGAGAGGGAAGAGCTTGACATGTTAAATATTGTGGTGGTTCTCTATGATAATCAAAGCAAAAGTGGAGTGCTGTCCCAGTCCTAACTTTTTTTCTATTGGTCCTTGGTCGATGTAGGACGGGTCTCTCCATTGATTGCCCTTACCTCCTCCGCCGAAAAATGCGAATAAAACAGAACATGACCATAGCCTTGGCTATAGCCTTGCGCGAAACGCAAAAGCAAATAGAAAACTAAAACTTAAAAGAAGATGTTGGGTATCTCGCGATCCTCGCAATCATAATGATAAAAGAGAAAAAAAAAAGAAGAAATGTTGAATCCGTCGCGTTACCCCGAAAAACAAAACTCCAGTTTTGCAATGCTCGCTGTCATGTTGAGTGGTGATGAGGTTGTTGCTTTTGTTTTCTCAGATGTGCATCTGCTCAATGTCTTCGTTCAAGTCGTCGCCGGTGTACTCTTCGACTCTGGTAGCACCCTTGATGTAGTGGGGAGGGCTAGCTGGCACGTCCTCGTACATCGGAGGCATTTCGTCGTCCCAGGCGATGCCCATACCGAGGCGGTCGGTCAATGTCAGGTTGAATTGTGTGCGGAGCACGCGAGCGGCGCCGGTGGGTGTTGCTTGCGTGGGCTTCTTGTTTGGCGCCCACTCCTCGGCGATGACGAGTTCCATGATGAGCGAGTGCGAGATCTTCAGTCCGTTGGGGGATTCGACGCTGACTTGGGCTCCGAGGGCAGGGTTGCACGCAGCTTGGAATTCGAGCTCGACCTGACCGTCTGAGAAGTCTGTCTTGAAGCCCTGGCGGAGTTCCTGGGATCCGACGTCGCGGCGGGATTCGGTCTTGATGCCTTTGCCTTCGCCGCCGAGTTTCGATGCGTGCTTGGCGCAGGTGGGAGAGACCATGGTTTCGTGTTCTTCGATTCGCCAGGTGAGTTTGCGGAGGCGCCAGCGGGTCTGGGTGTCGTCGCGCTTGGTAGTGATGCCGGTCATACGGCATTGAATGGGGAAGCTGCCGATCGGGTGAACGACAGGCGGAAGGGTGACGTGTAGTGTGAGATTGGTAGGAGGGAACACGCGAACGCTGTTCTTGTCGTTGCCAGGACGAAGCGCACGTCTGATGGGCAAGTCACGACGGAACTCAGTTTCTTGACCATCACTAGTCTTTGCGCGGACGTGGAGCGAGTAGTCGATCGAACCGATCTGGCCGTGGATAGTGGCAGGCAAGTGGCCAGGAATGAGGTGAGAGAAGGGCAGCTCTTGCATGCCTTCTGAGACCTTGAAAGTTTTGGCGTGGTTACGGAAGAAGTCCCATTCGTAGAGATCGCTAACCTGGCTGGCGCATTCTCTGCATCGGTCTGCCACAGGCTTCTTCGTCGTCACGGTGGCTTCCAGGAACATGATGATGCTCTCCATAACGACGTCACCAGAAAGAGGAGTGACCTTTAGACGGCCAGATAGAAGAGCGCCAGAAGAGACAGCAGGCGCATCGTAGAACATCACGGGTGGAGACTCCATGATCATTTCTAGTCTGACGGGTTTGAGGAACGCAGCTGAGTGGCGAGGTGATCCTCCACGGGACGAGGCATGTGAAGCTGATCTATCGTTCGACTGGCCTTTCCTGTCTCTCGATTTGGAGGAGCCCTTGGCTTTGGTGATGGCTGCAAGAGCCGGACGTTTGAGGTTTTCCATGCTGGGACGACGGACTTCGAGCGAGTGAGGGCTGGAGCTCTTCCGTTGCTTGATAACGTCTTCGAAGCAAGGCGGAGCGTCGTTTTCGTTGTTGTGGTGGTGAGATTGCCACGGTGCGCGACGACCAAGGGGACCAAGGTCAAAGCCTAAGAGCTTGCTAGGCATGCTTAAAGAAGGCAGCCGCGACTGGCTGGAACACGTGACGGAAAAATTGTCGATCCGAAGAAAAAGCTGGGGCTTTCCGGCGTGTGGCTGAAGTTCCAATGCGTCGGTGTGGAGATGTGAAGTGATGTTTTCACGATCGAGGTCAAAAGTCAAGTTGGTGTTGGTAATTGCCGGATTGGTTGTGCTGGTCGAGGTAGAGGTGTCGGGTACCAAACATGCTAGGCGTGAGAAACAGTTGCAAGAATAATAGCAACATGGCAGAGGCCCGCAGTCAGAGCGG
>Ga0265797_10003863_pt1 | contig 23478 bp, 15 predicted proteins | sample P2T30metagenome_FD_192433 | JGI IMG/M metagenome (GOLD analysis project Ga0265797, IMG submission 192433) | Plant litter microbial communities from East Loma Ridge, Irvine, California - P2 T30 | ecosystem: Environmental > Terrestrial > Plant litter > Unclassified | place: USA: California... | reverse complement strand
TGCAGCCACACGGCGTGCAGGAAGATCGAGGCCGCGCTCACGGCAGCCAGGATCGACAGCACCAGGAACACGTCGTTGTAGGCAAGGATATTGGCTTCGCGGGTGGCGCTGCGCGCCAGCGACTGCAGGCCCTGGTAGGTGCGCGCGGTGGGGTCGGCCAGCAAGCGCCCGGCCGCCGCCGCACCCGACTGGATGCGGCTGGCCACCAGCGGATCGAGGCTCGACAAGCCCTCGACGATCATCGACGAATGGTATTTTTCGCGCACTATCTGGAAGGTGCCGACCAGCGCCGAACCGAGCAGGCCGCCCAGGTTCTGCGTCAGGCCGAACAGCACCGAAAAGCTGATCAGGTTCTGTGGATTCGCGATCACCGAGCCCAGCAGTGATACCACGAGCGGACCCAGGAACAGGGTGCCGCCAAAAGCGAGCAGGCTCTGGCTCAGGTACATCTGCTCGGTGCGGGTCTGGTTGCTGGCGTGGGCATCGATCCAGGCGCCGAGCGCCATCAGCAGCAGCGCGATGACTTGCGGCGCCATCAGGTGCTGGACGTTGATGGTCAGCGCCGACACCACGATGCCGGCCACGGTCGCGGCCAGCACCACCATATACAGCGACTGCAACTGGTCGTTGTCGAGGCCCACCGCGCGCAAAAAGCCGACCGCGCCCACGCTCTGCTCGGACAGCACGATGCGCACCAGCACCATCGACAGCCCCAGGCGCAGGATGTCGCGGCTGGCCAGCCAGCGCAGGTTGAGCAGCGGATTTGCGCGGTTGTGCTCGACACACAGGGCGGCCGCCAGCAACACGATTGCGCCGGCCAGCGCGGCGCCGATCCAGGCTTGCTCGAACCACCACTCCACGCGCCCGAAGCTGAGCACCGCACACAGCAGCGCCATACCGGGCGCGAACAGGGCGAAGGTAACGAAGTCGGTCGGGCGAAACGCCTTGATGTAGTCGCCCTGCGGGAGTTTCAACAGCAGCACGGCGCCCAGCGACACCAGCGCCAGGCCCAGTTCGAAGACATACAGCCCACGCCAATCGGCGAACCGCAATAAATCGTTGGAAAAAAGATACGCCAGCGGCAGCGCCAGCTGGGCCGCGCCCATCGCCAGCGCCACCCCGCGCAGCCGCCATTCCTTCTTGAAGCCCTGCAGCACGTAGTACAGGCCGAGCGGCGACACCGCCGCCGCCAGCATGCCGTGCGCCGCGCGCACCGCGATCGCCGAGCCGAGGTCGTTGACGAACAGGTGGGCGAAGGTCACCAGCGCGTACAGCACCAGGAAGATTTCGGTGAACAGACGCAGCCCGAACTGCTGGCGAAATTTCACCAGCAGCAGGTTCATCGAGGCATTGGCCATGACGTAAGCGGCCGGCAACCAGGCGGTTTCAGTCGAATACGCGCCCAGCACGCCCTGCAGGTGGAGCAGGTTGACGGTCACCAGCGCATTGCCGAGGCCACCGGTGATGGTGACCAGAATCCCGACAAACAGGTAGGCCAAGCGCAGCCGCGTGGGGTGGGCCGGCGTCGACGGCGAGCCGGGCATCATCGGCTTTTCGTCGGGGGCCCACTCGCGCGGTAGAAACTTGCTCATCCTTTATGTCCTGAGGGTTATCAGGCTCGCAATCATACTCTTTCGTCGAAAAACGCGTCGGATGGACACTTTTGCCACACGCAAAAATTTACCTCAAGAATTGGCAAGTTCGATATTGCTCTGAGGATTTACTCGACCTAGACTTGAATTATTCCACGCGGAAACAGTTTCACCGGTTTGATCGAACTGTTTTTCCGTACGGCCGCAAGTCAGAGTCATCCCAGTTGAGAACAATGTCCATTCGTACCCTGATCTCCACCACGATTGCCGCACTGGCCATGCTGCCGGTGTTCGCCTACCCGCAGTCTCATTCGCTTGACGACGCCGTCGCCCGCCCCGCGCTCGACTACCATATGAACGAACGCATCGTGCAGGTGCCGGCCGGCGACAACGGCGCTGCCTTGCTCGAGACCACGGTATTCCAGCCGAATGGCGCCGGCCCCTTCCCGCTCATCGTGATCAACCACGGCAAGGACCCGGGCCGCCCCAGCGCCCAGCGGCGCGACCGCTTCTATCACATGGCCGCGGCCTTCGTGCGGCGCGGCTACGCGGTGATGGTGCCGATGCGCCAGGGCTTTTCGAAGTCGGGCGGCAGCTACCGCGAACACGGCTGCGACATGACCGCCAACGGCTACACCCAGGCCGAAGACGTGCGCGCCACACTGGCCTTTGCGCGCCAGCAACCCTGGGTCGACGCCGACCACATCGTCGTCGCCGGCCAGTCGTATGGCGGCCTGGCCACAATCGCCCTCGGCGCCGACAAACTGCCCGGCGTGCGCGGCCTGATCAACTTCGCCGGCGGCCTGCGCGACGACAGCGACCGCTGCGCATGGCGCTCGCAACTGGTGTCGGCATTTGCCGAATACGGCGCCAAAGCCACCGTGCCAAGCCTGTGGATGTATGGCCAGAACGATTCGCTGTTCGGGCCCGAACTGGCGCAGCGCATGCACGAAGCCTATGCCGGCGCCGGCGGCCGTGGCCGGCTGGTTGAATTCGCCGCCTTCAAACGCGATTCGCACGGCATGCTGGCCAGCCGCGACGGCGAAAAAGTCTGGCTGCCGGATACCGAACGGTTCCTGAAAGAAGTCGGCATGCCGACCGCGGTGGTGATCGATGTGGCGCCAGTGCCGACCCCGGCCCGCACCGGCTTCGCCCAGGTCGACGACGTCCAGGCGGTGCCGTTCCTGTCCGAGAACGGTCGCCGCGCCTACAGCGACTATCTGACCAAGCTGACGCCGCGCGCGTTTGCCGTCTCGCCCAGCGGCGCCTGGACCTGGACCGAAGAAGGCGAAGACCCGGACGCGCGCGCACTGGCGACCTGCTCGGCCAAGAGCAAGGAGCCATGCCGCCTGTATTCGGTCGACGATTACGTGGTCTGGAGCGACGAGCGCCTTGACCTGCGCGAGAAGGCCTCGGCCACCGCTTCGGTGACGCTGCCTGCTGCGGCGACGACTGCTGCGCCGACGCTGCCGGCTGCGCCGTTGGCGACGCCGACGGCGCCGACCACCTCGGTCGGCAGCACCACGGTTCGATAAACGCCGAATTGACGCGCCGCGCTGTCAAGCGTGGTGCGCATGTTTCCGATAACAAATATCAACTCTCTCGCTCGAGGTCGATCCAGCGCAAACCGGCGCGCCCCGCCAACTCCGACAATGTGCCTCACGCATTGATCGGAGAAGCCCGATGGTCCGCCTGATTCACGCCTGCGCCCTCGTCCTGGGCGCGCTCTGCCTGTTGTCTTCACCCGCCACCCATGCCGCGAACAATTATCCGGTGGTGCTGGTGCACGGCTTCCTTGGCTTTGGCCCGGAAGAATTCCAGCACAGCGGCTTCAACTACTGGGGCGGCTTCGGCGATATTGCCTCGCACATGCAGGTCTACCGGGGTCCGCACGCGATCTTCGCCGCCGCGGTCGGCCCGGTCAGTTCCAACTGGGACCGCGCCGCCGATTTGTACGCCCAGATCAAGGGCGGCTGTGTCGACTATGGCGCCGCCCACGTGCGCGACTTTGGCGTTCCTGGCCAAGTGCAAAAGCCGCCCGGCAAATGCTGGGCGGCCGACCCCAAGAACAATCCGCAGAATTACCCGCTGGCGCTGTACCCGGCCTGGGACCGCGAGCACCCGATCCACCTGGTCGGCCACAGCCAGGGCGGCACCACGATCCGCGCCCTGGTCGAGCTGCTCGAGCATGGCGCCGGCGCGGACCAGGGCGGCGGCGAACTGTTTGCTGGCGGCAAGGTCGGCTGGATCCGCAGCGTGACCACCATCTCGGCGCCGCACAACGGCACCAGCCTGCCAGACGCAGTGTTCAACATCCTGCCGAATCTCGACCTGCCGCTACGCGACCTGCTCGGCCACCGCATGGCGGGCTGGGAACTGGCGCCGGACGGCGCGCGCGAATTCAACCTGTGGGCGCGCACCTCGCCCCACATCTACTATTTTTCGGTGGGGACGGTGGCGACCGAAGGGGGCAGCTGGTGCTGCAACGCAACCGATCGCGTGATCGCGCCGGTGCAGACGGTGCTGTTCCAGTATCCGCGCAAGGACATGATCCCGTATTTCAAGACCTATTCGGGCGAATGGATCGTGCCCTCGGCGCTGCAGCGCGGCATGGGCGGCTACACGCAATACACGCCAGGGCGGGTGCGCATCGACGCCGACTGGTTCGCCAACGACGGCGTGGTGAATACGATCAGCATGCGCGCGCCGGCCGGGCATCCGGCGCGCGACTATGACGGCGTGGCGATGCTCGGGGCCTGGAATTTCCTCGGCAACTACAAGGGCTACGACCACTTCGACATCCTCAACTGGCCGAACAGCGGGCCGTCGGCGAACCCGCTGTACGAGCAGATCAGCGATATCGTGTTCGCCTTGTGAGGCCAGCGTCCTCAGTCAGCCCCCTCAGTGCGCGCTGCGCAAGCTGCGCGCCAGGTCCGACAAGCGGTACGGCTTGCTCACGAACGCGAATTCGCCCAGGTTGCCGCGATCGAGCTTGAGCGCCGGCTGCGGGTAGCCCGAGGCCAGCATCACCTTGATGTTCGGGTAGTTCTGGCGTGTAAAAGCGGCCAGCTCGACCCCGTTCATCCCGTTCGGCATGACCACGTCGGTAAACAAAATGTCGACGTCGCGGCTGGCCAGCAGGGTCAGCGCATCGTTGCCGCTGGCCGCCGTCATCACGTCGTAGCCCATGCTCAGGAACAGCGACGAAGCCACGTCGAGCAGGTCGGGTTCGTCTTCGACGATCAGCACCGTCTCGGTGTCGAGTTGGTCGAAGTGCTGCGCAGTCGACGTCGCTGCCGGCAAATAGATCGAGATCGTCGTGCCTTCGCCGAGCACGCTGTCGATCACCACCTCGCCGCCCGACTGCTTGATGAAGCCATACACCTGCGACAAGCCAAGGCCAGTGCCCTTGCCCACTTCCTTGGTAGTATAGAACGGCTCGAAGGCGCGCGCGATGGTCTCTGGCGCCATGCCGCTGCCGCTGTCGCCCACGCTCAGGCGCACATAGTCGCCCGGCGCCAGGCCCGGCACCTGATCCTGATCCAGGCTGACGTTGGTGGTGATCACGTCGATCCGCCCGCCACCCGGCATTGCGTCGCGCGCATTGACCACCAGGTTCAGCACCGCCGACTCCAGGCGCGCGGCGTCGATCACGGCGTTGTGGGCCCTGGGGTCGAGCTTGAGGCTGAAGTCGATCGACGAATTGGCGGCGCGCCGCAGCACCGATTCGAAGCCGCTCAGAATACGGTTGACGTTGCGCGTCTCGGGTTCGAGCGGCTGCTGGCGCGCGAACGCCAGCAATTGCTGGGTGAGCGTGGCGCCGCGGTCGATCGCGCGCCGCATGCTGTCCAGGGTCTTGGCGTCGCCGCCGCCCGCGTGGCGCATGGTCAATACTTCCAGCCCGCTCGAAATCACCGACAGCAGGTTGTTGAAGTCGTGCGCGATGCCGCCGGTGAGCTGGCCGATCGATTCCATCTTCTGGGCCTGGAACAGCGCCGCCTGCGCTTTATCGAGCGCCTCGGCCGCCGCCTTCTTTTCGGTCAGGTCGCGCGTGATCTTGGCGTAGCCGAGCAAGCGGCCGTCGTCGCCGCGGATGGCGTCGATCACCACGTTGGCCCAGAACCGGGTGCCATCCTTGCGCAGGCGCCAGCCTTCGGCTTCATAGCGGCCGACGTCGCCGGCGGTATTGAGCGCCCGCGCCGGCATCCCTTTGCTGCGGTCTTCATCGGTGTAGAAGCGCGAGAAATGGTGGCCGACGATCTCGTCGTGGCGGTAGCCCTTGATCCGCTGTGCCCCGCTGTTCCAGTTCGACACCGTGCCTTCGGGAGTGAGCATGTAGAGCGCGTAGTCGGTCACGCCCTGCACCAGCAGCCGGAAACGCTGTTCACTGTCGCGCAGGCGGTCTTCCGACTGCTTGCGCGCGGTGACGTCGCGCGTGATCTTGGCAAAGCCCAGCAGGCGAGCGAACTCGTCATGGATCGGGTCGATCACCACGTGGGCCCAGAAGCGGCCGCCATCCTTGCGCACGCGCCAGCCTTCGGATTCGTAGCGGCCGTGCTCGAGGGCATGCGCCAGCGCCTGCGCCGGCAAGCCGTTGGCGCGATCTTCCGGCGTATAGAAACGCGAAAAGTGCTGCTGCAGGATCTCTTGCTCGACATAGCCCTTGAAGCGCTGCGCGCCGGCGTTCCAGCTGCTGACGTAGCCCTGCGGATCGAGCATGTAGATGGCGTAGTCGCTGATCCCGGCGACAAGGTACTGCAGGCGCTGCTCGTCGGTCAGCGCCGGCTTGACTGGTGGCGAAGTTTCCATGGTTCTTGCTGCATCCTGTCGGAAACAAAAAAGTGGCTTATCTTACATCTGCTCTGTCTTTTCTTGCCACACGACTCGATGTGCAAATGCAACATACGCAAGAAAGCACACGCGCGACCGATGGCGTTTTTTTATCGCCCCATTGATCAGCCAAAGAGTCCATTCACGGTAAAATACCGAGTTGTTCCCCGCGCGTGACTTCAAGGCCCCATGACCCAGGCTTCTCCCGACAATCTCGACCTTTCGAGCTGCGAAAACGAACCGATCCGCACCCCCGGCAGCATCCAGCCGCATGGTTTCATGCTGACGCTGTCGCCTGCGCTCGAGGTGCTGCAGGCCAGCGCCAACCTGCAGGCCTGGACCGGACAGCAAGCCGCCGGCGCCGTCGGCCGCGCACTGCGCGACGTGCTCGGCGACGCAGCCGGCACGCGCCTCGAACACGAACTGGGCGCCGCCGAACTCGGCGCACGACCGCTGTACCTGGGCACCGTCACGGTCGGCAACGGCAAGCACTTCGACGTGCTGGGCCACCGCTGGGATCAACTGGTGATCGTCGAATTCGAAGCGGTCGACCGTCCGCAGCCGGCCGACTTCCGCCATCTGTACACCCTGATCAGTGACTTTTTGCAGAAGGTCAACGAACACGCGGCGATTCCCGCCTTGAGCGAACTGGCCGCGCGCCATGTGCGTTCGGTGACCGGACTGGGGCGCGTGATGGTGTACCAGTTCGACCCCGACGGCCATGGCCGCGTGGTGGCCGAGTCGCTCGCCCCCGGCTACGACTCGTATCTGGGGCAGTCGTTCCCGGCCAGCGACATCCCGGCCCAGGCGCGCGAGCTGTACCGCCTGTCGCCGATCCGCCTGATCCAGGATGCCAACTATGAAGCGGCGGCGCTGGTGCCTGAGCTCAATCCGCTCACCGGTCAGCGCAACGACCTGTCGTTCGCGGCCCTGCGCAGCGTCTCGCCGATCCACCTGCAATACATGCGCAATATGGGCACGCTGGCGTCGATGTCGGTGTCGCTGATCGTCAAGGGCAAGTTGTGGGGCCTGATCTCGTGCCACAACGCCGGCCCGTTCCCGGTGCCGGTCGAGAAGCGCACCGCCTGCGAGCAGCTGGGCCAGATCCTGGCGCTGTGTATCGAGACGCGTGAAGACGCCAGCGAGCTGCAGTTCCGCCTCGACGTGCGGCGGGTGATGGTCGACCTGCTGGGCCAGCTGACCAAGGGCGCCGACTTCGTCGACAACCTCAGCGGCGTGTTCCCCGAGCTGCTGCGCTTTGCGCGCGCCGGCGGCGTGGCGATCGTGGCCGACGAACGCATCCTGACCTATGGCGACACGCCCGACCAGGATGCGGTGCGGCGCCTGGCGACCTGGCTCGCCGTGCACGGCCACACCGAACTGTTCCACACCAATCACCTGGCCGAGGTCTATCCGCCGGCGCAGGACATGATGCGCAACGCCAGCGGCCTGATGGCGCTGCCGATTTCACGCATCCACCGCCACTACCTGCTGTGGTTCCGCCCCGAGCTGGTGCGCACCGTCGAGTGGGCCGGCAACCCGTACGAAAAAAAGGCGCCGCCCGGCGCCCCGACCCAGCTCTCGCCACGCCAGAGCTTTGCCGCCTGGCGCGAAACCATCCACGGCCACAGCCTGGCGTGGCACGAGGCCGAAGTCGAGCTGGCGATCGAGCTGCACAGCGCGCTGCTCGGCATCGCGCTCGAGCGCGCCGAACAGATGGCCGAGCTGGCCGAGGAACTGAGCCGCTCGAACAAGGAACTGGAAGCGTTTTCGTATTCGGTGTCGCACGACCTGCGCGCGCCGCTGCGCCACATCGTCGGTTTTTCCGACCTGCTGATGGAGTCGGCCGGCGCCGAAGACGCCGCCATGCGCCAGCGCTTTTTAAAGAACATCAAGGAATCGGCGCGCCTGGCCGGCAAGCTGGTCGACGACCTGCTGTCGTTCTCGCAGATGGGACGCGCGGCGCTGCGCCCGTCCGACATCGACATGACCGAGCTGGTCTCGGCCTGCATCGACAAGCTGGGCATCGAGATTGGCCAGCGCAATGTCGAATGGCATATCGAGCAGTTGCCGAGCGTGCATGCCGACCCGGCCTTCCTGCACCTGGCGCTGTTCAACCTGTTGTCGAATGCGGTCAAGTTCACGGCCGAGCGCGACCCGGCCATCATCCGCATCTGGGCCGAACCAGGCCACCATGAAGGCGTCGAGGAAACCGTGTTCCACGTGGCCGACAATGGCGCCGGGTTCAATATGGACTACGTGCACAAGCTCTTTGGCGTATTCCAGCGCCTGCACCGCATGGAAGACTTCCAGGGCACCGGCATCGGCCTGGCCAATGTGCGCCGCATCGTCGAGCGCCACAACGGCCGGGTCTGGGCCAACTCGACTGTCGACCAGGGCGCCACCTTCTCGTTCAGCATCCCGAACCAATTTACCCCTACCTGAGGCCAACCATGCTCAAGCCCATCCTCCTGGTGGAAGACAATCCGCACGACCTGGAACTAACGCTGATCGCGTTGTCCAAAAGCCAGCTTGCCAATGAGGTCGTGGTCGTTCGCGACGGCGCCGAAGCGCTCGACTACCTGAACCGGCGCGGCGAATTCGCCGAGCGCGTTGCCGGCAGCCCGGCCGTGATCCTGCTCGACCTGAAATTGCCGAAAGTCGACGGCCTCGAAGTGCTGAAAGAAATCCGCGCCACTGAACTGCTGAAACCGATTCCGGTCGTGATGCTGACGTCGTCGAAAGAAGAACAGGACGTGATCCGCAGCTACCAGCTGGGCGTGAATGCGTACGTGGTTAAGCCGGTTGATTTCAACGAATTCGTGCGCGCGATCTCGGATCTGGGCATCTTCTGGGCGGTGCTGAATGAGCCGCCGCCGGGCTCGCAGCGCTACATCAAGCCGAAAAAGTAAGCGCCGTTCAGTTCAGGCTGAGGTAGGCCGCGCTTTTAGTGGCGCTATTGGCGCCGCTGGCGCTGCGCTTGGTACGGCGCAGCAGGTGACGGATGCGGGCGCTCAGCGCGTCCGGGTGATACGGCTTTTGCAGCAGGTGCACCGCCGAATCGAGCCGGCCTTCGTGGGTCAGCACGCCTTCGGCATAGCCCGAGGTGTACAGGATTTCGCAGTCCGGCTGGTGCTGGCGCACGATCTCGCCCAGCTGCAGGCTGCTGACCGGCCCCGGCATCACCACATCGGTAAACACCAGGTCGATCTCGCGCCCGCTCTCGATGATGGCGGCGGCGGCGGCGGCATCGGCAGCTTCCAGCACCTGGTAGCCCAGCGCCGACAGGATGCCGCAGGTCGATGAACGCACGTCTTCTTCGTCTTCGACCACGAGGATGGTTTCAAGTCCACCTGCCAGCGGCGTGGGCTGTTCTGGCTCGGCTTCGAGTGGTGCGGTGCTGCTGCGCGGCAGGTAGATGCGCACGCTGGTGCCCTGGCCGACATCGCTGCGCAGCACGATCTCGCCACCCGACTGCTTGACGAAACCATACGCCATCGACAGGCCCAGGCCGGTGCCTTGCCCGGTCGGCTTGGTGGTGAAGAATGGCTCGAAGGCGCGCTGGATGACCTCGGGCGGCATGCCGCAGCCGGTGTCGGCGATGTCGAGCATGACATATTCGCCCTCGCTCACTTCGGCCGGGAGTTCGTCGTCCGGCCCCACATTCCTGGCGCGGATGGTGAGGGTGCCCTTGCCCGCCATCGCGTCGCGCGCGTTGATGGCCAGGTTCAGCAGTACGTTGTTGAGCTGGTTGGGGTCGACATTGATGTTGCCCAGCGCAGGCGCGATATCCGTCACCACATGCGTGCTGCCGCCGAGCACGCGGCGCATCATGTCGTCCATCTCGCGCAGCAGGTGGCCGGGATCGATCACCACCGATTGCAGCGGCTGGCGCCGGGCAAAGGCCAGCAGGTGCGCGGCCAGCCTGGCGCCGCGCTCGACACCCGAGAGCGCCATCTCGATGCGGGTGCGGGCGGCGTCATTCAGGTTGCCGACCAGCTTGAGCAGTTGCAGGTTGCCGCCAATGATCTGCAGCACGTTATTGAAATCGTGGGCGACGCCGCCGGTGAGCTGGCCGACCGCCTCCATCTTCTGCGCCTGGTGCAACGCGGACTGGCTGGCCGCCAATTGCTCCTGGCTCAGGCGCAGCGAAGCGTGGGCCTGGTCGCGCTCACGCCGGGCGATATAGCCGGCACTGTGATAGCGCACGCGCGCCACCAGCTCGCGCGGATCGGGCCACTTGACCAGGTAATCATTGGCGCCGACCGCAAAGGCCTTGGACTTGATTTCGGGATCTTCTTCGGACGACAGCATGATGACCGGCACGTCGCGGGTATCGGGATCGGCGCGCAGCGCGGCGGTGACGCCGAAGCCGTCGATGCCGGGCATGCGCAGGTCGACCAGCACAACGGTGGCCTTGACTTCGCGCGCCAGCTCGACCGCGCGGGCGGCGCTCGACTCGTAGCGCAGCTGGTGACCGGCACAACCTTTGAGACCATGCGAGATGATGTCCTCGGAGAACGCTTCATCGTCAATCAAAAGCACGGAACACTGGTTGTCGTCTTGAGTCATTGAAACTGGGCCGCTTTAGCGCTACAGAAGAGTGCGACCAGGTAAAAATTCGATTTTACACCAATCACTTCGCGCACAAGTTCGCGCCGCAGCCATTCTAGTTGCATTCACGGTTCAGCACTTGTACTGCATGTCCACAGCACCATATCGCAGAAAGACAGCGAATACAACGGGAGTTAGCGTGCATGATACGGAGAACGACCAGCATTGCCCTCTGTGTGGACGGCCCCTGGGAACGGTGAATATCGACCGCCACCACCTGATCCCCAAGACCTTCAAGGGCAAGCAGCAGTTCCCGATCCACAAGATCTGCCACCGCAAGATCCACTCGGCCCTGACCGAACGCGAGCTGCTGCAGAGCTATCACACCTGGGACGCGCTGCGCGGGCACGCCGAGATCCGCACCTTCATCGACTGGGTGGCAAACAAGCCGCCGGCGTTCTATACCCGCACGTACACCTCGAACCAGAAGAAGAGCCGCTGATGATCAAGGTCAGTGCCCCTTGACCAGCGCCTCGATGGCGTCGCCCACCTCGACCGTCGGCGCTGCGCCGCCCAGGTCGCCCGTGCGCGGACCGTCGCGCAGCACCGTCTCGATCGCCGCCAGGATGACGTCGTGCGCCTGACGCAGCGCTGAGCCGCCATCGGCGTCAGGCCGGTCGCCAAGAAAGGCCAGCATCATCGCGCCCGACCAGATCATCGCGATCGGATTGGCGATGCCCTGGCCGGCGATATCCGGGGCCGAGCCGTGCACCGGCTCGAACAGCGAGGGAAAGTTGCGCTCGGGGTTCAGGTTGCCCGACGGCGCCAGGCCGATGGTGCCGGTGCATGCCGGGCCAAGGTCGGACAGGATGTCGCCGAACAGGTTCGAGGCCACGACGACGTCGAAGCGGTCCGGCTGCAGTACGAAGCGGGCGCACAGGATGTCGATATGCTGCTTGTCGAGCGTGACCTCGGGATAGCCCTGGCCGACCGCGTCGGCGCGGCCGTCCCACCATGGCATGCTGATGGCGACGCCGTTCGATTTGGTGGCCAGCGTCAGATGCCGCCGCGGGCGCGTCCTGGCCAGCTCGAACGCGTAGTTCAGCACGCGGTTGGCGCCGTGGCGCGAGAATACCGATTCCTGGATCACGACTTCGCGCTCGGTGCCGGGGAACATGATGCCGCCCAGGTTGGTGTACTCGCCCTCGGTGTTTTCGCGCACCACATAGAAGTCGATGTCGCCCGGCCGGCGTCCGGCCAGCGGGCATGGCACGCCGTCGAACAGGCGCACCGGCCGCAAATTGATGTACTGGTCAAATTCGCGCCGAAACTTGATCAGCGAACCCCACAGCGAAATGTGATCGGGCACCGTGGCCGGCCAGCCGACCGCGCCGAAGTAGATTGCATCCATGCCCGAGAGCTGGTCTTTCCAGTCGGGCGGCATCATGTCGCCATGCTCGAGGTAATAATCGCAGCTGGCCCAAGCGAAGTGGGTGAACTCGAGCGCGATGCCGAAGCGCGCCGCAGCCGCCTGCAGCACCTTGATGCCTTCGGGGAGAACTTCCTTGCCAATGCCATCGCCGGCGATCGCGGCGATCCTGAAGGTGCGGGTCATGGGGCTCTTCTCGACAAAAAAGAATCATCGTACCGCCTTTCATGGCGGCGTGATATGCATGCGCCAACGCTGCCTGGCGGTCACCCGGCAATCCTGACCGATACACCATCGGCTCAACTATAATGTTCGGCTGTCATCTTCTTTCGCCGTAAAGGATCGCCGTCCATGACCGTTGCCCAACCCAAGCTGGCCTGGATCCAGGGCCTGCGCGGCATCGCCGTGTTGCTGGTAGTACTGACCCACGCCCGCTATTTTTTGAGCGACACGCCGGCCTGGCCGCTGGCCGAGACGCTGCTGCGCCCGGGCGCCTTCGGCGTCGACCTGTTTTTCGTGATCAGTGGCTTCATCATGGTGCACACCACGCGCCGCAGCGATGGCTCGGCCAGGTACGCGCTCGACTTCATGATCAAGCGCTTCGCGCGCATCTGGCCGCTGTATGCGCTGGCCACGCTGGCCTGGCTGCTGGTCAATCACCAGAGCTTCGCTTTCCTGCAGAACGCGACGACCGTGCGCACGCTGGTACTGAGCCTGCTGTTCCAGCCGGTCGATCTGGCCGCGCCGCTGTTCTTCGGCGCCGCCCTGCCGCTCGGCTGGACGCTCAACTTCGAGATGTATTTCTACCTGGTGTTCGCGGCCGCTCTGCTGCTGGGCCGATGGCGCGCGTTGTTCCTGCTGGCCTGGGTGATGCTCACCGTGCTGGCCCTGCCCGCCTTCAAGCGCGAGCTCACGCTCGACGTGATGAGCAACTTCGCGTTCTCGTTCGCCTACCTGAACCTGATGACCAATCCGATCGTGCTCGAATTCTTCGCCGGCGCGCTGATCGGCTGGTGCTTCAACCAGGGCTGGTTCCGACTGCGCTCGCCTTCGGTATGCCGCCATATCCTGATGCTGACGGTCGTCATTGCCGTCTGGGCTGCCTGGAGCGGCATCACGCGCTTCCATGGGCCGCTGGACTGGGGCTGGGTGGCGGCGCTGCTGGTGCTGGGAATGGCGCTGACCAGCAAGACACTGGTCATCACGCCGCCGCCGGTGCTGGTATGGCTGGGCGCGATCTCGTATTCGCTATACCTGACCCACACCACGGTGCAGATACTTGTCACGCGCCAGGTCGAACGCCTGGGCGGCGACACCCACGGCTGGATGCACGTGGTGCTGACGACGGCGCTTGCCATTTCGGTCGCGGCGCTGGTGCATCATTACCTGGAAGAGAAGATGTCGCTGCGGGTGCGCGACGCGCTGCTGAAGTTGGCGGATCGCTGCCTGGGACGCAAAAGCAAAAAGGCCGCATCGGTAGACGCGGCCTTTTCTTGATTCTGGCTCCCCGACCTGGACTCGAACCAGGGACCTGCGGATTAACAGTCCGTCGCTCTACCAACTGAGCTATCAGGGAATTGAGGCAATATTATAGCCGGGCGAATTGGGTTTGACCAGAGCCCGATTGCAATCGAATGCATCGCCATTGGCGCGCCTGCAGCGTCGGCGCCGGTTTGTTATAGTCGCAGCCACTCCGGCGCTGCTGCGCCTCCTGCATTTTTTACGACTTCCATGGCCACCATGACCACTCCCCGCACCCTCGGCACCCTTGGCACCCCACTCTCCCCTGGCGCGACCCGCGTCATGCTGCTCGGCTCGGGCGAACTGGGCAAGGAGGTGATCATCGCCCTGCAACGCCTTGGCGTCGAAGTCATCGCCGTCGACCGCTACCCGAACGCGCCCGGCCACCAGGTGGCGCACCGCGCCCACGTGATCGACATGACCGACGGCGCGGCGCTGGAAGCGCTGATCGCGCATGAGCAGCCCGACCTGGTGGTGCCCGAGATCGAAGCCATCGCCACCGACAAGCTGGCCGAACTCGAAGCGGAGGGCCGCATCATCTGCATCCCGACCGCGCGCGCCGCCCAGCTGACCATGAACCGCGAAGGCATCCGCCGCCTGGCGGCCGAGGAACTCGGCCTGCCGACCTCGCCCTACCGCTTCGCCAGCAGCCTGGCCGAGCTGGAACAAGCCTGCGCCGCGGTCGGTTTTCCGTGCGTGGTCAAGCCGGTCATGTCGTCGTCGGGCAAAGGCCAATCCAGACTCGATGGCGTTGATGAGGTGCAGGCCGCCTGGGATTACGCCGCAGCCGGTGGCCGGGTCGATGCCGGGCGCGTGATCGCGGAAGGCTTCATCGATTTTGATTACGAGATCACATTGCTGACGGTGCGCTCGATCGGCGCCGACGGGCAAGTTGACACCAGCTTCTGCGAACCGATCGGCCACAAGCAGGTGCAGGGCGACTACGTCGAATCGTGGCAGCCACATCCGATGCAGCCGTTGGCGCTGCAGCGCTCGCGCGAGATCGCCGAAAAAGTCACCGCCAACCTGGGCGGCCTGGGCGTGTTCGGCGTCGAGCTGTTCGTCAAGGGCGACAGCGTCTGGTTTTCTGAAGTCAGCCCGCGTCCGCACGACACCGGCATGGTGACGATGGCAAGCCAGGTGCAGAGCGAGTTCGAGCTGCACGCCAAGGCGATCCTCGGCCTGCCCACCGATGTGACCCTGCGCGCGCCGGGTGCATCGAGCGTGATCTACGGCCAGCTCGACGAAGCCGGCATCGCCTTCGAAGGCGTGGCCGAGGCGCTGCGCGCGCCCGGCGTGGATCTGCGCCTGTTCGGCAAACCGGAATCGTTTGCGCGCCGCCGCATGGGTGTCGCGCTGGCCGTGGCCGAGGATATCGCCACGGCGCGCGCCCGCGCGCTGGCGGCGGCGGCGAAGGTCAGGCCGGTGTCGGGCAAGCGCTGAGCTGGCCGCTGGCCGGCCACGCCGGCAGGCCAGAGCACAAATACAAAAAGGGCCGCATTCACATGCGGCCCTTCTTTTATTCTGGCTCCCCGACCTGGACTCGAACCAGGGACCTGCGGATTAACAGTCCGTCGCTCTACCAACTGAGCTATCAGGGAATTGAGGCCGCATTATACCTGCCGGCTTCGATTTCGCAAAGCCTATGGCAACTTATTCAAAGGGCGCCGCGTTTTCAGCCGCGCTTGATGCGCGCAATCAGGCTCTTGAGCGCGTCGAGCACCACCTGCGGCTCGGACATCTGCGGAAAATGCGCACTGCGCTGCGCCACGATCCGCTCGCCGAGCGGCGACAGCGCGGCCAGCCCCAGTTGCGTGCGCTCGCGCTCGCGCACCAGCGCGCTCGGCATTAGCCAGCGCGGCAAGCGCTTGCCGCCCGAGACCACCGTCACCGGCACCGGAGGAAAGGCCGGCGCCTCGGCGATGTCGCGCACGGTCTCGAGCTGATGGCGGATCTCGTCGAACGCGTCGCGCGGCGCCACCCGGTCGAGCAGGCGGATGAAGGCGCGCTGCCATGGCGCCTGGAATTGCTTGAGTCCGGTGACGTCATCCGGCGCGGTCGCCTCCAGGAACAGCACCCCCGCCACCTCGTCGGCAAACTCGCGTGCGAACAGGTTGGCGTGCAGGGCGCCGAACGAGTGTCCGACCAGCACGAACGGCGGCTCGACCCCGGCCGCCTGCAGCAACTGGCGCAGCTGCGCGATCACGGTCTCGCCATACTGCGCCTCGCGCGGCTTTGGACTGGCGCCGACGCCGGGACGGTCGTAGATGAACACGGTGCCGAGCTGTTCGATGTCCGGGTACAACTTGTACCAGGAATCGAGCTGGCCGCCGGCGCCGGCCAGCAGCACGATCGATGGACTGCCGCGACCCGATTTGGCGAAGCGGAACATCTGCCCCTCAATCAGGGTGGCGTGGCTGTTTGGCAGTTGCTGCATTGCGTCTCCCATGCGCTCCAGGACAATTCCATGGTCGCACAACGAAAAAAGCCGCGTCCTTGGACGCGGCCTCTTCTGAATTCTGGCTCCCCGACCTGGACTCGAACCAGGGACCTGCGGATTAACAGTCCGTCGCTCTACCAACTGAGCTATCAGGGAATTGATGCTGCATTATATGGCTGGTGAAACGTTTCTGTCAAACTTGCAAACTACCGGAAACGTGCACTGCCCTGCTCTGCTGCTCTCCGGCTTTGAACACAGCAAGTCCGGAGAGCCGCGATTTTAGAGAACTTTGGCAATCGCGTCAACGACGCGATCGATGTTCTTCGAGTTCAGCGCCGCTACGCAGATGCGGCCGGTGTCGACCGCGTAGATCGATTCATCGCGCAGCTTGCCGACCTGTTCTTTGGTCAGGCCCGAGTACGAGAACATGCCAACCTGCTCGCGCACGAAATCGAAATCGTGGCCCGGGGCCCTGGCCTTGAGCTTCTCGACCATCGCGCCGCGCATTTCGCGGATCCGCACGCGCATGCCGGCCAGTTCTTCTTCCCACAGCTGGCGCAGTTCGGGCGTCGACAGCACGGTAGCGACCACCTTGCCGCCATGGGTCGGCGGGTTCGAGTAGTTGGTGCGCACCACGCGCTTGAGTTGCGACAGCACGCGCGCCGCTTCTTCGCCGCTGGTGGCGACGATCGACAGTGCACCGACGCGCTCGCCGTACAGCGAGAACGACTTCGAGAACGAGTTCGATACCAGCAGCGGCATGCCGGTGTCGGCAAAGCGGCGCACCACGGCGCCATCTTCGGCGATACCGTTGGCAAAGCCCTGGTAGGCCATGTCCAGGAACGGCACCAGGGCGCCGGCCTGCACCGCCTCGATCACCTGGCTCCATTGTTCTTGCGACAGGTCGGCGCCGGTCGGGTTGTGGCAGCAGGCATGCAGCACCACGATCGAACCGGCCGGCATCGCCTTCAGGGCCGCCAGCATGGCGTCGAAGTTGACGCCGCGCGTGGCCGCATCGTAGTAGGCGTAATTGTGCACGGTGAAGCCGGCGCTTTCGAACAGCGCGCGGTGGTTTTCCCAGCTCGGGTCGCTGATGTACACGTCGGCGTGCGGGACGAAGCGCTTGAGGAAATCGGCGCCGATCTTGAGCGCGCCGGTGCCGCCGATGGCCTGCACGGTGATCGCACGTTTGTCTTGAATTACGGCGCTGTCGGCACCAAATACCAGCTCTTGCACGGCTTTGTCGTACGCCGCCAGGCCTTCGATCGGAAGGTAGGTGCGCGGCGCCGGCTGCTCCATCAGTTTCGCTTCCGCCTTCTGCACGCAAGCCAGCAGCGGCACCTTGCCATTGTCGTCATAATACACACCGACGCCGAGGTTGATCTTGCCGGTATTGGTGTCGGCATTGAAGGCTTCGGTGATGCCCAGGATCGGGTCGCGCGGAGCCATTTCAATGGCGCTGAATAGACCAGTAGCGAGGCTGGCAGAGGCAGTGGAAGTCATCGTGATAAACTAAGTTTGTCGGCTGGGTTCGCAGCGGTTGTAGAGACAGCGGCCCAATATGCTGCAAGGCCGCAAGCGGATTCTCATTCTAGCAAAGGTCTGAACGTATGGCTGATTTATCCATCGCAACTTCTCCTGAACCGACTGTCGTTACCTTCCCGAATTCGCCGTTCAAGCTGCATCAGCCGTTCGAACCGGCGGGCGACCAGCCGACCGCCATCGCGGGGCTGATGGAAGGCATCGAAGACGGCCTGTCATTCCAGACGCTACTCGGTGTCACCGGCTCTGGCAAGACCTACACGATGGCCAATGTGATCGCGCGCGCCGGCCGCCCGGCGATCATCTTTGCGCCGAATAAAACCCTGGCCGCCCAGCTGTATTCGGAGTTCCGCGAATTCTTCCCGCAGAACGCGGTCGAGTATTTCGTCTCGTACTACGACTATTACCAGCCGGAAGCCTATGTGCCGCAGCGCGACCTGTTCATCGAAAAGGACTCGTCGATCAACGAGCACATCGAGCAGATGCGCCTGTCGTGCACCAAGTCGCTGATGGAGCGGCGCGATGTGGTGATCGTCGCCACCGTGTCGGCGATCTACGGTATCGGTAATCCGAACGAATACCACAAGATGATCTTAACCTTGCGCCACAAGGACAAAGTGGCGCAGCGCGACATCATCGCGCGCCTGATCCAGATGCAGTACACCCGCAACGAGATGGATTTCTCGCGCGGCAGTTTCCGGGTGCGCGGCGACACCATCGACATTTTCCCGGCCGAGCACGCCGAGCTGGCGATCCGTGTCGAGATGTTCGACGACGAGATCGAGTCGCTCCAGCTGTTCGATCCCCTCACCGGGCGCGTGCGCCAGAAGATCCCGCGCTTTACCGTGTATCCCGGCTCGCACTACGTCACGCCGCGCTCGACCGTGTTGCGCGCGGTCGAGTCGATCAAGGCCGAACTGCGCGACCGGCTCGAAGAATTCCGTCAGCAAAATAAACTGATCGAAGAGCAGCGCCTCGAGCAGCGCACCCGCTTCGACCTCGAGATGATGGCCGAGATCGGGTTCACCAAGGGCATCGAGAACTATTCGCGCCACCTGTCGGGCGCGATGCCGGGCGAACCGCCGCCGACGCTGATCGACTACCTGCCGAAAGACGCGCTGATGTTCATGGACGAGTCGCACGTGATGATCGGCCAGCTCAATGCGATGTATAACGGCGACCGTTCGCGCAAGACCAATCTGGTCGATTACGGTTTCCGCCTGCCGTCGGCGCTGGATAATCGTCCCTTGAAATTCGTCGAGTTCGAAGGCAAGGCGCGCCAGACGATCTTCGTCTCGGCCACGCCGGCAGAGTATGAAAAGGGCAAGGCCGACAATGTGGTGGAACAGGTGGTGCGCCCCACCGGCCTGGTCGACCCGCAAATCATCGTGCGCCCCGCGCTGTCGCAGGTCGACGACCTGATGAGCGAGATCAACGACCGCATCGCCAAGGATGAGCGGGTGCTGGTCACCACGCTGACCAAGCGCATGTCCGAGCAGCTCACCGAATACCTGGGCGACCATGGCATCAAGGTGCGCTACCTGCACAGCGATATCGAGACCGTCGAGCGGGTCGAGATCTTGCGCGACCTGCGCCTGGGCACCTTTGATGTGCTGGTCGGGATCAACCTGCTGCGCGAGGGTCTGGATTTGCCGGAAGTGTCGCTGGTGGCGGTGCTCGACGCCGATAAAGAGGGCTTCCTGCGTTCGGAGCGCAGCCTGATCCAGACCATCGGCCGCGCCGCGCGTAACCTCAATGGCGTGGCGATCCTGTACGGCGACCAGATCACCGACTCGATGCGGCGCGCGATCGACGAAACCGAACGCCGTCGCGCCAAGCAGATCGCCTTCAACCAGGCCAACGGCATCACGCCGAAGGGTGTGCAGAAGAAGATCAAGGAGATGATCGACGGCGTCTACAGCAACGCCGCCCAGCGCGCGATGGTCGAGGGCGTGCACGAAGACGCCGCCACCGCCAAGGTCGAGTCGATGAGCGAGAAGCAGATCAGCAAGGAGATCAAGCGCCTCGAAAAGCTCATGGTCGACCATGCCAAGAACCTCGAGTTCGAAAAGGCGGCGCAGGTGCGCGACCAGCTGCATGTGCTCAAGCAGCAGGCGTTTGGCGCCCCTGGCGCCGACAACGTGGTCTCGATGCTCGGCAAATAAGCGGCGCGTGGACGGCGCCGCCGTTCACGCGATTGTCGCCAGCAGCTCCAGTAGTTTGTCAATGTTGGCCGGCTTGACCATGTGATGGTCGAAGCCGGCTTCTTGCGCGCGCTTCTGGTCGTCGAGCTGGCCATAGCCGGTGAGCGCGATCAGCATCGCGTCCGCCGTCTCGGGCAGTGCGCGCAGGCGGCGCGCCAGCTCGTGGCCGTCGATATCGGGCAGGCCGATGTCGAGCAGGCAGGCGTGCGGCCGCACCCGTATTGCACTGGCCAGCCCTTCCTCGCCATCGAACGCCAGCGTCACCCCATAGCCGCTCATTTCAAGGAGCGTGCCGAGCATTTCGGCGCCGTCGACGTTGTCGTCCACCACCAGTACGCGCACGCCCTGTGGGCCATCCGTACTCGTTGCTTCGGGCTCACCCTGCGCTGGCGGCGCCGCATGCAGGCACGGCAGGCGCACGATGAACTCGCTGCCCTGCCCCGGCCCTTCGCTGTGCGCCTCGACCTGCCCGCCATGCAGCGCGGCCAGGCTTTTTACCAGCGCCAGCCCCAGGCCGAGGCCGCCTTGCGAGCGGTCCGGCGTGCGCTCGGCCTGGATGAACAGGTCGAAGATATACGGCAGCACCGGCGGATCGATCCCCTGCCCGTTGTCGCGCACGGCAATCGTCACGCAATCGGCCTCGACGCCGGCGCGCAGCACGATGCGCCCACCCGGGGCGGTGTACTTGGCGGCGTTGTTGAGGATATTCGACAGTACCTGGATCAGGCGCGTCCGGTCGCCCTCGACCCGCAGCGGCCCGGCCGACAATTCCACCTGCAGCGTGTGCTGGCGCGCGTCGATCAAGGGCCGCACCTGCTCGACTGCTTCGTTCACGATCGCGGCCACGTCCAGCGCCTCGCGCTCGAGCGTCACCAGCCCGCGCGTCACACGCGAGACATCGAGCAAATCGTTCACCAGCGCCGTCATGTGCTCGGCCTGGCGCGCGATGATGTCGCTGGCGCGGCGGATGCCGGGCGCGTCGATCTGGCCGCGCTGCAGCAAGTTCGCCGCCGTCGTGATCGGCGCCAGCGGGTTGCGCAGCTCATGCGCCAGCATCGCCAGGAACTGGTCCTTCTGGCGATTCGCGGCGCGCAGTTCGTCCTCGATGTGCTTGCGCGACGTGACGTCGCTGCCTTCGACGAAGATGCCCGACACCTTGCCATGCGCGTCGCGGATCGGCTGATACACGAAGTCGATGAAGCGCTCCTCGAGCGGCGCATTGGGATCGACCTGGTCGCGCTGCACGCGTAGCGGCACCGCATGGCCGACGAAGGGCTGGCCCGTCTGGTACACATGGTCGAGCAGCTCGAAGAAACCCTGGCCCTGGACCTCGGGCAGCGCTTCACGCGCCGGCTTGCCGACCAGCGCGCGGTGTCCGATCAGCGCCAGATACGAACGATTGGTCAGCTCGAACACGTGATCCGGGCCGCGCAGCACGGCGATGATGCCGGGCGCCTGCTCGAACAGCGTCACCAGGCGCTGGTTTTCTTCGTCGCGGTAACGCTGCGCCATCACTTCGCCGGTCATCTCGAGGCAGGCGCAGAACATGCCGGCCACGGCGCCATCTTCGCCACGCAGCGGCGAATACGAGAAGCGGAACCAGGTCTGCTCGTCGTAGCCGTGGCGACGCATGCGCAGCGGCAAGCGGTCCATATAGCTCGCTTCGCCGTTCATGGCGCGCACGATCAGGGGATGGATGTCTTGCCAGATCTCGGCCCAGATGCTGTGGAAGCGCCTGCCCAGCGCCGCCGGATGCTTTTCGCCGAGGATGGCAATGTAGGAATCGTTGTACAAAAAGCCCAGCTCCTCACCCCAGGCCACGAACATCGGGAACTTGGAGTTGAGCATCAGCCCGACCACGGTGCGCAGCGCCTGGGGCCAGGTATCCGGATGGCCGAGCGGCGACATCGACCAGTCGTGCGAACGCATCATCGCGCCCATCATGCCGCCACCGCTCAAGAAAGACAGCGGCTCGGATGGCGTCGCCATCTGCTGGTCTGCTAGCTCAATTTGCTGCTGCGTCATTCCGTCAAGCTCTCCCTGGAAGCACCTGCCGTGCGTGCCCAGAGTGTGCCAGATTCGTGCAATTGCTTCCGCACGGATTGCAAGGATTACAAAGTCTGGATGAACTCACGTATACCGCCAAGCAACATCTCGATCGACATCGCCGTCAGGATCAGGCCCATCAGGCGCTCGAACGCCGTCATCACTTGCGGGCCGAGCTTCTGCTGCAGCTTTTCGGCGCTGAGGAACACCGCCAGCCAGACGATGCCGACCGCCGCCAGCGCCGCCACGTGCACCATGGTCTCGGTAAAACTGGTCGCCGAGAACAGCAGCACCGTCGCCAGCGCCGACGGGCCGGCCAGCGCGGGAATCGCGAGCGGCACGATGAAGGGTTCGCCATGTTCGCTCTTGCCCAGCACGCCGTCCGGATGGGGGAAGATCATGCGGATCGCGATCATCAACAGGATCACGGCGCCGCCGATCCGCAGCGCGACCGGGCTCAGGTGCAGTGCTTCGAGGAAGTGCTTGCCGAAGAACATGAATACCAGCAGCAGCAGGAACGCGATCGCGCATTCGCGCACCACGATCTTGGGGCGGCGCTCGATCGGCGTGTCTTTCAGGGCCGCGGCGAACAGCGGGACGTTGCCAAAGGGGTCGGTGACGAGGATGAGCAGGATGAAGGTCTGAAAAAAGCTTTGGGTCATGGTTTGTTATTGTTGGCATACCCGGATGCGCAGGTGCGGCAGCGGTAGGCCGCAATCTTAGCAGAGAGCCTGTGCTTGGCCGCAATTTTTGGCGACCGGCAGCGTTGTCGTCGCACGCAGCACGTCGCTGACCTTCCACTGGCGACTGCGACCATTGCGGCAGCTGGCGCGCATAAAAAAACAGGGAAGAGCCTGCGCTCTTCCCTGCTTGTGTATCCCGTGAGAGACGAATTACTTCTCGAACTTCTTCAGCCACGCCGACAACTGGTGCGGACGCAGGCCGTCGTACTCTTCGAACGGCTGGTGAATCCACGGATTGTGCGGCAGGTCGTCGAGGAAGTAATCCGGACGGATCGACGAGGTGCCCTTCACCCAGATCACGGCCGACTTCACTTCGGTCACTTGCGGGTAGTTCTCGGTCAGGTGCTGGCTGACTTTACGCAGCGTCACGCCCGAATCGGCCAGGTCGTCGACCAGCAGCACGCGGCCGGCCAGCGGGCCCTTGGTCATGGTCATGTACTTCGAGATATCGAGGTCGCCCTGCTTGGTGCCGGCTTCTTCGCGGTACGAGCTGGTCGACAGGATCGCCAGCGGCACGTCGAAGATGCGCGAGAACACGTCGCCCGGACGCACGCCGCCGCGCGCCAGGCACAGCACC
>Ga0265797_10003862_pt1 | contig 23478 bp, 17 predicted proteins | sample P2T30metagenome_FD_192433 | JGI IMG/M metagenome (GOLD analysis project Ga0265797, IMG submission 192433) | Plant litter microbial communities from East Loma Ridge, Irvine, California - P2 T30 | ecosystem: Environmental > Terrestrial > Plant litter > Unclassified | place: USA: California... | reverse complement strand
ATCTACTACCACCGCGCCGCGCGCGACGGCATCGGCTTCGACCGCACCGCCATCGGCAGCAATGCCGTGGCCCAGTATGCACCCGAGGTGGCGCGCCGCTTCGCCGATCCCAAGACCACGCCGCCCGAACTGCTGCTGTGGTTCCACCGCCTGCCGTGGGATTACCGCATGGCGTCCGGCCGCACCCTGTGGGAAGAGCTGGTGACGCGCTACGACCACGGCGTGGCCGAAGCCGCTGCGATGCAGGCCGAATGGCAGAAGATGAAGCCCCTGGTCGACGCCGAACGCTTCGCCGACACCGCGCAGCGCCTGGCCCAGCAGCACGTCGAGGCCCAATGGTGGCGCGACGCCAGCCTGGCCTATTTCCAGGATGTGTCGGGATTGCCGCTGCCGGCCGGCGTGCGCAAGCCAGCCCACTCGCTGGAACACTACAAGTCGATCCGCTTCCCGTACGCCCCGGGGATTTGAGCGTCATTCGGTTTGCCCGACTTATTCTGGAGATTGTGTAGATGAATCCGATTCAACGCGCCGCCACCCCGACCATCACCGGGATGCAAGTCATCCCGGTCGCCGGCCGCGACAGCATGCTGCTCAACCTGTGTGGCGCCCACGCGCCCTACTTCACCCGCATCCTGGTGCTGCTGAAAGACAGCGCCGGCCGCACCGGCATGGGCGAAGTGCCCGGCTCCAACGGCATCCTGCTGGCCCTGCAAAAGCTGGTGCCGCTGGTGGAAGGCACCGAGATTGGCCACCACCGCCGCACCCTGAACCAGCTGCGCGCCGCCATCTCGGGCGTCAGCCACCAGGTCACGTCCAGCGCCGAAGCTGCGGTGATGAAGCAGCCGCACGAGATCAACCTGCGCCTGGAAAACGTGGTGACCGCGGTCGAGGCGGCGCTGCTCGACCTGCTCGGCCAGTTCATGGGCGTGCCGCTGTGCGAGCTGCTGGGCGACGGCCAGCAGCGCAGCCACGTGCCGATGCTGGCCTACCTGTTCTATATCGGCGACCGTGGCCGCACCGATCTGGGTTATGACGACGATGCGGGCCGCGACGGCTGGTACCAGGTCCGCAACGCGCAAGCGCTCACTGCCGAATCGATCGGCGAGATGGCCGCGGCGGCGGTCGAGCAGTATGGCTTCAAGGACTTCAAGCTCAAGGGCGGCGTGATGCGCCCCGACGAGGAGATGGCGGCGGTGGCTGCGATCAAGCGCCGCTTCCCGGACGCCGGCGTGACGCTCGATCCGAACGGCGCCTGGTCGCTCAAGGAGTCGATCGACGCCTGCCGCGGCCAGGGCCACCTGCTGGCCTACGCCGAAGACCCGTGCGGCCCCGAAGCCGGCTATTCGGGACGCGAGATCATGGCCGAGTTCAAGCGCGCCACGGGGATTCGCACCGCCACCAATATGGTCGCCACCGACTGGCGCCAGATGGCCCATTCGCACCTGCTGGGCGCGGTCGACATCCCGCTGGCCGATCCGCACTTCTGGACCATGCAGGGCTCGGTGCGCCTGGCGCAGCTGTGCCACGACTGGGGCCTGACCTGGGGCTCGCATTCGAACAACCATTTCGATGTATCGCTGGCGATGTTCACCCATTGCGCGGCGGCGGCGCCGGGCACGATCACGGCGATCGACACCCACTGGATCTGGCAAGAGGGCCGTGAGCGCCTGACCACGGAGCCGCTGCAGATCGTGGGCGGCCAGGTGGCGGTGCCGGAGCGTCCGGGCCTGGGCATCGAGCCCGACATGGCGCAGATCGCTCAGGCGCATGAACTCTACAAGAAGGTGGCTGGCGGCGCGCGCGACGATGCGATGGCGATGCGCTACCTGGTGCCCGACTGGACCTACGATCCGAAGCGCCCCAGCCTGGTGACGCCATGAAGGTGATGCAATGATCGCCGCAGTCCTGGGCCGGGTTCGCGGCGGCACCGTCCGCGGCCTGCGCTGGTGGATGATCAGCCTGATCATGCTGGGGGCGGTGGTCAACTACCTGACCCGCAGCTCGCTGGCGGTTGCCGCGCCCACGCTGCTCACGGAACTGAGCATCACCACCCAGGAGTACGCCTACATCACGGCCGCCTTCCAGGGCGCGATCATGCTGCAGCCGCTGTGCGGCTACGTGCTCGACGTGATCGGCCTCAAATATGGCTTCGCGATCTTCGCCACCGCCTGGTCGCTGATCTGCATGGCGCACGGCATGGCCACCAACTGGCAGACCCTGGCGATCCTGCGCGGCCTGCTCGGCCTGGCCGAAGGCTCGGCCAATCCGGCCGGCATGAAGGCGGTCTCCGAATGGTTCCCGGCCAAGGAGCGCGGACTGGCCGGTGGCGTCTTCAATATCGGCGCCTCGTTCGGCTCGATGCTGGCGCCGCCGCTGGTGGTATGGGCCATCCTGCACTACAACTGGCAATCGGCATTCGTCATCACCGGCGCGCTCGGGCTGGTGTGGGTATGTGCCTGGCTGCTGCTGTACGACGCGCCCAAGCGCCATCGCCGCCTGTCGAAAGCCGAGGCCGAGCACATCGCCGCCGGCCAGGAAGATCACCTGGCGGGCGACGGCGCCAAGCCGTCCATCCTCAGCATCCTCAAGAAGCGCAATTTCTGGGGCATCGCCCTGCCGCGCTTTCTGGCCGATCCGGCCTGGGGCACGCTGGCTTTCTGGGTGCCGCTGTACCTGACCACGGTGCGCGGCTTCGAACTGAAGGACATCGCGATGTTCGCCTGGCTGCCGTTCCTGGCGGCCGACCTGGGCTGCATGTTCGGGCCGCTGGTGGTGCTGGCGCTGCAAAAGCGCGGCGTACGCCTGATCAATGCCCGGCGCGGCGCGTTCACCGTTGGCGCAGTCATGATGATGGGCGTGGCCTTCGTCGGCTACGTCGACAATGCCTACGCCGCGATCGCCCTGCTCAGCCTTGCCGGCTTTGCCCACCAGACGCTGTCGGTCACCGTCATCACCATGTCGTCCGACCTGTTCCGGCGCAACGAGGTTGCCACCGTGGCCGGCATGTGCGGCACGTTCGGCAACCTGGGCCTGCTTATTTTCTCGCTCCTGATCGGTACCCTGCTGGCCAGCGTCGGCTATACGCCCTTCTTCGTCAGCCTGGCGGTGCTCGACCTGATCGCGGCCGTGCTGCTGTGGACGCTCGTGCGCGAGCCTCAACCTCTTTTTGAGAAACCATGATTCACAACCCGATCCTGCGCGGATTCAATCCCGACCCGTCCATCGTGCGGGTCGGCGACGATTACTATATCGCCACCTCCACCTTCGAATGGTATCCGGGGGTGCAGATCCACCATTCGCGCGACCTGGTCAACTGGCGCCTGGCTGGCCGGCCGCTGACGCGCGCCAGCCAGCTCGACATGCGCGGCGCGCCCGATTCCTGCGGCGTGTGGGCGCCCTGCCTGACCTATGCGGATGGCCTGTTCTGGCTGATCTACACCGACGTCAAGCGCTATGGCCGCACCTCGACCGGCGGCGCCGGCGGCAGCGCCTCGCTGCGCGACTTTCACAATTACCTGGTCACCAGCCCGAGCATCGACGGGCCGTGGTCCGATCCGGTCCACATGAACAGCAGCGGCTTCGATCCTTCGCTATTCCACGATGAGGACGGGCGCAAGTATTTCCTGAACCAGTTGTGGGACCACCGCCCGGGCGGCAAGCGCTTCGCCGGCATCGTGCTGCAGGAATACTCGGTGCAGGAGCAGCGCCTGGTGGGAAGCCGTACCAACATCTTCGCCGGCACCGAGCATGGGCTGACCGAGGCGCCGCACCTGTACCGCCGCAATGGTTATTACTACCTGCTCACCGCCGAAGGCGGCACCGGCTGGAACCATGGCGTGACGATGGCGCGCTCGCGCGATCTGCTCGGACCCTATGAGCTGCACCCGGACGTGAATGTACTCACCACGCGTTCGCGTCCCGACGCCGCCCTGCAGCGCGCCGGCCACGCCGACCTGGTCGACACGCCGGATGGCCGCAGCTGGATGGTCTACCTGTGCGGCCGGCCGCTGCGCAATCGCGGTACCTGCACGCTGGGACGCGAGACGGCGATCCAGGAAGTCGTGTGGGGAGAGGATGGCTGGCTGCGCACACTCGATGGCGAGGGCATGCCGCAGTTGCAGGCCGAGGCGCCAGGCTTGCCTGCGCATCCCTTCGAGCCCCTGCCCGCGCACGCCGAATTCGATACGGCCGAACTGCCGATCGATTTCCAGTGGCTGCGTACGCCCTATCCCGAAGAGCTGTTCAGCCTCACAGCCCGGCCTGGCCACCTGCGCCTGATCGGCCGCGAAAGCCTGGGCAGCACCTTCCGCCAGGCGCTGGTGGCGCGCCGCCAGCAGGCGCACTGCTTCAGCGCGTCGACGTCGGTTGAGTTCGAACCCGAACACTTCCAGCAGCAGGCGGGCCTGGTCTGCTACTACGGCGCGGCCAAGTTCCACTACCTGTACATCACCCACGACGACGAGACCGGCAAGCACCTGCGTGTGATGAGCAGCCTGCCCAATCACCTGCAGGCCGACGCCTTCACCGCGCCGATCGCCATTCCGGCGGGCGTGCCGGTGCAGCTCAGGGTGGAAGTGGATGAGGAACGCCTGGTCTTCGGCTACCGCCTGGACGACGGCCCCTGGCAGTGGCTGGCGCAGCGGTTCGACGCCAGCATCCTGTCGGACGAGGCCAGCGCGCCCGGCCAGCCCAATTTCACGGGCGCTTTTGTCGGCATGGCCTGCCAGGACATGGCCGGCACCGCACTGCATGCCGACTTCGATTATTTCGAGTACCGCGAGCGGCCTTACCTCAGCCGGCTGTAGGCGCAGTGGTCGAACTGCTGGAGCGGCACCGCCGCTGCCAGCGCGGCGTAACCGGCGTGCGATGGATGCAGGCCGTCGCCGCTGTCATGCGATTTGGCCAGGTACGATGGCCGCGCCGGATCGCGCAGCACCGCGTCGAAATCGAGCACGCCATCGAAGGCCTGTTCGCTCCTTACCCAATCGTTGACCGCCTGGCGCAGCGCTTCATTGTGCTCGGCCGGTCCGTAGTAGCCGCTGCCCATGAATGGCGTGATGGTCGCGCCGATCACGCAGATGCCCTTGGCATGGGCGCGCGCGATCATCTGCAAATGCGCCTGCTTGAAGTCGCCCAGCATCGTCGCGATCGCCTGCGGGGTGTCTTCTTTTGAACGGCGCAGCACGCCGATATCGTTGACGCCGATGAAGACGATCGCATGGCTCACGCCATTTCTCGCCAGGACGTCGCGTTCGAAACGGGTGATCAGGCTCGGGCCAAGGCCTTCGCGCAGCAGGCGGCCGCCGCCAATGCCGGCGTTGATCACGGCCAGCGGACGCTTGCCGTCCTGCGCGATGCGCTGCACCAGGTGATCGGTCCAGCGGTTGTTGGCGTCCGTCGTGGCGCCATAACCGTCGGTGATCGAATCGCCGATCACGACCACGGCGCGCGCACCCGGCTGGGCGCTGACTTCGACGTCGGCCAGCTGGTGCCAGCGGGTGACGGTCTTCGCGCCGACCAGGCTCGCGGCCGTGGCCTGGCTGCCAGGCGCCAGGAAGGTGGTGGTGCGCGCACCGGCATGGCCGGTCTGCTGGCCCGCTGTATTCGCCAGGTGCATGGTCACCGCGAGATCGAGGCCGCTGCTCGCCGCCAGGTCGACCGGGTCGCTGACATACTCGGCCCCGGCGGGGATGCGCACCGTGCTGCTGCCGTTGAAGCGGAGCAGCTGGAGCGAGCCCCCCACCACTTCGGAAGATCCCGGCCGCACCGCGCGCGCAATACTGGCCTCGTTCACGACCAGCATCTCGCTGCCATACGCATTGCTGATGCGGACCCGCACCTGGCTGCCACCGAGCGACAGGCGCACGACCTGGCGCACGGTGCCGTCTTTCCATAGTTCGGCGGGCAAGGCTTCGGCCTGGCCATAAGGCATCTGCGACGTGCCCCAGCTGGCTACCCAGTGCCGGGAGCCGGGATCGGTTGCAGATGGTGGCAGTGCGCAGGCACCCAGGCCACACGCGGCCAGGACGGCGATGGCCAGGCGGCCAGGGCGGGATAGTTTCAACATGGTCTCCGGTTGATGGCATGGCCTGCGGAAAGCAGGACTACCAAATCTGTAACGCCAATGATAGCGCAACCAAATCAAGCGGAGATAATGTTTCAGGCAAATATGCGTATTGGCGGACGGATACGCGGCGCGGCGTCGGACTGGCGCCGAACGAGGGCGAATTCGGTCTTGATGTGCTCGGGGCCGGACGGCAGCCCGGTGCGCGCAGCCGTGACGCGCTGGACGATGCATTCGATCGCCGCCTCGGCCATGTCCATGGTCGGCTGGCGCACCGTGGTCAAGGCCGGCCAGATCGTGGTCGACAAGGCGGTATCGTCAAAACCGACCACGGTGATATCGCCCGGCACGTCGAGCCCCAGGCGATGCGCCACGGCGACCGCGCCGGCGGCCATGTCGTCGTTGCTGGCGAAGATCGCGGTCGGACGGTCCGCCAGCGCCAGCAGGATCTCGGAGGCGTCCAGCCCGGAGCGGTAGTTGAACATCCCCTGCGTGACCAACTCGGCGGCGGGGTCGGCGCCCAGTTCCTTGATCGCGGCCTGGTAACCCTCCAGCCGCGCCGCGCTGGCCGACTGGTAAGGGTGGCCAGTGATGAAGCCGATCCGCTGGTGACCCAGCTCGATCAGGTGGCGCGTCATCTCATACGCTGCCTGGCGGTCGTCGATGCAGATCGCGCTGGCGCGCGGATCGGGCTGGCCGCAGGCGATCAGGGCCAGCGGAATGCCGGCGTCGACGATGCGCGCCACGATGTCGGCATTGTCGACCAGCGGCGGCGGCAGGATGATCCCATCCATCTGGTTGTCGATCAGGCGCTGGGTCTGTTCGACGATCTGGTCGCCGTCGGCGCACCTTTCGACCAGCAACTGGACGTTGTTCAGGCTGACCTTGTTGAGTAGGCCCAGCAGCACTTCGGTGAGATAGGCGCCGCTGCGCACGCTGGGCATGCTGTACAGGAAGCCGATGCGGATCGGCCGCGATCCGGCCAGCAGGCGCGCCTCGGGGTTCGGCGCATAGTTCAGCGCCGCGGCGGCCGCCGTCACCTTCTTGCGGGTGCTGGCGCGCACGGTCGATTTACCGTTCATCACGCGCGACACCGTCATCGGCGACACGCCGGCGAGTTTCGCCACATCGGCCATGTTCGGGCCGCGCTTGACCTCCAATGGATTGGTGAGCTCGGTATTGGAAGTAGACATTCGGGATGGCCTCTGGCAGCGCGCATGTTAGCGCGAACTTGAACCAATCAATTCTAACACGCAGTCTCGTATTTACTGTGGGAGCAAAGCATATAACTGGTATGCGAATTGGCAATAAAGCGGTTGACTGAGATTGGCATCTCCTCCACAATCGAAAACAATGATTGCGCTAACTTTTTACTGGTCAAGCGTGATACATGAGTGACCCGGCCAGCGAAGCTGCCCCGGGTCGCATGCCTTTTCAACACCTAGATTGGCAAGACAATGACGACAACTATACAAGCGCAGCCGACGCTGGAGACAACTGAAAAAATCGGCTATGCACTGGGCGACCTGGCCGCCAACCTGATCTTCCAGACCCTACTTACCTTCCTCGCCTTCTTCTACACCGACGTCTACCAGATCTCTCCCAACGCCGCGGCCAGCATCATCTTCATCGGCGGCCTGGTCGGCGCCTGCTTCAACCCGCTGATGGGCATCATCGCCGATCGCACCTCGACCCGCTGGGGCAAGTTCCGTCCATGGATCCTGTGGACCTCGGTGCCGTTCGGCCTGGTGGCGATCCTGGCCTTCAGCACGCCCGACCTGGGCGAGCGCGGCAAGTACATCTACGCGCTGCTGACCTATATCCTGCTGATGCTGGTGTACTCGGCCAACAACCTGCCCTACTCGGCCCTGAGCGGTGTGCTCACCGGCAGCATGGCCGACCGCAACAGCCTGTCCTCGTACCGCTTCGTCGCGGTGCTGATCGCGCAACTGGTGATCCAGGTGCTGCTGCTGCCGCTGGTGCTGATCCTGGGCGACGGCGACAAGGTGGCCGGCTTCCAGACCACGATGATGATCTTCGCCGTGGCCGGCACCATCTGCTTCCTGATCACCTTCTTCACCACCCGCGAGCGCATCGTCCCTAACGCGAGCCAGCGCTCGAGCATCCGCCAGGACATCGCCGACCTGATGCGCAACCGCCCCTGGGTGGTGATGCTGGTGCTGACCATCCTGGTGTTCATCACGCTGTCGCTCAAGGGCGGCATGTATATCTTCTACTTCCGTAACTTCCTGCAAGAGGCGGCGCTGGCGGCCTTCCTGAGCGACGTCGGCTTCCTGTCCTTCATCGACGGCCTCAATTCGCTGCTCACCAATATGGGCCTGACCAAGTTCCACTGGCCGGAAGACGCCGCCACCTCGGGCTTCAGCCTGTTCAATGCGGTCGGCATCATCCTGATGATCGTCGGGATCGGCTTCTCGAAGCCGCTGGCCGACCGCTTCGGCAAGCGCGACGTGTTCGGCGCGGCCCTGCTGCTGGCGGCCCTGTTCCGCCTCAGCTACTACTGGATCGGCCCGAGCTCGATCGGCCTGGTGTTCGGCGCCCAGATCCTGTACGGTTTCTTCTACGGCATCACGATCCCGCTGCTGTGGGCCATGATCGCCGACGTCGCCGACTACTCGGAATGGAAGAACAACCGCCGCGCCACCGCCCTGCTGTTCTCGGCCATGATCTTCGGCCTCAAGGCAGGCCTCAGTATCGGTGGCGCGCTGGTCGCCGCCCTGCTGGCAGGCTATGGCTACGACGCCGCGCAAGCCGTCCAGCCGACCCAGGTCGCCGAAGGCGTGCGCCTGTCGGTCAGCGTCTACGCCGCGATTCCTTTCCTGCTCGCCGTGTGCTGCCTGTCGCTGTACGACATCCGCAAGACCACCGAGCTGCAGATCGAGCGCGAACTCGGCGAACGCCGCGCGCTCGCTGCCCAGCAATGATCTTTTCCTGAACCCGAACCAGACTATCTTCATGCCAGAAATTATCGACAAAGACCAGGTGCAGTCCCTCAAAGAGCGCGCGATTTCCGCGCCGCTGCTCGAGCACATCTATATCGCCGATCCATCCGCCCACGTGTTCGACGGTCGCATCTACATCTATCCTTCGCACGACATCGAGGGCGGCGTGCCGTTCAACGACGATGGCGCCCATTTCGCGATGGAAGACTATCACGTGATATCGATGGACCATCCCGAGGCCAAGGCGGTCGACCATGGCGTGGCGCTGCACGTGAACGACGTACCGTGGGCGGAGCGCCAGATGTGGGCGCCCGACTGCGTGCGCAAGGACGGCAAGTATTACCTGTACTTCCCGGCCAAGACAGCTGGCGGCATCTTCCACATCGGCGTTGCCATCAGCGACAGCCCGACCGGCCCCTTCACTGCCCAGCCGCAGCCGATCGCCGGCAGCTATTCGATCGACCCAGCCGTGTTTGGCGACGACGACGGCGAGTTCTACCTGTATTTCGGCGGCATCTGGGGCGGACAGTTGCAGAAGTACCGCGACAACGTCTACAGCGCCGGGCACGAAGAACCGGCAGCGCACGAAGTCGCACTGGCGCCGCGCGTGGCGCGCCTGCGTGGCGACATGCTGGAACTGAGCGAACCGACGCGCGCCGTGCAGATCCTCGACGAGGATGGCAATGAACTGCTGGCCGGCGACCACGATCGCCGCTACTTCGAGGGGCCGTGGATGCACAAGTACAACGGCAAGTACTACTTCTCGTACTCGACCGGCGACACCCACCTGCTGTGCTATGCGACCGGCGACAGCCCGTATGGCCCGTTCACCTACCAGGGCCAGATCATGACGCCCGTGATCGGCTGGACCACCCACCATTCGATCTGCGAGTTCGAGGGCCGCTCGTATCTGTTCTACCACGACAGCAGCCTGTCGGGCGGCGTCACCCACCTGCGCTCGGTCAAGGTCACCGAACTGCATTACGACGACGACGGCAAGATCGTCACCATCGCGCCTTATCGCCAGGCGTAAGACAACATATATAAGACAAGGAGACACCACCCGATGACATCGCGACGCGATACCCTGAAACTGATCGGCGCTGCGGCCGGCGCCGCACTGGCACCGGCGGCCTTTGCCGCGCAAGGCGGCGCGCCTGCCCTGAAGGACCTGGCCAAGGCCAAAGGCATGCGCTTCGGTAATGCCATGGGCATGCTCGAAGACCAGGACACCCGCAAGAGCTTCCGCGACCCTGCCTACCGCGCCCTGATGGCGCGCGAGTGCAATATCATCGTCGCCGAGAACGAGACCAAGTGGCAGGCCTTGCAGCCCAAGCCGGGTCCTTACCAGTGGGGCCCGGCCGACGAGATGTTCGCCTGGGCGCGCAAGGAGGGCATGGCGATCCGTGGCCACACCCTGATCTGGCAGGCGCCGAAATGGCTGCCCGACTGGGTCAATGCGCTCGACCTGCAATCCAAGCCAGCAAGCAACGCCGAAGCGATCCTGCGCGAGCATATCAAGACCGTGTGCACGCATATGGGCCAGGACGTCGTCAGCCACGACGTCGTCAACGAAGCAGTGTCGCCGAAGGATGGCACCCTGATCGAGAACGTGTTCACCAAGCGCATGGGCGCGGTCGAGCAGATCGAGTTCGCCTTCCGCCAGGCGCACGAGCATGCGCCGAAGGCGCAGCTGGTGTACAACGACTTCATGGGACCGGGCCTGGGCGACGATGCCAAGCACCGCGCCGGCGTATTGAAACTGCTGGCGGACCTGAAGAAGCGCGGCGCCCCGATCCACGCGCTGGGCCTGCAAAGCCATGTCAGCGCGGGCGACATGATGTCCGGACCGGCCAATACGGCGGTGTTGCGCGAATGGCGCAAATTCCTCGACGAAGTCACCGGCATGGGACTGGACCTGTTGATCACCGAGTTCGATGTCAACGACAAGGCCTTCCCGGCCGATTTCGCCAAGCGCGACGCAGCCACGGCGGCGCTGGCGCGCGACTATCTGGATGTGACGCTCAGCTATCCGACCTGCCGCGATTTCCTGCTGTGGGGCATGGCCGATCACGTGAACTGGCTGCAGACCTGGGCAGAAGCGAAGCGTCCGGACGGCCTGGCGCAGCGTCCGACGCCCTACGACAGCCAGTTGCGCGCCAAGCCGATGCGCGAAGCGATTGCCGCTTCGCTGCGTGCGATGCCGATGCGTAAAGCGTAATCGCGCAGCACAATCTAAAAAGGGCAGTCCGCATGATGCGGGCTGCCCTTTTTCAGTTAACCACCACCGGGATTACAGGCGCGGGCTTTGCTCCGGCCCCAGGTAGCTCGGCTTGAGCCCACCCGCATCGATCACCAGCTTCTGCACCACCAGGCCCGGATCGAGCGCCCAGAACTTCAGCACATGCTTGCCCGGCTTGGCCAACTGGTGCTCGGTCGTGAACACGGCCGCGCCATCCGACACGATCTTTTCCCAGAACTTCTCCGACTCGTCCGCATGCACATTGACGATCTGCGGCGTTTCGCCATCGATCGAGACGGCATAACGGAAGCCGGCGCCCGGCTGGAACTTCAAGGTCGGCGCCAGCGTCACCTGCAGCTTCACCTTGCCGCTGCTGACAGTATTGACGTCGTACTCGAGGCGCATGCCCTGCTTGACGTCCAGCGCGGCTGCGGTCACCGGCAAGGTCGTCACGCCCGAATCGGTGCGGCCATGGCCTGGAATCTTGAGCCAGCTGCGGCCTTCCGGCGCCAGCGCGCGGGTGAAATTGGCGGCCTCGATCGACACCACGCCGTCGGTCTCGACAAAGCCCTTGGCGCCGGCTGGCATATCCTTGCTGCGCAGCGGCACATTGACCAGCACCCGCGTGTCGTTCGGACCGGTGATGGTCAGCACCGCCGGCTGCGGATTGGCCGGCACTTTATCCCAGCGCACATCGACCGTCACGCGCTGCTCGCCGGTCACCTTGCCGCTCGCCTGGCTCACCACCACCCAAGGCTGATTCGACACGATGCGGTATTCGAACGGCGCGCTGCCGCGGTTGAATATGTCGAGGTAGTGCGTTTTTTTCGCGTACGGATCGAATACCGGCAAGTCCAGCGCCTTCAGGCCGTAGGCGCCCCAGGCCTTGGCGCTGCCCTCGACCGCCACCGACATGTTCGCGCCAGGCGGGACGTCGATGCGGTGCACGGCCGGCAGCACATTGGCGCGCGGCTGTTCCCAGTTGACGTAGCCGAAGCGGGTCTGCGACATCATGTGGTTCCACTTGCCCCCGCCGATCGCATGGTATTGCTGCGCCAGCTCGGTATCCTTCTTGTACAGCGCCTGCACGCGCTCAGCCATGTCGTTGGTGGTGGCGCGGAACTGGGTGGCGTAGTGGTGGTTCTGGCCGGCCGCCACATACAGCTCGTTCATATTGCTCGATGCCGCCACCGGGTACTGCACCAGCTGGAAGAAAGCGTCGCGCAGCTCGGGGCGCAGCTTGGCCGCAACCTTGCTCGCGCGTTCGGCCAGCGCCGCGTAGTCGCGCGCGATGCGGCCGGCTTCATCGTAATGCAGCACGCTATAGGTGCCCGGCTCGAGCTGCTCGGGTTTGCGGCGGCCGTTGAAGCGGGTGTACTGCTCGACCAGGTCGGCGATTTCCACCGCGTGCTCGGCGCCGAATTCGCGCGTCGCCCACAGGCGCAGGTATTCTGGCAGGCGCTCGGCCGGCCAGGCTTGCGGGTTCCAGGCATAGGTCAGGAAGAACTCGATCGGCACTTCCATTGGCTTCAAGTCGCCGACATTGACGATCCACATGCGCTTGGCGTCGTACTGCCAGGCCAGGTGCATCTGCTCCCAGATCTTGGGGATCGGCGTCACGTTCAACCATTTGTACGAGCGCGGGCCGCCCACGTAATCGAAATGATAGTAGACGCCGGCGCCGCCCTTGCGCGCACGTTCGTCAGGCGTCGGCAGGCGGCGGATATTGGCCCAGTTGTCGTCGCACCACAGCAGCAGCACGTCGTCAGGCACCCGCATGCCCTTCTCGTAATAGCCCTGCACTTCCTTGTACAGCGCCCATACCTGCGGCACCTCGCCGGCCGGCTTGCCGGTGTCCTTCTCGATCAGGGCGCGCTGGTCGCGCACGATCTTTTGCAGCAGGTCGACATTGTCATCCTCGGACATCGGCTCGTCGCCGTCGCCGCGCATGCCCAGCGTGATCACGCGATCCTGGCCATGCGAATTACGCAGGCCCTGCTTCCAGAAATCCTGCAGCACGCCGGCGTTCTTGCTGTAGTCCCACGGCCCCTTGCCGAAGCGGGCCCACTCGTCGTGCGCGCGCATCATCGGCTCGTGGTGCGAGGTGCCCATGATGATGCCCATCTCGTGCGCCAGGCGGCCGTTTTCCGGGTCATCGGCATAGAAGGCGGTGGGCGGCCACATCGCCGGCCACAGGTAGTTGCCGCGCATGCGCAGCACGAGCTCGAAGACTTTTTCATAGAAGCGGTGATTGAAGCCGCCGTACTTTTCCTTGGCCCAGTTGGTGAGCGCCGGCGCTTCGTCGTTCAGGAAGATGCCGCGGTACTGCACCACCGGCGCGTCGCTCACCTTGGTGTCCCTCGGGACGGCGAGCGTGGCCTGGCGCGCCGGAACCACATCGGCCCACCACTTCCAGGGCGAGACGCCGATCTGTTCCGACAAGGTATACACGCCGAAGATGGCGCCGCGGCGATCGCTCCCGGCCACCACCAGCGCCTGCGCCACGCCCGGCATCGGATTGCGCACGGTCTGGATCAGGAAGCCTTCCCATTTGCCGCGGATGGCGGCGGCGTCGATCTTGCCTTCGGCCGCCAGGCGGTCGACCAGGGCGCTCTGGCCCAGGGTGCCGACGATGACCATGCTGTCGACGGCGCTGCCGGCAGCATGCGCCAGGGCCGGTTTGGCGCCGCTGACCTGGGCGATGTCGCCCTGCAGGTCGGCCACGGCGCGCCGTACGCCAGCGTCGTCGTTAGGGTCGACCAGCAGCGGCGCTGCGCGGCCCTGGCCGGCCAGCACCACCGCATTCGCGCTGGCCTCGAACCGCACGAACTGGCGCTCGCCCAGCGCCCAGGCCGATGGCGCGGCCAGCATCGCGCATAGCGCCGTCAATGGCGCAAGCGAGCGCCTGAACTGCTTGATTGTCAGTGTCATGAGCTACCTTGTCTCCTCAGTTATTATGGTCATCGCGGCTGTAATAACACTTTATAACATTTAGTGTTAGCGCGATCATTCGAGTATAGGTTTGACGATTCTTCCTTGTCAATTCCGGCGTTGCCTGCCTGGTGGCGAAAGCGGTCGTGGTGCGCGGTGTAAAATGCCGCTCTTTTCCTCTATTTATAAGCTGCAAACCATGAAGCCTGCCCGCATCCTGACCTTCAAGTGCGCCAAATGCGCCAAGCCGGTCAAAGTCTTCCTCCAGAAAGTGTCGGCCTGCTCGCACATCCAGCCCTACCAGGGCATCTGCGCCTGCGGCGAAGTCAAGCGTCACGCGACCGGCAGCCCGGACGCGGTCAAGGGCTATATCGAATCGACCGACGGCAACTGGCACCACCATCATTAATATGACGACGCGCATCGAATGGGAAGAAGGCGGCGAGCAGCGCTCGGCGCTGTGGCGTTCCGAGAGCGGCTGGCCGGCGCCGAAGAAGGTCGTGCTGGCCGACGACACCATGAGCGCCGATGCCGCCTATCGCCTGGCGCTGGACGGCACCGCCCTGCTGTGGCGCGGCGACTTCCAGAATGCGCGCCAGCTGCTGCAGGCGCTGGTGCGCCGCATCGAGCACAAGGGTGATCGCCCACGCCGCAAGAAAGCCAGCGCACCGGTCAAGCCGACCGAAGCCTTTCATCGCCACCGCCTGAGCCAACTGCAGCGCGCGCGCACGCTGGCTATGCTCCTGATCCCGTTCGAGGCCGACCATGGCATCCCCCTGCGACGTGCGCCGGACGCGCGCCTGGCCTGCCTGGAAGCGTATGGCCCGGTCGATGAACCTTATATTGCATCGCTGCGCGAACTGCTGGGCGTGATCGGCGCCCACGAGTGGCGCCGCAAGGGCGTCATGATCCCGGCGCTCGATGAGCGCATCCATCCCTGGTATGGCGTGTTCTCGCCGGTGCGCGGCGAATACGTCGAGCTGGTGGCGCAGGCGCCGCTGCCCGCGGGCGCCAGGCTGGCCTTCGACATCGGCGCCGGTACCGGCGTGCTGTCCGCCGTGCTGGCGCGGCGCGGCATGACGGTAGTCGCCACCGATATGGATGCGCGCGCGCTCGGCTGCGCGCGCGAGAACATCGCGCGCCTCGGCCTGGCGGCGCAGGTCGACGTGGTGCAGGCCGACCTGTTCCCCGAAGGGCGCTCGCCGCTGGTGGTCTGCAACCCGCCCTGGCTGCCGGGCAAACCGAGTTCGGCCATCGAGTACGCGATCTATGACCCGGACAGCCGCATGCTGCGCGGCTTCCTGGGCGGCCTGGCCGCGCACCTGGAACCGGGCGGCGAAGGCTGGCTGATCATGTCGGACTTTGCCGAACACCTGGGCCTGCGCAGCCGCGAGCAGCTGCTGGGCTGGATTGCGGATGCGGGTCTGGAAGTCATCGCGCGCCACGATACGCGCCCGGTGCATGCACGCGCCAGCGATGCGGATGATCCCTTGCATGCGGCGCGTTCGCAGGAGGTGACCTCGCTGTGGCGGCTGCGGGTTTCTGGCCCGGCCGCTGGCTGATCCGGCTAACTTGGGCCCCCGCCTGCGCCGGGGCGACGGTTGCCTTGGCAACCGTCGATTGCAATTGGCGACAATGCGCGCTATACTATCGTTCTCAGACGCGGGGTGGAGCAGTCTGGCAGCTCGTCGGGCTCATAACCCGAAGGTCACAGGTTCAAATCCTGTCCCCGCAACCATATTCAGTACAAAGCCCGACTCACCGAGCCGGGCTTTTGTTTTCTGCGGCAGAAAATGCAGAGGGCAGAGGATGAGAGACAAGAAAGACATCGCAACGTTCGACCTGCCCGGCTTCGAGCCGGCAACGCCGCTCGTTCCCTTGCTTGCTCCTCATTCCGATCCAACGTCGGAACCCAAGCGCAGCAGCCCTCGTCCGCGCCGCATCGCGCGCAAGCAAGAGCAACTGCACCTGCTCGAAGAAACCGATACCTCCGGCCTGCCCGTCTGGAAACGCGACGACACACTCGACCTGACCGGCCTGCCGGTCTGGGCGCCCGATCCCGAATAGCCCGGCCCTGCCGGCTGGAGGCTTAGCCATGCAATCCGACTCGTTCACCTCGCTGTCCCTCGAACCGCGCTTTCTCGCCAACCTGGCCACGCTCGGCTACCACCACATGACGCAGGTGCAGGCCGAGACCCTGCCATCCGTGCTGGGCGGACGCGACCTGATCGCCCAGGCCAAGACCGGCAGCGGCAAGACCGCGGCCTTCGGCATCGGCATCCTGAACAAGCTCAATCCGGCCTGGTTCGCGGTGCAGGGCCTGGTGCTGTGCCCGACGCGCGAACTGGCCGACCAGGTCGCGGGCGAATTGCGCCGCCTGGCGCGCGGCGTCGGCAACATCAAGATCCTGACCCTGACCGGCGGCGTGTCGATGCGTCCGCAAATCGCTTCGCTCGAACACGGCGCCCACATCGTGGTCGGCACCCCGGGCCGCATCCGCGACCACCTGGGCCGCGCCACGCTCGACCTCTCGAAGGTGCAGACCCTGGTGCTGGACGAAGCCGACCGCATGACCGACATGGGCTTCTATGACGAGATCGCGGGCATCGTCTCGGCCACGCCGATCCACCGTCAAACCCTGCTGTTCTCGGCCACCTACCCGGACGATATCCGCTTCGCCACCGCCGGCTTCCTGCGCGATCCGCTCGAAGTCAAGGTCGAGGGCCAGCACAGCCTCGAGGCGATCGACCAGCGCTTCTACGAGATCGGCTTCGACGGCCGCGAACAAGCGGTCGGGCGCCTGCTCAAGCACCACCGTCCGGTGTCCGCCCTCGCCTTTTGCAATACCAAGGCGCGCTGCCGCGAACTGGCCGACAGCCTGCAGGCGCAGGGCTTCTCGGCGCTGGCCCTGTATGGCGAACTGGAACAGCAGGAACGCGACGAGATCCTGGTGCTGTTCAGTAACCGCAGCTGCTCGGTGCTGGTAGCGACCGACGTCGCCGCGCGCGGACTCGATATCGCCGACCTCGACACCGTGATCAATGTCGACGTCTCGCGCGACCCCGAAGTGCACGTGCACCGCGTCGGGCGCACCGGCCGCGCCGGCGGCAGCGGCACCGCACACACGCTGGTGGCGTCGAATGAAAAGAAATGGGTGCGCCTGATCGAGGAATACCAGAACCAGGAAGCGGTGTGGGAAAACCTGGATGCATTGGGCGAGCACGAGGAACCGGCCGCACCGGCGCCGATGATGACCCTGTGCATCGCCGGCGGCAAGAAGGCCAAGCTGCGCCCGGGCGACCTGCTCGGCGCGCTGACCGGCGACGCCGGGCTGACCAAGGAACAGGTTGGCAAGATCAATATCGGCGAGTTCAACAGCTATGTGGCCCTCGATCGCAACATCGCCGCCGCTGCGGTGGCGCGCCTGGGCCAGGGCGATGCGCCCGGCCCCGGTTTTGGTGTCATCAAGGGCCGCTGGTTCAAGATGCGTTTCGTCGAAGTCTGAACGCGGTTTTGGCGGTCAAGATGTAACTACTGCGCACGGTTGAGCGGGACCGCGCCATTCATGGCGTAAATCTGGCATTATTTGCAATAAATAAACATTCCCCTGGGCGCAATCAACGCGCCTGGTACGATGCCATGATGACCAGTCCCGATACCACCGCCCAGCAGTTCGACGGCCGCACCGTCCGCGAGATCGTCGAGCACAACCACGAGATGGTGAGCGAAGCCTGGTGCCGCCGCATCGTGCGCCAGGTGCTCCAATCGCTCGAAGTGCAATATGGCATGCGCATGCCGCACCGCGTGATCACGCCCGACACCCTGCTCATTCTCGACTCGGGCGATCCGATGCTGTTGCCCAGCTCGGACCAGGAACCCGATCCCGAGGCACTGCCCGAGATCGAAGCGCGCGACGTGCACGACCTGGCCGCGGTGATCCATTACGCGGTCACACTCGACCTGGCCCCCACCACACCATTGCGCGGCCGCCCATTGGGCGACTACAGCGAAGGCTTCATCGATGCCATCGACCGCTGCCTGGCGCCAGATGTGGCCGCCCGCCCGCGCACCATCGAGCGCATGCGCGACCTGCTGGGCATCGTGGTACTTGGCCCGCCGCCTGTTGCGCCACCGCCTGATGACGACGCTGCCCCAGCACCGGCACCAACCCCGGCACCAACCCCGGCACCAACCCCGGCACCGCCCCCCGCCCCGGTAGAGGTGCTGGCGGCGCCTGCTGCCGCCCCGGCTCCGGCCCATGTTCCCCGCACCCGCTCCGCGCCCGATCCGGTCGCGCCAAGCCCGGCCCCCGAGCGCTCCCAGCGCTGGCTGTGGATCGGCATTGCCGTGCTGGTCATCGGCGCCGCGCTGGCCGCCCTGGTCGGGATGCTGCGCGAGGCCGATTCCAGCGACGCCCTGGCCCTGTCGGTGCCGCCGGCGCTCGAGGAGCCGCATAATGCCTCCGAAGCGCCATTGGTGACGCTGCCCCAGGTAACGCCGGCCCAGCTCGAAGGCCCGGTGATCGACGAGTCGCCATCCGGCGCCCCGGTCGCGCCGCCGACGCCGCAACCCGCGCCCGACGCGGCCGTGCCGCCCACCGCGGTCCAGCTCGCGCCGCAAGGCACGCCGCCCGAAGCGGCGGTCGCCGGCACCACCTACACCCTGTCGGTCAAGCCGTGGGGCACGATCATCGTCGATGGTGTCGACCGTGGCGCCAGCCCGCCGCTCAGGCACATCACGCTGCCGCCGGGCGAACACACGATCCGCATCGTCAACCCGGGCTTCCCGGAGCATAGCGTGACCGTGCAGTCGGCCCAGGGCCAGGCCGGCACCATTGAACTCGACTTTACCGAGGAGGCAGCACAGTGAGCATCGTTACCATGAGCCGCATCGGCGCACTGGCGCTGGTGGCCTTTGCCATGTCGGGCTGCGCCCAGTTCGGCCCCTCGCTGGGCGGCCAGGACAAGTCGCGCGCCCATCCGCGCGCCGACGGCGGCAGGGACCGCCCGCAGCGCGCCTCGCCGCCGAACCGTCCCGCAGCGCAGGCGGCAAAGCGCGACGACATCGCCCTGCGCGAAGGCATCGCCCTGTACGACAAGGGCGACTACAACGGCGCGATCCGGCGCCTGGGCAGCAGCGACATGGACGGCGCCAGCCAGCGCGAACGGCTGACCGCAATTAAATACACCGCCTTCAGCTATTGCGTGACGGGGCGCCAGGCGCTGTGCCGCCAGGCGTTTGATCGTGCCTTCAAGCTCGATGCGTCGTTCGACCTGGGACCGGGCGAACATGGCCATCCGCAGTGGGGGCCGGTGTTCACCCAGGCCAAGCAGGCCGCCGGGCGCTGACCCTCAGACCCGGATGTGCGCCGTGTAGGTCGGCGCGCGGCGCCGGCGGCCGGCCTGTTCGTAGGCGTAGGCCATGGCGACCAGCGCCGGTTCGCTCCAGGCCTTGCCCACGAACGACAGCCCGATCGGCAGCCCGTGCAGCAGGCCGGCCGGCACCGTGATGTGCGGATAGCCGGCCACCGCCGCCGGTGACGAGAAGCTGGCGCCGTAATGGTCGCCGTTGATATAGTCGATCAGCCAGGCCGGACCGCCTGTCGGCGCCACCAGTGCGTCGAGCTTCTGGTCGCGCATCACCTGGTCGATTCCCTTGTCGCGCGCATAGCGCCGGTTGTTGGCCAGCGCCTTGATGTAGTCGCGCGCCTCCAGGCCACCCTTCGACTGGGCCGCGATCAGGTGTTCCTGGCCGAAGTACGGCATCTCTTGCCTGGCGTTGCGCACATTGAAGTCGATGATGTCGGCCATGGTCTTGACCGGCGCGTGCGGCGCATACGCCGCCAGCCAGCCTTCGAGGTCGGGCCGGAATTCGTGCAGCAGCACGGTCAGCTCGGTCTCGCCGTAGCGGTCGCGATTGGGGATCGCGACATCGACCAGGATCGCGCCCTGCTCGCGCAGCAGGCTCAGTTCCTTCTCGATCAGCGCATTGACGCCGTCGTTGGCGCCGAAGAAATCGCGCGCCACGCCCAGGCGCTTGTCGCGCAACCCATCCTTGCGCAGGAAGCTCGCATAATTTATCCGTGGCGCCTTGACCGTCACCCCATCCTGCGGATCGGGGCCGGCCAGCGCGCCGAGCAGAAACGCGGCGTCGGCCACGCTGCGCGCCATCGGGCCGGCCGTGTCCTGCGAATGCGCGATCGGGATGATGCCGGCGCGGCTGACCAGGCCGAGGGTCGGCTTGATGCCGACGATGCCGCAGCAGGCACTGGGCGAGACGATCGAACCATCGGTCTCGGTGCCCACCGCCAGCGTCGCCAGGCTGGCCGCCATGGCCGCCGCCGACCCCGAACTCGAGCCGCTGGTGCTGCGGTCGAGCGCATACGGGTTGCGGGTCTGGCCGCCGCGCGCGCTCCAGCCGCTGGTCGAGCGCACCGAGCGCATATTGGCCCACTCCGACAGATTGGTCTTGCCAAGGATGACGGCGCCGGCATGGCGCAGGCGCGCCACCAGGTGGGCGTCGCGCACCGCGCGCACGCCGTCCAGCGCCAGCGAACCGGCAGTGGTGGACATCTTGTCGCCGGTGGCGATATTGTCCTTCAGTAGAATCGGGATGCCGTGCAGCGGGCCACGCAGCTTGCCGGCCTTGCGTTCGCGGTCGCGCGCGCGCGCGGTCTCGAGGGCGTCGGGGTTGAGCTCGATCACCGACCGCAGGCGCGGGCCAGCGCGGTCGACCGCCTCGATGCGGGCCAGGTAGCGGGTGGCCAGGCCGTGGGCCGTCAGCTTGCCGGCGCGCATGGCTTGCTGCTGGACCTGGACGCCCGCCTCGAGCATCTGCTCGGGCGCGAATCTGGCGGAAGTTTTTTTCGTGGCAGGCGCCGCCAATGCCAGGCCGGATGCGCCAGCAGCCGCTCCGGCTGTCAATCCCAGTCGTACAAAATCCCTGCGCTGCATGCCCTGCCCGTTCCATGTATTACAAAGCAATAGCATAGCAGCACGACAGCAGGATACGCAGCACTTCTGTGATACGCAGAACCACTCACAGATATCACGATCATATATTGGACAAATCCAGCCCCAGCCTTCACCCTGATGCCATCATTGTTTTTCGACTTCGCTGGAGCGCCTCATGCCGACTTACCGTTCACACACCACCACCCAGGGCCGCAATATGGCCGGAGCCCGCGCGCTGTGGCGCGCCACCGGCATGAAGGATGGCGACTTCGACAAGCCGATCATCGCGGTCGTTAATTCGTTTACCCAGTTCGTACCCGGCCACGTGCACTTGAAAGACCTGGGCCAGCTGGTCGCGCGCGAGATCGAGGCATCCGGCGGCGTCGCCAAGGAATTCAATACCATCGCGGTCGACGACGGCATCGCCATGGGCCACGGCGGCATGCTGTATTCACTACCCTCGCGCGACCTGATCGCCGACTCGGTCGAGTACATGGTCAATGCCCACTGCGCCGACGCCATGGTGTGCATCTCGAACTGCGACAAGATCACGCCCGGCATGCTGATGGCCGCGATGCGCCTGAACATCCCGACCGTGTTCGTCTCGGGCGGCCCGATGGAGGCCGGCAAGGTGGTCAAGGTGGTCAACAACGAGCGCAAGGTGATCAAGCTCGACCTGATCGACGCCATGATCAAGGCCGGCGACGCCAGCGTGTCCGACGCCGACGTGGCCGAAGTGGAACGCTCGGCCTGTCCGACCTGCGGCTCGTGTTCCGGCATGTTCACCGCCAATTCGATGAACTGCCTGACCGAGGCGCTCGGCCTGTCGCTGCCGGGCAACGGCACCATCGTCGCCACCCACGCCGACCGCAAGGAACTGTTCCTGCGTGCCGGGCGCCTGATCGTCGACGCGGCCAAGCGCCACTACGAAGGCGACGACTACTCGGTGCTGCCACGCTCGATCGCCACCAAGGCTGCGTTCGAGAACGCGATGGCACTCGACGTCTCGATGGGCGGCTCGACCAATACCGTGCTGCACCTGCTGGCCGCCGCCCACGAGGCCGAAGTCGAGTTCACGATGGCCGACATCGACCGCATCTCGCGCCTGGTGCCCTGCCTGTGCAAGGTGGCGCCGATGACCGACAAATTCCACATCGAGGACGTGCACCGCGCCGGCGGCATTCCTGCGATCCTGGGCGAACTGGCGCGCGCCGGCCTGCTCGACACCTCGCTGCCGACCGTGCACAGCCCGAGCATTGGCGCCGCGATCGACAAGTACGACATCAAGGTCAGCGACGATCCCGAAGTGCACCGCTGGTTCCGCGCGGCGCCGGGCGGAGTGCCGACCCAGGTCGCGTTCTCGCAATCGGAGCGCTTCGAACAGAATGACCTCGATCGCAGCGCGGGCTGCATCCGCGATCGCGAGCACGCCTATTCGCAGGATGGCGGCCTGGCGGTCCTGTACGGAAATATCGCCGAGAAGGGCTGCATCGTGAAGACGGCCGGCGTGGACGACAGCATTCTTGTGTTCTCGGGCAAGGCGCGCGTGTTTGAGAGCCAGGACGCGGCGGTGGAAGCGATCCTGGGCGATACCGTGCATGCGGGCGACGTGGTCATCATCCGCTACGAAGGCCCGAAAGGCGGGCCGGGCATGCAAGAGATGCTGTATCCGACCTCGTATATCAAGTCGAAGGGGCTCGGCAAGGCGTGCGCGCTGTTTACCGACGGGCGTTTCTCGGGCGGCTCGTCGGGGCTGGTGATCGGGCATGCCTCGCCGGAAGCTGCGGAAGGCGGCGCCATCGGGCTGGTGCAAGAAGGCGATCTGATCGATATCGATATTCCTGCGCGCACGATCAACCTGCGCGTGACGACCGAGGAATTGGCGCACCGGCGCGCGGCGATGGAAGCGCGTGGGCAGGATGCATGGCAGCCAGTGGGGCGTGAGCGGTATGTGTCGCAGGCGCTGCAGGCGTATGCGGCGTTGACCACGTCGGCCGATCGTGGGGCGGTGCGGGATTTGTCGCAGCTGCGTCGCTGAGCAACGATCGTGCCCCGTAGGGTTGGCGGCTGCGCCGCCAACCCTACGGGGCACGATCGATTCCCGAGCAAGGGACACGGTCGATTCCACAAAAAAAAACGCTGCCGAGGCAGCGTTTTTCTTTGAACAGCCTGTGCTTAGTTACGCACGACTTTCTTGTACTCGTTGGTACGGGTGTCGATCTCGATCACGTCGTCCTGGCTCACGAACAGCGGCACCATGATGGTGTGCTGGTGGGCTTCGATCGCGTTTTCCAGCTTGGCTTCTTTCAGGACGTTGCCCGAAGT
>Ga0265797_10003861_pt1 | contig 23481 bp, 17 predicted proteins | sample P2T30metagenome_FD_192433 | JGI IMG/M metagenome (GOLD analysis project Ga0265797, IMG submission 192433) | Plant litter microbial communities from East Loma Ridge, Irvine, California - P2 T30 | ecosystem: Environmental > Terrestrial > Plant litter > Unclassified | place: USA: California... | reverse complement strand
CTTTTTTTTTCGCGCATGACATGATTACACTTTCCTCTCTCTATTTCTCTTTAGCGGGCGGGACCGAAGCATGGAAGCGAGGCGTTTTGTTCTTGTTTTTCTCCGGCTGAAATTGTGAGGGGGGGGTTTCTCAAAAACTATCGCTCAAGACTGATGATTGGAGGCAACAATAATGGGGGGGTTCTTTCTAGGGAGAGCTTTCGCTTTTTTGTTTGCTCTGTACCTGCATCTCCCGCTTACTACTGCTGCTGCTGGTAGATTCCCTTTTCGGGCTGTTCCCACCCATTTCGTCACGTGTTGGCCGCTGCTGGACTGGATGCTTACGGTACACTTGCACTGCCTGCCTTTTGTATCATCATCAACTTGCCGAGACGTTCTGTGTTGTTGTGTGAGCGGATTTGGATATTCTGAAAGATTGGGTAGATAGATGTGGGGCTTGTGTTATTTGTCAGTCACTTTTGCCCTGCTTGGGAGGGGGAAGCAAGAAGAGTGGTTATTGTAGGTACTCCGTTTGGGTGGGTTTTGTTGCTTACTTACCTAATGCACGTGTGTGGTGAATACCTACATGTAGTATCTAGAGAGCAGAACAGGGCAGAGCAGAGCTGAGCAGAGTGCCCGCCAGTATCAATCAATACCTATACTACAGTACTGCCATGGAATAATAATCTCACCTTGTACGTGTACGTATACGTAGACACGATCTTACTTTTCACCATCCTGTCAACCTACCAACCTTGTGATGGGTAGTTAGTACTGGTGAGTGAGTGAGTGAGTGAGTGAGTGAGTGAGTGAGTGGAGAGTCTTGCTCTTCTGCGTCATCATCCTCCGACATCATCATGCATACAGTACATATATGTAGATTTATGATGTTCGGAATGATGGCACACGCACGAGTCAACGACCACCTTTCGGCAAGAATAATGGGGCCCGCGCGTGGATGATGATGGATGGATCGATGGACTACGTACGACGGTACGTTAGGCACAGCTGCCAGGCTGCAGTAGTGCACGCAGACTGACAGGCGAGCAGGCAAGCAACGGTTGGCCATACGTTTGTCACTCAAAACGGGATCAGCTAGCCGGTGGTACAGTAGTTGAGTTGGTAGTTGGTAGTCGTAGTCAAATCTGTGGTGGTAGATTCGGCAGACGCGGGTCCCGGCTTGCAGACGAGTTAATCTCCTCCCCATCTGACGGGCCGATTGGCAGTAACCGATCCGTATAGGCCAGGATCACCGAACCGAGAAATATCAGTAGTTTACTGTAGTACCCAGGCGCCGGCACCGGCATTGGGCAGCCCTGATAGACGTGCAGGCACACACATTCGTTCATGCGATCTTTCTCCCACACAAGCCTTTTGGATTAATGGGCGAATCAGCAGATTGATGCACTGGCCGGTTGATGGTTGTGAGTAGAGCAGGGCCTCGCTCGGTTCCGATGCTGTTGGTCTGTGATGGAGTCGAGTTACCCTGTATTTGACGTGCTCGAGCGGAGATGGTGCTAGGCTTCTCTTCGGGGAGCGGGTATCTGTGTTGCCGTGTCAATCGTCAGTTGTATACCTTGCGGTGTTCGTTTGGGTGTTCGCAGCTGAGATGCATATCTCCCCGCGTACTAAGTAGATGTCACCTTGTCGATGTGGTTTGTGACGGTTGCGGGCGGCGGTGTCGCTCGTGCCTCGAGGTCAGTAGTAGTGAGCGTTCTTCTGTAAAAAGAAAAGACTACCCTGGTGCTGCGCGCGCGCTTCCTCGTCTAAAGTGCACCCAGCCATTCCGGAGAAGGATTATTGCAGGCTGTGGGCTCTCGGGCTTCACAAGCAGCAGGGTATAGAAATTTCTCTTCCTTGTTAGTTCCGCATTTGAAGGCCGCAGTCTTCAATACCGGCGCTCCCTGAATACCGGTATTGGACTTTGCGATTGTCGATATACGCGTTTCGACTGGCCTCGTCGTTCGTATGCCTAAATTCGGTCGCGGTTCCGTTTGGGAGGCTTGAATTCGATTTGGTGGCGGGCCGGCGGATTGTGGGACGTGATGTGGAGTTACGGCAGCGGTTTTTGGAGTATTGCGAAGCACAGGGCAGAAGCTGAGCGTGTCGAGTCAAGTGCGGCGTCTAGTAGGTTTGGACTCTAGGGTTGTGATTTGTCGCGTGCCGGACTAAACACGGTAGGCGGGACATGGCAAAACGGCTATCGCGTAATCATGCGGCTTGCTTGCGTGCATGAGTGCATGTATGTGGTATAACCAGCGGCAGGGCTCGAGCCTTGCATGGTATCTTTGATTATTGCGGCTGCGATGTTGTTTCACGCGTGAAGACCAGAAGCGTATATGCCTACACTGGATGTGCTAGTGTTTTGGTCCTGTGCTAGCCTCTTAGCGGATGGCGGCATGTGGAGTGCGCAGTGCTTGATTTGGCCAGAACGTGAGTTGCAGTGTGATGTATCGGATTAGGTAGGCTTTGTAGGGATGTAGACCGGTGTACTGTATGCAGTATAAAGCGATGATATCCAGGTTGACGAGACGACGCGATGGATGAGGCGGCAGCAGAACGACGCAGGCAGGGAGTACGTTCTTCCCTCCAGTCTCGCGCTGCAGGTCTGGTCTGGACAAGGGCTGGGGAGTGCATCTATCTGTAAGCAGGCCTCCGACTCCCGGAAACGACATGCATGAATGACAAGGAATCGTACGGGTGAGACGTGGTAGCTGAGAGCTGTGAAGTACCTTAGGTACTGACTGACAGTGTTGGCAGGAGGTATGGACGTTCTTGTACGGACTGCACATATTATGTAAATAGAGTACTGTAGTGTCGAGTTTACAGTAGTAGTGATAATAACAAGACAGTCGTACAACAAAGTATAGCAACAGCAGTGCCTACATGATAGCAGATTGCAGTCACAGCAAAGCATGGTGCCACCAACTCCGCGCTGTGCAACGACAGCAGCAGCATAACCTTACAATCCCCGCAAACCATCTGTGAGCTCGAGATTCGCTCTGTGCTCGTGCTCCAAAGTGTGATCGGATCAGGCCAGTCTGAGCGTATCAATACTAGTATTTCTTACGACACACAACCTGTACGTATATACATACATACTCTTACACCTCCCGTCTTACCTACAACCTCACTCTACCTAAACGACGGTCTCCTCTCTTCCACTTACCTTCCCTGTCGGCCAGCAGCAAGGCCCGGGTTCTAGTCCTCCATTCATAAGGGCCATCTCCACCGTTAGCGTAAAGTTAACTTGACTCGAAGAGGCGCTCCACTTAGCACTCGAAAGCCACACTCCTCCTCGCAGGCTGCTGTACTGCTGCTCGACACACATTCGCACCGCCCAGTAATACCACCGTCGACTCCCATTCCTACACTCCGAACCAACCCTTTCGCTGCCCAAGGCGACGAGGTATGTCGGCGAGCTAGCTGCGCGCCTCGACTCCTACTGCTCCGAGTTCGCTCCACCGCCGCCGCCGCCGCCGCCCGCCGTCGCACGCACTCCCATTCCCACCGCGCCCGCGACCATGGACTCACAGAACACCCCGTTGGGTGACGGCATGGACTGGAATGATCCCATGTTCAACACGGCTGATCAGTTTGCGGACCACATGAACTCCGACTCGACCTTCAACAGCGCCTTTGACAGCTACACCCACATGAATGACTTCGCCGACAGCCCCGGCGGCCTGCAGATGCGCCAGAACTCCAAGCCCGCGCCCGACTATTCTTCCTTCACCACAGGTGCTCCCCAAGACCAGATCAACCACATGGCCATGCCGACGTTCCCGTCGAGAGAGACCTCCAGCCAGGATTCCTCCTCCGACACCTCCAGCGGACGCAAGCGGAAGACCGCTTCCGAATCGCCCATGTCCGAGGCTGACAGGATCCAGGCGGGCATGATCAGGAAGGAGGATTCGATTGTCGGCACGGATGCGCAGCGTATGGCTTTCTTTGGAGCCAACCAGCAGAAGCCGGTCCAGGGCATGAACATCCAGACTAGTATGGCGGACAACAGCATCTTTGATTTTTCTGGCGCGAGCTCCACCTCGAGTCCCATCAACGCGACCACCTTCGACACCGCCATGTCCCTGGATAGTCAGATGCAGAACATCGCCATGCAAAACGCACCTCAGCAATTCAAGCAGGAGTCGCCTGTAAGCTTGCTTTATGCTTTGCCACTAGTCAACTGGCCACTAACGCTCCTTACAGATACAGACGATTAATCCTGCCAACTTTTCCTTGGGAGGAGCTTCGCGCGATCAATCCCCATCGATGATGAACGCGACCATGTTCAATAACTCTCCCAGCGCTGTCTTCTCAACCCCGTCCTCGGAAAGCAACGAGACCTTCACAGCCGCCTCCGACCCTAATTACAACATTGCTCAGAATCCTGCATGGAACGCCAACTATGGCAACCAATTTAACTCGCCTGGCAACCTGCATTTCACACCTTCTCCAGCCATGAACGGCGCAACACCTTCAGCCCAGCCCAAGGCGTCGGGAGCACCCCGTGGACGTTCACGGTTGCATATCGCACCCATTAGCACCAAGTCGCGAGTCGAAACCCAAATAAACGTGATCATGACCTTGGAGAAGCCGCCTCCGAACACCGAATACCTGCATCTTCCACTTCACACAATCGCGAAGTCAAAGCTTCTGGCCAAGGAAGAAGTCGACAAATCCAAGTCCTTGGAGTTGCACACCATGCTTGTCTGCTCTAGCGCCATGCGCAATCCAGAACTCAAGGAAAAAGCCATGCAAAATGCAGCTTCTCAGGACAACAGCGTAATCCAGCGCAGGGCTGAACAGCACAAAGATTCTGGCGAAGAGGACATGAACGATCTTAAGAATATCCCGGAAGACGATCGCCCGTCAAATGGCGGCGAGGTCAGAATTTGCAACAACTGCATACAGCGTGAGCGAAAGCGCGCTGGGCGTAAAAAGCTGAAGAAGGAGGAGGAGCAACAGCATTGGGAACGCTACGAAACAGAGAGAGTGGTCGTGTTCAATTCGAACGAGTTCCTCTCTTTCAAGCTGTGGGAAGCCGGACAGCAGCCACAAAAAGACCACGGTCTGCCCGACGACTACGTCCCTCCAGAAGGCTCAATGCATGTTGCTGCAGCTATGCGGATAGCATGTTACTGCAGGCATCAAAGCGAGAAGGAGGGTTTCCAGGTGATCTTTACCATGAAAGATCAAGCTGGCAACATGATTGCCCAGGAAATCTCCGACTCGATCCTCATCACGGACGACCACAAAACACACCCTCCAAGCTTCTCCGCGCATGTCCCGGAACAGATGTTGTACGGTGGCGGAGGTCCAGTATACGCTCCTCACGGTCTGCCTACTTCCTTCTCCATGGTCGACATGTCTGGACACGTACAGCAGAATTTCTCATCCTCGCGATCGACTGGCAATCTTCAGGCACTCGCCTATGGCCAGTACAACCCGCAGAGCCACGTACACCAGCTACCCAACCAAGGATACGTCTCGCAGAACACGTCCGGCACCATGACTCCCACGAGCCTTTCACGTCCCGGCTCGCCAAACAGTGCCGGCAGTTCTGGCCCGAATAAGAAGCGAAAGTCATCTTCTTTCCACAGGAAGGTTCCAAGCGGGCTGACGATGACCCCAAGAGTTGACACGAATCAGACCCAAATGTCAAATATGCCCTCTGGAGTTTCGATGGGAGCGCCCTTCTCGCCCACTAATGCCGGCTTCGGGCCTCAAGCCGATCAATCGTATATGACAATACCCAGCAACAATGGTCCTGCGCAATACATCAGCAGCGGTCCACCCACACCAGCAGAGAATGCGCCGTTTGCTTTCAATCAGCCGCCGCCTGGACCTCCACGCCGGGATGCCCCACAATCAGTGCCAGACTACTACCAGTCTTTACCGGGATCACGAGTCGGAAGCAGAGCGCCATCGCCCGTCGGACGAAGCAGTGCGAATCTCGCAGCCTACGCACGGCAGCAAATGGCGCCTTCGTCACAAGCACCTCCTCGCGCGCAGGCATATCAGAATGCAAACTCTGTCCCTGGATCGGCTGGCAGTGATGCAGATGCCTCTGTGCTACCGATGATCCACAAGCTAACGCCCAGTGAAGGGCCTACCACTGGTGGTACTGAGGTTTCCATTTACGGTCGTAATTTCACCGCTGGATGTCTTGTGTACTTTGGCGAACAGCCGGCAACTGGCTTGACATTCTACGGCGATCAGTCTCTTCTCTGTGTTACACCGCCCGGCCGGGTTGGTGCTGTACACGTTACAATTGTACAAGCCGGAAACTTACCACAATACTCCGCCTCTCAGGGTAGCAGGCCGATATTCAACTACAAGAACTCCAACGAGCGCATGATGGAGATGGCTTTACGTTTCCTGAGCCAGCAGCATACCGGAAACGCTAACGGCTGGTACCAAATGGCACAGCACAGCGCAACACAGTTCATGTCGCAAAACGTATCTCGTGCAGGCGTTGGATCCGGATACGATGGCGGTGGTAACATGCTTTCGACTGGACCTGCTTTACTGGAAGAATCCATACTCCGGATTTTCGATGCTGTCGACATGAGTGAAAGTCCGCAACATCCCATGTACGACATGGTATCAGATGACGGAGAGACTATGCTCACGCTGGCCGCATCAAACGGACTGCACCGGGTTGTCGCCGGACTCCTCGCTCGAGGTGCCAATCCCGATGTCAGAGATGGAAGTGGCTACACTGCCCTGTTGCACGCTGCGCTTCAAGGTCAGCTCAAGACTTTCCAGCTTCTGCTCGTCAAGGGCGCAGATCCTGCAATCAGGTGCTTGTCTGGATTCACTGTTCTTGATGTCGCGCCCGAGGATACCCGCGAGACCTTTAGTCAAATCTTGCTCAACACACCGCGCACTCGTCCCCAGCTGTCATCCAGGCGGAGCACAACATCATCTTCCTCGAGCGCGTCCTGGGATATCAGCAGCGCGTCGTACTACGAGTCTGAAATTGATGCCAAGAGCTCGCAGCAGCACCTCTCCGCACCGACATCGCGCCGGCAAAGTGAACAGCTTTCTGCTGCGCCAAAGTCATCAGAACAGCAGCACAATGTCGAAGCATCAGCCGAAGCTTCATCTGCCGCCGTCTCGATGTACGCTTGGCGTGATGCGCTCGCCGCGCAAATACAGCATTTCCAATCAAATGTACAATCTCATATGCCGCAATTCCCTTTGCAGCTGCCGCCACTACCGACCTTGCCAGAGGATAATTCATTCGGACGCCGCATCAATTCGTTGATGCCAGGTCGTGCATGCACGCCGCCGCCCAACGTGGACGCGTGCCCGCCGCCACCGGCGTATAGCGAGCTTTTCCCTGATGAGACGGAAAAAGTCACCGAGTCGAGCGGTGTGCGACAAACAACCATGGACACACTGGCCGATCGAAAGTGCAGTGTGGTATCTGATACTGCCAACAAGCCGAGTGATTCGAAGATGCAAATGGGCGATGCTCGCGATAGCCAGTCGAAACTAAGTGAGCTTGTGGATATACCCACCTGGTTCTGGGTAGGTCACCCTCCAAGTCTTACGAGCTCCACGTAAGAGCGCACATCCAGACAACGTGCTGACCAGGCTTGACCAGACCCCTCTAGCAGTCATCGTCTCCTCGGTCTTGCTGCAGAATTTCCTCCCGCACTTCTCATCGCCCAAAGACGATTCGGGAACGGCGTCGACGTCTCGCAGCAGCGCGCTCGCTTGCTGAGTCCACTTCTGGATCAGAGCAGCCTCTTTTTTGTATACGGTCCCCACGATGGAGCCGGCGTTCTCTATGAATTTCCTTTCTCATTTCCTTTCTTGTGTTTCTATCATCATCACGCACCCGAGGGCGGGTCACGGTGCTGTTGTGTATCAGTCATGACCGGACGAACGAAAGGACGGATAGGTGGGCGGGACGAAGGAACATAATGACGACGAAAATGTGTATCTGCACACAAACGGCGCTTACCTTATTTATTTCCACAAAACTTTTCCAACACGACATACGAGCGAGTGAAGTGAAGGGGAGAAGTCTTTCGTTTCTTTCTTGATCCATCTCTCGAGCGCACTCACTGAGAGAGAGGGAGAGAGAGCTGCGACTTGCTGAAATAGCTTTCTTTGCGTTTGTTGATTGGACATAGCCTCATTAGCAATCCTCATCAAAGACGAGAATCACCGCTCACTCCCTCTCCTCCTGCTCTGCAACCTCAACTCGCTGAAGATCGACCGAATGTCCCCGAGGAATCTCTCAAAAGCCTCAATCTTCTCCCGCGGATCTACCTTTATCTCACCTATCGAGATTCAAAGTCAAGACCAAAAGCGTAATGTAAGCCACAACGCTCAGACAAGTCAGCACCACCACAACATTACCACTAGTCCGGAATCGCTTCCTGCTCAACCCGTCGTCGCCAATCTCGCTGAAAAACTGCCGGTTGCCTTGCATGCGCCTGAAAGCGCTCACGCCCAGAATCCCCGCGCCGTAGACCGCGAAGAGAGCTCCTAAATCGAAAAGGAAGACACGCGTGTGTCAGTGTTGTAATCAATACATGTAGGTACAGTACAACAAACGCCGGCTTGCGCCTTTTCCGAGACTCGAATGTGGTCTCTGGTCTCGGTCTGGTCGGGTTTTTTTTTTTTTTTTTACTTTACTTACCTATGCTGTAGAACTCGCTGGTGAAGATCTTGAGCACCACGAGCGCGAAGCTAAATTGGCCTAGCGAGGTGCGGATGTAGGCGCCTTCGAAGGTGCGTTGGGCGGCTCTTATCTCGACGAGCTCGGTGGGGGTTAGGATTACTGAGCGGGCGCGGTGGAGGCGGAGGTGGTAGCGGTTTTGGGCGTGGTGAGTCTGCGGTTCTTGTTAGCTGTGTTATGTTGTTCTTATGATGGGCGGGTTTCGAGATGTGAGACTTGATGAGGTAGCGTATCGTAGTACATAGTAGTTGAATGCCTTTTCTATGCGTCTGAGGGGACTGGATGTGTGCTATGTATGTACCCATCTACTGCTTACCTCGAACATGTTAAATCGCTATCGCCACAAAGGGCAAGCTTGCATCACTTTGGGGGCCTTCGTGATAGCATAAGGTAGACAGGACGTGAGTGATGCAGAATACCTGCATGAACAAGCAAAAACTATATATGTAGGAGGATGTAGCACGCACGCTATTCCAACCATGAGAGGTGGATGGTCGGAACAAGGCAAGCTCTCGCCAAGCTCGACTCGCTCATATCTCGCTCCACGCTGTTGCACGACAACCTTCTTCCCTAGAGCATACAGTACATGTATCCAGCGCATGTGACAGCGCTGCGCTCTTCTTCACTCATTGGATATGGCACGTCGGCGATATTGGTGCTGCCAGCCAGGAGCCATGCACCGGCCTTAGCGTGCAGGAGGGGAGTAGGAGGTAGGTACTATGCGGTGGGGTAAGGGCAAGGTGTGTGCAGGTGGTCAACCTAGGGGGTACCTGTGGAGGAAGAGCGGCACCAGACTCCCACCCATCTTTTCAACTTTCTCTTCCTGCCTCCCTTCCCGTCAATGTCTGTTCATCACCCATCCCATCTCAACTGATAGCAACAACATCGGCTGCAGAACCACTCTCAACCAAGCCATCAGCCATCAGCGAAACTGCCTCGCTGCTTCACTCCTGCGTCACGGCTCAAGGGCGCCTGGCCGTGTCAACCACTCCACCGTCTACCCTTGACTTCGACGGCGCATGCGTTACGATTGTTACCCCTGAGACGGCGACAAATCTTCCAGAACTTGCCGCCAATACGATACCCACCACCAAAACTTCCTAGGCTTTCACTCAACATGGCCGACACCGATCCCGCCACGACCGGCACGAAACGCAAGCGCGAGAGCAAGCCAGCACAACTCAAATTCTACGCCGTGCGTACAGGCAAAGCACCCGGCATCTACCACACCTGGCCCGAATGCCTCGAGCAGGTCAAGGGCTTTCCAAAAGCCGTCTTCAAGTCCTTCACATCTCTCACCGACGCCGAGAGTTTTCTCAACAACCAGGAGAGCGTCAGCGCAGTAGGGAAGGCGACAAAGTACTACGGCGTACAGAGTGGGCGGAATCCGGGTGTTTACACAAGCTGGACAGATGTGCTGGAGCAGATCAGAGGATGGAAGGCCCCGAAACACCGAGGCTTCAAGACGAGACATGAAGCTGAGCTGTTCGTCGCAGAGGGCCAGAACAATCCGATGGCAGACGTGGCGATTGACAGTGTAGAGATACCTGATGGACCCGCGGTCAAGAAGAGCAAAACTACAAAGGGCAAAAAGAATGGCATCAAGGATGAGATGACGCCTGTGCCTTCACTCGATCCCGCTGACTATGCGCCTGGATACGCACCCCTGCCCGAGGATGCCGAAGACGGGTTCGACTCCTCGATCATCCTGGATCAGGTGACTGGCGAGCCTCGCTACAAGACTGCCGAGGAACGTGCGCGTGTCAAGCCTCAAGCGGTGCGTCCTACAAAGGATGGTACTGTCAAGATTTATACAGACGGCTCGTCCCTGGGGAATGGACAGCTCGGTGCTGTGGGAGGCGTGGGAGTTTACTTTGGACCAGGCGACGGACGCAATGTCAGCGAGGCTTTGGCCGGTTCTCGCCAGACCAACCAGCGAGCGGAACTTACTGCCATCCAGCGAGCTCTCGAACTTGCACCTCGGGATCGCAAGATCATCATCTACAGCGACAGCAATTACGCCATCAATTGCGTTACCATCTGGTTCCAGAAGTGGCGCACGAACAATTGGCAAAATGCCGCAGGGAAGGCGGTCGAGAACAAGGACCTGGTCGTGAAAGTTATCGAAATGCTGGAGGAACGCTATAGTATGAACCGTCACCGGGTTGACGACGAAGCCAACGAGGAAAGCAGTGGTGAGGGACACTGGGAGCGCGGTCCAGCGAGCGTCAAGTTCGTCTGGGTAAAAGGACATGCGAAGGATGAAGGCAACAATGCTGCAGATCAGCTGGCTGTGGCAGCCGCGCGAGAGGCGAAGGCTATCGGGTCGTCCTAATATTGATAATAGTCCTTTTACGCTCATGGACAACGACGCACCGGCTCTTCAACGCAAGGACCGACTTACAGGCGCATGGTCCGTGGGATTTGTGCGGAAGACATGAATGGATGGTCGACATTCCATTTCCAGGTCTTTGGCATAACGCCAGTGACGTGTAACAACTATGTATGAGATATGAAATGTGAAGATTACAGTCTGGTCTAATAGGCTGAAGATCACAAAGTGTAAAGACAATCATCTGCCGAAAACACAAACCAAAGCTAACGCAGGTACCGTCTTTAGCGGTGGAGTCTCGAGCGGGGCTACGCAATCCACATTAATCGTCGTCGCCGCCGCCCCTCTTCTCCAGATGGAAGGAAAGGAAAAGGGAGAGTGTTCAAAGGCGGTGACCATTTCTCCTTGTTTCAAATACATGTGAATCCTTGACAGAAGTATAATACCAAAGTCAATATGTCTGCCTCGCCCCGCAACCCACCTTTCCGCGCCGAGCACATCGGCTCTTTGCTGCGTCCCCAGGAGCTGGTCGAGAAGCGCTACGCCGTCGCCGACAAGAGCGCGACTCCAGACACTCTCGTTCCCATCGAGCAAAAGGCGATCAAGGATGTCGTCCAGTTGCAGCAAGAGGTCGGCATTCGAAGCATCACCAATGGCGAATACTCTAGGCACATGTTTTGGGGCACCTTCTTCGAGACCTTGAACGGCATGGAGGAGATCAACATGAAAGAGGGTGAGCTGCGACTTTTTGCAGCATTATGTATTCGGTGACTCGGTTAACGTATAACAGGTGGTTATGACATGGGCATCTTCCGCCAATACGCTCCGGACGTCAAGAGCTTCATGCACGCAAAGACTGTCCCCAACAGTGTCACCGTCGCCACTGGCAAAATCTCCCACACCGGCACCTCGTCTTTCCTCCCCGAATTCGAGTACCTCAAGTCCATCGTGCCCAAGGAGCAGTGGAGCGACATCAAGCTCACATTGACGAGCCCGTCGTGGTACCACTTCCGATACGGCCCGAACAAGGCCTACAACAAGGGTGTCTACGCCAACGACGACGAGTACTTCGCCGACGTCGCCAAAGCCTACCAGACCGAGCTCAAGATCCTCTACGACGCCGGCCTCCGCAACGCCCAAGTCGACGACCCCAACCTGGCCTACTTCTGCTCCGATGCCATGCTCGAGGGCTGGAAGCAGGACAAGGAGAACTTCCAGACCGCCGACGAGCAGTTCGCCGCCTACCTGCGCTTCTACAACAAGTGCTTCGAGCGCCCGGCCGACTTCCACCTCGGTATCCACCTGTGCCGTGGCAACTACGTCGGCTCCAAGCACTTCTCCGAGGGCGCCTACGACGCTATTGCAAAGACCATGTTCGAGGACCTGAACGTCTCCACCTTCTACCTCGAGTACGACACCGCGCGCGCGGGCGGCTTTGAGCCCTTGAAGTTCCTTCCCAAAGACAAGAACGTGGTTCTCGGCGTCGTGACGTCCAAGTTCCCCGAGCTGGAGAAGAAGGAGGACATGGTCGCGCGCGTCCACCTGGCGGCGGACTACGTTGCCCAGGGCAGCGGTGTCAGCAGGGAGCAGGCTTTGGAGAGGTTGAGCGTCAGCCCGCAGTGTGGTTTCGCGTCTCATGCCGAGGGCAACTCGCTGGGCTACGAGGACATGCGCAAGAAGCTGCAGCTCGTCAGGGCTATTGCGGACGATGTCTGGAAGGGTCAGGCTTAAGTTGATGGCGAGGTTGGGCTGACTTGGCTTGACTCGGTTTGACCTTTGCTGGAAGACTGGGGCTTGGAGGACTTTTGATGGCAGTGGATGCGGTTTCAACACGACACGCGGGCTCGGGCGCTGGCTGGGCTGGTACTGTAGATGAGAGACGACTTTGGACGAGGTTATGATTGTACATAGGTATGGAGGTTGCATGACGTTGGTGTAGTGATGGTGTGTCTGCATATTCAACATTTACGAAGCTTGTTAGTTGGACTCGATGAGAACTCGATGAAAGCGTGCTGGTCAATCTACACTTGCTTGTCAGAGTGTTTTGTACGTCGCCACTGAAAAGTTTTGGTTGCATGTTTCATTTTCATGTAGTGAGTGAGCTTCTTCAAAATTACCAGACGTGATAATCATTGCTTGTGCACATTCAACCAAACATATCGCTATGGACACTGCAACGAATCCACATAACGTCTGAATCCGCCAGACAAGCGATATGTCCACCAGGACCAATTTTGGAAGTCGCAGTCGACGAGATACAATACTTTGATGTACGCTGTTAGGGTTAGGGTTAGGGTTGGGGTCACCTTCTAGACTATGAAACAAGATCACGTGAGAACGCGTTAGATATTCCGACTTTGACGCGCGCCTGCTGCGCGTCACTCTAGAAATCCGACCGACATCGAACACATTTCCAGCACATGTCATTGCCATTCCATCGGCAGGAGTGATTCAGACGCGACCATGGGTTTCATGAAACCTTTCAAGACTCCTTCTTTGGTCGGAAAAAACACACTCAACAGTCGTCCTCCGCCACTACTCGACGAAGACCGCCCAACGAAGAGGCGACGCATCGGAGCCGATGAAGACGAAGAACAATCCGGCGATAGCGAAGCAGAGTCTGTTTCTGCAGCAGCAAAAGTACTCAAGACGCCGAAGGTGGTGTCAAGGTCGATACCGAAGTTCCAACCGCTCCAGCAGAAGCCAGTGAATGCTGTGGCAAACTCCACCACCGCCAGCAGCAGCAGCCCGGCAGGCGAAGAGAAGGCGTCAAGTGGACAGGAAGGCTACTACACAGTACTTTGGTACGTGTTCACGACAGTGTCGAGACTAAACGGTGCTAATTGACGTCCAGGCGCAAATTCACTACAAAGAAGAACAAGACGTGGGACGGTGACGGTGTCCTATCTGTCTCCGATGGCTACGCACGACTTCAAGACGTCTCAGGCAAGGATCTTGGCCGCACATCATGCAGAGTGCCGCTTCTCGAGGGATCTGCACTTTCCATCGGAGGGAAAGAGATCGAAGTCGAGTCGATGATATCGAAATCAGACTTCATGGCTGGCCGTCCTTTCTTGGGCACATCCGCAAAGGCCATACCGCAATTGAAAGACGTTGATGGTGTTTCAAGAGTATCCGCAAAGGCGCAGCAGAAGTTTAAGAAGCTTCAAGAGTCCCAGCGAGACAGATCAAGCTCCTCCATGCCAGCATCGCAGGCCAGTAAGGCTGCCTTCAAGACACCCTTCAAAGAGCGCTCGACTGTACTGGCACCTAACAGGGCCAGCAAAGTACCGGTGCCTCGTCACGATCCCAACACCCCGAACTCTCTAGTCATGAAACGTCCAGCTAGCGTACCAAAGGGAAAGCAAATCGTCGACGTTGTTGTTGATCCTTTACTCACCAAAAGCTTGCGAGAACATCAACGCAAGGGTGTGGCATTCTTGTATGAATGTGTCATGGGCATGCGTGGAAGTGAAGGAGAAGGAGCAATCCTGGCCGACGAGATGGGACTCGGCAAGACGCTACAGACGATCGCGTTGCTGTGGACACTCATGAAGCAGAATCCCATCGATGGAGCTGGACCCGTTGTCAAGAAAGCACTCATCGTCTGCCCAGTCACACTCATCAACAACTGGCGGAAGGAAATTCGCAAGTGGTTGGGGAACGAGCGACTTGGAGTTTTTGTCGCAGACAACAAGCACACGCGGCTGACCGATTTCACCAAGGGCAGAGCTTACAGCATCATGATCATCGGCTACGAGAAACTACGCATCGTTCAGGAGGATCTGCAGAAGGGTTCTGGCATTGACATTGTGATTGCTGATGAAGGCCATCGTCTCAAGACGGCACAGAACAAGTCGGCCGCGGCAATCAAGTCGCTCAACACTGAACGCAGAGTCATATTGTCTGGAACGCCAATTCAGAACGATCTTGCGGAATTCCACACCATGGTTGACTTTGTCAATCCAGGACTGCTGGAGAAGTACGCCAAGTTCAAACGTACATTCGAGACACCGATCTTGAAGAGTCAACAGCCTGGCGCCTCAGCTAAAGACCTCGAATTGGGCGAAGCCCGGAGTGAAGAACTGGCGAACATCACGGGCACGTTCATTTTGAGGCGTACAGCCGACATCCTCTCGCAATACCTACCACAGAAGACCGAGCATGTCGTGTTCTGCAGACCAACATCAGCCCAGGCGTCGGTGTATCGCGCTATCATTGGGTCGCCGACGTTCAACGCTGCTCTTGGATCATCGGCCGCGTCCTTGGAACTCATCACCGTCCTAAAGAAAGTCTGCAACAGTCCAACGCTACTACTCAAAACGGGCGACAAGGGCGAAGATAGCATCAAGCCCTGGATACTGGAGAGTATTCCTGCGAACCTGCTCAAATCCATGAATCCAGGAATGAGCGGCAAAGTCCAAGTGTTGGATCGCCTGCTGCACCAGATTTCCACGACGACCAGCGAGAAGGTCGTGTTGGTGAGCAATTACACATCTACCCTGGACATGCTCCAAAGCTTGCTCGCCTCTCTGGACTACACATTCCTTCGACTTGACGGCAGCACGCCTGCATCGAAACGACAAGATCTCGTGGATCGCTTTAACCGCTCGCCAGCGAGCAACTCCTTCGTCTTCTTGCTGTCAGCGAAAGCAGGCGGTGTTGGCCTGAACCTTATTGGCGCTTCGCGGCTTGTCCTCTTCGATCTTGACTGGAACCCTGCGACCGACGTGCAGGCCATGGCGCGAATTCATCGTGACGGTCAAAAGCGACCTTGTTACATCTATCGCATGCTGACACAGGGCGCAATGGACGAAAAGATCTTTCAACGCCAGGCCAGCAAGACCGGTCTCGCCGACAGCATTGTCGACGGCAAGAGCGGAGCGAGTGGTTTCACGAAAGAGGAACTCCGAGACCTCTTCACCTTTGACGAGCGCGAAGGCTGCCAGACGCACGAACTCCTCGGGTGCGAGTGTGGAGGCGCCGGCAACCCCCTTCCACCTCCTGAAGACGGCGACAGCCTGCCGATCCGGAACGATCTCGCTGCCCTGAACGAGACCATCAAAGATAGCACTGAACAAGGCGACGACGACGACCAAGATCCAGACGAGGATGAAGGCGACATCCCTCTGCGCCCGAAGCCGCGTTACAAGACCAGCGCATCCGTCAACATGGAAGAGCAGGAAGCCGAAATCCACCGCAAGAAAAAGGAGCTCAGAGATTCCGGCGGCAAAGCAAAGATGGTCAGTCTGATGCAGTACACCCACATCGACCCTGCGGCCATCTCGAGGGCTCCGACTCGCAACCCGACTCCCGCGGACGAGGATGAGGATGGCGAAGGCGAAGGCGATGGCGATGGAGAGGCTGCTATCGCCGCCCCCGGTTTCAGCCCGATGGAGGCCGCTGTTGAAGATTCCGTCTTGAGATGTGTGCTGGGCGAGGAGGAGTCGAGGATCCGCTATCTTTTTTCAAAGGCTTCCTCGTGAGGCTCGTCTTTATGTCTTGCGCGGCTTTTTGCCCGCCTCATTTGATTGCGTGGGTGTACGCACGCACCTGGTTCATTAGGTGACTGTTCTTTTCTTTTCTTTTCTTTCTTTTATCTTTTTTATTTTGCTGCATGTGGTAGCTGATCGTGTTCTGATCGCGGGACGAAATTCGCCTCTGATACCCCCCAAACTCGCTTCTACATACACGTAGGTACCTCAGACAGTACACTTATGACATTCGATGTCGATGAGAAGTTGAAGTCTTTTCATCAAACATGTCTAAAGCAAGACCCAGCGTGAAAAATAATCCAGAAAATGATGAATAACGATTCGTTCGATACTGTAATGCTTTTAACGCGACTGAACCGAATTCCTCAACCCAGCCTAGGTGATGAGAGAGATAGCAGCAATCCGGCCTTTTCCCAATCCTAAAACACAGCCAACGCATTCCCACTCTCAGTCCACGGAAAAAGAAGTCTGTAGAAACCGTAAGCACCCCCTACAAGCAGCGCATAGTACGCCGCCGTCCAGCCTACGCCCAGGCTCTGCGGGCCTTCGGCTTGCCTCGAACTCATCGCCCTCGCCTTTTCCTCCTCGGCGCCCTCGGGCTCGTGCTCGTGCCCGTCCGAAGCCACGTCGGGAGTGGCGTGTGTCGTCGTCGGCGCGTGTGGGTGTTCGCCGGCGATGCGGCCCCAGAACTGCGGTACGCCCATGCAGTTGCAGAAACTGTGCACCAGCACGACGCCGTAGACGTTGCCCGTGCGCAAGAGGGCGAAGGCCGCGAAGAAGCCGAATAGGCTGGTGTACGCGAACTGGAAGGCGCTGATGGCGACGCATTGCAGCACGGCGGCGGGCGGCGGGCACTTACGGTTTGCGGGCGTTTGGCTGCGCAGGTTCGCGGCGAGGTGGTGCAGGTGCGCCATGCCGAAGATGAGGGGGGTTGTGAAGACTATGCGGGTTGGGGGGACTTTGGCTAGGAGGTAGAGGGAGATGACGAGGGAGCGGAAGACGAGTTCTTCTGATGCCGGGGCGACGATCAGGTTGCGGTAGCCGGTCCAGGAGTCGAGCAGTTCGGCTTTGAGGGTTGAGGGAGTGATGAGGCTTCGCCATTCGCCTTCGGCGACGAGCGTCTTGAACAGCGGGCCGGCGAACAGTACGGCGGACAACCCGAGCAGCTTCACGATGTCGGCGGGGTGGATCGGCCACACGCCCCAGAGGCGGAGCACATCTCGCGGGTTGGCGTGGCCGAGGACCGCAAGGATGTAGATGTTCACGACGGCGCAGGCGATGCAGGCCAGAGTGACGGAGCGGACGCGGGCGCGGATCACCGAGGGAGAGTCCCTGGAGGCGATTGAGACGGAGCGGAGGGTTGGTGAGAGGTAGAACGGGGCCACGTAGAAGGCCGTGAACAGCAAGGCGCAGAGCAGTGCTGCGCGGGGGGATATGAGTGGAGGCGCCTCTGCGGACGTCATTTTGTTATTAGGTGTCGCGGTTGCAGAGTGAGGTGTAGATGTGGCAATTGATGGGGTCTGGACTCGGGAGAGTTTGGCCACATGTGCGACATGAGCGACATGATTACCGGCAGACAGGGTAAGGCAAGGGCATCAGCTAGAACAATGTCTCTGCCAGGTGGAGGGTATTGGGCAGTTGGGCAGAAAAGGGTGGTGGATGATGGAGTGGTGGTGATTATGACATACCGACATCCTTGACATAGTAGCTCTTGAGGGTATCCAGCAGCCTGGAGCCCTGGTGGTAGATGCCAATCGGCAGAGCAGGCATAGTGAAGACGGTGATATTGCAGGACAGGCCAAACACGGCGGTAGAAGAGCGCAGACGGGCTCTTCCTTGCCGGCAGGGCTCGAGATGACACGGCGGGCGATCTCGAGTTTAAAATAATTCTGGGGGAGACGGGCAAGGCCGTTATTTGTGAATTCCACTGTGCTGATGCATTCCATATACATTGATGGATTTATGAATTGGCATATTGACGGGAAAGGGTTGCTGATATTTGATATTTATTAATATCTCGGGCGACTACTGTACCTTGATATTACTGCCTATCTAGATACAGCATACCAAGCATGCAGGTGTCTTCATAGCGTATAGGTGAAGAGTAGCTTTGAACACAGGCAGACTACTGGGTGGTCAGGGCGGTACGTCCAATTTCCAGCGCGTGCTGCTGGCGTTACCCCTGCACGTTGGATGTCTCTCTGTTGGTCTCTCTCTCGCCGCCGCCCGAGTCGATAATGCCACGGATGCGTGCAAGAACGTGCTCGAGCCTGCCCGCACGATGCATATGACGAGCCCACATCCGCATGTGAGACGCGCCTGTGTCCGTTGAGTTTGGCAGCATACCGTACAGTGGCACAGTAGTAGTACGCCAGCACCGCCAGTCCGACTGCGAAGTCAATTTCCCTCTGTTACCTCGACTCTTCGACTTTTTCTTCCATTCCACCGCCGACATCACCGATATACCGACATATCACTACTGACATCCACAATCCGCCCCTCTCCTCTACACCGCCGCGCCCCATCTGTCCTCAACCCAGCTATCGCCAGGCCGGCCCATTGTTCTTTCTCCAGATCCGCCTCCGCCTCCTGCATACCGCAGGGATTACCCACTCGAAACTCTCAATAATCGACCATAATATCTCAAAGCCGCCACGACCACAGCTACAGTACCACCCCAGACACAGGCTCCGGCCGACACAGCAGCAACACCTCGGTTCTGGTCATCGTCGCGTCTGCATTTTTTTTGCCCGCGCGTTTAGCATGTTTTGAGCGCCTTTCCGGCGTATCTCCCCCTACGATTGTTATTGTATAATTTTCCACAACTCCTCCCGGCATGTTTCTGGATCCGGATCCCAAGGGGAAGGAATCGACGAGTCGTCCGACATCTCCATTCCTTCTCTCGCAACCGGCATTTTTCGCCTCGCAGTCATCACTCGCTTCACCGCGGACACAGAACTTTAGGATCAAGAGGACGTCGGGTGAGCAGCTGTCGCCGACTTTAAAATCCAAAGATTTTCGCCGATCAACCAGCAGCACCGGGGCCAACAGCGTCAACAGCACCGGGGAAGACGGCAAACCCACAGTTCGATTAGTCAACGACTCTGCGATATCAACACCCCTCACCGAAAATGCCTGGTCTAGAAATCAGGATTGGACCGCTGGCAGCAATGCTCCGCCCCACTCACCCTTGCTGGCTTCATATCAGCCCGCTAGCGCATCAAAAACAGGCTCCCCGGCTACATCGCGCGTTTCAGATATAAAGTCGCAGATAGCCAGGGCGCAGAAGCTGGACCTACCACCAATTGTTACACTTCCGCCATCCACCCAATCCAGGATCGCATCCGACCCTTCGCGTGCAAGCCGGCGCAGCACGAGCTCAAAGTACAGTGGGTCCGCAACTTCTTTCTACGACACCGACGCAAACGACAACTCTTCTTTCACAGGGAGCGACATCAGTCGACCAGGCAGACTGAGCAACCGCAGCACGCTTAACGAGGAAGAAATCTTAGCGACTGCCGACGACAAAGAAGGGCTTGAACCTGCGCGGACCAAGGCCCCCGCTCTCGAAACAGTTGTTGAAACCCCGTCAGAGCGCTCTACTGCACCCTCTGTTTCATCCTATATATTCAACGACAAAAATACCATTCGCCAATTGCGCACGTCGTCCCCGGAGCGTTCACCCAAAAGCTCGTCTGCTGCGCTCCCTTGGGAACAGCAGAAGCAGAAGCAGACGCCACACTACCCTTCACAAGACAGCCTTGGGAGCAGCTTGCCGGCAAGCTCGTTGTCGCTACCACATAGTCCACCCCGACCACTCACAGGACAGGCTAGTGTAGAGACTCTTGCTTACGACGGACACGACTACTCGCAGACATCATCGCCCAACTTCATCGCTTACTCAGACTCAACGGCCCACCGATCCTCAGACAGCCCATTGCACACTGCCGCGTCGTCGGATTCGGTGGAAGCACACCTTGGTACACCGTCTGTATTCCGCCCCATCACCAGTGGCAGCACTGAGGTCGAGAACTCCCCAATATACAGCCCACCTCTTAATCACTACCGCTCATCGTCCGCCGATTTGACATCGCCTATTCAAAGCCCAAAGAGGCAGCACGAGCAAGTTCCGAGCACACCGCGTCCGTATTCCATGGACGCGTCGCATGATATGGACTATGAGGAGATCGACCTGGAGCCATGGCCACGGAACCAGTTTTCCAGCCATTTGAGTACGATCGCTAGTGTGAGCGAGAGGGCAATGTCACCAGCACAGTACAGCCATTTCTCAATGGGTAGCGGAGTTCTCACAATTGATGATGCTTACAGCATACCTATGTCGGGCAGCATGTCAAGACACTCAGGCACCCTGTCGACCTTCTCCTTGGGCCGCCGAGCTAGTGAACCACTTCAATCGCCGACCAGGAAACCATCACCTCAGCACACCCAGCACACACAATCTAGTGAGGAGGAACCCGGCGACATGACACTGGGCGTCTACCGCGCCGAGAGCGCAAAGCCGGAGCCTCTCTTTCGCGGTCGGCAGGTCACTTCCGAAGGAGATGTGCGTTACGATGGTCCTCTACCGCCTTTACCACCCGTACCAAGGTCGCGTGACGGCAAAGTCAGTGACGAGCACAGCGACAGATTGTCTGCATTGTCTGCACCTTCACTCAAGAAGAAACGCTCGGGCTACTCCATCCGCGGGCGCAGCAACAGCACGCCGTCGGGAGGGACCACCCGCCAAAACAGCATGGTCAGTTACTGCGAAAGCGAGCGTTCAAGCAAGGGCAGCAGCCTCTTCCCCATCTGGGCCAAGAACTACTACGGCGGTTACGCTGCGTTGATGAGTGCCAGCAAGATCTCGCTGCACAATCCGCCTACACCACGCCGTGAGAACTTCCAAACACAATTCAAGGGACACGTCCGCAGTGCGAGCCAATGGACCCAAGGCAGCATCACTTCGCGTCTGGGAACGGGATACAGTGAGATCGAGAGTGTTAGCCCGACTAGCAGCCACTTCTTGCCTGCGATATTCAGGCCTAGGACCCGAACACTTGGTGCTTCTGACCCCGAAAACCGTTCCTCCAAGTTTGGCAGCAAGTCGAAGAGCAAGAACTCTCGGCCTTCGACCGATGGGCAAAGTCGGTCTGATTCGATGGCAATCACCAGCGTGCCTCAAGAGACCACCCAGAGCGGCGACACTTTGCCTTCCGGCCACCCCAGGTTTGGACCGCTCAAGGACGAGTCGCAGAATCAACCACCCATGCCGCCGCTTCCCCGGAAGTATTCCAAGCAAAAGCTGTGGGACGAGATGACTTTCCCACGTCCGATGACAAAAGACCGCTTGTCCGATTTCCACCTGAACCCAGACGAGAGCGAGAGCCCGCACCTCTCACCTAGCAAAAACCAGCAGTCGCAGATCAACAAATACCGCTCCCCGAGTTTCGTGGAATCCTTCGACACCCTGTTCAACAGCCGTGGAAACAGGCAGATCTTGCTCTTCGCCCTCGGCTTCCTCTGTCCATTCTTCTGGCTGCTCGGAGCCCTCCTCCCACTCCCGCCACGCCACTCGCGCGATGCAATGGAGGCGGAGAAGGCGCTGCCAAACGCAGCGGACAGCGAGGACGATCTCAAGGCAGCCCTCAACAAGCACCGGTCCGGCGATGCGCGGCTGAAGTGGGACGAAGAGCGAGTCTACCTCAAGGCGAAGTGGTGGCGTACCCTCAACCGAGTAATGTGTTTTGTCGGCGTGGGAATCATTGCAGCAGTCGTAAGTTCAGTTGTCTTCCAGGAGTGTCGTGGACCACGCAAGCACAGAACCCGTAACTAACCCGTTGTCCCAGATTGCTCTCGCAGTGATTGCCACTCGCTAGTGCCTCTTCGCCGTCTTGCATGCGTGCATACACTCCGGGGCTGTCCCACAGCCCTTTATAACGGCCTACCTTTCCCGCATCTCGAAGCGTTCCCCAGTCCACCGAAAAAATTCCGTCATTTTCACCTTCCAAATTCCTTTCGACATAATCTTTATTGGCAGGCGACACTACTGGCAGGGCATCTATCTTATCTCATGATGATGTACAGACGGATCTCCTTTTTTTTTTCGTTTTTACCATCCCCCTATTTTCCTTTTTCTCTTCATTTCTACACTCATGACGATACCCCACGGACTATTTATTTTCCCTTCCTTTTCTTTTTCGACACGAAGAAGATATGTATATATCTTCATTTTTTTTTCCGTATCTCTCATTGTTCTTTTCTAGCGAGATCTGGTTTGAAGACCAACCGTTGAGCGGGGGAGAGATGGAATAATGTCTTTTTTTCTTTCTTTTTTCCTCTTTTCGCATTTTGGACTTTTTGTACATGATGAGTAAGTGAATAACTCCTGATTGTTGGGATTTGTTTATGTAGTTAGTGTACAGACAAGACAGGATGGGAAAGGCAGAGACAAGACATATAAGGCATTGAAACTTCGACGGCTTTTCAAATTGTTTTAGCATGAATGTTGTGTTGTGTAGTTGTCACTTGTTTGCTTTTTCTTCTCATTGCTGTGCGAACTTTTTCTTTTTCTGGAAAAGGGAATATGCTGTTCCCCCCCTCCTCTTCTATGTAAGTTCCTCTACAGGCATCTACTAAGTCCCAAGCACCCCGCCTTCGCGATACTGTACCAAACCACCGTCCCCACGAGTCCCACCCACCCATCCATTCCTTCCGTTCAATCCACCCAATCCAATCCCTTCACCAAAACACAAATTTCACCCTCCTCCCCCTACCACTGTCAGCAACACACGCCCCGCGCAAGAGACAGACTTTGCTGAAACACAGCGGACAGCGGCGGCATTCGGTTTCGCCGTGGAGGAGGATGTCGGCTGCACAGAGAGGAACGGAAACGGTGGGGAGGGGAGGCCGAGTTCTCGCGGTGGTGGTGGTGGAGGTATAAGTGGGGGAGGAGGGGGTGGGGTTTTGTTTTTGTT
>Ga0265797_10003860_pt1 | contig 23485 bp, 22 predicted proteins | sample P2T30metagenome_FD_192433 | JGI IMG/M metagenome (GOLD analysis project Ga0265797, IMG submission 192433) | Plant litter microbial communities from East Loma Ridge, Irvine, California - P2 T30 | ecosystem: Environmental > Terrestrial > Plant litter > Unclassified | place: USA: California... | reverse complement strand
CCCCCCCCCCCCCCCCCCCCCCCCCCCCCCCCCCCCCCCCCCCCCCCCCCCCCCCCCCCCCCCCCCCCCCCCCCCCCCCCCCCCCCCCCCCCCCCCCCCCAACACCAAGCTTATTACCTACCTTACCTAATTTCCTTTATTTATTTATTTCTCTTGCATTGTCTTCTTTTCCCCGTTTTCGCGTAGCATCTGACCTGTCTGCCTGTCTGCATGTTTGCTTCCTACTTTAAGAAGAGATAGAGGAAGACAGACGTAGGAGAAGATCGGCCGACTTTTGTATAATATCCAGCATACATATTGATCGACTAAAACTACATGTAACTTGTAACCTCTTATGAGACTCGAGTGATTTCCCCCTTCTGGCGTTATCACTATCGCTATCGCCATCGCCATCGCCCAGTTTCCTCTCCTAGATAATCTCACCAAAATTATAAACCGCTAAAAAGAAAGGAAGGAATGAAGGAAGAAAGAAAGAAAGAATGTAGATGCATACATAAATTGCCTAGAAACGAATACAACAACAACAACAACAATAGAAATGCTACATCATCGGATAAGATAGATAGAGTATACATACACTGCAAGCGAGCGAGCGAGCGAGCGAGTAAAAGGTAAGAAGGCGAAAGAAAGACGTTAACATAGGTATATAGGTAAGTAAGTCAATACCACGTCTATCCAACAAAGTAGGTTAGGTTTTTTTTTTTCCTTCGCGTCTAAGGTATTTATGTGTATATGTTGCTTGCTGGCCCTGATAATAATTTACATTCCGTTCTATTCCTTTCCATTCAGCTGTAGCTAGCATACGGAGAAAAAGAGGGCTTTGGTTCGGAGAGACGTTAGAGTCTACTACTACTACTACTACTACTACTACTAATATTCAACAAACGGTGTACGTTCTAGTATAGCATCGGTCGGGAGGGAGAGAGAGAGAGAGAGGAAGAAGGAAGTGAGGAAAAAGAAATCGGTAGGTAGGGAGGTAGGAAGAAGAACTAGCAATTCACCTATCCATCCATCCATCTATCCAAACTTCCAATTAGATCTACTCTTTTCCCTTTGCTTTTCTCTTCATTCTCTCCCTCCAACAACAATCTTCGGAAAAGGGCGTAAGTAGGGTCCGTACGCGTAGGTTCCGTACATAGGTACGTAGGTAGAAAAAAAAAGAATAATAAACACTGGGAATTCTTCTCTAATAATGAAGAGACCTGCTTGTTGTGTACGAAAAGTAAGCACAGAAAAAAGAATAGGCGAGCGAGCGAGGTAAAAGAGCGAAAACAATCTAGCCCAAAAAGAAGGCGACGAAAAAGACAAAAAGTGTCCGACCCCGGGCGGCCGCTGCTTTACGCAGGGTCCATGCTGCGCGATGCAAATGCAAAAGAAGAGAGAGGCGGGGGAGGAAGAAGGAGAGTCTCATCCATTGGTGAAATCACCTTCCCCCCCAAAATAAAATTGAGGAATAAAAAGTTGAAGTTGGGAAACACGTCAGAACGTTAGGGTTTTTGGTCGGGCGAGACGGAGAAATGTTAAAACGAAAAGTCGAACGAGCGATTCGAAGGTGATGATGATGGCGATGATGGCGTAAAGGTGCGTTTTTAAGCCACGGCATCGGCCTTCCTCTCCTCATCGGCAATCAGCCCCTTAAGCCGTCTCATCTCACCAACAGCGCGGTCGCGCTCGCCGGTCAGCTCGGCGACTTCGTCCTGGCCCCTGTGGACGCGCTGCACGACGCGCTGCATCTCGGCGGCGGCTTCGCGGAGCATGAACTCCATCTCGCGGACTTCGCGCTCAAGGTCCTGCGTCTTGGAGACTTCCTGCAGGGAGGCGGCGGCGGAGATGCTGGCGAGGCGCTTGTCGGCGGACGGCAGGCGGGGGAAGCCGGTCATCAGCATGGCGGGGGAAGAGACGGGGGTGTTGTTCGTGGACGATGAGGTGGCGGCGGCGGGAGAGAGTTTTGTGGGATCGGGGAAGGAGACTTCCAGGCGCTGCAGGCGGGGAGAGGCTGCTTCTTCGATGCGGCGGACTTCGCCTTCGTGGGTCGACAGGGTGGTTTCGCTGTGTGCTGCTGCGGCGAGGACCGAGTCTTCGAGGGCGCCGAGGCGCTTTTGCATCTCCTCGACCTGGCGGATGGACTCTCTTTGCTCGCGCTCGCCCTTCTCGACTGCCTCGGTGAGGCGCGCGCGCAAGTCAACGTTTGTACGGACTTGAGCGTCTAGCTTCTCGGCGAGCTCGTCCATGGCGTTTGCGGAGTCGAACAGCTTGGCCACGGCAGGCGGCTGCTGCTCGTCGGTAGAGTCGGTGCTATAGGTCTCTTGCAGGTTCAAGGCGCGCTGGCGGAAGGCCTCTGCCATGCGGCGAGCATAGTCACGCTCGGATTTGGCGGTGGAGATGCTGAAGGAAAGCTGGTCCTGGGCTGGGTCTACAGGCGCTTCAGGGCTGGTGAGTGCAATGTCTTCTTCTTGAAGAAGGTGGCGTAGACCCCTAGTCTCTTGCTCGGCACGATCAAGATCCATCTTGATGCCGGAGAGACCCTTTTCGTACTCCCACTTCTGCTCCAAAGCATCCTCGGTCCGCTTACGGAGAGCAGTGACCTCTTCCTTCAAGTAAGTCACCTCGCGTGTGTATTGCGAGCGTTTGGGGGTGGCATTGTCGGCTCGCATGTTCGCAACCTTGGTTTCCTTGTTGAGCTTCTTGATGGCCCGCTGGTGGTCCTTGTGTTGCTTTTCGTATCTGCTGATGAGCAGCTTGAGAGCCTTGTGGAGGGCATCGCGCTGGTCTTCAATCTCCTTCTGGCCCTCCGCGCTCAACGGACCGCTCGAGCCTGAGCGTTGCCTGCCACCCTCACGGCCCTTGACCGAGTCGGAGCGGTTCATCGAACCACGAGTCTTGCTAGAGCTGCGAGCAAGAGAGCCCGATCTTGAGAGTCCAACTCTAGGTCCTCCAATTTGGGGAGACATTGTTCCAATGATCGGGGATACGATATCGTTTTCCTCGGCGATCATGTCGAACATGGAGTTGCCACCAGGCCGTTGCGACTCGTGGAACAGACTTTGCTCATGCTTCAAGGCGTTGAGCTCCTGAGCCATGCGTGTGTTTTCATGAACGAGTGCCTGGTGGTCTGCGGCTTGCGATTCGAGAATCTGGACTCGGGAGTGTAGGCGTGGCATGATCTCGTCCCTGAGGTTGTCGCGTTCGTTTCTACCCTGCTCCAGCTCCTCTCTTGTCGCGCTGTACAGGTCCTCGAAGTTGTCTTTTGCAGTCTTCTCGTCACGCAGACGTCTCTTAGTCTCGTCAAGTGATGCTTCAAGCTCTGCGACCTGGTTACCAAGAGCCAGTCGCTCATCCTCGATGCGAGACTTGTCTTGCAATTGTTCTTCAAGACCCTGCACAAGCTGCTCCAGTTCCCTTCTCTTTGTCATTTCTGTCTGCAGTCTTTGCGCGTTGTCGGCCATTACTTGAGCCTTTTCTTGCTCGGCTTTCCTTCTTAATCTCTCCACCTGATCGATCCTCGCATCTGCGTCTGAGATTGGGTACTTTGTCGAACTAGCTCCAGAGTCGGAGAAATAGTCACTACTCCTGCGGCCAGCTTCCGAAGTGGGCAAACTAGGCATTTCCAATTTCAGCCTTTCCAACTCGTCTTCAAGCTCCATTTCCCGACGGATGGAGCCAGCCAACTCCTCGCTGACATGGGATAGCTCCCGTTCCAGATCCTGCACATGTGCATTGCCTTCGGCAGAGTTGAGGTATATGGGTTGTTCAAAATATGAGGCCCTGTTAACGTCCAGACCAGACGGTGTGAGACGTGAGACGCCATCGGGTTCCATTGGCAGTGGCTTCTGGTATTGCGGTGAGGGTACAGGTGATAATGAGCGATCGGAGAATGTCGTCGTCGGCGACTCCGTCCCTGACTTCTTCTGCGAGGAATTCCAACCAAATAGCGCGCCGAGTCTGCTGGGAGACTTGGGCCGTTTGTCTGATTGAATGCTCTCGTCGGTGAGCGATCGTTTCACCCCTTCCAGCTGCAAAGTCAGGGCTGGCGAAGGTTGTGCGCCGATCATGGATGAATCTTCCAGACCCTCTCGGGCGTCGGTAGAGTAGTCCGATCTCGTATCTATACTGGATTGTGACGGTCTCGCGGCGTGTGATACCTTCTTCTGCTCATGAGCATACTTTTCGTGTATCGGGATACTCGAGCGTCGCGAGTTGCGGCGAGAAGCCACAGACTCTGTGCGGGCCAAGTGCGAATCAATTGAGTCGGAACGATCGTGCACGCGCGGCGGCTGGGCGTATGAAAGCCTGGGCAGAGCATGTCAGTTCGGCGCGTGCAACGGAATGATTGCAGAACACGATCAACATACCTGTCGCGCTTCCCCACTGACTCTTGCGTCAGTGGTGGAGTGAGTATGTACGCCAGCCCGTTTGGTTGCCGCGGTACTGGACTGTCCAGGGACAGCGGTCTCGAGGCTAGGTCGGCCAGGCGAGGAGAGGAGTGCTCGGCGGCGGAGGAAGAGGTCGGCCTTGGGGAAGGGAGTAGCGAGCTGTGGTGCCTGGAGGCGGTGATGGGGATGCCGGATGTCTGTGAGCGAAAGGCAGAGAAGGATGGTGCGGTGATGTGCGCCAGGGATGAGTGCTTCTTCAGGGCAGCGTGGGGGTTGTTGTTAGGGTGCGGTGCAGAGGTGGGCGGTAGCGGAAAGCTGTCCTGCTGGCGGTGGTATGAATCGTCGGACTGGGCGTCGGAGGCGTAGTTGTAATAGTCGTCCGCGAGGGACGAGGTGGAAGAGCGAACCATGGCTGTGGAAAGGGATGGTGGAGCGCCGATGGTCTCTCCTCACGGTGACAAGAGATGCGGCGGGCGGGCTAGAGGAGCAAGGCAAGACAAGCGAAAGGTTGGTGGTAAGAGCACGCCCGCCCTGGCCATAGCCTCGTCAGCAAAGGAGAGGTACTGTAGCCGGAAGCGGCAAGATGTGCTGAGAGCGTTGGAAGAGAAGGCGTCGCTTCAGAGTGCTACCGTCTGCGCTCGGGTCGCGGGAGTGTTGGTTCTCGCGGGTATACCCTCGTCTTGGGGGACTTGGAGGACCCTCTTGTGGACGAGATGTGATTTTGACGAATCGTGCATCTAATTGCGATGGACGACTTGCGATTGACTTTTGATGGACGATTGACGTGACTGGTGGTGGTGGTGGTGGTGGTGGTGAGTGAGGTACGCGTAAAAATGTACTGAGCTCGTCCCAGGTACTGTACTGTAGTCCTCCTATAAGCCTCTCTGCCTGTCTGTCTGTTTCTCTAAGCGCCAGACGACGACGAGTGTTCCTCGTCAACAGCGGTAGGGGAGGCCGGCAAGCGAATCAGCCTTCCAAGGGGCGCACAGTAGTTTAGTGTTCGGTTGTCGGTAAGTCAGCAGTAGTGCAGTTCGCGGAGGTCAGAGGTCTCACTCCAGCGCAGGAACGCCATCTAGCGCGCCTTCAAAGGGGGCTGCCGGAGTTTCGGCGATCCAAGTCAAAAGAATGCAAGGCATTGGTCGAGAACTCGAGATCGTCACCTTCTTCATTTTACCTGCATGCAGCATGCGCGATAAATGGATACATCCTGTACTACAGCGACAAGTGATATTCCTGCGGATATGCGCGACATGCGTGTGTATGTGGATGCTTGTATCGGTTAAGCGCCCGAGTCGAGTCGTGATACATGTATACTGCATTATTATTTCCTGACCTCCACTAAGGGAGGTGCTGTGATGATTGTTTGTTATGATTCGCCGGATCCGCTGTCGCCAATCAACCTCGACAATGGCCATGCGTGTAGGGAATCTTAGAACACCAGCCAGAGTAGGTATGCAATCCAATTGGCACGTGTTCGGTCGTGCTCGAATTCAAATCTCAAAAGGCGATGGTTGGTATTGGAGACTGCATGCAAGTGCGCTTATCGCGCTTTGGTAGCATGGCATGGCATTCTCAATAACTTTCAATCTAATTTAATTGCACCTAAAGAAAACAAATCCCTTTAGCCCATCCATCGACTCTCTTCGGTCTCCACAAACAATTATAGGAAGTCAAATAACAAGGTCCGTCAGCGTGCATACCTTGTGAATCTCAGGATATCACGATTCACGAATCTCACAATGCGCGTCAAACTTCGCCACTGGACAGACACTACACGGTAGCAGTCAAGGACTCCAAGCCCCTTGATTGCGCAATCCCCGAACGAGCGAGGAAAACAACAACAACGGTAGGTAGTAGGGACTCAGGGAATACCTACCTACCCAGGCTCTCACTACATACAAGATCAAGGAAAAGGCAAGACGCGATCTTTCCCTACCGACGATCCCGATAACGCTCGCTGTATACTATCCAGCACTACCACTCGTGCTACCAACTGTAGCCTCACAAACTACTAACCGACTCGAAAATCACCCTCTCCGACCCCAGTCTGTGAGTAGTCATGCCCAGTCAAATCAATCAATCGCATGGATACATATCGCGTGTCCTCCTCCCACCTCCCCTACACACTACATTAGGACCAAGTGACACGGTTCACCTAATGAAACTAAACCCACGAGCACTAAGTTCTCCATTGATTTGCTCTCCACTTGTAGGGACAGCAAACCCGATTTTCTCCACGTGCAATGGTACTTTCGTGACTCGTCCAACGACATATGGCCCATGGGTTGACTAGCTACTACCTCACTGAGGTACTACATACTACTGACCTGAATTTGCCTAACTTTTCCCCTCGTCGTCGTCGTCGTCGTCGTCACACAAACAGCTACAGTACAGCAGCACAAGAACGTTCGGCACATGCCACGCCATGCCCATGCCATGCCCACGCGACGCGACGCGACGCATAATGATTGACTGCTGAGCAAGAAACAAGTCTCTGAGCCGGGTAACGTTAGGTGTGCGTTCGAATTAGTTTACATAGGTATCTTCAAACTTGATTTCTAGTCTAGCAAAAAGTGTCCGTCACTCACACGCTTCTTTCCAATAGAAAGAGCCTCCCACGAAAAAGAAAAATCCAGCATACAACGGGGAGACAAAAACGAGGCTTTGGATATAATAGAATGTGATTTCGATACTACATATTCCAAACGTAAAAGCCGACTTCTTGTGATTGATCATGCGTCGAAAACTTGATCTCACGGAGACGAGCTAGGAACATCAAAGTTCGCGGAGTTCTCTCTTTGGAAAAAAAAAGTAGTCGTCAAATACATTAATTATAACACACTAAGGGGGATTTTCTCTGTTGCTTTTGATTTGTGGTTTGGGTGTGCCCGCGCCGTAGGAAGCGTGGTCGTAAAAGCGAACATCCAATCCCTGGCGCGGTAAACTGTACACTCGAGAAGAAAGAGCGGCGTTTTCACAGAAGTGCAGAGCGGGCGTGGCGGTTTTTTTTTTTTGGGTTGTCCGTTCCCGCCTGCACACCTTTTCGATCGCCGATGATACGAAATGAAATGCTCAGGAGCAAAGGGCTTGTTGTTGTGACTAGAGAGTCGATGGTTTGGTTTGGTCTGGTCGGTGAGCGATGCGGTAGGGTTTGCTGGGCGGGTGTTGATGCTGATGCTGAGGATGGTTCTTGTGGAAACTTGGTCGATCGGGTGATGCGCTTAGAGAGCGAGGACGCCGACCATGCCGACGACACCGGCAAGACCGAGACCGAAGAAAGCGGTGGGGGCGGCGGCGCTGTCCTCGTCGGTGGTGGTGGAAGACTCGGAGTCAGTGTTAGAGCCAGACTGAGAGCCGGAGTCAGAGTCAGAGCCGGAGCCGGTGGATGATTCGGTGGAGCTGGAAGTCGTGCTGGTCATCATGTTGGTGACGTTGCCGTTGGCGGTGCCGTTGGGGCCGACGAGAGTGCCGTTAGGAGCGGCGGCAGTACCGTTGGGGCCGATCAGAGGAGAGCCGGTGCCGAGCGAGCCAGGCGCGGTGGTGACAGCAGATTCCATCATGGACTCGCTGGAAGTAGCGTTGGTGATGGCAGAAACGCCGCCAGTGGCAATGGAAGAGGCAGCGGCAGTGAGCGAGGAAACACCGGCCATGTCGGTGGGAGCGAGGTAGCCCTGGACGTCGGTGGGAAGGGCGGAGAACCAGGTGGGGGTCTCGCCGGCGGCGAACTGGGAGGCGATCTCGCTGGCGACAGCGGCGGAGTTGGTGATGGCCTCGGCGACGAGGGAGCTGGGGAGGGCAGTCTGAAGCACGCCGAGGATGGAGTTGCTGGGATTGAGCGTTAGTGGATGATGATTGAGGATTGATCGTTTTGTGGGATTGGACGTACAGGTCCTGAGCAGCGACGGTGGCCGCAAGAGCGGGAAGGGCGACGAGTTGGTACTTCATGTTGACGGTAATGTGGTTGTTGAGGGAGAGAGATTGGTGTATGAGAGTAGATAGATAGTTGGATCGACAGCGACAGTGGGTGTAGTGGTTGACGTGAGGAAGATGAACAAAGAAGGCAGAGGCCAAGGACGATGATATCAGTGGGAAGAGATGTGAGAGAGAGAGAGATGAAAGGACGCTTGCACCGGGGTCAAGGACGGGGAGTAATAATATAACAATAGTCTAAGAGGCGCAACGGTGGGATGACAAGCAACGCGTCCTGCACCGGTTTGACTTTTCCACACGGCGCCCCAACCGCAAGCCTCCAACAAGGGGAGAATTGCCTTCCATGGGTTAGCCCAACATGCTTCCACCTACCTCCAAGTGCGTGAGGTGCCTCGAGAAGATGCGCGTGGATGCTTCTCGCCAACTCGCCCCGGCCGTCGCCACACGAACGGTGGACCTACCTTGCATCTTCCGACCAATAATCACTGCCCACCAATTGGTACTTGCGTGCGCGGCCTCGACGCTTCTCTGAGCCTCCACGGCCTCCTCCTCATGTCCGTCCACGACTAACTCCAAGTAGTGTGACCGGCTGGACCTCCATGCGGACGGCCTAGTTCCTTCGGCTCTGTGCTGATGGGAGTCACGCCATGATCTGTTTCTAGCAGCAGTCCAAAGCAGCAGCAGCAGCAAGCTCAGACAACAAAGCGCTCAGATGTAGCCTGACTGTTGGACATGAGTGGTGCTCGAACGGCGTGGCGAAAATCAACACAAGGAAAAACGTGGTGTCTGAGCACAAGGCACGGCGAACCATAAATAATCTTCGTCGAACACCTGCCAGGCACAGGAACAGGAATAGGTGCCAACGCGTCTAGCTCTCGCTTGGGGGCGCCACGCCCTTCTCTCCGGCCCTGCAGCCTCATCGCCCGATCCGCATGCTCAGCTCAGCCTGTTATAGCTTTTGCCGTCACGTGGCCGTCGAGAGAGTTGAGAGTCGAGACACGTTCGCAGACGGAGAATTTAATTATCAACAACGGGCTTGCTTGCTGGCGTGAGTCGTGCCTTGAACTCTGAACTGTGCCTGAGTGCCAGTTTGCTTGGCGGCAATAATACAGATTTGGCGTGAGTCGTGGTGTCCTGCCAGAAAAGGCAACTCCTACGAGTAAGTCGAAATCACTATCACATTCTCTGTCATCCCTGAGAGCCCCGAGGGAGATGGTGAAGGGTGCTCTTCGGACGCAGACAGACATGTCTTGCCGTCCAACCACCTTCGAAAGACCACCGCTATAGTCGTAGACGGAGTCTGGAAGCAATTCCCATGGGCCATGTCTCACCATCATACAGCAGGGGGGAAACATGTTCATCGCTTGCGCTGAAACAAAAGCTCATACCAACAGACCAGGCTGCCGCGATCGCCAAAAGAAATATCGCATCGCACTCTGTGAAATCCCATTTGCCATTATTATTTGTCCATGTCAATAACAATGCAATAATCTACCATCATCACGCAACAAAATCAACGAAGCTCCTCCAAGCTCACTCAATCACTTCACTTCACTTCCCAGCATAAGCCTGCTTGATTTCCGCGCATACCGCGCTTGTGACCTCCTTCGTCGTCGCCGTACCGCCCAAATCGCGAGTGACAATCTTCTTCTCGCAAACGCTCTCAATGCAATCCATCAGCTTGTCCGCCGCCTCCTCCTCCCCAAGCCACCGCAACATCTCAGCCGCCGTCCAAAATGTGCCGACCGGGTTAGCGACACCCTTGCCAGTGATATCGAATGCCGACCCGTGAATCGGCTCAAACATGCTGGGATGCTTCCTCGTCGGGTCGAGATTCGACGTCGGCGCAATCCCAATGCTCCCCGCCAGCGCCGCCGCCAGATCAGACAGGATGTCGGCGTGCAGGTTGGTCGCGACAATGGTGTCCAGGCTGTCCGGCTGCAGCACCATGCGGCACGTCATGGCGTCGACGAGCATCTTGTCGACGCGCACGTCCGGGAACTCGCCCGCCACTTCCAGCGCGATCTCGTCCCACATGACCATCCCGTTGCGCTGCGCGTTGCTCTTCGTCACGTACGTCAGGTGCTTCTTCGCGCGCTTCTGCGCCGTCTCGAACGCAAACCGCATGATCCTCTCGACCGACGCGCGCGTGAAGATGGACACCTCGGTCGCCGTCTCCCATGGGAACCCGCGGTGCGACCGCCCGCCCTGGCCCGCGTACTCGCCCTCGGAGTTCTCGCGCACAATCACCCAGTCCAAGTCGCCCGTATTGGCTTTACGGAGAGGGGATTCGGTGCCCTTGAGAATCCGCGTAGGCCTGACGTTGGCGTATTGCTGGAAGGGCTGGCAGATGGCAAGTCGTAGACCCCAGAGCGACAAGTGGTCCGGGACGTCAGGTGCACCTACGGCGCCGAACAGGATTGCGTCGTGTTTCTTGAGGTCCTCGAGCCCGCCGTCGGGGATGTATTTGCCGGTGTTTTTGTAGGTCTCTGAGCTCCAGTCGTAGTCTGTGAAATCTAGTTGGAAGCCTGCTGCCGAGGATAGTACTTTGAGCACTTCGACTGCCGCGTTGACGACTTCGGGGCCGATGCCGTCGGCGCCCATGGTGGCGATGCTGTAGGGCTTTTGTTGTTGTAGAGCGTGTGGCGACATGGTGGAGGAATCGATGGTGGTGATGAAGCGGTCACTTGATCAAGACAGATTGAAGAGCTGTGTCCTGTGAAGCTAAATATGACCTTGATGCTAGATTTGTCTTGCCCGTTACCAGCGGCTTCGAATATATACTACCTAGACATGATCAGTAGTGTGTCCATGATGCTTTGCGGGAAAATGAGACACCGATGCCCGGACTGACCTTTCCCCCCAAGCTCTTTCCCGCTTGAAGAGCGTCCGACGAGCCCTACACCCAACAATTGAACCAACTGGTGTCCATCAGGGCGAAAGGACTGTGACACGGTGTTACAAGAGCGCATGGCCATACAGTGCTCACGCATCCGGGATTTGTCGGAAGAAAGTCGATTCTTTTGCTCGCCCACGCGTTTTCGGAGTGGATCTTAGCGCGTCTCTGGCCACCCCGACCGTCTTGGTATATTGCATATCGTTGCTTCGCGCTCTATCTCTGTCGCGGGCGGACTGACATTTGTTCCTCATCGGAAAGTCATGGCCTCCAGTTCGGACAGACCTCAGAGCGAGAGCAATAACTATCCCACCGACGGCGGAGATGGCGAACCGCCTCAGAAGCGCGTGCGCCTGAGCCTGCCGTCCACAGCCCAAGGACGACATCGCGAGATCGGCCTAATGAGATGGCGACCCCAGAGCGATGCGGCGAGTTTCGTGGGCAGTGCGAGTGGCATTCACTTCATCCGATCTGTGTACAGCGCTGTGGAAGCGGAGAAGTCGCGTGCTGCGTCGCCAGAGCAGTCGCCCGATCGCAACCTGGTGCCGGGAGAGGAAGACCAACTCCAGGATACGAGCAGCAGCCCCATCACCAAGAGCCTGTGGCAACCGCATGAAGTGGTCTATACGGATCCCGACGCTTCGCATGTCTTGTTCAGCAATCTCATACAGTGGTCGCAGAGCTATTTCGACAACTGGCACCCGGCATATCCATTTCTGCATGCGCCGAGCATATTAGCATTGTTTAAAAAGATATCCCTAATACCTCTTGGACGAGTTACGGATGTTATCCAACCTCTTGATCTGGCCATGGTCCGGACCGTCTTGTCCATATCCCTGGCTGACCGTCGCCAATCACCACATGGACCGGCGATGAAACCAATCCCGCAAATACTCGTTTACAAATCTTTCACTTCCGCGATCGATAGCGTGGAGCGGACTTTGTCAACACCGACGACTATCAAAGGCCTTCAGGCTGTGGTCAGCGTACAGCTCTTTCTGGTCTCCATGCTCCGCCACAATGCGGCCTCTAGGTTGGGTGGCTTGATCGTGCGGATGACCTTCCAGATTGGACTGCATAGATGTCCGGTGCGGTATGCCAGCTTCACTACTGAAGATATACAACTCCGGAAACGTCTTTTTTGGACGGTGTACTGTCTGGATCGACATCTCTGCCAATCGCTTGGACTCCCGCTTGGCGTACGCGACGACGACATCGATGTCTGCTATCTCGATGGTGAAAGGCATACCTCCAAGCCTGGCGTTATCATTGGTAAGCCTCAGGTCTACTCATCTTTCATTCCAACGCTAACCTACTAAAAGCCACGGATGACCGCCTGATGCTGCTACAATTCCTCGTGCGGCACGCTGAGATCAAAGGTTTGATAGTCGAACTATGCAACAAATCGATCAATCATCGACAAGCAGACTCAAATGCTCAAACGGAAATCAACGCCAAAATGAACAAATGGCGCAACGATCTCGAGACCGTCCTCGACACCGTCCATAACCCTAAGCCCGTCCTCAACGAGTATCACGGCATCGTGCTGTCTGTACTCCAGCACGAGTGCACCATCATCCTGAACAGACCTTTGCTTGCCATGGCCAAGGATACTTCGGACTACAAGGCCGCGCTGCAGAGCTGCATAGGCGCCTCGAGGGCAATTATAGGCATCCTGCACAAGTATCTGACGCAGGTACTGCACCCAGATCGACATACAAACTCCACACCATTGCTCTGGCCTTCTTTCACGTGGGCGGCATGGCAAAGCGCTTTCATCGCGACATACGCAGCGATGGAAGGCGAGCTGCCTAAGCAGAATGCAAGCAGGTGAGCTTTCTCCCAATCAAGTCCCCAATACTCGTCCAGCCGCCGCCCAAATGAACACTGCAAGAACGCTGCAAGAACGACACCGACACTAACCCTCAATCTCTGTCCCCAGACTAGCAGACCAAAGCGTCGACGTCCTCAAGCACATCACCCTCCGCGGCGGCGTCTGGCCCAACGCCTGCGCGGCTTCCATCCGCGACCTCAGCAGACACCTCAACAAACCCTCCCGAAAGAACCATGCCAACCCGCCCGACGAAACCGACCATTCCTCCTCGCAGCAGCACAGCCTACATCACCACCAAAACTTCCCAGGTGCCTCCTCGCGCTTCGCGAACCCTTACGCACATCCTGCTGCTGAGCTTGCTGATGGTCTGTCCACGCTGGCGGGCGCGGCTGAGGTTCATGGTGCTTTTGATCCGCATAATCACCATCAGCCGCGCACGGCCGTGATGGCTGCTGGGGGGGCGGGCTATGGCGCGCAAGCCTATCATAATGGGAATGGGAATGGCAGCGGCAATAACGTCCAGCAGACCGTCGATTCCGCAACAACAACAACATCGTCATCATCATACATCCCCCCCAACAACAACAACAACAACAACAACAACGCAGCTTTCGCCACCGCTTCCGACGAACCTTACACCAACGCCACCACCTCATCCTCAACAAATCCCAGCATCTACCCACCGCCAATATCATCCCAAACCCACCCCTCCCACCCCTCCACAACCACAACCACCAACCACGGAGGCTACAACCCCGACTTCCCCTCCTTACCCTTCTCCTCCCAAGCCGTCACGAATCCCTCATCTTCGGCTACTGGTGCTGGTGCTGGTGCTGGGGCTGGTGCTGCGACCTGGCCCCCTTCGGACGGCCTATTCGATCTGAACAACGTCGAGTTGTTCGCGGGGTTCGATATTCCGTTCTGGTTGGACGATGAGCAGTATGTGCCGTTTTTGGATGGGTAAGGAGGGAGGGAGGGAGGGAGGGAGTTTTCCCATCTGGTTATTTGGTTTTGGAGAGATTTAGGGGATTGGGTGGGTGATTCTTTTTAGTTTAATTTTCGTTTTTCGGGTCGGGAATGTTTGTCTGGATTTGGGTCAGGGGAATGAATGATGGGGGGAAGATTTTGTGTGAACTCTTTTTTTTTCTTTTTCGTTTGATGAGTGAGGGAGGGTGGGCTATGGTGTGTTCTTGTGTCGGATGGACTGTACCTGGTATGTTTTTTTTGGAGGAGGGGGGGGAGGTCCGTTGTGGCTTACATAGGGTAGTGGAGAATTACATATATGATGTTCACGAATTGATCGATCACCTACCTTACGATCCTTTCTCGATTTCCTGCGGGTTGGTAGGTATAGGTATTCTTGTGGAATTGACTCGGGGTTTTGGTTCGGAATCTTTTTCTGAGGGATTATTATGTAGGTAGGTACGTGTGCTGATACGTAAGGTAGGCGAGGCATGGATCGGTGGGTGCGCGAAGAGGGGAGGGGGCTTTTTGGGGCGATTTTGGGGGAAGTTCTTCTTTTCATTTCTTTTCTTTCCTTTCTTTTTCATTACGTTTTGTTTTCTGTGATTACGAGTCCTCGGTGTGCGGTCCTCGTCAGTCCGCCACCGATGTCGCCCAACCCGAGCCGCATTCCTCCCGTCATCTTCGTTGTGTTTGTTTGAAGTACCTAGTTAGGTGCTCGCCAATTCGCAGCCGGATCCAACTCATATCATACTTTCGAGTGTTGCGGCGCAAGCCCAGATGCTTACATGTACAATCTCTCTCTCTCTTCCGCAATCACCGATTCTCAGCCTCTTCATCGCTGCCTCCCTCAATTCAAGGCAGATCACAGAAAACCGGAGAAAATGTTCTCTTAATACATCGGTTCCAGCCCGCAGGTCCAGCAGTATGGCAGCGAGTGTGGCCCTGTTGCTAGGTCCAGCATGCACACAAGACCCCGCGCCACTTCGAAGATGTCGGCGCCACTACTGTGTTCGGCCGCGTGCTGGGAGATGCTGCAGCAACACAGCTTGAATGAGGAAACCCTGGCCACATCGTGCGCTTCGAGGTCTTCCAGATGGACGGTACCCTGATCGGTCTGTGCGTCGCGCCAGATGGAGAGTTGCACCTGCGCTCGGCGCAATCGCCGCATATAATTGCCGTACGTGGCCAAATCGTAACTGATTACACGCGACAAGCCGAGCTTGCGCACTTTCGACGCCCACGGCCCGAAGGCTTGGGCTAGGACTTTGATCGCGCGCTCGTTGGCTTTGTGCCGCGGCTGTTGGGAGGACTTGTTGTCGGGCCAGGTGACGACTGGCGGTCCCGAGAAGAACTGATCTGTGAGGCGGAACGTATTCTCCAAGAAGTAAATCTCAGCCGATTCCTGGCGGAGCCGCTTGCAGGTTTGCATGAGCGGGTGCTCGATGTCTAGTTTTGCGGTCGATTTCCCGGTCAGGACGTCGATGGAGTGGGTGATTTCGGGGGTGATGTCGGAGGGTTCGACGACGGCGAGGCGGATGATTTCGTTGCGGAGCTCGCCGGGGAGGATGCTGAAGAGGGGGGAGGTGAGTTGCTGGTCGAAGGCTGCTGAGTGTTGAGGGGATGGGGCGCTGGGTGACGCCACTTCTTCGGTGAGGTTGTCCATTTGTGCTGGTTGTGATGCTATTGAGTGGGTGGGGTTACTGGTGGCGCGTAGTGAAAGGTACCAGCTCGGCTTTGGCGAGACGATGGGTTTGTTTGTTGTTGCTGGAGTTGATGGCAGAGTGAGTGAAGTGATTTTGTTGTTGTCGTTGTGATGTTGTAGACGGAAGAAAGCAGCGGCCGGCAACGAGCTTCATTGTCATTTCCTCGTGCGCAAGCACCTCACTTCACTTCACCTCACTTCACTTCCAATCCAGAGTTCCCCACTTTGCATGCAAGTGATGTCATCCGATCACACCACACTTCACATGCAACATTGAAAGCAACCTCCAACAAAAGGCCACACCAACCCACTCCTCAACCCAAACCCCCCTCTACCCACCAGCAATCACATGCCCACCACGCGAAGGCAAAGCCCCCACCAGATCCTCATAATACCTCCCATCCATCCCCGCCTCCAACCTCGCCTCCGCATTAAAAGGCCCCTTCAGCGCCCCGCGGAAATGCCCCACAACACTCTCCCTGAACACCTCGACCGGATCCGTCCCCTCCTGCGCGCAAATCCAACTCAACCAGCGATGCCCAGTCGTCACATGCGTGATCTCGTCGTTGTGGATGATCTCCAGCGTCTCCACGCTCTCCGCGTCCTTCGCCTTGCGGAACTTGTCGATCTTGACCGGGTTGACGTCTAGCCCGCGCGCTTCGTGCACCAGCGCGATGACGCTTATGCGGGCGCGGAGGTCGTCTTTGGTCAGTGAGGCGGATTCCCAGAGGCCGTGGTGCACGGGGAGGGCGCCGAAGTGGCTTCCGAGCTCTTCCAGGCGGCTGCGCAGGAGGGAGAAGTGCTTTGCTTCGTCGTTGGCGACTTTGAGCCAGTCGTAGTAGAAGGTGCGTGGGAGAGGGGTCGGGGTGGGGCTGACGGGTTGGGAGGCGGCGGCGTCCGAGGAGATGGTGATGGAAGAAGGGGGCGTTGTACGGAAGGTTGCGAAGCGCACACAGATGTCGATTGCGAGGTCGATGGCCCATTGCTCGATGTTGGCGAGGGCGTGGAGCATGTTGATGCGTGACTTTAGCGTGCCGCCTTTGCCTGGGTTGGCCATTTTCCAGGGCGGGAGAGATTGCAGGTCTTGACGGGGGGGTTCGTCGGGGGGTTGGACTGTGCCTGCGCCGAGAGGCATGGGGTTGTCGGTTTGTTCGCGGGTGGCGAAGAGGGAGAAGAGTTGCGTTGTGAGCTCGATCTTTTGTTCCGGGTCGGAGGTGTTGAGGATGTGGACGCACCAGTCGCAAACCGTGGCGTCGTCTCCCAAGGTGTACAGCTTCGAGGCGGGCACTGCGTTTCCGGTGGCATCTACGACATTTGCGGCTGGGCTGGCGCCGTGCTTGAACTTGATTTTTTCACTGATCGGTGTCAGGCTTGACAGTCCCACTCCTTGCTCGCGGTCGAATTCCAGCACGAGGTTGTCTCCTTGGACCCGTACGGGGAATACGCACGCCTTGACACCGTAGCTCGAGCTGCCAGTGTCGAGGTCGAAATCGTAGGCGTGCCAGGGGCAGGAGGCGACGTAGGAAGAATCCTCAATGTCGACCTGCGCGTCACTCATCGGTCCTCCGGCGTGCGGGCATTCTTGCTCCATGGCATAGTAGGTCCAGCCGTCTATGCTGTTGTCTGTTGTTGTCGTGGTCGTTGTCGTTGTCGTTGTCGTTGTGGATGATTGCAGGGTCGGTAGTCTGAAAAGTACAAGTCGCTTGCCGGTCGTGAGCGTGAGGGCATATCGAGCCTGCGATAGCTCTGCGTGCCTTCCTAGGTCGATCATGGATGGCATTTTTGGCTGTTGATTTGCACTTGTGCAGTACGTGTGGGCTCTGTGGCCAGTGATAATAGTTGCGTTGTCGTTGTGTCCAAGCGTGAGTCGACCACGGGTAGTAGTATGGATCCGGGCTGTCCTTGTTAGGCCACTTCTAGCAAGAGCTCCCGTGAGAGGAGGGTGTAATCTGGAATTCAATAGCAATCTCGCGGGTCTGCTGAGTCGCATGTGTGTGTCTTGTGTGTGTCTTTGCTTGAAGTCGTCCAAGTTGGGAGGACAAGATCGTTTGATGCTTGTTCACTGTTGCCACTTGCGAACGGACTTGGATTTGAGGTGCATTTTCAATCCCCAACCCTAACCCTGTGAACGAGATGCCTTGATGACTTATGCCCTTGCCAGAAGATATGCAGTGGTTGTAATGGCTTTCATATGCTTTCATCTAGGTCCTGGAATATCAAACGTGACTTGATCTCAGTTTGGCCAAAGCAGGGACTGAGTTCTAGCGTTAATGGAACGTCCGAACGATGCAATAGGCATTTGATGGTGAGAGAGTGGTTCTATGTCGATCAGAGTTTGTTACGATCGTCTCGGTATACCAATGCATTTTCCAACCGAGAATCCAGACGTACTCTGGTTGGTTGAGAGAAAGACAAGACGATCATTTACCGTAGTTACATAACATTGGTATAACGAAGATAGAGACCAAGGCCTTGACCTCGACGAAAAAAAGCGATTGGAAGACATTGAATCAAACAGCTTGACTTGAGGCCCCGCGAATTTCAAGCCGAAACGATCTCAGCAATCTGGCCAGCTCACGAACTCACAAACTCTCTCTCTCTCTCTCTCTCATCATACCGAGTCGTACTTGAACATAGCTCACTCTCGTACTGTGCCTACCTCTTCGTCTCTCTCTCCCTTTCTGTCTATCCGGTTCTCCATCTGTGCACGTGCTCTGTCTCTTTAGCCCCATCCCGAAGTGACGACACAGCCCACCGAGCTAAGCACTCCCGGACTTCGACTTTGAGGATTATTGATCGAGACACTCTCCTCTGGACCATTCACATACACCCACACACGCACAATCTCCAACAATGGCGCAACCCCTCCCGTCAAAAGAGCAAACGCTCTTTCGCCATCTGGTCCAGCACTACGAGGGCAAGCAGTACAAAAAAGGCATCAAAGCCGCCGACCAGATCCTGCGCAAGCACCCCAACCATGGCGACACCCAGGCCATGAAAGCCCTCGTGCTGAGCTGCCAGGGCAAGGAGACCGAGGCTTTCGACCTCTGCAAGCTCGCTCTCCGCAATGCCATGAAGTCTCATGTCTGCTGGCACGTCTACGGCCTGCTGTACCGCGGCGTGCGCAACTACGAGGAGGCGATCAAGGCCTATCGTTTTGCCCTCAAGCTGGAGCCCGAGAGCCCGCAGATCGCAAGAGATCTTGCGCTGCTGCAGATGCAGATGAGAGACTACACTGGTCTGGTCCAGAGCAGGAGACAGGCGGTGCAGGCCAAGCCTGGTATTCGCTCGAACTGGACTGCATTGGCCGTCGCAATGCACTTGAGCGGAGACTTGGCTGGCGCGGAGGATGTGCTTAAGAAGTTTGAGGATACACTCAAGCAGACGCCTCCCAAGGGCGACTTGGAGAACCAGGAGGCAGTGCTGTACAAGATCTCGGTGATCGCGGAGAGCGGAGATTTGCAGCGCGCGCTGGAGCAGGTGGATGCTGTTTTCAAAACCGCGGTGGACCGGACGGCTGTCATGGAGATGCGTGCCGAGTACCTGTTGAAGCTGGACAAGAAGGAGGAGGCGGAGAAGGCTTACAGGGCGCTGCTGGATCGCAACGCGGAGAGGCGGGCATACTTTGAGGGACTCGAGAAATCATTAGGTCTCGACAAGTCCAAGAAGGGGGACCAGGAGAAGTTGGTCCAGCTGTACCAGGAAGAGGCCAACAAGAGCGAGCGCAGAGATGCTGCACGACGGATACCTCTGGACTTCTTGGAGGGCGATGTGTTCAGAGAGCACGCCGACAAGTACCTGCGAAAGATGTTCAGGAAGGGTGTACCCAGCACCTTTGCCAATGTCAAGCAGCTGTACGCCAACCCCGAAAAGAAACAGACGATCATCGACCTTGTGGAGAGCTATCTGAAGGAGGAGCCCACAGCCAATGGCAGCGCGGAACCCAATGGCAGCGTGAATGGATCGGACGACAAGGACAAGGGGCCTTCCCAGGAAGACATTGCCCTCAACTGGAAACTCAGCGTAAACTACTTCCTCGCACAGCACTATGACTACTACCTCTCCCGCGACCTCGACCAGGCAACGCAATACGTCGACAAGGCCATCTCTCTCAACCCGCTGAAGAACGACTACACCTTCCACATGACCCGCGCGCGGATAATAAAGCACCGGGGCGACATCCCCGGAGCCTCGAAAGCCATGAACGAAGCGCGCGAAATGGACCCCAAGGACCGCTACATCAACACCAAGTGCGCCAAATACCAGCTGCGAAACGACGAAAACCAGACCGCTCTCGACACCATGGGAATGTTCACACGCAAGGAAGCCGTTGGCGGCCCCCTGGGAGACTTGCTCGAAATGCAGTGCGTGTGGTACCTCACCGAAGACGGCGAGAGCTACCTGCGCCAAGGCAAGCTCGCCCTGGCCTTCAAGCGCTTCCAACAAGTCTACAACATCTTCGAGACATGGACCGAGGACCAGTTCGACTTCCACTCGTTCAGCTTCAGGAAGGGCATGATCCGCGCGTACGTCGACATGATCAGGTGGGAAGACGGCATCCGCCAGCACCCCTTCTACAGCCGCGCCGCACAGTCCGCCATCAAGATCCTGACCATGCTGCACGACAAGCCCGAGCTCGCGGCCGGCGGCAACGTCAACAGCACTGGCGACGCCGCTGCGGACAAGAAGGCTGCTGCCAAGGCTCGCAAGCAGGCTGAGAAGGAGGAGGCTGAGAAGAAGGCTGCGGCCGCCAAAAAGGCCAACGCTCCCGCTAAGACTGAAGACGAGGGCGAGAAGAAAAAGGAGGACGCCGACCCGCAGGGCATTTCTCTCTTGAAGCAGGCTGGCGAGAAGCCTCTCGACGAGGCGATGAAGTACCTCAACCCGCTGTTGGAGCTGTCTCCCAAGAACGCTGGCAGCCAGACCGCCGGGTTCGAGGTCTACATCAGGCGGAGTAAGTCCACTGTTTTGTTTTCCCCTAGCGATTTAGGCGAAGCACAACGACATGGCGATGATGTGATACACGTGCTAACTACTTCCCAGACAAGTACCTCCCAGCTCTCAAATGCATGCAAGCCCTCGAGGCCATCGACAGCCAACATCCCGCTCTCAAGGACCAGAACAGCCGCTTGCGCGCTGCCCTTACGCCCGTGCCTGAGGACGTCCCGGAGAAGGTCAAGGAGGTTTTGCAGAGCGAGTTTTTGTCTAAGCAGTAAGATGTCCGCCATGTCTAAGCAGTACATGTCGCAACTCCGTTGTTGTACTTGTCGGAGGAAGACGACGACGAATTCGTCAAAGTCAACCGAGATGATGGATTACCGGGATTCCGACGGACTGGGCTAGGCTGGCTACTAGAGGGCTTGTAGATCTATATCTACATGCATGCATGCGTGCATATGTGTATGTTTGGAACGGACGTTTGTAGATAAAACAACCACACAAAAAAAAAGATTTATACGCTAGTTTTGGTTCTTTTGAGACTTTGTGATGTGAGAGGTTGACTACCTAGGTAGTGTGTTGAGTGAATCTATTCCATCGCACTTCAACACACGGAAAGTGCACGAGAAACGCGACTGACGCGCTTGAAGCCACAAACAATGACACCTTCGAATGGCAACGCCCAATTGCGACAACAACTATGCACCAAACCCAGCACTTTTTCGTTTTGGCATGAAATAATCAGCAACTTGTTGTAATACTGCTTCTTTTCTTCGCCTACATAATTGGTTGTAAACATCCTACTTGCACAACTGCGCTCGGCGTTTCCTTTTGACGACATACCTACAACAGCCGGATACACACAAACATGGTATATCAAACATAAACACTACCATACCACCCCCTTCACACACACACCTAACACCCTCTTTCCTAGAACTCCAAATCCCTCCGAAGACTAGCAGCCGACCACGGCGTCCTCCACAACAACCCCCTCCCCCCAAACTACCTCTTCCCACCCTCCTCCGACTCCGACTCGCTCACCGACCTCGACATCCTCCTCGCCGGCCCTCTCCACACCCCCTTCTCCGCCGGCGTCTGGAAACTCCACCTGGCCATCCCGCCCGAGTACCCGCAAAGCCCGCCAACCGCCAGCTTCAGAACGCCCATCTTCCACCCCAACGTCGACCCCCAGAGCGGCGGCGTGTGCGTCGAGACGCTGAAGCGCGACTGGGATGCCAGGCTGACGCTGCGCGATGTGCTGGTTACCATCTCGTGTTTGCTGATCCAGCCGAATCCGGACAGTGCGTTGAATGCTGAGGCGGGCGCGTTGATTCAGGAGGGGTTTGAGGTGTTTGAGAGAAGGGCTAGGTTGATGACGAGTATTAATGCGGGTGTGCCGAGGGGGTTGATGGAGGGGGTGAGGGAGGCGCAGACGAGGGGGCAGGAGGTTGAGCGGGCTGTTGAGCCTGCTGGGCATAGACATGGGGAGACACCTATGGTCGATGAGAGCTTTGTTGCGGACGACACTGTGAGCAGACCTCCGGCTCCGGCTCCGGCTCCCGCTCCTGTCAGGCGGCGGAGGGGTGTTGCCAGACTACGCAGTGCGGCCGCGAGCAGACGCTCCGAAGGCTCTCCCACCGGCGCCGTGGGCATGCGAAGACAATTACATCTACAGCCAGTGGCAGGCCCGAGCAGCAGCCGACCTTTCGTCACGCAAGCCAGCAGCAGCAACAGCAACAGCGACCCATTCGGAATCTCCATCCCCGAAGACCCTCCGCTCCGTACGCCACAACTCGACCCTTCATCCGACGACGACGATCACGACGACCACGACCACGACGACGAAAGCACAAACTCCGCAGACCAAGAAAACGACTCCATCCTCTCACCGACCAAACACCGCCAAACGCCTCGCAAATTCCCAGGAACTCCCCGCCGCCCTCAAGGCGCACCGCCCGTCCCCCTAGGCGAACTCACACTTGAAGACGGGTCTTCTTCCGAAGTCGAGGCCGAAGTCGAAGCCGAAGCAGAAGTGCAAAACACCAGTCCATCCTCCCCCTCCCTCTCCGAAGAAGAATACCCCCCCAGCCCCCGCAAATTGAAATCCCCCTCGAAATCTCCCGCCAAAAGGAACTTCCCCTTACCCAACAACTCCTCCGCCAGCAGCAGCAGCGGCAGCAACAGCAACAGCAACAACAACCCTTTCCTTCAAGCCCATCAGAAACCACAACAACAACAACACCGCAGCACAACCGCAACCGCAACCGCCGCCCTCTTCGGCCCCGGCGCCCGCAATTTCACCCCGCCCAACGGCCTCGCGCGGCCCCTGGCTTCGGACTCGCCGTACATCGCTTACGCGGAAGCGGGCGACGACGATACTACCATGGCCGAGCCCTCGCCTTCGCCCCGTAAGGCGCGCGGCGGCGCGGGAGGCCTGTTCCGGCTGCCGGCGAAGAGGAGTGAGGTACCGGTGGCTGCGAGGACGTTGTTTGGTAGTAGTAGACCTGCTGGTGGTGGCTCTGGTGCTGCTGGGTTTGGGTTTGGAAGTATTAACGGGAGAGGAGGGGGAACTGCTGCTGCAGGTGGTGGTGGTGGTTCTGGCGGCGGTGTTGGGAAACAACAACAGCGTCCTTTACGCCGCCGCGGCAGCAACGGCAAGAGCAAGAGCCAGAGTCCTCCTCCTCCTTCATCCGCGGAAAAGAGGCGGCTGCGCGATAAGAGGCTTTGGGAACTTTGTGGGGGGGATGTTAGGAGGTGGAATCGGGGGGAGTTTGGGACGGTTGAGGAGGGGGGGTTGGGGGTTAAGGGGGGGAGGTGGTGATTTCTTTTTTTCTTTGTTTTTT
>Ga0265797_10003859_pt1 | contig 23487 bp, 16 predicted proteins | sample P2T30metagenome_FD_192433 | JGI IMG/M metagenome (GOLD analysis project Ga0265797, IMG submission 192433) | Plant litter microbial communities from East Loma Ridge, Irvine, California - P2 T30 | ecosystem: Environmental > Terrestrial > Plant litter > Unclassified | place: USA: California... | reverse complement strand
ATCCACTTGTCGGAAAGGTAGTTCGTGTAGCGGAACATCGTGGTTTCGAAGGAAATGTCCTCTCTCCACGCTCACACAGTCCCAAGAGAGTTCTTTCTTGATGTGAATGCTCTCGCTGTATTTTTCATACCAGTTCTTCTCGTAGTCACGGTAGAAACCTTCAGCGGCCTTGTGAATTTCCGGTGGTGCTTCTTCTCGGATTCGGCGACATGTTTGTATGAGGTCGAGGTGCTGGGCTTTGCCGAAGTGCTTTCGATCGGTCGAGGAGTATGGCGAAAGATATGAGTATACTAGGAACCGCAGTTCTGCGGGCAGCTGAAGAAAGCAACTGGGCGCATCAAGTGCAACGGATGGAGCTGGCGTCATGAGTTTGTTGGTTTGAGATGTGGGTGAGAGGCCATCCGGGGTAGCAACTGCCACGGCTTGCTCTGTCATGTTGGTGAGTGATCTTCAACCTGAGTAGATGGTTGAGTGATTTGTATGTAATGAATTCTGGTTTTCTATAGAGTTCCAGCCTTTTTGTACGTTAAGAAACGTAAGGAAGAAGGAAGTGCAGGGAGCGGATGCCTAGCAGGCCCTAACGCTCGAGCAACTATAGCGGACTTCATTCATCTTGTGACGTCAAGTTAGTTAGATTACTACGTCTGCCTAACGAAAAAGCTCTGTTATTCCATTGTGTACCTTTCAGATTGATTCAATGCGTACTGCCTATACCCATCCCGCGCCACCACCTCGACTCGACTTCTGCACTTCGACTACGATCCGCATACAGATACCGGATACTCCCTCGAGATGGCTTCTACGCCTTCCAAGGGTCATAATAGCGACAACATAGGGTTGCAGAGCGACTACACTAGATTTGCCGCTTCCCATTCGTCACTTCCCGCCGTACGCCGAGATGAACGCTCCTTTCTCGACCTCCCCGTTGAGCTCCGCTGCATGGTGTACCAGTACTTCTTACCAGAGGACCAACTGGCTGTCTACCCCAAACCATCAATATACAACGCCCTGATACACATTTGCAAGCAAATTCGAGAAGAAGCGCAAAAGGAGATCCAAAAGGCTGCCGATGGGTACTTTCGCGCCCATGATGCACGATGGTTTCGGAAACCGAGCTTCCATTTCACGATACAACCCGCCATCGACCCTACTCACATTACTGTTGTCATCCCAGAGGTCTTCCCCGAATTCCATGATCCGGATACATTGTTCCTCAGGATTCCGCTGCTACGCTTGCCGCTCCAGCAAATCACCCTGGACATCTCCACAGCGATCGCAAACACGACATTTCCCTTTAATAAGGATGCTTTACGTCACCTGCAGTATTGGATCAGACATCACATACCCCAGGCGCGCCGGACTACCATTCACTGGGGGCACTGCCATTCCCAGGACACAATGACGGCTATGAGTGACTTCTGCAGAGGCTTGGAATTCCGTTCATTTTTCCACCTCCAGAGTGGTGAATATAAGTTATTGACTGAGTGTGCAAACGTCACACATCAAGGCAACGAGCACGGCGTGTCGGAGGCTGTAGCAGTGACTTTCCAAAGGACACCTTTGTCTAGAGAGGAGTTTCTGGAAAAGTTGCATGGTAGAGCAAAGCGAGCTGTTCGGCGGATCGATGGGAGCAGGGCAGGATGAGCGAACGATACAGTCGTTCTATGTCTCGCCTAGAATATGGGAAAGATCATGTATCTTCCCCGGCTTATCGTTTTTCACCTACGTGCTGTCATAAAGTAGACTTGGAAAGCTGGGATACGTATGTTGAAGGAAAGGTCTATAAGACGCGAGTCATGAAAAAATGAGAAGCCAAAACCATCAACGAGTGCATCGTCTTGCACAGATCGTGAAGGCCCGCAAATGAGACTCCATATCCCCATAACTAACTCCCCGTTTTCTCTTCAACCCAAGCGCTGAAAGCAGCAGTGGCCACTCACACCATCCTCTCAGCCGAATGGCTCACTTCTTTATAACCGTAAGAGCCGGCTCCGGCTTACTCCTCTTCTTCTTCTTGACCTCGACCGCGGGCGCAGTCTTCACCCTCTTCCTAGGCTGCACCTCATTCGGCTTGGCCGCCGTACCCCGCTTAGTTCCCTTGCCCTTACCCTTCGCCGCAGTTTCAGCTGCCGCAGTCTTCGCCTGAGGCCCCCGCTTAGTTCCCTTATCAGCCCTAACCTTCTTGGCCTTAGGTTCTGGCTTCAGCAGTCCATGTTGCTTGATGTAATAGATCACATCAAGCGCCACGTCACAGAACTCTTGCGTACCCCGGATGAGCTGTAGCGGCTTCTTCTTGCTCTCCAATCCTGCTCGGTATCGGTCTACGACGGCAAAGAAGATCTCGTTAGTGTCGGCGTCGACGGCGTCGCGCATGCGCTCGTAGTCCTCTTCGCCACGGTTGTGATCTTGGTGGAAGTGGCCGCGCCCCATGCCGAACTCGTCGCCGATTTCGAACTGAACGTACGCTTCTATGACCATGAGAGTGATAGTGTGGAAGTTCAGAAGAGCGACGGCGGGCTCTGGGTCTGGTGATGACATGGCTTGCTGACCGGGGATGAAGACATCGATCAGTAGGCGGGCTTCTTCGTCTGCGTGGTCTGGGGAGAGGAGAACTTCTTCGCGGACCATACCAGGGAGTGAGACCTTTGCGCTAGGAATCTCTTCGCCTTTCTCGAGAGGCTGGCGTTGCATTTCATATCGGGGAAGCGTCCAATCAATTTCTTGGATGTCGTCGGAGGAAGGTGGCGCGTTCTCCGTGGGTGTGGGAGAGGGGGAAGCAGGCTGAGGAAGAGGGCGTGGCATGCGCACTACCTTCCGGTCGACAATAGGTCCACTGCTTTTGGGTTTGGAATTACTCGCGACGAACTCGACGCTTGAGTCGTCATTCAGGCTAGTGACTGATGGGTGACGCTCCACCCGCGTCCGAAGCGGCTCATCGTCATCGGAAGCATTGCCTTCATCGCCACAGTCGTGTTCACCGAAGACTTGCTTTCGTACCTTTTGGGTGACCTGGGGAGTACGTTGTTCTGGTATCCAGTTATCCGAGCTGTTCTGTCCGTAATCCATCTGCTGATAGCCCCTCGATGAAGCACGTTGATAGCTCATTGGGCCAGTGAGGAACGCAGGTACAGCAGCTGGTTGGCCATGATAATGGGCAGATTCGTAAGGTACCTGCCGAGTCGATCGCTGAGGCCCCGCTTGCATCTTCATGAACTGATCCAACTGTCTTTGTTTCTCCTCAACCTGCACCTTAAGCTCTTGTTGGCGCTTCAAGCTAGAGTCGAGATCGCGTTGGCGGTTTTGACTAGCGGGCTGTTGCGACCCATGACGAGGTGAATGTGTTCCGTACTGCGCAAGACCTTTCAAGATGGCAGCCGGGTTAAGTGCACGTGCGCTTCCAGAAGAGGGTGAACTAGACTTGGTGAAGCGAATTGGATCCGTAAATACGTGTTGACGTTGACTCCACGGTACCCCAGCTTCAGCTTCGCCACTAAGAAAGGCCAGAGATTCTTGATCAATTGGATCTTCTGGCCGCATCCGGGTCGTGCCATATGTGAAATCGGATGACATGGCCTGATGGTCGATCGGTTGATAATGTTGGTGTTGTCGGGCTCCGCTGGCTGCGTCCGCCTCGGCTTGGTTCGCGGCGTTGGAGGCCCACTCGTCTACATCGAAGGGGTAAGACATGTTGGTGTCGGCGACAAACGACAAGTCGTTATCAGGTGCGATCGATGGTCCGTTTGCGCTCTGCTGATAGCCGCCGTTGACGTCATCGACACCTTGCACCTCCACGGCCGCAGCCCCCTTCAAGTTCTCGGGTTCAGATGTAGCAGCCTGGATACCGAGAGCATCCGAGGACTTGCCAGAAGTGTCATGTTCGATCGAGACCTGTATTGACTCGTCGCCAAGTTGACCATCAATGCTCATAGCATCCCTAATCAGGTCCTGACTTCGATCGTCGACATTTTCATGTGCACCGTGCTCAGGCTCGTCCTTGACCATGATGGACTGACCCGAACTTCCCGTGGGCTCATTCAGGGGCTTCAGGGCTGAGTCTTGATCATCGCTCTGTTTCTCGATCTTGACTTGTGGCGAGGTCGAGTTTGGACTTCCAGGTGCGGTAGCTTCATGGTCTTCGACTTCCTGCTTGACAATGGCGATTTCGATGGATGGCTCAGCTGATTCATCCGGAGTTGCGCGCAAGTCCGGGGAAGTAGAAGAGGCATTACTGATGTTTCGGTGACCTTGCGGAGAAGTCACAGGAATCTTGGTACTGTACTTCAGCTTGACCATGAATTGCGGTTTTGCGCTTGGATTCGGCTCTTCTTCAGAAGTCAGAATCTCGTTGCCGTTGACTGTGATAGGAACAGAGTCACCTTTCGGGAGTTGGTCTGCACCATTGCCAGGTCCTTGACGTGATTTGGTCTCAGGACTCTTCCTCTGATCCTGTTCTTGAACTGGTGTCGGAATCTTCTGATGCGGACTGCCCGCGGTAGGATGAGGGTCTGGCGATGTGGCGTGATTGCTCGCGGCGTCCATAGTATCGGCAATCTTGCAACCTGCGAGGTCAGTATTGTGGAAGTTTGATTGGCGTCTTGCGCTGAAAGCTGTACTTGTCGAGCAACCTCAGGGTCGCGATAGTCACTTACCAGTCGTTTTTCGGTGTTTGTGATATGTTAAAAAGTTGGTGGGTGTAGTAGGTAGGACGAAAGACTGTGAGTCCTTGTGGGCAGTAGCGGCTTTATATGGAGCCCGCAAAATAGTTGGCAGATAATTAATAACGTTCAACTTTACCTGACAGCGTACATAAGCGTTCTCTCACCTCTGAGCCAATAGCTGCGCGTTTGCTCTATAGAGAAAGGAGCCAGAGGTACCAATGAGACGTGGGATCTGGAGTACGAGACGGATACTGATGACCGCGACTGGAGCCTGACCAGTCACAAGAGCAGACTGCCGATGTCGGTGAGCAATATTTACTTGTCGGCAAGATGATGCGCTCCTGATTCGCTGTAGCGAGGCGTATTCACGGGTATCTGAGCAGGATTGCTGTAGTCATCTGAGCTAGAATGACAACGTAGTAGGGCGTTGTCATAGCGACGTGTAGGAGTGAAGAGAATCACATAATGGCGAAGCACGGAAAGTGGATGTTGAAGACTACACAAAGGTCAGCATTCCTCGAACTTCCTCCAGGGGGAGCAAAGACTCACCGGCACTGTCAGAACATCGAAATAGGGAGGGGTATCTATTCTTCTATATCCTCAATCTTATCTCTTCCATCGCTTCGCCATGCCTGCCATTGAGAATGGACCATCGTTTACATACTCACACAATCCTTCCGATATCCCCCTTCAACCTTGTCACAAACTCGTCGAACAGCGGCGCCAACGAACAGTCCCGGTACTTATCTACAAACAGCCCGCCTTTGTTCTTCAGCGCCGCAACCTCTTCGGTGTCCAACTCTTTGCCCTGTATGACAGTACCCTTGGGGTATACAGGCCTCGTCCCACTCTCGACCAATTCCACAAACGCTGGATCAATTGGTACGGAGCCGAGGAATGGTACTTCGAACTCAGTCGCCATGACCGCTCCGCCGCCCTTGCTGAAGACATTTGTGCATTCCGAACAGTTGGGGCATACGAATCCTGCCATGTTCTCTACCACGCCTAGTACCCTAATTCCGGTCTTCTTGCAGAAATTCAGTTCCTTCTTCACGTCGCTAACGCTGATAGCTTGTGGGGTTGTGACTACGACGGCGCCGGCCAAGAACGGGACGTGCGGGTTGAGGGCAGGAGACGGCGTGGTATTCTTCAAGAGAGTTTCGAGTAGGGAGATATGTTCGTCCGAGGTACCGGGTGGTGTATCAATGAGTAGATAATCGAGCTTTGGCCAGAGGACGTCGGTCAAGAATTGGCGCACCATGGCGGTCTTCTTTGGGCCACGCCAAATCACAGCGTCGGAGCGCGAAGCCAGGATGAATCCCAGAGACATGCATGATAACGACCCAATCTTTTGGCCATCTGCAGCCGCCGCTCCTCCCTCTTTCTGATCTGTTGTATTCCCATCCTCTCCCTCTTTCTGATGTGCCGCCAACGTCTGCTCCCCATGCACATCAACCGGTATCCACCCACCAGGCGCCTGTCTTACTTTCGCATCTTCAATACCGAAGAAGCGCGGTATACTCGGGCCCGTCAAATCTATGTCCAAGACACCGACCGAATGTCCTTGTAGCGATAGCGTGAGGGCGAGTTGCGTAGTCACGCTCGATTTTCCAACTCCGCCTTTGCCGGAGAGGACGAGGACGATGTTGCGAATGTTTTCGAGAGGCATCGCGAGCACGAAGGCGCTGATGGCCTGGGTATGTGTGAACGGCGGGGGTCGGTGGGGTTTGCGTTGACGGGTGTCGATGGGAAGTGGTTCGTTGTAGGGGGGTATGTGCAAGCTGAAACCCTCTAGATTATAGTATTAATCTGGAGCGTCGTCGGATGGGCGGAAGGAAGGGTTGTGTGGGTGGTGTCGCGGATGGCGCATGGTGTGAGTGATTGAGGGTTGTGGAGCGCGCTTTGAAATCCAACGACCTGAAAGTGGCGGTTTGCGGCGAGATCGGAGGTCCGACCTTGACCCGAGCAGGCCTACCCTACTACCAGCACATTATCTCTCATCAATTCTACAAGAAATCATAACATAGCTATCCCAATACATGGAAACTCGTCATTCTCACAAAATCAAATTAACCCTAAACTCTCGCATTTAATGCATGGCAATATGACTGTACCAGAATCAGTATACGTTCCTTGAAGCGTCTTTCATCATGACCAAGCCCACGGTAACATCTCAGCTATGAGTTCGGGAGATCATGTGCTCAAGGAGGATACGCTGCTGCCTCGAGCACATGATCTACCGAACTCATGGCTGAGATGTTACCGTGAATACCGTTCCAAAGCCGACCTCATGGAGCAAGTCAAAACTTGGACATTTGATGATCAAGCCCAAAAAGTCATTCCATATCTGGTATCAAATATAATCCCCTTTTCCAATCCGCTCTTTCGCAGGTATCTTCATTGCCATCTCCCTAAACAGCAGCCTTCTTTAGCGGCACCTCCTCGCCAACGACCAGTCTGTAGCCCTCCGCACCCTTCTCCGTCTCCAAGTCCTTTGGTGTTGCCGCCTTGGCGCCCACCTCCGGGAAGCTAAACGCCTTACTCCTGCCTCCCTCGAGACCCTTCCAAACACCGACCGTATTCCAATTGGTCCATGTCAGCGCGCCAACCCAGGGCTGCACATTCCACCCCAGCTCCAGTGCGACATCCGTCCTGTTGCCTAGCTTGCCAGTGATATCGGTAATCTTGTACTTTGGCTTCTGGTTATCGAGGTGGAGTTCACCGACGGGATAGGGCGACGCGGTCTTTTGCTTGGATGCAGCGCGTTTCTTGGCGGATTGCTTGGGCAGCTTGGACTTGGGGTCGGGGTGGATGAAGTGGTTTTGATTCCAGGGCGCGGACTTTGAGGCGACGATGGCATCCCAGATGATGGCTTCGGAGGGGGGTTCCGAGGCGCGGGTGGAGGGGTAGACGGCCTTGAGGTAGACGAAGACTTGCTTCGTGTTCCAGTTGAAGAGGGAGCTGAGATCTGCATGGAGGCGTCAGTCATGGTGTTTGAATGCTTGGACGCAGCGTAATTGCGACTCGTGTGAGAGACATACCGGCGTCTAGATCGAACTTGACGTGCGCATACTCTTCCCGTTTGGGTGAGTAGTAGTGCGGCCGTCCTCTCACTACCTGCACATTGCGCAGCGATATACTGGCCGTCGGGTTCTGCGGGGAGACGAAGCTGCTCAGCGCGATGATACTCGCGACTGTGAAAGCGACTGTGGTAAAGAAGCCAAAGACATTCTGGAGACGCACAAGCGTCGAATGCATTGTGAAATGTGTGATGTGAGCGCAGAGCCCAGTCTATCAACCTCTGTCGGCCACGAGAGGGAGAAGGAACTGTTGAAGGTGGGCGTGGAGATGTAGCCTTCGGTGGTCCTAACACGTATCTGGACTGTTGCGCGGAGGTCGGAGCTCAGCCCTACGAGACCAGGGTTCACCGTTTCCACGCTAGTGCATCACCGTCTCACCATCTCATGTCAGACGAGCGGATATTGTCACAAGTACACATGTTCGAGTGAGCTTATTTTATTGACGCTGCTACCGACGACTCAATATGGGTATCAGGATTCACCACTCCTATCATCCACCGTTATCTTCCCAACCCTTGAGCTCTTTCCCTGACATGTACGCGCATCGTCTATGCATTCCTCCCAGATGTGTTCACGCTGAACGCCGCAACGCCACGCTAACTTACTTCCTGGAACGCTCAAACAATACCGAACAGACGTTTCAATGATCGAGAAGAACACTCTACTGTGCAGCAGGTTGCGCGCCGCCCCTTGGGCCTCCACGCCCACGGAATCCGCCACGACCACGGCCTCGTCCTCTACCACCACGTCCGCCATCTAGATTGGCAGGCGGTGGTACGTTAGAGTAGTTTCGCGGCTGAAAGTTCGGGTTGTTAGGAACAACTCCCTCCGCCGGGTCAGTGTTGTCGATGACAGTGAAGCCACCACGGCCCTTGTGGCCTCCTCGTCCACGGGGAACGAAGTCTGCTGAGCCACCACGGAGGTTACCGCGAGCGTTGCCGCCGTTTGGAGCTTGGTTCTGGTTCTGCGCGGGCTGGCCATTTGCTTGTCCACCACGGGGCGCAAATCCGCCACGGCCGCCACGAGGTGGTCCGCCATGGATCGGGAGGGTCTGCTGCTGTCCTTGGGGTTGCTGTGGTCCTGGACTTTGGCGTGGTGCGAAGCCTCCACCCCGTCCGTTCGCGCCTCCGAATGCTCCTCGGTATGACCCACGGAGAGGTGCTGGTGTACCCGCTGGAACGAGCTGAGGACCCCCAGGGGCACCGAAGCGAGGCATGTTGTACGATGAAGGCACTTGTTGTGGGCGCTTCGCGGCAGCGGCACTGGAATAGTGGACGACCTGCTGATCCGTCATGTTGAGAACTGCAGTCGCTGGAACAGTGGATCCTCTGAATGGCGAACAGCGGTCTCCGAGCGATGTACCGCTCATAAATGTAGCATCGAACACAACATCCAGCAACAAAACACGTGCGGTGCGGGTCTTGCCAACCACGGTACCTGATGATCCAATTGGTACCCTTCCAGAGTCTTGAACATAGACAATGCGATCGCCAATGCTGAAGTTCTGGTGTCCAAGACGCTGCTCCGCGTCAGACGGCTTCAGCAAGGCAACACGTGGCACCTTGGCGACGGTCTTGGGCTCCACTTCTTGTGTAAGTGGGAAGTTGGCATCAGCCGCTTGCTCGATGAGCTTGACTGTATCAGAGTCGAGCTGCTCGGCGTCCAAGGGTACTTTCTCAAAGTTCTTGGTCTGGACGCTCTTTAACCAGGCTCCAATCTCCTTGACCTTCTGCTTTGCAACCTCGGGAGGATAAAAGTCAGTGTCCTCCCATCCATCACCTGTCGGGTTGTTGATAATGGCGGCAACAAACTCTGGGAACTTGATCATGTACTGCGCCAAAAGGTCCATCGCTTTCTGGCTGTACTCCCATCCGTTGGCTGATTTACGAGAATAGCCCAACACCTTGAGCTTCTTCGCCTCGAATTTGAGGTTCAACCCAAGGTTGAGCTTGAGACCACTTGAGTTGACGTTGAAAGAGGACGTGAGCTTGGACAATGCAAGCGGCGGCATGTTCAGTTGCCTTGCCACAACGTAAGATGGAACATAGGGCGTTGATCTTTCAGCCTTACTGACAACTTCGCGTCCAAAATGCGGCTCTTGCTTCTTGAGCTTGGCGACCATAATTGTAGCCTTGTTGTCGGCATGGCTGACGACTTGCAGAGGACGGCCATAGGCGTAGTCTCCGAGATAGAATGCGCGTGCTCCTTCGGGGAATTCCTCCTCGATAGGAAGTGCCTCTTTCTCCAGGAAGCGAGGGTCTGCGCTGAAGACGTCGTCTACGACTGTCTGAGTCGCGTACTCCACTTGCAGCCCAGCAACCTCACCGTACTCCTTGATGGTGGCTCCTTCGTCAGTCTTCCTAAGTCCCTTGAGCATTTCTACGTGCACGAGGGACTCAATTTCCCCGACGTTGATACCGAGGCGCTTGCTGTACTGGTTTTCGATGCGGTTGGCTGTCTTCTTCCAATTGGAGATCTCCTGTGGACCATGAGGGATAGCAACAGGTGCAGGAGATGGGCCATCCTCGGGCAAGACGTAGTCGAATAACTCGTCCGATACTTTGACCACTTTCGCTTCGTGTAAGAAAGGGTAACCAACATGAACCGCCTTGCCCAGCTTGGCCTGCGCGTGAGAGACAGACTGTCGTGGCTCTGTATCAAGGAGAGTGATAACCATGCTTTCGTTCCGGCTATCTTGCATGAAAACATTGACGCCTGCAAACTCCAGCTTGCCATGGAACGGCAAAGTCTTCAAACTGGGAAAGCCAGCCAATGCCTCGGCTCCCAGTTTAACACCGTCCATGAGGCCAATGTAGTACTCCAGTCCTTCCATTGTCGGCAGGTCGAATATGTTCTCGATGCACTTGCAGTGGGGAAGGTCCGGGAAAACGCCTGGCAAAGATGACTGGTACACGAAATCCAGATCTTTGGCGTATGTGAACTTGAGAGAAACACCAAATGAATTACGCATCTTTTCATCTGGCGTCAAGTCATTTTCCTTGGTGGCCATGGCCTTGAGCAGACGGTCCTCTTGGATGAACGGAATCTTGACAACAGCCTCCCAGTCCTGTTTCTTTCCGTTCATATCGAGAGTAAAGTCTCGGGGATAGAAATCGATGATGGGAGAGTCCTCGTTTGTCATGAGAGGATGGTACGCTTTCGGTACGATACTCTTACTGCGGTCGGGTAGTACACCCATCAACTGCTGGAAAGGCTTGAACGGCTGTCCAAGCTTGAAGTTGATGTCTGCCTTCAGACCCCGTTTGACATCAGAAATCATAGGCGAGTAGTGGTAGCCATAGTACCATGGCCATGACGCTACTCCGCGGTAGTAGTAGAAGAGAACCCATTGCAATCCTTGCACGTAGTTCTCCGTCAGTTTTCGTAGCTCCTCCTCGTTGCTGCGATCCCAATCGAATTTGCTCTTGTAGTAGTCGTTCTTCCAAGCGTCGAACTTCTCGTCGTATTTCTTTTGCATCTCAGTTTGGGCGTCTTCGGGTGAGATGTCGACAACCTTGGCCTGCTCGTACTTCTGTACGACGCGTACAATGGCTTTCGTGGATTCGTCGTCCATCTCGTCCTCGTCGTCCGAATCACCCTCGACCAGCTTAGGTGGAGCTGCAACCTGAATATGGCGATCGCCGTCGTCATTTTGTACAGTCTTCCATGGAAGATGTAGTTTGTCGGCAAGTTCCTGGACAAACTTTCGGTCCTCTGCAGGAAGAGATACAGGAAGGTCCAGCGGGGCTGGCTCTTTCTTCTCCAAGTAATCGCCCAGCCAACTCTTTACCTTGGAGAACAGAGCCTGCTGTTGGGTAGTCATAACAATCGTGCCTCGCTTCGCCGTCTTCACCATTACATCTTCCTTTCCAAGTTTCTTACCCTTGAACCAAGCGGCGTCGGAGTTTTCAGATTCGAAATGACGGTATTCGATGTTTGAGAGTTCATCCAACAAGATAGCCAAGCGCTCCATGTTGATGACACCCTCCTCGTTGATGTATCCTTTGCCCTTGGGCAGGACAGTCTTGTAGACGTTGAACATGAGGGCCAAGGCGCCCTCGTTGATATGCAAATGTGGAAGATTAGGAAGGAAATCGTTGCCAACAAAGAAAGCCATAAGAATGAAATCGTCAATAACACGCTCCATGTCGAACGGAAAGCTGAGAGCTCCGGGCTCTTCCAGTTCCTGGAACTCAAGCTCCAGGTATTCTCGCACAATGCTCAGATGCATGAGGTAGAAGTTCTGGTGTTCCAACTCCTTGGACTTGGTTTGGCTTTGGCGACCAAACGTCACCTCCTCACGCAGTAAACTGAAGTGGGGATCGTGGCTGAGCAGACCCAACATGATCAGGTCGGCATCGAGACCGTACAGGCAGTGGCGGCGGTTCGGGTCGTAGCCCGGCTGTGCCTTGGCCTGACGGATGTACTCCATGACCTTGTGCTCTCCCTCTCCGGGGACCTCGTGACCAGACAGTACGACTTCCACGCCCTGCCAATCTATGTCCTCGGAGACCTTCTTGTTGATGAAGTACTTGAGCTGCTGCGTGAGCTTCGCCATGAAGGCAGTGCCTGGCGTAATGCAGTTGCTGTCGAACGCTTCCTCGGTCGGCATCTCTACGCCTTCGCGGATAGCCTTCTCCCGGGCCTTTTCAGTATCGAGAGCGGTTCGGAAACGTCGTGCACGCTGCTGGTTCATCTTGGCGCGCGGGGCGACACCATCGATGGCCATGAAGAAGAGCTGCTTGGGCTTGATCTTGCCAAACAAGTGCTCGATGTAGTTGAAGATGGAGATGAACATCTGATCTTCGGACTTGCGCGCCGTGACGCTGTCGGAATCGTTGTGGGTGCAATTGTGAATAATACCGTTCATGTCAAGCTGTGACTGTTAGCTAGGCGCATCAATTGCGACACACGGGTACCTACGTAGAGACAGTCGAATTCGGGAATGCGGTTTTCGGCAATGAGCTGCGAAATACCGGGATACCTTTCGGACATCCATCGAAAGAACTTGGGGACACCCATGACTGCTACTGTCTAGGAATAGCTGAAGATGGATGTGGTGGTGAGGCGGCGATGCACCTCGTGTGTACAAGTGGCGGGGTGAGAGTCGCAGAGAGGGCGACGGGGAGGAAGATGGTAGTAGAGAGAAGCGCGCAGAGGCGCTGTGGGTGGGAGGGCGAGAGAGAGTATGGGGTGGTGGTTCTCGACGCTGGGGTCTTCAAAGAGTCGGAGTCTTGCTCATCGACGCAATGGATATGCTGGCGGCGACTGCCAAGCAGGTGGGGCGCTAAGGGATCGACATCGGGGTTGGTCCAAACGCGACTTTTGGGAGCGCGTCGTGCCTCTTCCACGCTTTACACACGCAGCATTCCATACAATACACTTTGCCCTTGACTTCGAGTACGATCGCAAGCACATCATGGACGAGACTATGAGCGGTAAGTTCATTTTCTGTTGGAAAGTGTGGTCCGCGACAGCGTCATGCCGACCAACAGCAAGCTTCGCTCTACAATTCGCATCGATACAGTCGGCGCATGGCATCCAAGCTCGCTACCGGACTCCTACAGTCACCCACGTCTCCGAAATTATTTAAAGTGCCCCAACACCTGATACTAATTCCACCGACAGACGCTCTCGATTCCCGCGAGATGGACGACCAAGAACAGACCGAGCAGAAGATCATCAACGAGGAGTACAAGATGTGGAAGAAGAACAGTGTCTTCCTCTACGATATGCTCTACGGCCGCGCGCTCGAGTGGCCGACGCTCACAACACAATGGCTGCCGGACAAGAAGCCCGTCGAGGGCACCAACATGAGCCAGCACCGCGTCATCCTCGGCACCCATACGTCAAACCAAGCCCAGAACTACCTCCAGATCGCCCATTGCGAGATACCAGACGCCCGCGTTCCAGACCTTACCGAGCTCAACGAAGAGCGGGGAGAGATTGGCGGCCACGGCAACGCGAAGCGACCCTTTGACTTCAAGATTGTGCAGAAGATCAACCACCCCGGCGAGGTCAACAAGGCCCGCTACCAGCCTCAGAACCCCGATATCATAGCGTCGCTCTGTGTCGACGGCAAGGTGCTTATTTTCGACCGGACTAAGCATCCGTTGCAACCAAAGGATGACACCATCAAGTTCGAGGCGGAGCTTGTGGGTCACAGCAAAGAGGGCTTTGGCTTGAGCTGGAGTCCTTTGAAAGAAGGACATCTGGTGACTGGTAACGAAGATACTACAGTCAAGACATGGGACATCAAGAGTGGCTTCTCTAAGAACAGCAAGACCATCAGCCCGACGGCAACATACAACATCCACAGCGCAACCGTCAACGATGTCCAATACCACCCAATCCACCACCAGCTCATCGGTACTGCGTCAGACGATCTTACCTGGCAAGTCATCGATACTCGTCAGGAGGCATACAAGAAGGCGCTGTACAGGAAGGAAGCCCACGAAGACGCGGTCAACTGCATCTCGTTCCACCCCGAATTTGATTCGATGCTTGCGACGGGTTCTGCCGACAAATCGGTGGGAATCTGGGATCTTCGCAACATCGACAAGAAGATACACAGCCTGCAGAGCCATCGCTCAGATGTCATCGGTCTGCAGTGGCACCCGCAAGACGCTGCTATCCTTGCCAGCTCTAGCTACGATCGCCGTGTCCTCCTCTGGGATTTCAGCAAGATCGGCTCTGAACAGACGGAGGATGAGCAAGAAGATGGGCCCCCTGAGCTGTATGTAATTCCAAACACGTGTCCGGCTCCTGTACTAACCTTTCACAGATTGTTCATGCACGGTGGATTCACCAACCGAATCTGTGACTTTGACTGGAATAAGAACGACCCTTGGCTCATGATGGGTGCTGCCGAGGACAACCAGCTGCAGATCTTCCGCCCTGCGCGCAAACTTGTGGAGCCGCTTAACAAGACTGTGAACCATGGAGAGGTCTCAGACTGAGCTCCCTCATCCTCTTCACCTGTTCCTTTCGAGGTGGCTAACCCAAGGGTGTTTGCAGGTTGCGGTAACGACTTTGGAACCCGAGGAGCCATCTCCACCCTTTGATTCCCAGGCGATTGAAAGCGCGGGAGAGGCTTCAGAAGAAGAGGTTTCTAGACGTTCTGAGAGTTCTGAGCTTTCTGATCTTCCTCCATGGAACACTCTCGCAGACGAAATAGTTCTTGATTCTCGCCTTCGTAGCGGCCGTGAACGTTGAGCACAACCGACTGGTGGTGGAGCAAAGGGAGAACATGAGATTGGTGTTGGGCGTAACAGCTTAGTGATATCCTTCTCAAAGTCTTTTACGATTACAGTTCCGTAGACACATGAATCAGAATGCGTCCGTTATACCATAGCACTGTCGCATTGCATGAAATTCTTGAGTAAGCAGTGCTCATTGCGAGCCATGGACTGATCGCGAGGCCCGTGCTAGCTAACCTCCGAGGTACGAACTATCTGGTCCCCGCAATCGTCATCCCATCTCTCACGCACCCGCCATGTGAAAGCAACATCAACAGCCAAGCCCTTATAACCGGGTTTGCAGTCACAGACATAAACACCATTTCGCCAATAGAAGACTAGCCCACGATGCTTCTCCTCGGTCTGACTGGCTCCATCGCGACGGGCAAGTCGACCGTGTCGTCCATCCTCTCCAAGCCGCCCTACTCGCTACCCATCGTAGATGCCGATCTCATCGCGCGACAAGTCGTCGAACCTGGCACCCCGGGCTACAATGCCATCGTCGAACACTTTTTGCCTACTACGCCTGACCTCCTCCTCCCCGATGCGACACCCAAAGGACGCCCGCTGAACCGGCCAGCACTGGGGCGGAGAGTCTTTGGCGGCGGAGAAGAGAAGGAGCGCGACAGGAAGAAGCTGAACAGCATCGTGCACCCTGCCGTGCGCAAGGAGATGTACAGACAAATGGTGTGGGCCTACCTGCGCGGCAACTGGGCAGTCGTGCTAGACGTCCCTCTCCTCTTCGAAAGTGGCTGGGAACGCTACTGCGGTACCATTCTTGTTGTCGGCGTCTCGGACCCTGCGATACAAATAAAACGCCTGCGAGATCGCGACTCTCATCTTACCGAAGAGGATGCGCGCAACCGCGTCATGAGTCAAGGCGACGTGCGCGAGAAGGCCGAGCGCTGTTTGCGGAGGGGTCCGGGAAATGGCGTCGTAGTCTGGAATGACCACGACAGGCGTTACCTAGAGAAGGAGATACAGAGAGTCATGCAGGACGTCAGGAATAATAGCCCGCGATGGTGGAGTTTCCTCCTCTGGGCCTTCCCACCGTTTGGAGCCATGGCTGGCGCGTTGAGCTGGTACAGGATGCGCAACGTGCAGCTACAGTGGGAACAAGAGAAGAAGCGGGAGAAGGCGAAGCTGTAGGAAGTGGGTTGATGCGTTGACTCAGATGCCTTTGCTTCGAGGGTAACAGAGGGTCGGTGCTGGTGCGTGTTGGTGTTTGTTGGATGTGCGCATAGGTATTCTAGCAATTGGCAGCACGGGCGCTGTGTCACGGTAAATGTTTTCAAGTCTCTCAATATGTCTCTGTGTCTGTCGTGTCTTGCAAACATGTCTCGTCGCTCTGCATATCGTACTTTCGTTGTCGTTGTGTGTCTATCATGCAGCAGGCAAAAGGCTGTTCACCTTCACCTCTGCTCCACTATTGTGGATATGCCGTCATCCAAGCCCTCAACACACCGACGCTTCTTCATCCGCCCCGCTGTACGCAAATCTGCAAATCGAAATAACTCTGTCTGCAAAACATACATTTGCGAGCGTCTATCCCACGCTCCTTCCGGACTCCAACCATACGACTATGATGCAGACATGAGTTCCATAACCCCCCAATCTTTCGTCGATGACGGCGGCTCTTTCACGAAGCGCACGCCCCGCGGGCTTGACCACGGCCATGTCGCGAAGTGGGTTACCAGCAACAGCTCAGATACCTCAGCCTATACCGGCAGTTTTATCGATGACGGCGCGGACATGCACCTTCCTCCGGGAGCAACCCCAGGCTTTGGCCCAATCGATACTCGCTTCTACAAGCAGAGAAAACGACCAGAGCCCAAACATGGTGCAGGTACGATGTGGAACGAAGACATGCAAAGGGCGATTAGTGGAGACATACACCGGAATTTGGAGAAGATCCGAGGCCTAGGTGGACTAGAGGTGAAGAAACCAGGCCGCAATCAGGGTACGAACGAGACAGCTGGCGGACAAGGAGAGAAGAACAAGGATACAGTAACGATTCCTATGCCACCTCAATGGGGGACGTTCGTCATCAAAGCAGAGGATGGCCGCGTTATCGTCGTGGACAAAGACGGAGAATTCGACTCTGGACCACAAAAGGCTGTCAGTGAGCAACAGAGACCATGGGTCAAAGCAGCATCAACGATCGAACCAACCTCCCCCGCCCACACTCCATTTCCCCCATCGCCACCGAAACCCCGCAACTCTACCCGTCCGTCGAAGGAACCCTCAGGCGACAGCTGGAAGCAGAAGACTAAAAGTGAAAAGAAGGACAAGAATAAGAAGTCTCGCCAGTCACACCACTCACCACCCAAAGCCCTCACGCCTATTCCTGAGTCGGACTACGAAGACGGCTACTTGCCTTATGACGGCGAAGATATAGGGTCGCCAACGGGCTTTATGATGACAGGTGGTGCCAGTGGTTGGCCTTCTAGCAAACCTACATCTATTGCGTCTCCAGCTATATCAGTGAGCGATGGCTACGAGTACATCGCCCCAGGCTCACCGCTCAAGACTATCAGTGAGGGATTCAGATACGTCACACCAGCCTCAAGGGGCTACAAACCAGTTGTTCCAAAGTCGGACTCATGGGTCGAAGAGAAGAGATCATCACCTGTGCGTTCACCACCTGGAGGATGGCCGTCTCCCGAACTGTCTCCAGTCAGGGAGAACCGTAATGCAGGTTCAGAAAGGTCTTGGAACGGTGGCCAGTTCGAGGGTGCATGGAAAGCTGCCAGTCCAAGTCATTCACACAAGAGTGACAGATCGCACCATACCAGTAGGAGCGGCAAGGCACGAAAGTCAAGGAAGGACCTCGACAATACTTCGGTAAAGAGCCATTCGACCTACAGAGCGCCTACAGTTGAAGATGCGCCCCACGACTCTTCGGAAGAGAAAGAGGATCACATCGCGACTGGATGGGGAGGCAGTGTGAAGAGCAACGTTTCTCATGACTGGGATGTCAACAAGAAGAAGAGTGAAGAGAAAGATAAGACAGCTGGATGGACTTCACCTCTTAACAACCCTCACCCATATACATGGGGAAGCACTAAGTCTCCCAGCGAGCAAAGTTGGGACAAGAGGCCTAAAGTAGCCGACAATCCTGCCTGGACCGGCATTGAACCTTTTGCTTCCCACAATCAAATGGACAGCCCGACGTCTCCACAATTTGGTGGTCCAACGCTTCCTTCAAGCAATACTGCATGGGATGGCTTTGAAATAAGTAAAGGGACTAGTGATGCCGGTGTCGTCGGCACAGATAGTGAGCGCGGATCTCTAGGGAATCAAAGTCGAGTCTCCAGTCAGCCGTCTACACACCGGTCTCATCGAAGTCACGACACCCGTACTAGCCATAAGAGTAACAGACACAGAAAAACTACTGGATGGGAGGACGCCCAATCAGGCTGGGCTGGTGGCAGTCAGACTAGCAATAAGAGCCGGAACTCCCATCAGCCTGACGCTGCGACCGGGTGGCCTGGTAGTCGTGCCGCCAGTCAAACGAGCTGGAATGGGGAAAAAGCTCATGTCAACTATGGCGATGGTGATGACTGGGACGACGGAGACAAGGGCAAGGGAACTTTTGCGAATGGCTTCGATGAGGACAATGCGACATACTTAAATGACAATTGGGGTGGAACTCCAGTCCGAGTGGGGAGTCGTGCGGGGAGCAGGGCCTCAAGGCAGAGTGGTGTGGGCTGGGAGTAAGCAGAATACGCGACGACGCGACAATGCGACCGCGAAGGGAAAAGCAAACCGAGATATTGCAACGGAAAGAAACTCAGAATTAGCTGCTGGAGCATACAGAATCATCGGAAACACTAGCTGCAAGTTTGAGAATGCTCCACGGGATTGCCAATCTGCTATAACTAAAGGGATGCATGGCAATTAATATGCGCATCAGCAGTCAGCATGGGAAGCCAACAGAAAGCCAGCTCGACATGCATGATCCAGCAAATTCGCGTGCATCCTGCCTCATCGCGTCGAGTAGAGGGAACCCCGCTGCATATAGGTGCGCGTCGAAACACCAACGCGATGCTCGAAGACCAGCAGATGGTCCGGACTTCACCAGGTCGCCAACCACCTATGACACCATGACATCTCTGTGACAAGTGACCAACGCAGACCAACGTACAAGAAGCCTCGGACAGCGTCTCTACTGCACGCACTATGCCTCAGCACGCTGCAAGGCCCGGGATGAACGCGCAAAATCGAACCAGCGTTCACGTCCATATCGCGAGCGCGCAAAGTCGCGTTTTGGTGGCGCAAGTGACACTGCAGGTGGATCCGGAGCTTCCTGGCCAATAGACTGCATTACATGCCGGGGCTTGGAGGGTTAAAACCAGTTTTGCATGATAGTTTCGGGACATGATCCTGGTCTGAGTGGAGAAGACGGACGCGATTGTGGGAGGCGGCCCCTAAGTGCGTGATGGACACGCTAAGTTGGAGGGAGACTGGGGACGCGTTGAGTGCGCCCATGTAATAGCTTCATGACCCAGTCTCGCATCCTTCTTTCTCCCATCTCTTCTCTTCAGACTTGATCTTGTCCAAGTTCTCTGTCGTTGACTCAGCTTTCTCTGTCCACTGTGAGAGTCGTAGTCGAGACATTTGTTGTTGTTCCTGTTTTCGGTCTGCCGCCTTGGACCTAGTCGCGCGCTCCAGCTCAAACGAGATACGATAACCACCCCACCTTTCGCACCTTCCGTCCCAACGACAATCACCTACAACACCACTACCCACATACCTCAATCGCGTCAATTGATCTTTCGGGCCGATATATCTTCTTCACATCATTTCAATCGCTATCACAACACCACCGACAGTCTCTACCATGGCCACCTCTACGCGCCAGCCGTTTGCCGAGCTTGGCTCGTCACGTCTCCAGGTACTCCAGAGCGCGAAGAACAGGCAAAATGGTAAATAGCTTCACTCCACGTGCCGTTGCATTCACTAAACGCGTATGCGACAGCTCTTACACCAAACTTCGCGTCTCAGCAGGGCCTGAAGTCAATTCCTACGCCATCGACGGGTAAGCGCCAGCGCGCACCCGAGATCTTCGAAGATGCCGACTCCGAGAACGTGGACCCGTCCATCTTCAACAGCCCAACCAAGAAGTCCAAGACAGCCAGCCACAGCGATGCAGGATACATCAAGCCGGCCAACTTCTCCATCTTTACTTCGCCGATCAAGCCCAGTGCCAGCAGCCTCAATGCGACGCCTTCCGTCCCGTCTGTGCGTAAAGCACTTTCGTCACCCAACACTGCCAAGTCAACGCCCATCTCCACCAGCCGCGGCTCACCTAAGAACAAGCGTCTCCATGCTGTTTCAAAGCGTCGCGCATCCAGCTCGCCCTTCCGACGCGTCGACCCCCCATCCTTTACGCAGAGCAGCCCCAGCCTACCCTTCTCCATCGACGCAGCCCTCAGCGGCTCCATCTCGACTTACACACCCAAGGCCCCCACCGTAGCCGCCACGCCTGTTTCAGCACCCGCCCCGCAGACCCCAATCGTCGATGACAGCATGCCCAAGAGCTGGTTCTTCGAGATCCACGAGGACACGCCCGAGCAGGAAGCCGCAAACCTTATGGAGCACTCCGCATCTGTTCTCGACATTTCATCCGATGATGACGCAAAGACCAAGGCCAGCAACGAGGACCGCGGCAAGGAGAACGTCCCACCACCAGACTTCCTCGCTGCGCAAGCTCGCAAGCGCAACCACGCTTCGTCTTTTGACGACGGCTACGAGACTGATATCCTAGCCGATATGCCTGTCAAGCAACCTCGTCTTCGCAAGTTCGTCCAAGATGCCATGGATGAGGACCGCAGGCCGTTGGGTGACCTTGCACCGAGTGAGTTCTATGCCGAAGGCTGTGACGCTACCTCGTACGTCACTGTCGATGCTGGAATCGAGAAGCCCTCGCGTCTGTCAAACGTATTCGATGCTAGCTGTGTTACACCCGAGAAGAAAAAGAGTGTTGTTGTTGAAGAAGTCCCCGCTGCCGTTGAGGAAGAGACAACAGTGGCCGAAGAGGTCGTTGCTGCACCTGCTGTCGACGTGCCTGCTGTCGAGGCTGTCGTCGAGAGTACGTCACTGACATGCGAGGTACCTGCCGCCGCATCATGAGTCGCACTTCCTCCTGCTGCGTTCTTTCTCTCCTTCTCACATTCTTGGAAACCTCAATTTTCGTTTGGATCTCTCCAAGGCGTTGTTGCTAGCTTGTCACGATGTCCACTGTTTATGGTCATGACCACGCTTAGTCACGTATATATGATTGATATGGGGCGTTTTGGGTTGATTGGTTGGTTGTTGTCTTATGATACCTTTACTGCAAGCGCAGGTCTGTCTTGCTTGATTAATACGATTACTTTCACTTTGAACAATTTCTTCTACTGTGACTCTGAACTCTGGTGACGGTGATGACTACAATGGTTCTCGACAGAAACAGGACAGATGCATATACTACTACATAAGAAAGTGGAGAGGTGCCAGGCCGTACAAGGTCGTATATATGTTATCAGAACGCTCGTCGTAAATCTATCATACGTGTCCATAACCCAAATCGCTACTTCGAAACGTGTTGACCATCGTCCAACCCATAACACTAAGAGCGTAGCATAGTGGGATGAGGAGAAGGCGAGCGCCCTCTCAGCATGGGCGTACTAGGCTTAAGCATGGGGCTCGCCGTCGCGCTCAAAGCGTCCAGACTGAGCTTGCTGATAGCGTCGAGGTTGCCCTGAACATCATCGTCTGTGAGATCGAGCATCAGACGAAGTTCATTCGCCTTCAACGGCGCTCCCAGCCCCACCATCAACTGTTCCTTGTCCACCGAGCCGGGCACGTCGTAGTAGTACCACCTGTAGTCAATATCTTCCAGCCGATGTGGCTCCGCAGGCGTCGTGAGCCGCGCAGCAACGCGGCGTACGTCCATGCCAAACACACCCGATATAGATGGCTCGGTGCCGATTCCGCCCAAGCTGGCTTCCGCTCTGCCACGGAGGGGTCCAGGGACTTTAGCGTCCTTTTCGATGGGCGTCTCGTTGATGCGGTTCGAGGCGCCTGCGTCGCGCAACTTGGCGCGCTTGAAGGTTGCGTTCTTGAGCTCGGTCAGGCCGAGGACGATGTAGAGTGGCTTGCCCGCTTTGATCTGTTCGGCCATCCAGATGCGTGCCTCGGGGTCGTTGCAGACGGCTTGGAAAGCTCTTGACGATGACTGCGTGGTCCGTTGTATCATCTGCTCAGCCTTGACAGTGAGCAGGTTGGGCTGTCTGTATATCCTTCCCAGATCGAACCTCGCGCCATAGTTGGTCGTGAATCGGCCTTCGGTGTCGACTGAGTAGAGGTCTTTGTAGCGGAGCTGGATGTGGAAGTCGTTCAGATCGTCGACTTCTGCGTGCGCTTTATCGGGGTAGAAGGAGTCGCGTTCCGGGTGTAGGGGCTCTGTAACCAGTTGGCCGACTACGAGGGCGTCGGCAGGGAGGGGCTTCGGGAGCAGTGCATTCTGCACCATTGCTGCGGACCTGCGGGTTGCGGATAGGTAAGTGTGGGAATGTGTCTGGAACGATGCAGACGAGTGTTGCGTGTTAGCTATCGACCTTCAGGGGCAATGGCGAAGCATGAGCAAAAGTATGGTGAACCCCCATGGCTGCGAATCGCTGCGAATCAGAGGGCTGCATCAGACCCGGTGGCAGGTGCTTGGCTAATCTAGCTAGAAGGTGCTACAAGACTACACGTTCGCAGTTTCGACATTGATACTGGATCAAGCACCGCTCGCCGAGCCAGACACGATATCGTAGGTATGTATTAAGATGAAATGGGAGGTTTGGCCGACGAGGTGTCACGTGCGACTGCGGCATCGGAGAAATGAAATTCCCATCAGCCATGCGCGGGACCGATGGAGCATGGCAAACTAAGTCAGCGTGCGGCGGATACCGGCAACGTCATGTATATTGACAATAAAGCCCCATTGATTCTGCGTGTTGAGATCGTAGATGGTTGGGAGACGGCTTCCGCATGCGTGGAGCTTCCATGGATGCGCGGTTTTCCTTCGGCCGTGCAACATCACTCACGCTCTAGGCCGGCAGTTCCAAGGTTTCCACGACCGATCGGATCCGCTTGCTACATGGCGATGTACGCAGAGATTCTCGGAGCTGCTACCATGTTCGCCTGCAGCTACATGCAGGGTCCGTCAGAGTCTTCCAACAGGATCGAGCAGACGACCGATGCCTCGATGAAGAAGAAAGAGCTGAGTAACGATTACTGTATCTGCCAGGCTCCCAGTTAGCAATGCACAGCGCCTTGCTTACTAGTAGCCAAGGCTGAGCACAGTAGCACATGTGGGTATGCATTACATTCAACATGGCATAAGGTGCTCGAGTGGCAGCGTGGCGGCTTCGTACTGCACGAGCAGCTTAGACGCGCGGGTTGACACGGCCAAATGTCTTTGTCAAAGCATGAATCGCTGACAGCGCATGTCGTGTATCAATCGTGGGGTTCCACTTT
>Ga0265797_10003858_pt1 | contig 23489 bp, 14 predicted proteins | sample P2T30metagenome_FD_192433 | JGI IMG/M metagenome (GOLD analysis project Ga0265797, IMG submission 192433) | Plant litter microbial communities from East Loma Ridge, Irvine, California - P2 T30 | ecosystem: Environmental > Terrestrial > Plant litter > Unclassified | place: USA: California... | reverse complement strand
GGAGTAGTCAGCGACTTCGACCCAGTCGCCTCCGGGGATATCGACGTCGTCTTCGAAGAGGCCTTCGTCAAAGCCCTCTTCTGCTTCGCGGCGGGAAGCGTTCGCTAGGCTCGGCGTGGTTGGTCCGACGAGGAAATTTGCGACGGACTCTCTGAGATCTCTGGTGTTGAACTCGAGGTAGCGCGCGAAGCGGTTGAGCTCGTCAGCAGCGGTGGTAACGTTAGCAGCTTGAGAGGATTTCTGCGAGGTCATAGCGAAGCGCGAGGGGTGGCAGGTTATGGCAGCTTGGTAGCTTGGCAGCTTGGTAGAGTGGCAGTTTGGTAGTGAATGGTGGGTGAGAGACAGGCCGCCTGGTCAACCGCAATTAGGAGCCAAAGAGCGTGTTGTGTTGCCCAAGCGGCAATGGTGGTGAATGGGTGTTGCGATTGCGATTGGTCTTTCTGATAGGATTGGCGAGTGGTGGTGATTGCAAGTGATCGGAGTAGTCGTGGAGTTCACTCGCCGAGCTGACTCATGCGGTGACCGTTTGTTGCTTCGGGACTGGTTGGAGTGTTTGTTGACACATCGGTGGTTGCCTCAGCACTTGGTGATGTGGAGGGGCGCTCAAGTGTGAAGCCTGTGATGTCAAAAAAGTGAAGAGTGCTCCCCAGCGTCAACGTATGACGTACAAGCAACATGAAAGACCGAAAGACAACACAAAAGAGCAGATTGGTAAACAAGATTTGGCAATGGGTCGATGAACGACTCGCGTGGGCCGTTCGACCAGCTGTAATGCAAAAGTAAAACATCTTCTCCTGTGCAAGTAAGATATATCATCAACCAATAAAGACCAACAGCTGCTCCTGACCAGCAGCAACAACCAAACAAACTTCCACCAACGTACACGACTCTGGTGGTTGCTAAGCAGTGACGTCCAATCACAACTCGCAAAAAATACAGCGCGAATACCAATTTAATCCTTTGCGATTCGCTTCTCCTCCGGTGTGTAAGACGCCGAGCCACCAATAGAACTTCGATGGGCGGGATATTCACTATACCGTTGGCGCAAGTTATCGATGTGCTCGCTCCACGACCCACTCTTTGTAGTCTCACTCTGAGCGGCGACACTGGGAGGGAGCGAGGGTGGGGCAATGCGGTCGGGTAACACGTGATCCGGTGCTTGTTCAGCATCTCTCCTCCTGCGAGGTGGCGAGGACGGCGCGGATGAAGGCTCTCGGGTCTGCTCGAGAAGCTGGGATTGCAGGCTAAGGATGTATTCCCGCAATTGATGGTTCTCATCCTGCAAGCTTCGAAAGTCGGTTTCCATCGTCTCGAATTGCTTAACTTTCTCCTCGAGCTCCGTGATGTAACGCTCCTTCCTCTGACGGAATGCTCGCTTTCGAAAGTCAGTACATATACCACGCAGTAATCCACGGTAAAGTAAAGAAATGAACTCACCTGAGCAGCCCGGTTTTGAGCAGCGCGCTTGCTAGTTGACAATTCACGCTTAGATTTATTTCGCGCATCGGCATCCTCGCTCGGAGTATCGTTAGACATGGCGCTGTACGAACCCTGCTGTAAAGCAGCAAGACCCGATTCCATGTGATCACGTGGACTAGCGGAAGCAGAAGGCTGGTCTTTATGTTCGGATGCCTGAGAATGAGGTGGTGGCGGCTGCGCTTGCTGAGCTAATTGAGAGCGCGAAAGAGCTTCGGCAGGTGGCATGCTAAAGAAGCGCTCTCTAATCTCTTTGAACTTTTGCGATTGATCTGTTTGTTCAGCAGGTCAGCTCAGCATATCCCCATGATCGCGACGATCGCGCGCTGCGTCAAAGTTTACTAACTGTAATTTGCCATGTCCACATCCTGGGCAGAGTCCTAGCACGGCGCCATGTCAGCATAAGCCAAGTACGACGCAGCCAAACGCGTATAAAGCGGCGAGGTGGCCATCATGCGACCGGGCGCTGTTATATCCGCTGATGCGCGCGCCAGGAACGCGGATGCGCTGAGCTTACCTGAGCAGCTGCCTGTTGCATCGTACAGGCTGTCCTCACGGCAGACAACAACGGTGCTACGCTATTCTGGCGGTCGGTCGACCCGGCCGCGGCACACGTTTTACGTCAGAGTGTATGATATGATGCGACCCTCCTCTTTCGTAATCAACGCGCTCCGGTGGCAGGGGAGGCCGAGGTTCCCGGCTCAACGCTCTGGTGCTGGCGAGTGTTTCCTGGGCAAGCGCGTGCGCGACGTGGATGGACTGGGTGACTAAGGCGTTTGGTATAGGCGGATACGAAGTGGGCATGGGATGAGGCTGCATGTCATAAGCGGATCAGTACTGAGCGCGGGCGCCGCAAGAAGCAAATGCCGCGACGCTGTTTCGCCATGCTGGGGGCATGGCAGATTATGACTTACCTGATGGGAACCTGACCGACTGCTTGCTGCAAGCTGAGGTGGTTCGGGCGTGTTTATGTCAGCAGAGTCCCCCCTGGCGCTGCCAAGAGGAGGCGATGGATCCGGTCGGAAGCGTTGCCGGGTGCTGGAGGAGGAGGTGGAGGTGGAGAGATCTCTCACGGGAAGGCTGTTCGATGAGGCGGCGGGAAACACACAGACGTCCTTGTCGATATCACAAGCATCATAACTCGTGTTTGGCCGTTATATACTCATGTCGAAATAGCATCCACGATATGTGTGCCAATACACCTCTACAACGTGTCATCATCCCTCTCGACCCATTCACTCGCTTTCTTGCCTTGAAGCATCTCTTCCTTCGTAAGCGGCGAATGCGCTTCTACCTTTTTGCTTGATAAGCTGTCCTCTAATTCCACATGCTTGCCGCGTAAAGCCGGCACCGGATGATGTGCAATCGAGAGGACACGGCACACTGTCCTCAATATTTGACTATAAGTTAAGACTCTTTCTCCGCAACAACAAGCAATGCAGGCAGTGAGTTATGCAGGGCCTATTTGATCTGACTAGGATGGGGTACCGGAGCCACACATGACTTGTACGTACGATAACAGGAGAAATAGAGCACACTATGCTGTTGGAGAGGAGATGCCGGGAAATTGACTTTGGGGAGGACACCTGAACTTGTCCTCACAACCAGTCATCTCCCATGCTGCGGTCAACATTACACGCGTCTATTAAATAGTCATCAGGTCATGCTAATCTGATCACGCTATCGCGTTGTCGATGGCTTGTCGATTTAGGTGATCATGGCTGCGTGCTCAACATTGCTGGATATGTTACGCAGTGTCACGGCTTGGAAAGATTTGCTGGATCAGGAAGACATGTAGGAAGGACCTCGACTATCTGTCCTCACACCGCGAGAAAGACGGCTCTACTTTGATATCACACGTGGAAAGGCACAGCGCAGCCTCAACCGCAGATCGTATCCACACAAGAGGTACTGTGGATGGCCATCATACTTGCGCCTCTAGTAACATTGCTATAGCCAGCGCTATTTCATACCCGCGCTGGCCTACAACGACCTCCCAACAACACATCAACTTGAGTATCAACAACGCCCTCCGCGGTTGCTTACATTAAATCCGCGGAGATGCTGCAGGGCCATAATGCCACAGTTGAAGATGAGTCTATCGTTCCTTCCTGCGGCTGTCCAAAGCCAGCCACCGTCCAGTACCGCAGTACCCGTCACTCGCGCCTCCGACGAGGATCAAGCCTGTTCATACAAGCACCACGACAGACTCCGCAGACCACATGACGAAAGTCATCAGTGTATCATCGACTCTTCACTGGCACAAAGCCCTAAGCTTGCTAACACTGACAAAGCGACTGACAACCAGCTTACAGCGAAGCTCTTTCTCGTATTCCTCCACAGTTGAGTCGAGGTCTCCTGATATCCTCGTATAAGGGATATAGCGCGACGTTTGCCAACTGCCGTCTCGTTCCCGCCGCAACTGGGAGTTGGGTTGGGACTGCGTGTGTACGGTCCGATCACCCACCAGACCAGGCGAGGCCAGACTAATCACCGCAGCATGTATACTTCCTCCGTCCCAGAAATCACAACGATCAACCATGTAATCTCCATCGACTGAGCAGAGCAGGACTGCCCACAAGCTGACTACTACAACATCCCACGCATACCAAAAAGCCCTACCTCCTAACAACGCCAATGCTCACGTCATTGATCACTCATGCAAGTAAACAAGTACTTAATGTACTCTTCGATAACCAGGCCCTCGGGACCAACAGCACCACCAAAAGCACGCACAATACAGTCATTCACACTCACGATGATTATGCTCTCAAGACCAGATCACCTACTTGTATCCTTGTAGATATGTACAGCAAAAAGGGCGCGACATGATATCAGGCGTCCATAGTTCCCCATCCCTTCCCTTTCCCTTCTTGACTACCTGCAGTGTGAGAGGCTTACTTTCGACTTGTCGCTGTCGCACAAAAGTCCCACAGGACTGTTCTTCACGTTGTCCTTGGAAGGAGGGAGATCAAACACGCATAAGCCAATGATATCCACTTGAATTTGCCAGAAAGAAAGGATCGTATGTACTTCATTCTGAATACTCAAGAAATCCAAGAAATCAACATTACAGCCATCAATCACACCGAAACCCAACCAAAACAGTCAGTCAGTCAGGCAGTCAGTCAATCATGCTGCAAACTCTCGCTCATCCAAGCCGTTGCCGTCCAGACTCATTACGTCCTCCCGCAGCGTCTCTTGAACAAACCAAACAAACACATGAAGGGCAGGTAACCAGAAAAGCAAAGCAAAAACAAAAACGTTAAAAGACCGTTCGACGCCCTGCGCCTTTACACGTACGTGGAGAAAAAGAAGGGTATCGCCAAGACGCCGGGAAAGGTCAAGAAAAAGAGAACGAAAGAACATAGCGACGAGGGCTCCTGTACACGCGCAAAAGGTTTGCAAGAGGAGAACGCAGCTGGGATGCGTCGCTACTCATCAGCAGTTCTTGAGGTAGTTGCTGGGGACAAGACCCGGTCTGCCGCCGTTGCGGCCGACGACCTCGGCCTCCCACCAGCCGTCGTCTTGCAGGCGCAGGACGGCGAGGATGTCGCCTTTGCTGAAGGAGAGTTCTTCGGGGATGGCGGCTTGGTACATGTACATTGCACGGGCTGTGGAGGTGAGTCAGTGGGTGGACGTTTTGATGGTGAGATATTATGAACTTACAGTAGTGGATGATCGGCCTGCCGTCTTTGGTCATCTGGCGCTGGGTGCTCTGGCTCTGGCTGCGATTCCTGGTCGCTAGTTGCTGGCTGCTCCAACCTTGAGAGCCATCAGCATAGTAGGAGCTTTGAGGTCGGCCGGCTCGCTGTTGTCCTCCGGCGTACGCATCTCCAGCAGGGGCAAGCTGCAGTGCCATAGCGCCACCAGCATCTCCGCCGCGACTGCTTGGAGGACGGCTGTTAGCAGGGCCCATAGAGCTGCCAGGACGAGCGTAGGCTGGGTTTGGCGAGGCTGCACGTGGAGCCTGGGGTTGGTACCCAGGTGAGTTGCCGCGAGAAGCGTAGCCGCTACCGTAGTTCGGTGCCTGCTTGATGGGGCTTGTAGAATTGGCACGCGCACGACTGGGCGGTGCGCTGTAGGGATTGGGAGATGCTGCTCCACCATTTGCCTGTCGAGGATCACCAGTGAAAGAAGGTCTAGGGCTGGTGCTACGAAGAGGCGCTGGTACAGGAGACGGCGCGCGCGCATCAGGAGCAGGAGCTCTGGCCGCCTGCCCAGAGACCGTGCCAGCACGGGAAGTTGGTCGGGCAACTCCGCTAGAAGTGAACATATCCTGTTTCTGGGCAACGTAGCGTTCGGTGGTTTTGCGCATGTCTCTACTGGTGTGCGCAGGCTGAGGCGCACCGAGGCGACTGACAGGCGGCTGGTCGTAGGCAGGCGGTGGGGTATTGCGAGCGGTCTTGTTCGCGTAGGGAGTAGGGACTGCACCTACGGGCGCCCCACGAGCGTCCAAAGCTGGCGCAGGTGTAGACATGCCATAGTGTCTGTCCGCGCTTTGACGAACTGAAGCATGCTTGGTGACGCCTTTGAGCTCAGCAAGAGCCTGAGCGATCGGGTCCTGGCCAGCTTGGGACGCATCTCTCTTCGTCGGAGACGTGCGCGCATCAGGGGAGGCAACGTCGAAAACGTTGTCACCAACACCGAGCTGGTAGTTGGTGGCTCGTGGATCAACCTGCTCGGCGTCAGGCGTCGGCGAGGGCTGTTTAGCTTGCCAGGTTTTCGCCCTGTTCGCGGCGCCGAACGCAGGCTTGACTGGACTGGTGGTAGCGCTCTCAGTGCCTCTGGTGTTTGGTGCAGGAGTAATGGCGGCAGGAGCCCAACTGTTGCGGTTTGTTGGAGCAGCCGAGCTTGCGCGAGCATTCTCATTCTTCTTGAAACTCCTCCTACGGAAAGGCGAGTTAAAGAATCCGCTCTTCTTCTTTTGTACCGGCTTCTCTACGGGCTCGTTGGACATTTGCGAGAGTGCGGAGCCATTGTAGTCCTTGATAGGAGACTGCTGCCCACTAGCTGGCTCGAGATCAGATAGTGATGTAGGGTTGGTGTAATCACTGTTGTGTTCCTGACTGCAATTACTGCCGTTCCTAATTGGCGAGCGTTGAGAGCGCTCTGAGTCCGGACGGCAGAATTGTGTCATTCCATCGGTTGGATAGGGATTGTGAGGAATCTGAGCCACGTCGCCATATGGATTGTTCTGCGAAGACATGGATGGGTTGAGCGGTGGCACGTTGTTGCTGCTGACGGAGCCTCTGCCGTTGTATGAGGTCTGGCTGGCGTTCATTGGCATCATGTGAGCACTCCCACTCGAGGCTCGTCCGTCGAATATGTCCATGGATGTGCGGTTCTTTGGGATACCCATCTCTTCACGAAGGCTCGAGTCTGGGTCGTGGTGAGATTCGAATGTGCTCGGTTGGGGCGATGAAGACCTGAAAGTCGGATTCATTGTGCGCTGGAACTGTGCTACCGAGTAGTTACCGTCGTCGGACTCGGCTGTTGAAACATTGTCGTCGACATCACCGCGGCAGAAGTTGATGTACTTGGGTGGATCCGGAATCTCTTGACCAGTGCCGAAGTCCTGGATGAAGTTGGTGATATCCTTCTCGACGTCGCAGTCTTCCAAACTGAGGCGAATCTTTTCGCAACTCTGATCATCGCTCACGCATACCGTTGATGAGATGTTGGCGAAGCTCCAAAGACTGCTCTTGAAAAAGTCCACTCGCTCCTCTTCGAGATCCTGGAATTTGTCGCAAGCAGCTTTCCATTCTCTGTTCCAACGTCCGGTGGTTTCCTCGAGCACTTTGACAGCCATCTCGTATTCGTTGCTGTTGGTGCTCATTTGAGCTTGAGTCTTCTCGAGCTTCGACTTGTTCTTCCGCTCTTCCTGTCCCATGACCATGTGTCCTTGCGCCAGGTAACCCTTGATCTTGAGACAGTCCTGTTCAAAGCGATCTCTTGTCTTGTTCACCGCCATTGTTTGCGAGTTCTTGGTCTTGAGCAACTTCTCAATACCACCCTGGATCATCTTGCGGCGCTCCTTGATACCGCCGGCGAAGGTGGCTAATGGATCCTCGAGTTCGACCTTCATCTGTTGTGCGATCATGCCGTGTTGCTTGCCCATGCCTTCCGTCTCCGCTTTGACGACATCCAGACTCATGCGCAATGTGCCGCCTTCCACAGATCCGAGAGGCTTCTTGGCCAGGTTCAATAGCTTCTTTGCGTACTCTGCTTCGATCGCCGCTCTTGCGGTGTAGAATGCGTGGAGTTCATCGCCAGCGATTTTGGCATTGTGTAGTCGAGTGAGAAGAGGTGTAACGCCGGCGTCGTCTTTGCCCCAGAAGTTGTTTGCGACTGCGGTTTTTGGTTAGTATCTTTGACCGGCCTGGGAGATTTTCAGCAGATACCTACAAGATAATGTGACCGTAGGGGCCTCGGAGCCAGCCACGGTAGGTGGCATTGTGCCGCCGAAGAAATGTTTACGCGCGCGTGCCGCGGATTGAGATGTTGTGGTTTGATGCGTTATGCTGATGCGAAAAAAATGGCGGATAGCGAGCGTGTGGACAGGCGTCCTGAGCAATTAGCAGAGTGTTGTTATGGATTGGCGTGTATTGATGCGTTGGCTCGGCGCAAGCGGCTCCTCGTCACCCATCCAGTGCTGCGCGGGTGTTGTTGTCTCCGCCCAGGGTCGTTGCTTCCTGGGGAGTCGCACGGGGCAACGCAGCCACTAGACGGCCCGACACACGCCGCCTCCTCGATCATCGTCATCTCGCCGTTGCAACAACTCGAATGTGAATACATCCAAGATACATCCATCTTGCCGAAATTATTGGAAGACATCTCCTGTCTTCGCTTTGTCTGCGACACCTGCCTCCCACCGGCGCCAGCGTCGACACCACGGCGGCTGCGAGGCGCGCGTCTCCTGGTGCATCGTTGATACTAAGTGCATGCACTATTATAGATGCGATGTGAGATGCCCACATGTGCCAGCACGTAAGCTGCAGTAGCAGTGTGAGTCGTGAGCCGTCGTACAGCGATTCGTCATATCGAATGTCAGCGCATGTGGTCTCAGCGGTAACGATGACTAAATCACATCTCCGTCTGATAGGAGAATCATACATGCAGTTCTTTAGGTATGGGAATCGATCGGAAAGTATACAAGCTATCCTGGAACAGGTGATATTGCCCACCCATCGGGAAAGGAAAATTCTCCCCATCAAGAATGCCCTAAAGAATCACAACGGCATACATGTAGCTCATGCCCAGCCTGCTTGACGTGGCACGGCAACGGTCCGCGTACACCACCGTCTCGTTGGTGAGACATACTTTATGCGTTTGTGAAGGTTCATGTAAATGGCATGGCATATTCACATCCCACGCTTCGAACTCAGTATTGGGGATGTCGCTGGCCATTGAAGCTTAATATTGGTCTTAGTTGTGTACGCTTAAAGTCTAGCAGTGTATTGTATGAGTGTATTTTATCAGTGTGGCTGTACAGCATCGAGTAATGTTTTGAAAGTTCGCATTTCTAGCTCATGCGTTTCGATGCACGCTGACGATTCAGAAAGGGCTACCTTGATCACTTCCAGACTTTTCAATGCATCGGCATTGCTCTCCGATGCCCCTATTACCCTTCTTAGACGCAACACATCTATAAACTAGTCAGCCTCAATCCACTAAACATCAACAGCTCACCACCTCAAAACTCACGCCCAACAGTCCTCATGCCAACACTCCCGACAACTCTTAGCATGCTCCTCAATCAAATCCCTCATCATCCCCTCCCTCGTCTCCCACTGCTCACTAAGTTCCCACATCATCGAAGCATCACTAGAATCCGTCGCTTCAGCTGGGTGTCTCCGCTTAGCGCCTGGCGGCCGCGTGAAATCCTTGAAAAGACTCAGACCACTGTCGTTGCGATCGCGAGGCTCGACAGGTCCAAGGTTGTCTACCGTCCGGAGCTGGTCGAATTTGATGTCGATGGAGCCGTCAGGGATTCCTAGGGCTGGAAGAAAGCCGTTCCAGCTTCTGCGGAATTGGTTTTCGAATTCTCGTCTGGGTTGTTGAGGGGGGACTTCGTGCATGCCGACGTTCTTGGAACCGGATGACTCGGAGGCTACGAGCCACTCGATGATGTGGGGGTGCTTGTCGGGATTGTATTTTGTCAAAGCCGCTGCTGCTTGGAGGGCTGCTTCGTCGCCAGCTGCTTTCTTCGTCCAGAGCCGTGATGCGATCTTCCTCAGTCGAGACATTGTGATCAGTGCTGCTGCTGGAAATGGGACCGACGATCTGTATAAGGTTGACGAGTAGTGATGTCGAGACGGTCGGTTGTAAATTTAAGCTGTTGCTGCTGAGGACACGGCAGTGCCCTCTCGGCGAGGTCATGATCCGCGTCATTGGATTGACGGAACGTGTGTAGATAGTCTATGGGACTCAAATGATTGGATGGCTGTGGTGAAGTCGAAAGACTAGGTGTAGTCTGGGTCAGCATTGAGTATGGCTGACCACCGGCGAATCAGACGGGTTGCGAATCTCAGCCACGAGACCTCTCACTTGGACTGCACATGAGGGCATATGCGAATCTTGCAGTATACTTGCTGCGTTTCTGTAATCTCATTATATCTCATTAGCTCTATATCCCATTCAAATCCAAACATCATCAGACATTACTCTCGGCTGCCGGCTGCTTCTTCTTCCTCCGACTGCGCTGGCTCAGCACACTCACAACCCTGGACAGCGTACTCCCAATCTCTTCGCCATTTTCTTCGCCCACCAGACGGCCTTCCTCGTCGCCCGAATCCTGGACCTGTTCTTTCCACCCGCCCTCTTCTCGATCCTCTTGCTTCTGCGGCCACAAAATGTCCTTGACCAGCACAGCGCGGATCATGCACACGAACACCGTGATCCAGATGAGGATCAAAACGCACGTCATCACGCAGCCCAGGATCTTGATGGCGTGACAGTCGAGTGCTTTCGCGATCGAGAAAGTCGCCGTGACGAGCGCTGTGTTGGGGAAGACGTAGGAGTACCATGTCATGGCGAACCGCCAGCGGTTGTGCTTGACGGTCGACCAATGAGCAAAGACCGAGACGAAGAAGAACCAGAGCGCCAAACCCCACAGCCAAAGACCAACCCAATTGGCGAGGATCTTAGAGACTCTGCCGGCGAGTTCTCCGTCGCCCATGAAGTCCTTTGGCACCACTTCTGGGAGACGCTGGCCCATGCCGATGATGCCCGCGATGGTGAAGCCGGACGGTCCGACGGAGATGAACATGCCAGGTCGTAGGCTTTCTTGGGGAAGCTTCTGGGTCATGAGGCGGTAGATGAAGGCAGCGTAGATCATCAAGGAGACCATGAAGCCGATTCCTTGGAATATTACTCCTCCGATGATCATCTGTAGTGCTTCGTTGGGCGGCAACTTAGGTGCGAGCACACTCGCGTGTGGTCCGATGACGAGAAGCGGATAAGCAGGGAAGATCCAGACGGGCGTCATTTGGGAGATCGTGAAGGTTTGCGTCGACCATCTGTGACGACGTTAGTGCTCGAACAACAAGATATCAGCACACGAGAACGACTTACATTGTGAGGTAGATACCACAGCTGAAGAAAATCGCCAGTCCGCAATAAGTCCAGAACAGAATATTCATAGTCTCTCGAAGCCATGGTCCAGCATGTTTGTTGTCGACGCCATACTCGGTCACATTGATCAGTATGGTGCCAAGACTGATCAGCCATGCCGGAATGAATAGACTTTCGGTAGGATGAAGGATCGAGGACATAAAAGTCGACGGGTGGAACTTGAACCTCAGACAGATCATCACCACATTCATGACGAAGAGGACGATGTTGAGGATGAAAAAGAAACATCCGATCGAGTATCGTCCTTGGAAATCCCAGGGAACTGCAACAAGTGTCAGCGTGTCTGCTGCTCGCCACTCAAACTGAAAGCTTCGACTCACTGTAGTGCATAACATTTGCAATTCCTCCAGTAGCCATCTGCCCCGAGCGTCAGTAAGAAGTAGCTCCATTAAGCTCACCCAAGAAATCACATACCGTCATAGTAAACCACGTCCAAGTAAAATGCTTTATGCGCTGCCGAAAATGTAAATGATACGTCTTATGCGACTTCTCCCCAGGCAACTCCGCCGGCACCGCAGACGTAGGAGTGTCATGGTTCTCGATACCGTCAGGAACAACCTCACGAGGTGTCTGCCTCAGCGGTGTCCCTGCGGTCGGTGGTGCGGGCTTCTGAGGCGGAAAGTAGCCATGATCCGATTGCTCGCGTGACAGGACGAGTTCAGCAGGAGGGGTGTAGGGATAATCTATGTTAGAATTGTCAGTCCGTGCTACATCTCTCACCTTGGAAGTAGCGGTGATATCGGGGGTGTTTTGCGTACCTTCGCGCGAAGCGAAAGGGTTCACCATGGTTTTGTTATCCGCTCGCGGCATGCGTCATATGGTTGGTGGTTTTCCGCAGTCGTAGCCAAAGTATCTCCCTACTATAACCTGAGGACAGGATCAAAGGCCATGAAAAGCGTACAGACACGCTCTGTAGCTCACAACTATCACTCTTGCCAGAAAGAAAATCCTCTATTCACCGGCGGTGGGCGTGTGCAAAAACGGTCTTGAGGCGATCGGATAGCGGCAAAAGCCTCCAGCAAACAGCTCCGGATGACGAAAACACCAGCCAGCGCCACGACATGGCTCCACGAGTTGGCAGCGCGACAGCGCGACAAGTCGGCAGCCCAGACTTGCCTTGGTTTCGTATTAGGAGCGCATGCCGAAGATGCCGAGTGTGTAGCGTGTGTAGAAGCGCGCCTGAAAAGCATATCGCCTGCGATCATTGGGCCGAACTTTCGTCAACCCACTTGCGGTGTCGGAAGTCGGGTGTTTTAGCGCTTGGAGGGAGGGTGATAAAGTGCCGAGACGTGAATGGTGTGAAAACTTGAGGATCGTCGGTTTGTGCTGGCTAGTGTATTATGTGTATGTATAGCTGGTGAGCGTATATCTTGGCGTGTAGGCATGTTGTGTCTTGGGAATAGATGATCCTCAGCAGATCTTCATCGAAGATTATCACTGACTGAACCTGCGCGATCGAAGAAAGCATGCAAGTGCTAAGCAAATCGACTCCACGATTCCACTTCCCGCCAAATGCTTGTCATCGGAACACGGCAACGATAGTACAGTATAATTAAATAGGGTCTTCGGCTCGGAAAGAAACAGTAACAAAAAGGCTCCATCGATTATCGACAAACACTAGAAAACCGCCAACAAGAAACAAGAAATAAAGACACACAGTTACCAATACACACGCCACGGCGTCCAAAAGACGCCTTCGCTATGCTTCCAAATATATCAATGACGCCCAGAAACAAACAAACAAACCTGCAACTACAGTTGCATGACCCCACATCACATACACCTTCAATCCGACTCTCCGCATTGCCATTTACCAGAAACTACACCAGCCAATGTAATGCTGGCAGAGGTTCTCGAGATTGGTCGCTTCGCTAAGGAGCTTCTCCACCTGCTCCTCGACAGGCAGCTCCTTGTCCTTCTTGAAATCGCGGCCCGTGAGCTTTTCCTTGACTCTGCTCAGCACTTGCAACGCGCGCGCATTCTGCACTTCCTTCTGCTCCGGGTCCTGGTTGCCGTTGACGGGTGCCACGCTCCCGCGGTTGCGTGGACGCCAGGAGCTGCCCGGTCGCTCGGAGGCTCCGTCTGGGTCGCCTCCCATGACTGACGGGCGTCGGCCTTCAGTCGGACCAGATTGCGCGACACCGCCCATGATGGATGCGCGGCGGTCAGAGGGGAAGGAAGGCTCGGGCGGAGATTCGCGGGTGTTGAGGCGCCAGGTGAGCAAGGGGTCGTGGACGAATGCCTCAAGGACAGCCATGAGGGACTCCTTGTTCGCGCGCAGAAGACGCATGACGTGCTCGCAAGTCGTTCTGTAGCTACCCTCGATGTTGCTAACCTCCATGGCAAACGTGAGCATTCTTGTGAGACGGAATGGCACCCTCTCTGGGTATTTCTCGCGGTGCATCGCGACTTCGAAACAGTCGCCGAAATCGATGTGCACGATCTTACCAGTAACGCGGTCAAGCATAAGGTTGGAAGGATGTCTGTCGCCCAGACCAAGGATGTAGCCGACCATGGACATGACCGCAAGCGAGCGAGTGTAGTTGGTACGCCTGTCGAGCCAAGCTTCAGAGCTCTTGCTCTTGAGCCAAAGAACGCGGTACAAGTCCTGGCCTGTAGTGTTGTCCAGGGCGTAGCCAAAGACTTCAACCTTTTGCATAAGCGTGAGATTATCATAATCGGGCGCCATCTGCAACATGATTCTGTGCTCGATGTTGAGCAGGATTTTGCGGCTTTCGCGGTATTCGCGGATAAGAACGTGAAGAGTGTCGCTGTTCGGCACCCAACCGAGCAAACCGGACGATGTCGACAATGGCACTGCAGCATACCGTTGAATGTTGAGGTGGCGCTTAAGACACTCAGGTTCAGTAGACAGCAAAGTGTTGACGAGACCAAAGAGCTGCATGACACGTTCGTCCTGGCGAATATCTTCGTGCCCCTTGAGAACGAAATCGTACGAGACACCGTCGCTTCCAAGCATCGTCAGCTTCCTTGGGCGTTGCTTGGATGAAATGACTGATGCCAGCGGACTGAATGACTTGATGCTGATGATTGCCTTGCCGCTTTGGTATGTACCAGGCACTGCGAGATCGAGATCGTGAGCAATCTTGAGTTCCGGTGATACATATTGCAACTCCAAGCTCATCAGTTGTGGCAGCTGTCTGGCGATACGTTTGAACACGCCGTAGTAAAGATCCCACGCCTGTGAATTTATTGTCAGTAGTCTGCTTGCGGGATTTGAGTTGTCTTGGACACTCACCTGGTTGAGATCGCCGATCTCCCTCGTCGTCTTGTACGCCTCGCACCAGTCTTTGGCTTCCGCCAAATCTCTGCCGAAGCTTTGGATGAAGCTGATCTCGCGAAGAGTCTCTGGTCCCTTGCGGAGCATCTCGTGCAGAGGTTCCAAGGTGGCGAGCATGCCTTCGATGTTGTGGTCTCCGAAGTACAGGCGCGAAGCTTCTTCGAGGCCCTCGTGCCACTGTTCATGCCACAGCACCGCGATACGGATGAGCTCGTGGCTAACAAGGCCCGCCTGTTCAACCAGATTGGGGCTGTGCTGGCGCATCGCTTCCATGATACGGCCAGCCGAGCGCGAACGAGTACCCAGATCAGATTTCATCGACACTGTGAGCGGGTAGACAAGAGCTTGAGGATGTGCCCTACCAACATCGACGAGCAGATTATGGATGGCCTCCCGTACTAGCCTGTTCGGCTGGTTGATACGGGCGATCAACTGGGGCATAACTTCAAGCCAGGTGTCGACACTGACTGAAGAAATACCTTGCTGTACATTGTGCGTGACTTCTTGGTGTGAGCCATGTGCGAACCACAAGGTCAGTAAACGCAGAGTGTCTTGCAAAGAACTCATCGATGAGAGTGCAATAGATTTGAAGAAACCCTTGATGGCTGGTACGACATGGTCGCTGACGATGAAAGGCGGGACGTCAGCGGATTGGTTGGAAGTCAACGCTGTCACGACCTCAAAGTTGGCAAGCGCCCAGGAGTGCCACGCCTTGTACCACTCCTGGTTGTACTGCGTCGCCTGGTAGTACGACGTCAACACGTCTTGAACATGATCCGCTTGCCAATCACCATCATGCAACTTGGTCTGCCAGTCACCTTGCTTGAGGTAGCAGCGTGCCAGAAGCATCTTCCAGTCGTTGAGTTCTGCTTTCTCTTTCTGAGTCACAGGCGGGATTGTTGAGCCGAATGGAGCATGGACGCCATTCATTCCGTTGACACCGTTAACGCCATTAGTCATTGCCAGTGTGCCATTGGCGACGCCTGCATTCAGTGCAGAGTTGCGCTCGTTGAAGTGCCCTCTCAGGCGGTTGGTGAAGTCGCGCAGTGCGCTGAGAGCACCGTCGTGGAAGCCATTGCTCCATAAGAACTTGTACACTGCGTACTGCACCGAGTAGGGCGAGTCGTGAACCTTTGCCAAGCTCTGTGGAGATGTAATACTGCCGGTTGTCCCGAGTAGCGAGTTGAGACTCTTCTCTGCCAAACCACCACGCTGGGCTTTGCGACAAATTGAGGCGAACTTGATGTACATCTCGGTGTTCTCTTGAGGCGTAATGACCAGAGCGCGGACCTTGAGCATCCGGCCCCAGACCTCAACATTACGCTGGCAGCCCTTCAGACGCTTGGTCCAGGTCATCCGCATGCGTTCTTGTCGCTCAGGGTCATTGACGTGTTGCTTGTAGGTGACAATCTCTTCGAGCTCGGCCAACATTTGCACACGAACGATTATTCCGTAAGCCCGTGTGTAGCTCTCGCCCAGTAGCGCACTAAGCTCCTGATCCAAGCCATCACGTGCTTTTGTGATGTGTCGATGCGCCTCCTCGAACTGGTTGCGGTGGATGCTCAGGATTGCGCCGAAGAATGAGCGATCTGGCGAGTGTGGTTTCATGACGCTGAGGTAGCTGTCCATGAGCTCCCATTGTCCCATGCCCCAGGCAGCGGCGGCTGCCAGGGGTGCAATGTGCTTCTTGTGATCGACTCCAGCACTCATCCACCTCTCCTGTGCGATTTGGGACAATGTATCCCACTCGCCTAAAGCGTGAAGACAACGCATTTTACCCATGATGACTTCAAACCCGACGTGTTCACCTTCTTCCCTCTCGCGCTTCTGGTAAGCGACAAGTGCCTCCTCCCATCGCTGCAGCTTCTCAAACCACGTTTCCTTCAGGTCAACATCATTGTAGCCCTGTGCTTTGCGCAAGATACCGAAAGCGGCGTCGGTCTGTTGAAGTTGGTTGTTGATGCTGATCAGAGCTTCGACGGCGGAGGCATTCTGTTCAGCATTGAACTCCAGTTCCTTGTAATGGAGTGCCTTGGCAAAAGCGTGACACTTTCCAGCGTACATTCCCAGGACGCGAACATCGATAGGCAGCGCCTTGTCATCATGTTCCATGAACTCAGCAAGGTTCAAGAGGATTTGAAGAATCTCTGGCGGAATGGTGGTCGATGTTATCGCAGTCTCGATCGCATGGACCAGCTCCTCTTGGTACTGATCATACAGTTCTGTCCAGCAGGACACGAATGCCGAGTTGAACAAGCTCTTGGCCAAGGGCGGATAGACGGTGGCCAGGGATGTACATGCCCGAAGTGCCTGCTGTGGACTCTCTTTAAGTAGCTCCACTGAGAAACGTCGCATCCACTCATGCCAATCCTCCTTCGTGGACTTTTGGCTGGCTTCCCAGGCATTCTTGAGATGTTGTTGGTTAACGGCAAGCTTCTTGGTGGCGATTTCTGTAGCGTGCATGTCATCATCTTCGTCTTGATAACGTTCATCTGGACTCAAGTCTTGAGGCAGTGGCTCGCCCTTCTTGAGCTTGTTGACGATGAGTGTATAGTTGGTGTGAGGCACTTTGGTCGCGCCAGTAGCAAGCACCTTGTCAATCATGGGCACGAAGTGCAGGAAGTCGGGGCCCAACTGGAACACCAAAGCGCAGAGCGTTTCCAGAGCAGCACGCTGCAAGACTTCATCTCGGCCTCCAAGTACCCTGGAAAGCGGGTGAATGATCTTGGCCGCAAACTCGGAAATATTGACTTGTCTGCTCAGGCGGCCGATGGTCTCAATGGCTGCCTTCCGCACGTCACGAGGCCGCGATCGGTCAACATCGAACATCCTGACGATGACCGGCACGATGAGGTGCATGTATTCTTCCGCACTCGAGCCGAATACCAGGAAAGCATGAAGAACTTTCTGGCAAGCGGAGCGTCCAGCTTCGGTACGTGCATCAGCATCCAGAACACCCAACATCAGCGGCAGTACTGATGCAAGGTAAAGCTTGAACTCTCCTTCTAAACTCTTGGCAATCGATTCGATCAGGAGCAGGATTGTAGCCTGAAGCTGAATGCTGCGATACCAGTGCTCGGCTATAGCTTCAATGATGACGGGTAGATGTGGTCTGATGTGTTGGCGTACAATCTTGACCAGCTGCGTAAGCTGGCTGAAGTATCCCTCAAGACGCAATGGGTCGGACTGAGCATCTCGGAAGATGCTGACAATGCCGGGCACCACGACGCTAAGGAACGGCACGCATTTCATGCCCATAGTAGCATAAATGCTCATGACAGCTTCGACCACTGCGGAATGATGCTGCTTCAAGGTGTTGTCTCTCAGCATACCCATGAGTGTGTTGATCACAACCGTCGGGTAGTACTCTTCATTGCTAGGAGTGATACCTTTCATGATGAGCGTGACGTCTGACTCGGACTCGGCTTCAGCGCGGAGATTTGATTCGGGTGATTCCTCGATCACTTGCTGGTGTTTGTAAGGATCTAGGGCGCCAAGAATACCCATCAAGCGAATTGTCTCCCGGCGGAGGTCTCCAGGCTGCTCGGTCCTGACAATGTTGACGAGGATGGTAAGAAGCTCTGGATGTTCGATGTAGGGGTCAATCACGTAGCCGCTGTTGCTCGCCAGCTGTCCGAGGGTGCAAAGTGCAGCTTCCCTCTTCTTGGGCGACGCAAGATCTTGCAGACTGGCAATGATGATGCGCATCAGCTCAGGGATATATCTTGCCATCTCGTCACCACCAACCGTGGCAAGATCACCGAGAGCTTTGAGAGTTGTTGCAGCGACGTCGGCGTTGAGGTCTTCCGCTTTAGGTAGAAGCACAGCAACCATCGGGTCGACATACGGCTTGATCAACTTGCTGCTCGCGCCTACAAGATGACTGATGAGTTGCGCTGACTCGCGTTTGTTATTCGCATTGTTTGAGTATTCAATATCTGTCAACAGTTGAATGAGCACCTTTCGGAGCGAAGGGAACACATAGGCTGGGTTGACTGCCGTGAGACGGCCGATGATGGTCATAGCAGCTTCACGAATCGGGAACTTCTCGTCGTGGAGTGCAAGGAAGAGAGTCCGCACGTTCTCAGCCTTTGCGAGATGGCGATCAAAGCGAGCATCCAGCGAAACGAGGACTGTTTGTCGGATGTCAGCATGAGGGTCGGCAACGCCAACTGTCAAGAGTTTCTCGATAACGTCACTGACGACCTGAATCGCGTGGTGGCTTGTCTGATGGACAATCGGATCACGAACGAATAGCTGACAGCAGGTGAGTGCTGCAGCTTTGCGGATGATCGGGTCGTCATCTTCGACATAGCGAATTGCCACGTCGCGCACAAACTCGTTCAGAACATGTCCAGAAAAATCAAATGACCCGAGTGTGTGCAAGGCAAGCGCAATCTCCTGATCCTTGTGTTCCACATGCTGAGGATCACGTTGGTCTCGTACGTCTTTCGTGTAAATTGGAGGGAGCCCTTTGCCATGAGTCGGGTGCCCAAGAGTCTGGAAAGGTTGTCCACAGAGAGTTCGACTGAGCAGATCAAGCAGCTTTTCCTGAATCGTGGGCTTCACAGGTGGGATGTAATGTGCCATATCGACAAGTGCTTGTGTAAGGGCGTCCGAGAGGCCGCATGCGAAAATTGGGTCCAGCAGAGCCTCCATGTACTTGCTCAAAGTCTGGCCGACAGCGATGGAAATCATACTGATACACTCGAAAATGGGCGCCTCGTCACCAGACATCTTGCTTCGGTTTTTCACGCTGAGCGCATCACGCACGTGCAGTAGAATAGTGTCGAGATAGGGTGCGATCTGTGAGCCGACGGCGTGGGCAATCTTGCCAATGGCCACGAAAGCCATGTTCCTCTGTTTCGGGTCTCGAAGGAGTGTCTGTAGGTGCTGCATTGAGCGGGCGAGGTAGTGGTGGCAGAACTCTTTCGGCGCGTAGCCTGCAAGGATAGGGATGATCTCGACGACGGTTCGTCTGATCGTTCCATCCTTGTGTTCGCGGTATTGCTGCAAAAGCACACGCTCGCACACCTCCTTGTACCGGTTGTGCATGAACATGCCGCCTTGCACCAGCAGCTCGCGGTAGACCAGCAACGAGCCGTGGATGCACTCTACTGTCGCCCTTCTGAATCCACTCTGTGCTTCATTGTACATCTGCGACAGACAGCTCTGCCTATCCTGCTGATCTCTTGCCGACAAAGCCTTGAAGCACTGTGCCACTGTTTCCGCAGCTGTCTCTCTGATCACAACCTTAGGATCCCTTAGTGCCTCCCAGATGGCGGCCAATATCACCTGGATATGTTGGCGGATCAAAGTCGAGCTGTTCTTCGCCAGCTCCCTGAGCACCAGCACAGCTGCGAATCGTCTATTCTCATTCCTCTCAGAGGTCAGCCACTCCATGGCTTGTCGCACTTGGGCTTCCACGAGTTCTGTACTGTATGCCGCTCCCGGCGTGGCCAAGCGTCCCAGACACTTTGCGGCCACCACCATCGCGCTCGTGTCATTTCCTTCTAGGGTCCTCTTAATGTAGTTGTGGAACTTGGTGACTTTGTTCGTCGCATCGTCGCCGCGGAATCCGATCAATCCGTTGAGTAGATACAGTCCTCCGGTGCGCTCGTGTGTGTCGTTGCCCTGCAAAATGAGCACGCTCATGCGGTTTGTGAGGTCGGTATAGTAGCGGTTGAACTCGGTCGGCGCGAGCTCGCGGAAAGCTGCAGTGGCCTGGTCGGCGAGCCGTGTCGCGGCGGCGATCTGTCGGTTGACATCGCGCGATTTTAAGTCGACGAAGTGTGGATCGAGGTTGTCGCGGTATACCTGCGCCATGGTGGGCAGTGGCGAGGAGGCCTAGTCGGCCTGAGTCTCGTGATGTTGAGCTGTCGTAGCTGTATGTAGCGTGGATTGTGGGTGTGGGTGTGTGTCGCTTTAGTCGCGCATGAGCTCGTCGGGCTCTTCATCCATTCTCCCCAGTGAATCTTCTTCCACTCTTCCAGCTGATTTGCTCAAGGCAGAGAGGTGTTGGGATGTGCTTGTCACGAGCGAGTCGGCGCGGATCGTGCTGCTGCAGCCGTGGAGAGAGCCAAACTGTGGAGAGAGTGCTTGCTCGGTCACGAGGGATGCGCGGGGGCCTTCGATCGCCTTTCGCTCTTTCTGTCTCACACTGCTCCCATCCACCTTGATTTTCATCACACATTGAACATTAATAATGGATAAGCCAGCAATGCGGCACAGATGTCATCCAGTATTCGCGGATCCAGATAGAGCTGACATACAGGCATCTACGCACTGCCTCACCATAACCACTCCTTGCAGCCCAACTGTGAGCTCCTTTTACAATGCATATGTCTCGTCTCGAGGACTATACTGGACTACCAAATGCACGAGATTATCAAAACACGTCAGATGCCATGTAAGAAAGGAGTCTTCACCAGCTGTTATAGGACATCTACCTCCGGAGGTACCACTCTTGGTCCGCAGCGTTGAATGCATTTAAATCTGTTGCTATAACGTGACGCCTGGCCTTTCCAGTACAGTCACATCACCGAACCACGCACACACGACCAGGGTCTTTTTTAGAATTTGGAAAGACTTTCTCTATCTTGAAATATGGTTATAGACCAACAAGCGCGACGCACAGCAGTAGTCACCAGCCGGATAGCTGACAACACACTAACTGCGCGCCGGCAGAAACGAACAATAAACACCCTTTGGTTCGCCAGGAACCAAAAACATGACAGTTTTCCCATCGAACAGCCGTCACATCATATCGCACCTCGTCAGCGACTAGGAGACCTCACTCAATGGCTACGCATTTAAGCGGAGGGAGTGACGGTAACGTAGACAATCTCGCAGGTCTGGTCGGCCTCAGCGGCAGTGCTGGTGGGGAGAGTGGCGGAGGAAGCGGCGTTGTTGTTGGTGGCGACAGCGCTAACGGTGCTGTTGGAGCTGGGCTTAGGGGCAGAAGCGCTGGGCTTGGGGGCAGAAGAGCCAGAGCCAGAGCCGCCACCGACGGTGAAGTCGATGCAGGCCTCGTAGGTCTGGTCGATGCTGTGGGCGTCCCAGAACCACTGGATAACGCAGTCACCGGGGTTGGCGCAGTCGCTGCCAACGTCGGGGATGGTGACGGTGAACTTCTCCTGGTCCTCAGGGATGGTGTAGGCGTTGGAGCCGTACTCGTCCCAGCTCTTCAGGGCGCTGCCGATGACGGAGTTGGTGGAGGTGGAAACAACGGAGACGTTGGCGACACCGGTGTGAGGGGCGCGGATGTCGACCTCGATCTCGACCTCCTGGCCGACGGTGTACTGCTGCACGTTCTCGGTGTTGTCGTCGTACTTGAAGCCCTTGCAGAGCCAGACGTTGCAAGCCTCGGCGTCGTAGTCGGTCTGGCCGTTGGTGACCTGGAGCTGGCCCTGGACGTTGCCGTAGTTGTCGCCCATCTGGTTGTAGTACATCTGCTGACCGCAAGCCTTGGTGAAAGCATCACCGGGCATACGGGGGGCGGGGCTGGTGATGAAGCCGTGGGCGCTGGCGAGAGCGATGAGGGAGGCCGAAGCCATGACCTTGGAGACAGTGTTCTGCATGGTGAAGGTGGTGTTTGTTGTTTTGTTCGTTTGTTGGAGTCTTTGCGATAAGGAGCACCTGTGCCCGAGAGTCTGAAAGTAAATGTAAAAACGAGTGTGGTTGCTCACGGAGCGATAGAGATCTATTCGAACTGAGTTTGCTGGAAGTATGGAAAGAAGGTTACAAGACGAGGGAAGATGCGAAACCTCAAATACCTACAAGCGAGTCCCACATACTCTCGATGCTTCGCTTGGGCAAATTGTTTCAACTGTAGGGCTGCCTGTACGGAGATGTAGTGATGAATCGGGTGGAAGACCATGCAGGTACGGGGCCATCTGGAAGGGTCAGAAGCGCTACAGCAATATAGCTGAAGCTCGGCGGACGAATGACATGTTGGCGATATAGTGCAGCTTGGACCGCCGCAAATGCTTGTACGGCATTTTTGGTAAGGCCTTCTGAGCCGCACTTCGGGCTTCTGGCCGCCACAATTCGCTTCGAAGTCGCTTCGCCGGTTTTGACGAGCGTCCAAGGCCCTTGCCCTCACGCTTGGTATACATGCATCCACAGCGCCCTAGATCCTATGTATTTTCGGGTGCTCCTTTTGGCGATGGCATATAGATGTCTGCCGTTTGGAGCCGATGACCCGCCCAATGGCGCCTCGCACGGTGCCGCTTGTCTATTCTCTCCGACGTTCGACGTTTCACCGAAATGCTTCGCTTGGAGCGTCTCCCTGATAGAATCTGCTTGGCGGCTCGCATCTACGTCAGAGAGATAAGTATGCTTCCACCTGTGTAGTATTCAGGTCAGCTCTTCTTGATGTCGCGGAGATGGTCAATGGAGTTGGTAGAGAAGAAAGCCACCGGATGAGTTGCACGTGTAGGGCTGAGCATCGATGTCAAGGTCGAGACCTCGATGGAACCGACAGGGGCCTCCTGGGTATGGTAAGTGCTATAAAATCACTGTGTCCACTCATTTCGTGTCGAGATGGCCTTTTCCAAGAGGGGGCCTTGTATAGTAAGTGACCCATTATGAATTACCTAGATAGATTTGGATACCACTCCTACGCGCGTTCTGGTCCGTGCTTGGTGTTCTGTTTGATCGAATCGTGCCTTCCCTACCCCAAGTCCTAACCCTTTGATGTCGAGTGCCATATCTCGTAATCGATATCGTGGTCTCGATGATGGTGATAGGGTGTGTATTTTTTCAATGGAAGAACCATTGAGCTAATTGGCTTCACACACTGCTATTACATGGTTAAATTTGCCTCGCTGGGCCTCGTTGTCGCCGCGTCGACTCAAGGTTCAATATTCAAGCTTCAAGACGAGAAATTGAGATGCTAATGCAAGTGTTTAGCCACTGTCACTCTTTCACTTCAGCTCAACAAACAATTTCTCTCGATGCACCACAATTCCATCATCTCTTTCGTCACCACACAAACTCGAGCTTCCACTGCTACAGGAAGATGTGCACATGTAGCCATGTAACGCCCTTCCAGATCCACGGCGCCTCTCGTTCG
>Ga0265797_10003857_pt1 | contig 23500 bp, 14 predicted proteins | sample P2T30metagenome_FD_192433 | JGI IMG/M metagenome (GOLD analysis project Ga0265797, IMG submission 192433) | Plant litter microbial communities from East Loma Ridge, Irvine, California - P2 T30 | ecosystem: Environmental > Terrestrial > Plant litter > Unclassified | place: USA: California... | reverse complement strand
GTTGTTTCGAACTTACTTTTCTGGTCATCCTCGTTACAAGCCGTGCTGACACAGCACGAGAGGCCCGAGAGAAGAGTCTCGGAGCTGCAGATGCACTTCACATCGAGTTGGCCGCAGTCGCCGAAGCTGGTGCCAACACAAGTGGCAGCGCAAGTAGGAAGGCCGGGAATCTGTGCGGCGGCGAGGGTCGATAGCAGAGCTACGGCTGTGAGGGTGAAGGCGTGCATCCTTGCTAAGTATGTGTAGATGGCTGGTAGTATGATGCGGAAAGACAGATTATTGGATAGATTTCTTGCTGTTGCTGTTCGATCAGACAGATCAAGAAGAGAGCCTACACCTGGGGGAGCCTTTTTCTACTTGTACCCAAACGGTTGTACTATTGACTTGCAAGCCCAAATCCGGGCTTGAGGGGGGCATCAAGGCGATCCCTGTGATGGGGAAGAGGGCGTGGTTAGATTGACCGTTGGCGGTGCCATTGGAGAGCTGGAATGCCCGGGCCATGCGCGCCTAGAGCTGGCCGGGTGACGCCCCATTGTCCCGGAATGGTCGATGTACAGAAGTCTATTCTGGTTCCGATCACACAAGCTTAACTTGGGCGGGTGTTCCATTGTCGACTGTCATTTATTATTATGATGTTGTGCGTGCCGATGATGTTTCTCTAGGTCAAATTGTTCTCGGTGGGAAAGGTCGGTTGCAGAGCATTCCATCCAAAAGCTCAATGATCCAAAGCCCTGGTATCCACGTACCAAGCCGCTGTAAGCAAGTAGCTTCCGCAACCTAGTCACAGGTGGCAGTCTCATGGCTTTCAAGCCACAAGCGAGGAGTGGGAGTCGTTCATTGGTGTCAACATTCGTGAGGCTTCACGGAGGAAAGGGAGGCGCCGGCGAAATAGACTTGCCGTTTGCAAGGTCTGAAACACATACCTCTACAACCCCACCAACATCACAACATGGTACAATCCTACCCATCACGGTGACATCCTGACTTCGGTCAGCAGCCATGGCACCAAAAGCGCGTGTCTCCCTCAGCCGAGACGTCGTCGTCGTCACGCATTCGCCTTGCCAAATAATCGCGCGGCTTCTTTGGGTATCTGTGTCTCAGCAGGACAAACTTTTTGGTAAGCTTCAGGTACCCTGTTGCATGAAATTGAACCTTCCTTGGTTGCTGACGTCCAAGAGGATAGGGAAACTCAATCAATCCATCAAAACGTGGCCTCACTCTAGCTTGCACGAATGCAGACCTTGATGGTCATGGTTCCTGCGATCCCTGGTTATTATCACGTCTAGAGGGATTTGTTGCAGACATTTTGATGTCCACAGTCTCCCGGATCAAGATGCAGTTTGACTCAAGATAGGTATCTTCGATCATCCAGCTTTGGGTTTCCGAATTCTGACTCAAGGTTCTCCGATGAACGATGACAGCCAGAGAGCATGCAACCAAGGACCAGAATATCGCTCACTGCAGACCAAGTTGTGTTCAAGAAATTGTTTGGACATTTAGATACTTTTTTTGTTCATCCGACTAACGCTAGCCATGCATCCGTCATCATCATCCTCATGAAAAAGAAATTACTACTTTGGAGCCATTACGCTAAAAAGCAGCTTACATGTTGACGGCAGTGCGGAAGTTCTCACCGGCGTAGATGGCCTTGTCACCGAGCTCCTCCTCGATACGGAGGATCTGGTTGAGCTTGGCAAGACGCTCAGAACGGGCAGGGGCACCGGTCTTGATCTGGCCAGCACGGAGACCGACAACGATGTCGGCGATGGTGACATCCTCAGTCTCACCAGAGCGGTGAGAAACCATGACACCCCAGCCAGCGGCGAAGGAGTCCTTGGCGGCGTTGATGGCCTCGGTGATGGTACCGATCTGGTTGACCTTGAGGAGAAGGGCGTTGCAAGCCTTGGTCTCGATGGCCTTCTTGATGAACTCGGGGTTGGTGACGGTAAGGTCATCGCCGACGATCTGGAAGTCGGAGGTCTTGTAGAAGTAGCTCCAGGCCTCCCAGTCGTCCTCGGCGAAGGGGTCCTCGATGGAGACAATGGGGTACTTGGAAGCGAGCTCCTTGTACTGGTCGGCAAGCTGCTCGTAGGTGACCCACTTGCTCTTGTCGGAGTTGGGGTTCTTGAAGTCAAGGTCGTACTTCTTCTCGTCGGCCTTGTAGAACTCGGAGGAGGCAACGTCCATGGCGATCTTGATCTGGCCAGTGTAGCCGGCCTCCTCAATGGCGTCGGTGATGAGGCTGAGAGCCTCCTCGGCGGTCTGAATGTCGGGAGCGACACCACCCTCGTCACCGACGTTGCCGGCAGACTGACCGTACCTCTTCTTGGTGAGGGACTTCAGCTTCTGGTAGACCTCAGCACCCTGGCGCATGGCCTCGGAGAAGGAGGGAGCAGCGCTGTAAAAAGTCAGTATACTGGTCAATTCCTGCAAGTGTTCGACTGCACCCAAACTCACCTGGGGACGATCATGAACTCCTGGAAGGCGAGGCTGCCACCGGCGTGAGAGCCACCGTTGACAACGTTCATGAAGGGAACGGGAAGGACGTAAGGCTTCTTGGTGCCGGAAAGGTCGCTGATGTGGGCGTAGAGAGGGACACGCTTCTCGGCGGCGGCGGCCTTGGCCACGGCCATGGAGACACCGAGGATGGCGTTGGCACCAATCTTGGTCTTGTTGGTGGTGCCATCGAGCTTGTTAAGGAAAGCGTCGACGGCGGCCTGGTCCTTGACGTCAAGGTTCTCCTTGATGAGGGCCGGGGCAATGATCTCGTTGACGTTGGCAACGGCCTTGGTCACACCTAGAGATCAATGTCAGAGCTGGTCTCGCATGCAGTTGTCCGTTGTTCATGTGTCCTTACCCTTGCCAGCCCACTTGCTCTTGTCACCATCACGGAGCTCACAGGCCTCGTGGGAGCCGGTGGAGGCACCAGAGGGAACGATGGCGCGGTGAAGGCCGGTCTCGGTGACGATGTCGACCTCGACGGTGGGGTTTCCACGGGAGTCGTAGACGTAGCGAGAGTGGATCTTGGAGATAGGCATGATGGCGGTTGCTGGAGAAGATGAGGCTTTGGTCAGCGAGTGAGCTATTGATATTGAAGGCCAGGGAAACGGGTCCAGTAGGATGGATCAGTGCAATGAAGTCCCGATCTGTTCCGTAAAATGCGGAGCTCCCATGGGCAGCGAAGTGAAGACGGGGAGTTTAGTGGGTAGGATGGTTAGTGGATGCGTACCTTTTGCTTCTCTTGTGTTTGTGTGTGTTTGAGAAGGAAGAATCAGATGGATGTCGCGAGGATGAAGAAGAGCGGTGGCTGCGTTGACTCGGAGTCTTGGGAGGGTTGAGAAAAATAGTAGCGGGGCACTGCTCAGGGCGGGCAGGAACGAGGGGCTCACACAACACTCACAGACAATCACCGCCCAACAAAGCTGACATCAATTTAACCGCAGACCTACCACATCTACTGCGAAAAACTCCTTTCCCGCCGACGCATCACCCCAGGCATGCTGACCACATCCAGGCCGTCTTTCTCCATTGAGTTTCCTGTACACATGGCCATCACAAACAGACATCCTCAATCTCTCGTATGATTGGCTCCCCACCATACCGAGAGCTATCTGCAAGCCGCCGAAGTACGGCCTCGCAGCACGGCGACGTGGCAACCATTGAAACGACCACCGAAATGGTCTGGTGGCGTTCGCGGCCTCGAAAAAGATGTTTCCAAGGCCTATATCTCGTGTTTACACCGTCGTGTTCAGCCTCGTGCGATATACAAAATACCATATGTGTTTAGGGTTCGGGTTGGGGTTGGTCTCTGATATGCTCGATGCGTAGACACGCCGGCACCGGTCAGTACATATCATTACGAAGCATGGATTAACGCTGGTTTTCGGCTCCAGATCGCTGGTATTGACGGTGGTATGGTCTAGTCGCTGGTATAAGGGAAAACTTCAAAAGTATTTTCACCAAGTTGCTGATCAGATCTCCAATTGACCAAGTCAGTTTGCAAGAAGTAATAGATTGACCCGAGTGACTACAGGATTCAAAGAACTTCTTAGTAAAACCTTGGACGACGACAGCATTGTCTTGCTTTCTGGTATACATTAATGTATATATATAGTCCGAATAGAATCCTCCGTTGATTACACCTCCACGACACCTCACCTCGCATTGCCCCGCTTCGTGGATTGGTCAGACCTACGGCTATCGCTGACATCCTGACGTCCCTCAATCAATAAACTTTTTAATCAAGCATCTCATTTAACCAAGACCATCGATTCAATCTTCACCGAAAGAACAGAAAGTCATCAGAACCGTCCGACGACAGCACAGAACACTCAATATGCCGCCAACACCAAAGTAAGTATGCAGAGCTCAAACCCGCCACCCAAAGGTCAACACTGACAACTCCTGCACCTACTATGAAGCCTCACAGACCTCGCCCTCAAATTAGCCAAAGAGGGCCCATTCAAGATCCTCCCAACACCGCGCCAGATCCGCCTACTCTTCAACGGCGTCTACATCGCCGAAACAACAGAAGCCCTGCTCGTCTGGGAACACCCCTACTACCCGCAATACTACTTACCCTCAAAAGTCTTCCTCGAGGCCGGACACAAAGGCGCCACGATAGACCAAGGCAGCCCGATCACCTCCCCAGAAGGAACCACCATCGCCCACCGCCACACCCTCAGCGCCGGCGACCGCTCGACCTCAGACCTAGTAATCTTCACCCACAACCTCACCGGCCCAGCCACTCCCCTCAAAGGCTTGATGAAAATCAACTTCGACGCCGTGGATCGCTGGTTCGAAGAAGACGCTCCGATCTACGTACACCCCAAGGATCCCTTCAAGCGGATCGACATCCTGCCCTCGACGCGGCGTGTGGAAGTCTTCGATCGGAAAGGAGGCAAGCGGCTCGCCGACGCGCCGAGCTCGATGCATCTGTACGAGACAGGCTTGCCAGTGAGGTACTACCTGCCGATGACGGCCGTGGACGTTTCGCTTCTGAGGCGCAGCGAGACGAAAACCAAGTGTCCGTACAAGGGCGAGGCGGAGTACTACTCGGTCGAAATCCCGAGTGGTGGTGGCGTGGGGGAGAGTGTTGTGTTGAAGGATGTCGTTTGGTCTTATACTACGCCTACGCTGGAGTCGGCGAAGATTGAGGGTGAGTTTGCTTTCCTTGTTCGTTCGCACACGGAGTGAAGTGCTGACAGAAAGTATTCGCAGGCCTCCTGTGTTTCTACAGCGAGAAAGTCGAGATCAAGGTCGATGGGCAATGGCTGCCAAAGTCGTAGACACTTTGTGACCGTCAAGTAGTATCATCCAGTACGTACTGTTATCAAGGCATGAGATTTCACGTGCAGACGAGGCTGCAAAGGGAATTGGCCAGAACCTGCACAGTCATCTTTAGTAACTACATGTAGCAATTACTAGACCACTCTTCACACCAATGGAAAGATCAATCTATTGAGGAAACGGAGGTTGTAACAATCACCATTTCGAGAAGGTAAAGACCGTGAGATTAGGAATCCCGCTGAAACCTAGCCGATTGAGCCAAAGGTCCGCATCGCTGCCCGATAGAAGAGACATTTGGAAAGGGCGTAGACTAAGAGAGCAAAAGATGTAGGTGAGCCGTAAAAAAAACACAGTTGAGCCTGATGGGAAAAGAGCTTTGACACGCTCGATAAAAGTTTCTTTGTGGTAGGAAAAAACACACTCGATTTTGCTGGAAGAGGGGGTAGTCATCTCGGGACATCCGAATGCAGAGTCATCACCATGGGGCCTCCTAATGAGGTAGTTCCCTTCTGCCGTCATTTACTTGCAACGCCCAATGTCATTCTAACTGCAAACGTAGCAAATGCGCTCGTGCCAATGGCAACAAGTCGCTCATGAGGTTCGCAAAGATCAAGGCAACGTCGCTTAAGAAGCGGGTGCGGCCTCGGCCTCGGCGGGGGCAGCAGCAGGGGCGGCGGGAGCCTCCTCCTTCTTCTCCTCGGGCTTGCTCTCGCCAGCGGCAGTCTCCTGCTCGGCTCCGTCGGAGGAAGTCCAGAGGGTGAGGTTGTCACGGAGGAGCTGCATGATGAGGGTGCTGTCGCGGTAAGACTCCTCGCTGAGGCTGTCGAGCTCGGCAATGGCGTCGTCGAAGGCCTGCTTGGCGAGGTGGCAGGCGCGGTCGGGCGAGTTGAGGATCTCGTAGTAGAACACGGAGAAGTTGAGGGCAAGGCCGAGGCGGATGGGGTGCGTAGGAGTGAGCTCGGTCTGGGCAACGTCGGTGGCGTTCTGCAGGTTCTGTTAAAGACATATTCTCAATCTTGCGCGGGGTATTTTCACTAGACTAACCTTGTAGGCGTCGTGGGCGGCGGTGGCAGCGGTCTTGCGCTTGTCACCAGAGGCGAACTCGGCGAGGTAACGGTGGTAGTCACCCTTCCTATAATCGATGCGTCAGTATGCTATCCTCCATGTCGCATCTGGAGACTTCGATATTCCTATCCCGGGACACGTACATCTTGTGGTAGAAGACCTTGCTCTCGCCAGTCTCGGCCTTGGGGATGAGGCTCTCGTCAAGAACGTTGAGGACATCCTCGCAGACCTTCTCGAGCTCAAGCTCGATCTTCTGACGGTACTCGCGGATGATACCAACGTGCTTCTCGGTGCCCTTGGCCTCCTCCTTCTGCTCGATGCTGGAGATGATGCGCCAGGAAGCACGGCGGGTTCCGACAACGTTCTTGTAGGCGACGGAAAGGAGGTTGCGCTCGTCAACTGTGAGCTCGCCGCCAATCTGCTTGGGAGTTAGTTTGCTGGGAGGCTTAAATTCACACGGCGGGTGTGTTTTGTAGTCGTGCGCCGATGGACGGGAGATTGCGGGTGTGTACCTTTGCGACTTCCTATTCTGATGTCAGTTGTTGAGTCTTCGAGGGAGGTTTGTCGCAGGAATAAGTCTCACCTTCATGTACGTGACCATCTCTTTACGAAGCGAGAAAGATTAGCGCACAGCTCTTACGTGTTCTCAAGATCTGTGTGGGAGCGTACCATCGTAGCGCTCGGCCTGCTCGCACAGCCTGGCGAGGAAGGTCTTGCTGTTGAGTCAAAGTCAATATCGCGGCGCTCGACCGTGGAGTGTTTCCGCAACGCTCGAAATCGTACCTCTCACGCTAGAAATTACAGCAAAGTCAGCATACGTTGTTGTTTATGGGGGGTGACGAAGCTCAGAGCTTTCGTTGAGGCTGGCAGATCGCACGTGGGCACACGCGATCAGCGGAGGGGTGGGAGTCGTGGCATTACGCACCTCAGTCGCCATTTCTGCTGGAGTGTTTGGTCGGATGGGTGATGGAAGGGGTGGAAGGGTATGTGGTGGTGAGGTCGGCGGTGGTGGGGTGGAGAGAGGATGTTGCGAGAGCGGTCAGGTTGGAGGATGGAGGATCGGGGGAAATGTGATTGATGGTGGAGCGACTTGTTTGGCTGGCGTTGCCGCGACTTATGGCGAGCCGCCCGCCGCTTGCCTGCCTCTGCCTCAGCGCGCGCTCTCTCTCTCTCTCTCGTTCTGCCTTCGCTCTGGCTCAGCTCAGCCCCGCGCCGCTGCGTTGTTTCATCAAACCAGGGCCAAAGCACTAAGGCACCGCATTTACTCCCTTCACTTCTGCAAGCTTCTGTGCGTCCCGTGACGTGCCGCCATGTAGGTAGGCAATGTATGTATTCTTAGACCAAGCGCAGCTGAGGCCGAGTGCAAAATACAGGGCTGTCCTATCGCCGCACATGCCGCAAGGGAGTCGTCCCTTTGTTATTTCGTTGGCTGCCATGTGCGCTATCGCTCGCTTACTTCGAAAGGGACCCCTGAATCTGCTCTGAGTCTCTTCATGTTTCAGGCATGGCGGCGGTACTTCACTTCACTACCTACTGTTGCTTCACATACGGTGAGACGAGCGCGATCATCGCGTTTGTACCGCAGTATCGAGGCGGCAACCTTGCGATCACGACGATTTTTTGTACGACCAACATCCTCGGGGAAATGACAGTCCAAAATCAATCACCAACTCCACTATAGACTGCCTATAACGGGTTGAAGTGACGTCTTAAAAATAACGGCCAAGTAAATGCGAGTCCCTGCACGCAAAAAGGAAGGCGGCTAACCTTCGAACACGTGCTGTCAGGGATGAGCGAATCACCTGTCCACGGGATAGTGCGCCTCTTGTCTGGACGAAGGCATCATCAGTCCAGCCTTATGCCTCTTGTAGACCGCACGACACACATCGCTGGATCACAGGATGGCATATGCTTTCTCGATGGTGACTACAAGCATTCTGTGGGCAAGAAGATGCTTCGTACGCATACACGCATGTCGTCTAGCGATCTCAATCCCGTGCCTTCGAGGAAAGCATATCGTCGACTTTTACTACTCCGATATCTTGATTTCCATACTCCATCTTTTCCGCACGACACCCGCTCCCTATTTTCAGAGGAACTCATTACTGACCTGTAAACAAGGCCTCTCTTGGCCTGTCAATACCCCTGAACCCCTAAGCTGTCTTGAAATTACCTAGCAGCGATGGACTGTGCGAGAGTCATATCGATGAAGACTCTACAGATCGCGTGAGCACTTACGCTCAAGCACCTACCTCATTCGAAATGAAGACTCTAGCAAAACTCAAGGAAGAAAGCTCACGAACATTCTGGAATGACCCTTGGATATACATTCGTCACACGAACACGAACACGAACACATGGCCCGGTCGGAGTGCACCAACTTACTAAGCTGATTGATACATTGAAGAGGTCCATCCAAGCGTTTGACTACCAGTGGCTTGTTCCGCGACCACGAACCACGAACTGATCTCTGGCTCATCACACCTCCTTTTCGCATCTATCCTGGCACCATCTTACAACACAGATGATGGCTACACCACTCTGCATGAGGCAAGGCTTCTTCTCGCGACCAGTTGGTCAAGTACGGATAGTAACATCCAGATATCAAAAGGATGAACCACATGCGTCTTCTAGCATAGGCATTGTGGGCCATGCCTTCGCAAAATGCGTGGTTTCACTCACTCAAGTCGAATCCGGGTCCCAGAGACAGTCCGTTACACCTGATCAGTGGCCGACACTCCTCACATTTTGCCTGTACGCGTCACGGCGATGTTTACTACGATCAGCTCTGACTCCACGCCACCAGTTTGATGGGAGCGGCCGACGACGATCGCATTCTCGCAGTCGACCTGCAGACATTGAAGCTGTCGAATAACCTAGAGCGTGTATGATGACGACCCGGGAGACGGTCACGTAAGGTCAGGCAGTACGCGTGCACGAAAGACACATTCATACCAAACTTTCGCGCCGAACTACCACCGTGCCGGCATGGCAAGGACCGGATTGTTGGCAGTGAACGCCTGCCTGCTCGAACCTCATTGGTTGTAATCGAAGATTGGCTAGAGATCATAAAACATGCGCTCTCTCACTCAGTACATACGACCATAGGTCAGTGAGAACTGGGCATCCCGTCCGCTCTGCCATACATAAGCACTGAACCGGGCGACTAGTACTAGAGTGGGTGACCATCTGGGAATCCCGCCTGTTGTATGTTTTTGTTTTCATGAGATGGTCTGATCTTCCAGTAACGTATTACATAAACAAAAATATGTATTTTTGTTCCTCGTACAACCAACACACATGCCACGGCGCTGCGTGGAAGCCGAAGTGGCCTCTGAACCAAGCGGCAAGTGGTGTGCTATGATCAGGTACCATTGAGAGTGAGAGTGACATGTTGTCCTCGAAGTCGAAGTGGAGGTGGGGTTCGTAGTGTACCTACCTAGGGATAGGCAGTCGCGACCTGTGTATTGGACCAGGCAGATGGGCGGGTGACATGGATGGAAGCAAGCAAGCAAGATAGAATCAGACGAGTCTCTCATTTTACCACATGAGGTAGCATATCACTAGCAGGCTCTAGCTCCCAGGAGTTCAATGGCAGCAATTAATCCGACGCGGCAGGATGCGGATACGAGCAAAGACGAGGGTGTCTAGAGCAAGCCTCCAGCCTTCTCTTCTCTTCAACCCCACAATCCCACCCTTTCTCCATGTGGAGGGAACGACGACGTGCCGAGAAAGCTTGTGCACGCATTATGCTTCGCCTTTTAACTCATCCTGGTGACTGTGCAGCAACTGTGCAGTCGAGGCGAGGCGCCGATGTATCGTTAACAAGCCCTTGCCGTGCTTTATGCACGTCGCAAACAAGCATGTCGGGCCTTGGCTACCGCCGACGAGGACGGAAGGACGGCACGCGTGTCGATGGGAGGTACGGTAGTATATCAACATGCTACCTCAGCTCTCGTGCTTCCATACATACCCTCGGGCAGTCCTGAGCGGTGTTGAAGTACCGAGTCCTTGAGGAGCTGAAGCCGGCGCGTGCGAGATCCTCTCTTTCATCCTCTTAGGTATGTACTCAGCCTCTCCCGCCGGCGACTAGGTTCCACGCACGCGATGTAAGGCACTCTTGATCAAAGGCTGATTCTTGAGCAGCAAACATGTCCGGCTTTGGAGAGAAGCACGACGACGAAAGAGGTCCCAACATAATGGACAATTCTACTGACATGCAATCACGACAACAACATCCAGACGAGCACAATGCACATCAACGCAGCCAGCCTGAAGACCATATCCTAAACAAGGAAGCCAAGCCCAGTGTGAGCAGGACTTCAACTCCAACGTCTTTGGATCAACGGAACCACCACGATGAGGAGAAGGGACTCCCTATCACCGCCGAACCCCAGAAAGAAACAACTGAAGTGATCCATGCCGAGCACGATCCCAACATTGTCGACTGGGAAGACAACGAGCCAGGAAACCCCTACAACTGGACTCCGAAGAAGAAATGGCTGAACATCGCCGTCTTGTCAGCCCTGACGCTCTTGACTCCTCTGGGATCTTCCTTCTTCGCGCCCTCAGTCCCAAGAGTGATGGCAGACTTCGATTCGACCTCCGAGCTGGAGGCAACATTCGTCGTCTCTGTTTACCTACTCGGCTTTGCTTTTGGCCCGATCTTGATCGCTCCACTTTCTGAACTTTACGGCAGGTTGGTTGTGTATCACTCCTGTAATGTGGGATATCTGGTCTTCACCGTCGCCTGTGCTCTCGCTACGAACATGAACATGCTCATCGGGTTCCGGTTTCTGGCGGGTTGCTTCGGCGTTGCACCAGTGACGATCGGAGGCGGTACTGTTGCTGACATGATGAAGCCCGAGGACCGTGGGCTAGCCATGAGTCTTTGGGCATGCGGAGCCTTGATAGGTCCCGTTATCGGTATGTTGAGCTGCCCCGTAAAGTACGGCGAAAGGGCTACCGTCTGCTGTAAGTGGCCGCCCTTTGTTAGTCGAGACTAACAACGACCTCAGGTCCCGTCTGTGGAGGCTTTTTAAGTCAAGCAGCTGGCTGGCGATGGATTTTCTGGGTATTGGCGATCGCCATCGGAGTTGTTTCGATCGCCGCAGCTCCTATCATTCGCGAAACATACGCCCCTGTTCTCTTGGAACGCAAGACCAGGCGCCTGCGCAAAGAGACAGGCAATCCCAATCTGCGATCCAAACTCGAGCAGAACCTCCCGCCTAAGGAGGTGTTCATTCGCGCGATCGCCAGACCGACCAAGCTCTTATTCCTCTCACCTATCTGTGGCCTCATGTCGCTCTACATGGGTATGGAGTCAACCACACATTCACTTATCTGTAAATGCACGCTGACAGATCCAAAGCTGTTGTTTATGGAATTCTATACCTCCTATTCACGACGTTCACGTTCGTCTTCCAACAATCGTACGGGTTCAGCGAATCAACTGGGTATGTAACAGTCTATCTCGAGCTCACCGAAGAAGTTATCTTTGACCGCTAACATCCTCCACAGTGAGTCCCAACCTTTGCTATTAGACGTTCAGTTTTCTTGCATCGAAACGATATTCCCAGGCAACGCCAATGATAAACCAAATTGCTGACCTTTCTATCTCAAGTCGGACTCACGTTCCTCGGCATCGGCATAGGCAACTTCATCGGCCTCGCGGCTCTGGGATACAGCTCCGACAGAGTCTTGAAGCACCTGATGGCGAGAAATGGGGGACAGGCCAAGCCGGAATACAGGCTACCGCCTCTAATTTATGGTGAGTTCCTTTCCTCTCCGGGTGACATGCGACTCTGGTCGAGCGGCGGGACGAATACACCTTGGGAGATTGACATATCTCCGGAAAGCAGGCAATGGCACTCATTGCTTGTTTTGTCTTTTCCCATGATTTTCAAAGGGAGGGCATGACTGACATGAAACCTTGCTACAGGAAGCCCATTCATCCCGATCGGCCTGTTCATCTACGGCTGGACAGCCCAGTACGAAATCCACTACATCGTCCCATTGTTTGGCACTCTTATTGTCGGTATCGGGTAAGTTAACAGCACCAGAGCAACGGCCACCGACACGAAGAACATACAAAGCTGACAGTGACTGCAGTATGTCTCACTGTATTTCACTTTCATGCCTTCTTTCTGGCACGAAAACCCCTAAGCCCAGTCGAACGACATGGAAAAGATCGAAGCGGTCATGAGAACGAACCGATCATATGAACGATCCCAACCTAACATTTAAATCAATTCCACAGGGATGATCGCTGCTTTCATGGCAGTCAACACGTACCTCATCGACGCATTCACGCTCTACGCCGCCAGCGCCATTGCGGCCAATACGATTCTGAGGTCCATTTTAGGAGCCGTGTTCCCTCTTTTTGGCTTGCAGATGTACAATGCTCTTGGTTTGGTCAGTCTGATTGTTGCAAATAGGATGAGCGCGACAGAGCTAACCGTTGTGCAGGGCTGGGGAAACAGTCTACTGGGATTCGTCAGCCTAGCCTTGTGCGCGATTCCAGTCCTGTTCTACTACTACGGCGAGAAGCTGCGGACGAGCAAGAGGTTCAAGGTGACTTTCTAGAATTGCGCAGAGGTCGCAAAGAGTCTTTTGAAGTTGTTGGTTTTGGTCCATGGGCCTGCTATGTATATGTAGGGTATCGATTCGCCTTTTTGAACTCCCTTGTAATGCCAGAAGTAACCTTTTTTCGCCTGGTAACTCCATCTTACATAGCTGTCTTTTCGTACACCACTCCCGCCGAAAAGGTTGGTAGAACGTCTTCCTCTTGTGGCTGGCGCCAAGCAGGCGGGCGCCGTGAGGGATCAGACGTACGACATCAGGTTTTGCAATGCACTCGACATGTGTAGTGCTGTCTTGTAGAATGCCTCTCTTTCCGCATCTCCCAACCAGCAGCCAGCGGCCATGCTCCGTCTCGTGAAATCTCGGTCCAAAAAAATCGCTCAATCATCTTCGTCTTCTTCTTCTTCAACGGACACCCATCATCTTCTTCTTCTGCATGAGCTTCTTGTTCCTCCTGTCAATGTCCTTGCCAACGTTGGCCCTACTACCAATCTGCTTGGCCTTCTTCTCCTCCTTGTCGTCGACAATGGTGAGCCAGTCGTCCGGCACCTTGCCCTCGGGGTTCTTGCCCTTGTAGCCGTACTTGGGCTTCCAGTCCTTGGCGGCGTCGTCGTATTCGAGCTTGCCGTCGCGGCGCTTGGGCTTGATGCCCTTCTTGTCGGCGAACTTCTGCCACTTGGTCTTCTCCTTCTCTTTGGGCACGGGCTTCTCGCGCGGCAGATGTGTGGTGGGCGCGGGCAGGGTGAGCTGCAGCGACTGGTCGTCCGAGGCTTTGGTGATGGGGCAGGTCGTCAGGAGCTGGTTGATCAGGCCTTGGGCGGTGTCGCGCGCCACGGCTCGCAGGGTTTCTTCCTTGTTCTCGGCCAGCGAGGGCAGAGGGTTAGGGTCGTTGCAGAGGAGGGTGCCGAGGTCGAATGTGAACGGCTGGGGTTTGGGCTCGATGTGCGCCATTTTTGTGATGTGTAGGCGGGGGTTTTCTTTGCCTGTATGGAGGTTTTGCTATTCGATGGGAATGTTTGTCTCTGCGCTGAAGAAAAGCGAGGCCGAGGCGAAATCTTGGCTTGGGGAAGTTGGAGCTAAATCACTAGCGGAGAGTATAAATTCTGGCAAGGCGGCGGCGGCGGTGCTTGCCGGCTGCACGATTGCATCAGAGACGATGTTTGACCAACATCGAGTATGATCCTCCATGCATCCACAACACCTATCGTCCAATGCGACGCTTGGAACACAGAACATGCTTGGGTGCTTCGACGATCTTGCGTATACCGGACGTCTAATATTGGCACTCGATCACCAGATCCAATCCCCACCTGAAGGAACGACCATGAGCTGAACCCAAACTCGCTCCAATCTGTCATTTGGCGCACGAGACAACGCAGTAGCTCCTTCGACTACCGTACTATTCCTCCTCACAGCCACTCTCCCAAAACCTGCTTTCTGTTCCCTGCTGCTACTAACCATCCTACAAATACTTTCCCTGTTGCTGCCATTCAAACACCGAGTTCTTTCAACCTCAATCTATTCCACTCAATCCCCACCTACACTCTCAAATCTCAACATCAGACAGACAACATGGTCGGCTCAGTCACCCCAATGATCCCAATGGCAACCACCTCAATCACCCCCTTCATCCCCCCTCTAGGCCCCCAGCCGCCCAACCCAGCATTCTACTCCACCGAGCCCGTCACCCTGCAGATGAAAGAGAAGATCCTCTCGCTCTCGGGCGACGACTTCACCATCACCACCTCCACCGGCCAGCCCGTGTGCAAGTGCAAGGGCAAGAAGATGTCGCTGCACGACACCAAGCACTTCACCGACATGGCCGGCAACGAGATCTTCACCGTCAAGAACAAGACGCTGGCCCTGCAGAAGAGCTTCGTGTGCGAGAGCCCGCACGGCTACAGCTTCGAGATCAAAGGCCACTTCTCCATCGGCAAGAGCAAGAGCAGCGTGCACTTCAAGAACGCCTCTGATGGCAGGGACTTGGAGCTTGAGATGAAGGGCGATTGGTTCGATCGTAGCGCGGCTATCACCCTCGCTGGCAGGCCGGTGGCGGAGATTTCGAGGAAGATGCTCAATGCGCGTGAGATGTTTGGGAGCAAGCAGACGGTGAGTTTTGCAATTCTTTCTTGTTCATCTGAGATGAATCTGTTACTGACAAACGCGGCAGTACTTTGTTACGGTGGCCCCCAATGTTGACCTTACGCTGATTGCGGCTATCTGCGTGTGCTTGGATGAGCGTGAGAATGAGAAGAAGTGAGAGGGGTGACGTGACGCAAGCGCTTGGCTGTTAGACTCTCAGAGTCCAAACCTAATGAGACACATAATCTTGAAATGAGAGAATGACCTAATGCACATACTTGGACACTGACAAACGACTTTCTCAGGCGGTTGGAGTCTAACTTGCTTTGTTCAGCTTGGTACATTCGACTCACTGAATGTGTCCAATTGCCGCTAGACCTCCACACCTGTCTGGAAGCATACATAGTACTATATCTATCACCCATGCTAGATCACTCGTCTATGCCCTGATCCAATCCATACCGCTCTTAATATCACCATACCAAGCCATGAGAATATCCTCATAGTAGTAAGATCTCGGCTTCCACTGGCCCTTGCTGCCAGCCTTGGGCATCACACTCCCGCCGGCCTTGACATAAGTGCTCTTTAGATTCAACACCGGCCTCTCCTCCATACTTTTCTTCTGCTTCTCACTGCACCTGGGCACCACCTCCGCGACACCCTCCTTGCGCATGCGGCCCAGGATCCGGCAGACCATCTGCGCCGTGGCGTCCGCTCCCAGCGTCCACGACGCGTCCACGTAGCCGACCGTCATGGCGGCGTTGGGCAGGTCCTCGAGCATGACGCCCTTCCAGAAAAATTTCGTGCTAATGTCGTACGGCGCGCCGTCGACGGTGAGTTTCATGCCGCCGGCGGCTTGCAGTTTCAGGCCCGTGGCCGTGATGATGATGTCCGGGTGCAGCTCCTGGCCGTTCTTCAGCTTGATGCTGTCCGCGGTGACGGTCTCGATGTGGCCGGTCTCGACGCTGCCCGTGCCGTCGCGCAGGCATTGGTAAAAGTCGCCGTCCGGGCAGAAGCAGAGGCGCTGTTCGAAGACGTTGTAGTTTGGGGTGAAGTGCGGGTCGATGGGGACGTTGGGCGGCAGCTGCTTGGCGGCGGCGCCCTTGACGATCTTCTTGGCCGGGCCCGGGCAGTATTTGAAGAAGGTGGTGAGGAGGAAGGGCAGCAGGATCCATTTGAAGCGGATCAGGCGGTAGGCGAGCGAGGCGGGCAGCCAGGCGCGGGCGAACTTTTCCATGGCGTCTTCGGTCGGTTGGGACATGAGGTAGGAGGGGCTGCGCTGGAGCATTGTGACGTGGTTGGTGTCTTTGGCTAGGACGGGGAGGAGGGTGACGGCTGTGGCGCCGGAGCCGATGATTACGACGTTCTTGTTCTTGTAGTCGAGGTCTTCGTTCCAGAACTGCGTGTGGACGACGTCGCCTTTGAAGTTGTCGATGCCGGGGATGGTGGCTTTGAGGGGTTCCTTGTAGTCGTAGTAGCCGGTGCAGAGCTGCAGCCATCGGGCGTTGATGGTCTTCTTCTCCGATCCGTTGGCTGTGACGTTGAGTGACCATGCTTTCTTGTCGCTCGACCATGCGGCTGCGTCAACCTTGTGGTTGAACATGATCTTCTTGTCGATGCCGTACATCTCCGCCGACTCTTTCACGTAGTTGATGATCTTGTCACCTTGTGCGATCGAAGAAGTCTCTGTCCAGTTGCGCCAGGGGAAGCCGAATGTGTAGAGGTCCGAGTCCGAACGAAGGCCTGGGTATTTGAACAGACTCCAGGTGCCGCCCATTTCATGTCTACCTTCGAGGATGATGTAGCTGAGTTCGGGGTTACGCTCTTGGAGTCTGTAAGCAGTGTTGATGCCAGAGATTCCGGCACCGATAATCACTACATCATAATCGGTGGCACTGTTTGGTGCATCCATGATTGTGGCGATGGAAATTCAGGGATGGCGGTCAAGATGTTAGTCGAACAATCTTCTGTGTGTTGGCCAGATGTCAGAATCAGATAGTGTGAGGACTTGGTGGTGAGAGGATGAGGAGAACGTTAGAAGGAAGGCGTATGTTCTCCCTAAGATTATATGCTGTCCAGATCAACAGTAGTGAGCGGTGGTGTTGTTAAACGAAGGAACCAATGGCGAAATGTAACGGTGCCGAGGCTTGCAAGTCCGATTTTACACGCCACTGATCGCCTGATCGACACTCGGCTCCGCATCTTTGTATTCGTGGCTGTTGTATAATTGGCAAGTTATGCAGAAGAAGCATCTCATCGCTTTGTTTGGTCGGCCCATCATGTGGCGTTATGGATCTTACAGTGCGGACACCGAGGCTGTTGGAATGGATTTCATTTACAAGAGCCAGCTGCGTCTCGGGAAGAATAGGTAGGTATCGAGCCGTGCGACTTCTCCTCTCTCTCCGATAGCCCGGCGTTTGGTGGCCTTCCTTGATTTTGTCCAGATAGCGTGTGCCAGATTGTCTTTTGCTAGCTTGATGTCTTCGACGCCTGCCGAGTATCTCGGATGGTGTCTGTCAGTTGATGTGCGCCTGGCTACTACAGACCTTCAAATACCATCACCGCCGCCCATGCGAAAAGTGGTGACGCTGAGAGCAGCTGAGCTACCTTACTTGAAGACTGCCTCGCAGAGTACCTATGATACAGTACTGTAGATCGTACCACGCGCGCACGTGTTGTGCATCAACCTAGACTTTAGCAGTTTCGAAGTTGAGATGCATGATTGTTCCTGACTTCATTGTCACTTTGTTTCCTTAACTTGTGAGTCCGGGTCTCTGTGGCTTCGTGATTTTCTGACTTCAATTTTCATGTCCTCCGAATGCTGCCGTGTAACGTGAGGGAACATTTCGACGGTGAGCCAGACTAGAAGTACATCTACTATAGTCACGAATGATGACGCCAGGCATGTTGGTATACATGAAGTCAGAACAACACATGCATGCTGCGTAAGCGAACGCACTGCTGCAAAGCTATCAATTCTAGCGAGTTGTATCCTAGCAGCAATCCAGTGTGGTTTTCCCAAGCCCCGCAGCAGCAGCATTACCTTAGATAATATGGCTTTTGTCTGTAGAGATGGAAGAAGGAGAACGCTGGGGATGACTTGCACAGTAAGCACATGTATTCAAGTACTGTATGGAATATCCCATTCGCCGCTCTCGGACTCCGGCGTTAAGTACAGTACACGGAGGACTCAAGACAGCACTCTACAAGAGACCCAGGCGGCAGGCAAGAATGATCCACGTGCGTGTTACGATCCTTGGTGCTAAAAGCGTGCTCCTGCCTCTTCCGTCCGGCGGGCGTCGGCTTCAAACAATGTCCGATCACCCGCTTCGACACACATCACATCGTTTGTCTGGAAACGCTACTCGCCACGCGATATTCTATTGTCAGCGGAAGCTGGCAGTCTCTGGGCATCATCAATCTGAAGACGCCATACATGTACTGTACTGTAGGTGGGTCTGGATCTCGGCCGATCGAAGACGTTTTAAAGAGAGAGACACAGAGAGTTCTTTAAGACTGTCATCTCCCCACGAGTTAACACACGGCCGCCCACACGTTCCGACCGAAGCTCAACTGATTACTGATGCCGTCTTTGCCGTCTGGGGCACTCATGATCTGTGCTCTCGCATCTGTCTATCCGAGAGCTTGGTATCGAGCTTGATTCTGCTTGAACCAATAGCAACTGCCATCGCTTACGCATCAAATCGGCGTTTACACTCTCCGTTCTATCGTCGCATCATGCAGTCGTGAATGCGAGCAAACGGCCCATATAATCGCCCGTCCGTGCCGCTTTTGTCTTTCGGCTGCCTTCATGTCCATGTGAGACATACACTTTGACAATAATCTACCAATTAATCTCTTATTTGTTGACGGCATGCCCACCTTGCTTACCCACGCCCGCTCGCTCTTTGGATAAACAACACCGCCCCGCGGTCTTTACTCACGAATCGACAAGCCTACTGTCGCCGCAGGCATGTCGCGACCACATGAAGAGCGAACCTTCGCTGAGAACAACGATACTCTCGCCCCCACCCAGGAAATTTCACAATCAGAGCCTGTGGCAGAAGAGCCCATACGAGTCGGAACTGCTAAAGAATTGAACGAAGAGACAGTTTTGGACAAGGAAGCCGTCGAAGAGGCCGAGGTCTCTTCAAGCGGGGACGATGTGGACAAGGAAAAGCAGAGGGCACAAATACAGCGGACACAGAGCACATGGACACAAGGCACGGGCACAAGTTACGCTAGCAGCGTACAGCACGTGGACGAGCAGGCGCCACTGAAACAGACTTGGGGCGAGAGATTGAACCCGCTCAAGTCAAGATACCCACCTCCGGTCCCTACAGAACGCATACCATCAAGAGAATGGAAGGCCGGATTTTTCAGCGTACTATACTTCCAATGGATCAACCCTCTGATGGTTACTGGCTACCAGCGGCCTCTGGAATTGAACGACGTCTGGCAGGTTAACCCGGATCGGAGTGTCTACGTGCTCTCAAAGAAATTGAACGCGGCATACAAGAAGCGGAAAGCAAAGCCAGGCAAGATCCCTCTGGCCATGGCTCTGTTCGACACTTTCAGATTCGAGTTTTTCCTCGGTGGCGCTTGCCAACTTACATCAGCCATCCTGCAAGTAATGTCGCCTTTCGTGATGAAGTACTTGATCAAATTTGCGGGAGAAGCTTACGCTGCGTCGCAAGGACTCATCGAACCTCCTCACATCGGCCGAGGACTGGGATTGGTCTTTGGTATTACTGGCATGCAGATCATTCAATCGATGTGCACAAATCACTTCATCTACCGCGGAATGATGGTCGGCGGTCAATGTCGAGCTGTTCTCATATCGGTCATCTTCGACAAGGCCATGGTCATTTCCGGTAGAGCCAAGGCCGGTGGCGAGGGAGCGGAGAAACGACCCGAAAACTTGGAGCCAGGCAGCAAGGAGGAGAAAGAGTACTTTGAGAGAAAACTAGGACAAGACAAGGCCAAGGGAGTTTCTGGTGACGGCCAGGGCTGGAGCAATGGCAGAATCGTCAACCTCATGTCAACCGACACTTACCGTGTAGATCAGGCTTCCGGCATGTTCCACGTCACTTGGACATCCGTCCTTCAGGTCTTCCTCACTCTGGCTTTGCTCTTGATCAACCTTACTTACAGCGCTCTTGCCGGCTTCGGATTGATTGTTGTGCTGATGCCGCTGCTCGGTCGCTCTATCAAATCCTTGATGTCGCGTCGCACATTCATCAACAAAATCACTGATCAGCGTGTTAGCTTGACACAAGAAATCTTGTCTTCGGTACGATTCGTCAAATACTTTGGATGGGAGACCAGTTTCCTCGACCGCTTGAACCAGATCAGGACCAAGGAGATCAACAAGATCGCCTTCCTGCTTTCCATTCGAAACGGTATCATGGCAGTGTCCATGTCGATCCCCATCTTTGCTTCCATGTTGGCTTTTATCACATACTCGCTCACGCACGGCTCTGGCTCTCTCGACCCAGCTCCCGTTTTCTCTTCTCTGGCTTTGTTCAACGCTCTGCGTATTCCTCTGAACCTGCTACCAATGGTCCTCGGCCAGGTAGTTGACGCCAACGCATCGCTGAAACGTATCGAGAGCTTCCTCGATGCCGAAGAGCAATCAGACGCTGCTGACTGGGACAACGATGCTAAGCATGCCATCTCGGTCCAGTCCGCTGGCTTCACATGGGAACGCACACCTACCCAGGACTCTGAGCACGTACCCGGAAAGGGACCAAAAAGCGAGAAACAACTCAAGCAGGAGAAGAAAGACACCAAGGCCAGAGACAAAGAGGACAAGCGAAAGTCGAAACAAATCGAAAAAGAAGGTGGCGAAGGGCTGCCCTCGAGTGTGAGCAGCAGTACACTCGCGGAAGACGACAAGCCTTTCTCGATCAAGGACATCAACTTGGAAATTGGCCGCAACGAACTCGTCGCAATCATCGGCGGTGTCGGTTCTGGCAAGAGTTCCCTGCTTGGTGCGTTAGCCGGTGACATGCGTAGAACCGGTGGCAACGTTACTTTTGCTGGAAACCGTGCTTTCTGCCCACAGTACGCCTGGATCCAGAACGCTACAGTCAAGGACAATATCACATTTGGCAAGGACTACGACCGCAGATGGTATAACGAGGTCGTCGATGCCTGCGCCCTCCGACCTGATCTCGACATGTTGCCCAACGGCGACTTGACTGAGATTGGTGAGCGTGGTATAACGGTGTCTGGCGGACAGAAGCAAAGATTGAACATCGCGCGTGCCATCTACTTCAACGCCGACATCGTGCTCATGGACGATCCTCTTTCTGCCGTCGACGCGCACGTCGGCAAGCACATCATGGATAACGCAATCTGCGGTTTGCTTGCAAACAAGGCACGTGTCCTTGCCACCCATCAGCTGCACGTCCTGCCCAAGGTCGATCGCATCATCTGGATGAAGGATGGCGGCATCCACAAGGTCGCCACTTTCAACGAGCTCATGCAGGACGATGCCGAGTTCCAGAAGATCATGCAGACTACAGCAGCTGAGGAAAAGAAAGAGGAAGAACCCAACGAGGACGAGATCGAGGGTGAGAAGAAGCAGGTGCGGAAAAAGAAGGGCGGCAAAAAGGGGCCTGGTCTCATGCAGGCAGAAGAACGCGCGGTGAACGGCGTTGGCTGGGGTGTCTACATGGCGTACCTACGAGCCTGCGGCTCCCTCCTTGTTGCACCCTTTGTCATTTTCTTGCTCATCATCTCGCAAGGAGCGAACATCACGACCAGTCTATGGCTTTCATGGTGGACATCTAACAAGTGGGGATACTCCGAAGGCCAGTACATCGGAGTGTACGCCGCTCTGGGTGTCACTCAAGCTTTGCTGCAATTTGCCTTTTCAGTCTTCCTGACAGTCTATGGAACCAAGGCAAGTAAGACCATGCTGCAGCGTGCTTACGAGCGCGTGCTTCGTGCCCCAATGTCCTTCTTCGACACCACACCACTTGGACGAATTATCAACCGCTTCGGAAAGGACGTCGACACGATGGACAACGTGCTCACCGATGCCATCCGCATGTTCACGCTTACAATGGCAATGATCGTCTCGGTGTTCATCCTCATCATCGCTTACTACTACTACTTCGCGATTGCTTTGGCTCCGCTTCTGGTCATGTTTGTCTTCTCTGCCAACTACTACCGCGCATCAGCGCGTGAGATCAAGCGCCACGAAGCTGTCCTTCGCAGTGTCGTCTTCTCCAAGTTCAGCGAGGCAGTGAACGGCACTCCAACAATCCGAGCATACGGCCTGCAGAAGCAGTTTGCCAACTCTGTCAACGATGCAGTCGACAGCATGGACGGTGCATACTTCCTGACCTATGCCAACCAACGCTGGCTCGCCACCCGTCTCGATGTCATTGGCACCTTGCTCGTATTCACTGTCGGCATCCTTGTCGTCACTTCCCGCTTCAGCATCGACCCGTCTACTGGTGGACTTGTCCTCTCGTACATCCTGTCGATTGTGCAAATGATTCAGTTTACCGTTCGCCAGCTTGCGGAAGTCGAGAACAACATGAATTCCACTGAGCGCATTCACTACTACGGAACCGAGCTTGAGGAGGAGGCGCCGCTCCACTTGGGTAATGTTCAACCCTCATGGCCAGAGAAGGGCGAGATCAACTTCCAAGACGTACAGATGCGCTACCGTGATGGTTTGCCATTGGTTCTTCAAGGCTTGACAATGAAAGTCGAAGCCGGCGAGAAGATCGGCGTGGTCGGCCGCACCGGCGCCGGCAAGTCGTCCATCATGTCCACCCTCTTCCGCCTCGTCGAGCTCTCCGGCGGCCAAATCACCATCGACGGCATCGACATCTCTACCATAGGCCTGCACGACCTCCGTTCCCGCCTCGCAATCATCCCCCAAGACCCCACCCTCTTCCGCGGCACGATCCGCAGCAACCTCGACCCCTTCAACGAACACCAGGACCTGGCCCTGTGGCACGCCCTGCGCCAAGCCGACCTCGTCGGCGACGAGCAAGACATCAGCGACGAGTCCGGCCGCATCCACCTCGACACGGCGGTCGAGGACGAAGGCCTCAACTTCTCCCTCGGCCAGCGCCAGCTGCTCGCTCTCGCGCGCGCTCTGGTGCGCAACGCGCAGATCATCGTGTGCGACGAGGCGACGTCGTCGGTCGATTTCGAGACGGACCAGAAGATCCAGAAGACGATTGTTAGTGGGTTCCGCGGCAAGACGCTCTTGTGTATTGCCCACCGTCTCAAGACTATTATCGGCTATGATCGTATTTTGGTCATGGATGCTGGTCGTGTGGCGGAGCTGGACCGCCCGATCGATCTCTACGACCAAGGTGGGATTTTCAGGGGCATGTGTGACCGCTCTGGCATTCGCAGGGAGGACTTCTTTGCGAGCGAGGAGGCGAGGTGGGTTGCTGAGGAAGATGGCGGTGATGAGAAGAAGGCGATGTGATTTGCTGGTGAAACTCGT
>Ga0265797_10003856_pt1 | contig 23516 bp, 19 predicted proteins | sample P2T30metagenome_FD_192433 | JGI IMG/M metagenome (GOLD analysis project Ga0265797, IMG submission 192433) | Plant litter microbial communities from East Loma Ridge, Irvine, California - P2 T30 | ecosystem: Environmental > Terrestrial > Plant litter > Unclassified | place: USA: California... | reverse complement strand
CCATCCTCCCTATCGCCCCATCCTCAAACCCGCACACAATAGCAACCGTCCCAAACAACCATCATGCAGTACCACACAGCATCCTATTGTGACAATAAGACGCGCTAGCCGCGTTCAGATATGGTGCGATCGGCCGACCAATGTCATGGGACGGGGTGGTTGGTACGGCCCCAGCAGGCTTCACCGAATTTCGTGCACAATAGCAGCTTCGTAGTGGCGTTTGTCGGCGTGTGATTAGGCTTCAGCGATTGTAGGGCGGCGTCTTGGGGGTTGTGTGTGTGTGTGTGTGTTGGCGCGGGCGGGCGCTTGGGGGGCACAATAGGAAGATTTTTGGGGGAACAATAGGACAAAAAAAAATTCTTGTAGTGTCGTGAGGGTGCATCATTTTTCGGCGGCACTGTCCTAGTTTCGTGACACCGGACTGTACTGGGGAACAATACGAAATCTAGATTGCGTGTTCACTTGCACTGAGTATAGTGCGCTTTGTCGCTGTCGACCCTAGATGTCGCATGCGCCAGCGAGCTCAGACATTGTCGGCATGTGTGAGGGCCTTGAGAGATGACTGTCAACCTTCTTCCATTCGTGGTCATGATGGGTGTGGTCATACGTCTTTTGGTATTGCCAGTATTATGCTAAATGTTCTTCCGGCTCGATTGACCGCGCGCTCGAACGCTGGTCATCCGTCATCAAGCGGCCTCCATCGACAAGGCCTCACTGTCTCAGCTTCCTTGCAGTTCGCATCTGCCTGTTTCTCCGAGCAAAAAATGTTGTTGTACACCGTCTGCTTACAGGACACAATAAAAACCGAGAACGCCACGCTGATAAATGCTCCAATGCGATTACGACACTTGTTTCGTACCGGATTTGGGCTATGCACCTTCGTCTACAGGACAGACTGACAAGTGTGAGCTTTGGTAGTGATGTTCCGCACTTGCTGCATGAAGCGGATCAACACTCTACCGTTGCGGCCGATATGCCTGTACGTCATGGTATGGTCGGTCGTGGTAGAAGAGATTCTCAGACCAAGGCGGCAGCTTCTTGTCGCGTTCGTAGAGGTACCCGCAATTGTTGCAAAGCGTGCGCGGGCCTCGCGGTCCGTCGCGGACAGCCCATACTGCGGTGCCCCATACGTAGCAGTGTGCGCACCGCCAGGTTTGTCGCTCGCTGCGTTATGTTAGCATAGCCCGATAATAACGTGTTCGGGACTTACCCTTCCTGCAGACCACCTTCCTGCCCGCCGTATCCGGATCCCGCTCCTGGAATGTCACGGCCCAGCGGGCTCAAACTTCTGAATCTCCTCTTTTTCTTGCTCCTCTCGCCACGACCCATGTTCTCTTGCTGCTCGACGTTGTTGAAAAATTCGTTTTGGGGTGTGCCTGTCATGTTGGCGGTCGAAGAGAAGCGTGCAGTCTCTCTCCGCAATCTTCGGATCTGCCTCTCACGGTCGCCTTCGCGCTTCTCGATCTCCTCCTTCGAAAGCATCTCCACCTTTGGCTCCCATTCATCGCACAAGTGCTCGTGATCGTATCTCCAGCCGGCCCCGATGGCTGGCTCAGCCGCGTCGTTGTCTATCTCGCCGTCTCCCACCAAGCCACCGTTTTCGCAGGCTTCTTTCTTCAATCGCAGTACCGCCTCGTAGATCGCATGTGTCATCGCCGATGCCCACTCTCCAGATAGCCCGATGTCTGCGCACGTTGTCTTCGCGAACATCTCTGCGAAGCCTGGGGGATGCAGCAACGACCACTCGAATTTGTCGGTGTAAAGGCGGTTCAACAGGTTGATGTTGAGGGAGACTATGCAGCGATATGTGTCGTCTGGGTTGTGCAATTCTTCGGACGGTAGTGCAGTGGCAGTGGCCGTAATGCCGTTCGGCGCTGGTGCTGGTACTGCTACAGGCGTCTGCGTTCCTTCTATCTGCGTGTTGCCGTTCAATCTAGGGGTGGATGTGCCATTGGTGGGAGGTAAAGCGGGTGTTGAGGCTCCATCTCGAGAGACGACTGTTTGTGTGGGCTGGACTGGCTGTGCTGCTGTGCCTTGCAATGCAGGCGCCGCTGTTGAATGAAACAGTGGGTGCAGTGCTACACCCGCATACTCCTCCAATTGCTGCCGGATCTTACTGGCAATGTTCAGGATGAGTTGTGGTTTGCGGTCGTTGGGAAGATCGAGCTCGTCCACGAATTGCTTCGCGAACTGATCTGGGGTCGTCAGAGCCTCGTGCAGATTCCACAGAAACGAATCCTTGAGTCTGTATGCTGGTGTGACGTCTGGCTGTTTGTATGCCGGCAGGTGCTCGTTGATGCCAAACTCGCGGGCATTGGATGGGGTGGGTAGAGGCGCATCTGGTCGGAAGGGCTGGATGTCCATGTCTATTCGGATGGGAATCAATGTGACTGGCAGCACTGATTGCGTCTGTACTTGTTTCTCGGTCCTGTTGCAATTAGCTTGCGACCAACATTTGACCTCCACTTTGACCCAATGCACGGCACTCACAATGTGCGCTTCGGTCGGCCCATCCAGTCTCGCCAGATGCCTTGTAGGTCAATGGGCGCTATCAGCTCTTCTCCCAGCGCTGCAATCTGGGCCGACTTGTCTAGATTCGACGCCTCGTCACCGCGCTGTATGCTGCGCAGACCGGTCGCGCGTCGCGGGCGATCGCTATCCTCGAAGTCGTCATCATCGTAGGCGTCTTCAGCGTAGCTTTGGACGGCGGTGCCTCGTTTTGTCACGCGCGGCGGAGGGAGCGTATTCGAAGCCGGGACGATGGGTGAGATGAGGGAGTTTCCGTGATTTCGCAGTCGTGGCGCATAGCTGGACATGAACGCCTGCGGCGGCGCCGTCTTTCCCGTGGCCGTGAACATGGTGTTGTAGTTTGCGACAGGTGGTCGATGGAAGGTGGTAGCTCGAACAGTTCGCGAGGGCTGGACGCGTCGCAAAGCGTTCAGACAGGGGTGTGTCCCAGTGCAATGCGGGTATTTCTTGGCACAAGTTTGCTTGTCAGAAGGCGACTGCAGTCACTCGTTCTGCAGGTTTGTTTCCAGAGTCGTGAATGTTGTTACACGTCGCTGGCGTCGCATGCGACTGAGAGTCGCGGTCCGCGATGAAGCTATTCTCGCCAAGGCTCGAAGCGGCTAGCGTGCTTCAAAGTACACGTGATCTGTCTGAGCAACACCGTGAATGTTACAAAACACCCCATCGATGATGGTCATGTTGACCTTACCAAGAATGAAATGGATCAGCGAGGGTAGGTATGACAAAGTCTGGGACATGAACTTCTGCTGCCCCGGTCCTCGACTCTTCGTAATCAAGATTGTGTCGCGCTATTCATGTTGCCAACGAGAAGCTTCATGCATCATATCTTTCCGTGGTCGAAGATTGGGCATTGTGATACGTGGTAAGTACATTCTTCGGATGCAATGTCGCTACAATGCTCACTGTGATCAGCTGGAGCTCGAGAGGAGAAGTGCTTCAACGACCAACTGGCGCACTGCTTCCATCGAGCGTTAGATTAGAGTATGTAGCCGAGACTACAGCGCACTGGATGCTCGAGTAAAGCCCTGGAATCTTGAGATTAAAGATTACACAGTAGGTGTCCATGGTGATGGCGCCAAGTTTCAGTGGCTCGTTACGGTCCAGTCATTCAACGGAGCTTGATTCTGGTCGTGATTAGCCGTGAAAACTTGGTTGCCCCACTTGCCCATCCCACCACTATCAGTGACCAATGTTCACACAACCACATGTCTGAAAACTCCATTGCTTCGTAAGTCAATCGTGTGTAGTATATATTTGTTTAAAATCACAAAATGCTCATCCATCAATTAAGGTCAGATGGCCGAGCTGGTTATGGCGCTAGGTTAAGGTTAATCTTAACATTCTTCCTAGTCACGAAAGTGGCGTGGGTTCGAGTCCCACTCTGATCATCTTTCGTCTGGCATCAAGTCAGACAAATCAGGATTTTTTTCGCATCCTATCATCAACTTTCATCCAGCACCAGCTAGACATGTCGACTTCTTTTTTTGCTGATTCAACGCTGGGTCATAAGTCAGTACTCTTAATGTGTTGTCAACGAGCAAAGGTTTTGTTTTGTACTTGAATCATGCCCTGTTCACAAATAATGATGTTGCTATAGCTGTCGCAATTTCTGAGACGTGTAGCGATGACTTTCAACTTACATCGTTTGGAGTCATGGCCAAGGGTCATCGCGGAGCATTTAACATTCAACCCCAACAGGGTCGCTAGAGTAATCGTAATCGGCAAAGCACATAGAGCATCATACTCATGGTGGACAAATAAGGCGAGCGTTTAGACAGCCAATGAGCGAAGAAACGGTCCAACCTCTGAAATAGAGCTAGTCCATCTACATTAAACTTTGAGATCAAAAATTAACACGCGCCCTATGAGTCGTTGAACGAGGCATGTACAGAAGAGACTTCGGCTATGCAGAGAGTCATGCGATATCGTGTATCTAAAATGCTCGAATTCAGGCCGGAGTATTGTACGAAGTCTGCCGTGTAGTTGGCGCGACGTTGAGATAACACATTGCAACAATTATTAGGCTTTCATGTCGACACACCTCCACTCTTTGCGTTTTTAAATCCAGCACCGCTTCCGAAGACCTTATCAATCCTCGTCACTCTCTCCCAGACTATCTCACCATGACCATCATCTCCTCCCCTCTTCTTGAAGTAAAGTACGCGATGCTGTGGAATGAATTCCTCGTCTGTTTGCTCGGTCTTCCAACTCTCGAGACTGGTCTCTCTCGCACCCAGAAACCGATCTTCATATCCTACAATGTAGTCGGCAGGATCTAGGGCTGGGTCCCACCGAAGACGATTGAGGACATCGGAAGCTGGGCGGAGTTTACTATTCGAGACAGGTGTTGCAGTTGGCTTGGGTCGCTGAGGTATCGTCCGCGTGGCAATGTCGGGCAGCTCATCTGATGGGTCATCGATAACGTCTTCATCATCGGAGTCGACATCAAGGTCTAAAACGTAATCGCCCCATTCGCGGTCGTCGAGTCGAAGGCCTTGAACGGCCTTTTGTGCTACGAGAGTTATGTCGATCCAGCACGTGTTTGCGTCGTAGTTCCTCTCGTCGGTCTTGAGTTGTGTCAGGAAACGATCGACGACTTTATCCAGACTGTGCTTCGCAAGCAACTTCTCTTCCTGAGCACTGGGAGCAGCACTGGAAGGCCTTGAAAGACCAATAAGGTAACAACCATAATATTCACTACCATTATTGTCGGCATCGCTATCAGTAAAGCGCGCGGGCCAAATGCGGACTTCAAGGTCCGGAAGTGTTTTATAGATATCTGCGAACATTAGTGGATAGTCATGAAATGACGATGTCACAAGTACTTACCGACAACAAGTGAAAGACATCGTGATTCCACCCAGCCGACTAGACTCTTGCCTTTTGCCAGCGTACGACCCCAGAACTGAATGTCAATCTTGACGTAGTTGGTATGAGCCTGGAGGAAGCTAGCCGCTACACTGCTTGTGGTAGAATCAACGGGGGAATCGCCAGAACCTCCGAAAAACTGCTCCCAAGTTGTCTTCGTCTCTGACAGCTGTTGAGCAGCCAATTTCGCTTCTTTGACCAAGGTCTGAAGTCCTGGAGTAGTCGCAGTATGTGCAATGTTCGAGTTGGGTGCATGGTAGCCTAGCACTACCATCGGCTCCCTGGCACTACGGTGGTACCTTGGCGCTTTCTGGTGGAAGAAAGCATCATACATCATATCGTTCGTCCAATCGAATTGAGCAAAGTGCTGGAAGAAGCTGACCACCAGATCGGCAGCTGCGCTAGACCCATGGTCATGAGCGATGGACTTCGACACCCACGACAGCATGAGGGTGATGTGTACACCGCCCAAATATCCGAATTTGGCCGAGTAGATGCCGTGCTGAATGGCCCAGAGTTTGATGCAGCGATACGCCAGTCGGAACGCAGAAAGAGAGGGCAACGTGCGCTGTATGTAATGTAGGTCGCGGTAAGGTTTCAGCTTGCGGAGCGAAAGAATAGAAAGGTTGAAGACTGGATCCGACGATGGAAGCTTGGAAACCTCTGACCACTTTTCAACGACTCGACCTGCTGGACAGTACTGCAGGTCCATAGTTACGTCGTTGATTGAAAGCTCGAGCATTGTCCCGGTGCCCGCTTTCACCTTCCTCAATATCCGCACACCTTGTCCATTGGCCTTGATCAGTCTTTGGTGAGCAAGCCTAAAGAAAGTCTTCGAGCTGATAGTGCCAATGCAGAGGCAGTCTATGTCCGATGTCTGGGTCCAGACACCTAAAGCGTAAGAGCCGACTGGCACAATGACCATGGGAATGTCAGACACCACAAGCCCATCATCACCTGAAATTCCAAGAAGGACTTGCTTCAAGACTACAAATGCTTGCTGTCGTTGCCGTATCTCCTCCTGAGATGGAAACATGTGATGAGCTGCGAGAGCTGTCTCCAACTCTGTCGACCCAGATAGTGCTGAGGTCGCGCGTGTATACTGCACACTTGGAACTGATTGCGGACTGTTCTCGTCCGTTTGGCTCTCTGGAAAGTCTGCGAACACATTCAACTTGGCCCTAACTCCGTAATGGTCGCTAGGCACGACGTGAGCACCATCGATCTCTTCGGCCAGCCCAAAGTGGTTGAAGGACGAAACACGTAGACAGTTTTGGGGCCGGAAGAGAACACGATCATAGCGTTGTGGTCGATGATTGGGTGTTCCGGAGGTTGCCGATGCGAGAATGTTATTTCTCGGATCGAAGGTGGCGCCCTCTTCTCCCTCGAACAGCTCTTCGTATGTGTCCACAGCAATGTCATCCGCGCCTTCGACATGAGCAACGGCCCAGGCATCTACCAAACCAGCTTCAGTCATTGCTGCCTCGATTGAGGAAAGTGTTGACACAGTTTGAGCGCAAATTGACTTGTCTTTCAGAGCATTTTTGATGGTGTAAGTCGAGGTGGCGAGATTGAAGTCTCCGGTGATAATCCAGGGCTCGGTACTGTGGTGCCGTGTAAGATAGCTCGTTATATTCTGGAGTTGCACTCGTTTAGCTGCGACCGAGCCGTCTGTCAGGCCGCAGGTGAGATGAATGCCGACAACGATTACTTCTGTGCGACCCGAGGACTGTATTCCAGTAAGCCCTGTGAACTTTGCAACCAGGGCGCCCTTGTGCCGCCTATGAAAAGGCACGAATGTCCACTCAAAAGGCCATCGACTCAAGGCCACCACGTTCCGTAGGCTAGACAATGGACCGACGTCTGATTGATCCGGAGGGCCATGCGAAGTGAATGGGAAACGTGCTTGCACTTCGCGATCCTTCAATATGAACGAAAGGAAGTCATCCGAGACCTCCTGCAACACTAAAATGTCAGCGTTCGCTTGATCGGACAGAATGGTCCTTAAGAGGTGAGGATCGCGTTCTCGCGCTGGCGGATACTCGGAGTCGATAAGTACATTGAAGCTAGAAACCGTAATCTGGTGTGGTGTTTTGCTCGTGTCTTGAACCGCCTCGCAAACTGACCACCTGTCTTGATGGATGTCGAATTGGAAGGTGGAACCAGGTTGGAGCTCACGATTGAACTCTGAATCCTCAGTCGCAGACAGGTCACTCTCGTGGATGTCGTCCTGGCTAGCTACAAGGAGGTTCTGTGAGAGCTGGCTGACCCAGTGTTCTGGGGTGCGCGGTATCCAGACGGCATTTGATCTCGTTACGTGGATGATGCCCCAGAGTCTCATGTTGTGTGACGAATTCGAATTTATCGATCGTTCCCTAACGAGAATAGCAAGCGCACCGATTTCGAAGTGAAGCTTTGGAAGAAGGCGGGCTTTCCCAAGAAGGAACTGCTGAGAGAACAATGTGTTGTCCGTTGTTTGGCCGATCGTGAGATGTAGGTTGCTTGCCAAGAACTTTTGTCCAAGCGCCTGTAACGCCATTGCGCGCAAAGATGTCAGACATGAGGTGGATTGGGGTCGGCTTTCGTGGAGGAAGACTGTGCTGTTACTTCGATGCTTGAATAGTCCTGGCTCCTCGATAGTGGCCGTCTGAGCCTCCTTCGTGTCTAAGTTCCGATCGAAATGTGCTTGGATTTGCTGTTGCGCTCGCGGCAGGCTCTCTGGTGCGACAAAGGGGTATATAAGATTTATATGAGCTGGCCAACACCCATAGGCCTTGTCATAGAGTTCGCGGAGTCGATCGATGTCGCCGCAGTCCGTATTGGGAGGGATTACACAAAGTGCTGTATCGTGCGATCTTGTTGGAATCGCAGACCCTACTGCTGCCTCGTGGACAGTCGCCATTACTCAGTGTCCTCGACGAATATCCTTGGTTAGAAAACAATAGAGAAGGGAAAATGATGTGGGTATCAATTTCGAAGATTGGGCATGTAAACTCGTGAATGTGTAAAAAAAAGTATTTGGATGGGGTGAGTATACTTATACAAAGCATGAGAATCCTTGCATTTCAGCCTTCCATTCATGTTTCCATCACCACCTTTTACTATGACTCTTTTCCAAAACGACGCCCCGTTCACGATCGGGGAGACTGCGTGAGCAAAAATGACTCATTACACTAAACCGAATGGGATGCTGCGCCACATCAGATCCATCACTCGAGTCTCATTTTTCGTGAAGTGGTTCGTAGAAAAGAACAGGCCCCGACGGAGATTTTCGCGATCAATTAAAGATGTGATTATGGGTGGACGAGAAAAGCAAGAGAATGTGGCAGCCAGGTGAGGTCCGATCCAAGCCCGCACTTGCGTCATAGGCGAGCTAGGTACAGCCGATCGCGAGGCGTCCATCCTTCCACATCTCAAAAGCTGTTCAAGACACTTCACCTGGGCAATCATCGTCGAACATGGGACTTCTCGATCTGCCCAGCGAGCTTCTGTTTGCGATCATTGGTCTTGTTGCAAACTCCTCCATACGTCCGCCGCCCGCAGGCAAACGTCACCGACTCGGGCAATTACACAATCGCTCCATTGTCTGTGTTCCCACTACACATCATCCATGGCTCTATCCAACGCGCAGTCTCCTGCTTTCATGCAAAAGACTGAATTCAGAAACGATCACGTACCACGCCAAGGCGGCGCAGACTATGATATTGGACGTCGCAATCGTTGACAACCACTGGATCTGGCCATGTTTTATATCTATGCCAGGAGCATTCGGATATGTGCTTGAGAGTCTTATCATTAATCTCACATATTGCTGCACTGAGGAAGAGCGGGGAGCTTACAATTCAGACATACCCAAATGGTCGTACGAAGGAGACTTCGTCGAAGTCATAAGCAACCTACTGCGATCTGGCTCTTCGAGTCTGTCCAGCAGTAGCATGGGCAGCCGGTCGAATTTCCGCATAAAAACCATTACAATCAATCTCGATACTAAAAGCGTCGACAAGGGCAATGAGCCGCTCAGCGAAGAGACGGTCCCGTATCGTCAGATAGATAAGCTCGCACACCTCAGTTTCGACCCTTTGTATTCCATCGATCTTCTGGCTTGTTCCAAGCATCTCGATTGGCTCGGAGTTTCAATTGACAGGTTGCTACATCAAGCACACTTGTTGCGTATCATTTTCGAGCGTGTGGACCAGATCCAAATCTGCATAGATTTCAAGTTACGCAAAACCCTTGATCTTGCCGACAGCCAGTCAAGAAGAGAAGAGAAGCGACTCGAGGTGTACAGGCAGAGAAACAGAGACTGAGAGTCTTTTTTTGAGTACGAAAACCACATTTATTCCCCGATAATGGTCTTCACACATACATGCACTACGCCCTCTGCGCCTGGCCTAGGTGGTATGACGTGGAAAGTCGACAAAACTGAGGCGCTTTTGACGAGGAGCATGCGTTACATTCAAATTTGGTAAACTCAAAAACCTGACGAAGCGCTTCAGTTGCCTTCTCTCTCCACATGTAACAGTGCGCCGATCACTCGAGGGGAACTCAAGATATCGTCCCTGCTTCAACCTTAGCCTCAGCATGTCATATCGACCACTACAACTTTCCACAGAGAAGATCGGAGGAACGCCAGCCGTGACGTCACCTATGGCGATTTGAACCATTCAGCCTAATTTTGAGGGACGGAGCTGTTCGTTATAAATATACGAATTACGCTACTCCTTCTTTACGGATATCAATTACTTGCCCACCAACATGTCCGCCCCACCACCCCTCAACGTCCTCGTCTTCAGCAAAACATCTGGCTACCGCCACGACTCAATCCCAGCCGGCATCCGTTCCATTCAGTCTCTCGCAGACCGCACCAAACACTTTGCCGTCACCGCCAGTGAAGACGCCACACAATTTACACCTGATCACCTAAGTCAGTATGCTGTCATCATCCTCCTGCAATGTATCGGCGACATTTTCGACTCGTCACAACTCGACGCCCTGAAGAACTTTGTCCGTTCTGGCGGAGGCATCGTCGCCATCCACGGCGCCGCAGCCGGCATGCCCAACGACTCATGGTACGGTAACCTAATCGGCGCACATTTTAACCAGCATCCTCCCGCTGAATCCGGAACCGTCATCATGGAAGATTCGAACAAGAATCACTTCATTCCGTCATGTTGCGGCGGTCGAGAGAATTGGAACGATGAGTGGTACAACTTCCACACCCATCCGCGCGAGAACAAGAATTTGAAGATCCTACTGCGCGGCGACTCGAAGACGTTTGCAGGCGGCGAGCATGGCGACGATCATCCGCTGGCGTGGTACCAAGAGTTTGAAGGTGGGAGGAGCTTTTTCACGGCGCTGGGGCATTTCGAAGGGGCGTATGGGGACGAGTGGTTTCTTGAAATGGTGGAGAGAGGGATTATGTGGGCTGCAGGGAGGAATGAGACATGATAATGAAAGGGCGAGGGAGTGAGCTGCTGAGACTGAGTGACCAAACGGAATGTGAAGAGTTTAATTTAATCGACAAGAAGCCAACATCTACCTATTTATGCCCAGCAGAATCGTGATACATCTCATGTACTTGCGGCTGCAGCTGCCCCGCATAATGCGGCATCGCATACCCTCCCTGCCCCGGCACAGGAGATCCCCCATAACCCTGCGCTGGCTGCGGATGCTGCATGATCGGCGAATACACCGGCTGCGCATGCCCCATCACCGGACTCTGAGTAGCAGCCATCTCATACCCCTGGCTCCCATTCCAGCTCTGCGGGTAGCATGATCCCTCGAGCTCCGAGCCCGGCGGAGACATTGTCCCGGTACTGTGTGGGTAGGGCTGAGCAGTATGGGAAGCGTATTTTTGTGTCATTGGAGGTGACGACATGGGTGTTTGACCACCCGTTGCAGCGAAGACCGCGGCGTCGACTTGTCTGGCTGTTTCGATTTTGCGTTGCGCGCGGCGGCGGCGGATTAGGAAGGCGGCCAGGAGACCGAGGAGAAGTGCGCCCAGTGCCGCACCGACACCGATGCCAGCTTTAGCTCCTGTGCTGAGTCCTTTGCTCTCTCCGCCGTTGTTGGAGGTTGTGCCGTTTTCGTTGGCATTTCCAGTACCCGCACCGCCTCCGCCGTTGCCTGAACTTGGATTCGGCGCGCCTCCAGCCGGTGTCACTCCACGTGTGGACGTGAAAGTAGTGGTGCTCGTGACAGTCGTTTTGGCATTTAAAGCTGCGGTAGATGTCGAGGTGATGGTCGTAGCGGTTGTGCTGGTCACGGCGTAGAGAGAAATGCTGGTTACAGTGACACTCCTGATCTGGGTGATGTATGCTGTCCGCGTAAGTATTACCGTGGGCGTCGTCTTCTCCTGGCGCTTGGAGAATCGTCCATGTATACTCTGGTTGGGCGAGACATCAGTGACGGCCAGTGGTTGCTGGTACTCCTTTTTGACCGCTTCTGCAGGTGGTGTAAGGAGCGACGGAGCTTGTGTTGGACCTGGAATGCCAGCGAGGCCTCGCTTACGCGGGTCTACCGTTACTACGATGGTTCGAACCTCGGTTGCAGTCTCAAGATCGTTTCGGGTAATCGTGACCACGACGGTACTGGTTGATGTGGATAGTATGGTCGTGCCTGGCGAAGATCGTGCCTCCGTGGTGGTAACGTCTCTATTCGTTGTAGCGGTGACAGTAATTGTTGAAGTCGCGCTGTAGAAAAGCTTAGTTCAGAAAAATACCTTACGAGGTGTCCCACTTGAGGAATCTGACCTACATTGAGGCATACTTGCAGAATGAACTGCTCACACCGTCGCCACAAATGTATATTGAATTGCAACACCAGCCATACTGTCCATTGCCGCAGCAGAGGTTCGCGCAGTTCCCAGATTTACCGCTTATGTCGGTGAAAGGACATGCGCGCTTGAACAAGTTGGCTGCTCTCGCGGCAATTCCTGATTGATCGACTAGTGGAGCCATCGTGGTTACAGGCTTGACTATATCCCAGTATCCGTTGCCCATGGTGGCATTTTGAGGCGTGTCGCGCCGTTGCACGTGAGCGTCGAGTATATCGTTGGATCGTACAGGTACGAATGCTTCGCCGATGCATTGATTGAAAAGAGCAGCATGCAGAAAGAACGAAGCCAGCGTAGACCGCGACAGGACTGCCATGGTGAAAGAAGATCCCAGATGCACAGAACAAGCGCGAGCGGGCGGGCGCGCGGATTTACATGTTTTAGCATGGCCTCAGCCTCGTTCTCCTATGCAGTGCTCACTGCTCAGCCTGTAGACGGGAATTGCTGTCTTGGGATAATTGGACTAACACAGCGCTAGCTCTTCACCATGGAAATCTGATAGGTCCACATGGAACAAGCCTCGTGCAAGGCGTCCAAGGCTATACCCGAATCAACTGTATCTCGCGGGCCGCAGGTACTAACCACGTCCAGACCCACGATTGTATTGGGGGCCGTTTCGCAGAGCCGCATAGTCTCTCTGTTCGAAGTCAGTGAGAGATGCAAAATCGACGGGAAACAAAGCGTGATTACAGCTCTTTTAAAAGGCCAACACTCTCAAGAGCCGTTGCGTTGGCGTCGTCGAGGTCGAGATGCGGAAATGAAGGAAACAAGGCCTTCCACGAGAATCGCATTGGGGCTGTCAAGGCAAGCCACCACAGCATTTAAGATTGCGATACAAGGGTGGCGGCAACCAACCTCCGCAGCATTGATCACGAACTTGCCAGATGAACTTGACAGGCGATCATCGCCAAAGAAGCAAGAATCCATATTTAAGTATGATTGCGCCAACGGCTTGTCGATGGTACATAAGCATCGGTGAGTCTGAACGCCGGCCTTGCGAGCACTGCCAGCAGTACCAGCGCAGGTCGTCCGAGAGGCAATACCGGAATCAACGAGTTTGCCACTTAGCTGGCTTCCTCTAGCATATCTTCGTACGCAGATACTCAATTGTGCGCTTGACCCAGAGCTTGAGGCTCCAAAAGTCTGCCAGTAAGTGAATTAGGCTCAGCTATACTTACAACAGACCAGACGTCTGTCTTTTAACGTCCATGGCAACCCTCAAATGCATCCAAGCGCCTCCGCCAATTCGCTCACTGTGCTAAAGTTCGATCAACTTTCTCCGTTGCCGCTGGTGCTGTGCGTGGAGACCTCCAATTCCTGCTCTTGCTCCTCATTTCCACCAGTCACCTGATCAACCGACTTCCACTGACCGGCGTGCTTCAGCAATCTGATATAGGCCCGTGTATCTTTCTCCCGGTCGTCTTGATCGGCTTTGGTAGACGTATCGTTCGTGATGACCCGGCCGAAGTGGTAGATCTTGTAACGACCGTTCGCCATTCCACTCTCCGCATCCTCGACTCTGCCGCTCTGCCCTAGGAAGCTCACGTGGAATTGTCGAGGGTCCGGTAACCTACGAGTCAGTCCGTCCAATACGATCGCCTAGAGTTTTGAACTGTTTCTGACCGTTGACGATACTACTGCGCTTTCGGTGGGTTTTGGGTAGTGGTTTTTGTCAAACACCATGTACGTGTAAACCTTTAAGACGATAGAACAATTGACTAGACGCAACTTCTGTAGTGTGCTGCAGTGATCAGTGATCCACCTGATCTGCCTATTGTGCGTGAGTGTAACGCCTGTAAGGCTCAACTCTTTCAGCCGTGGGAAGTGTAGGATTCTCCAGTTGAGTTTTCGGTAGTAGCCGACGTAGTCGTCGAATGAAAGGTCGAGCTTCTCTCGTTTGTCTTGGCCAGCTTCTAAACACCCCTTTTGCAGAAATGCCACAAAATCGAATGGGTGTTGACGGGATGGATGATCCTTGCGGGGATGAGTGTGTATCGGGGCAGACTGAGAAGACCATTTCCCAAAGTGCAAGGTGAGGTGCCGAGCGACACGTACCACGAGATCGAATTGCGGACGGGTATCAAGTGAAGGTCTGAAGCGAACCGGAATGCCGTACAGGCTTAGTTCGCGTAGGGGTACGGTGCGGTCCGTCAACATGACTTCGAACAGCATCGTGAGAATTCTGAAAGATGCTTCTGCTACCCGTCCGAACTCGGTTGGAACATAACATTCGTACAATGTAGTTAGGTAGGCGAAAGGAGTCAAGTTGAGGGATAGACTGCGTAAGAGGGGAAATTGGGAGGTCAATTCCAGTGCGACCTGAGCCTCATCCAAAAGCCATCCATATGTGTCAGCATCTTCCTAATAGCCAGTCAATTGAATTATGTACGCGAAGAAGGTAACTTACCATGCCGGTAAATACGCGTGGATTGATGTGCACAGCTCGAATCATCCGTACGTGCTGGCTGCTATGGCGTAGACTTGACAAGGCCAATAGTCCCTTGCCGCAGAATATAGTCGTTTTCACGCTGCGAAAGTAACATTCGGAAGACACTCTTTCGAATGTTGGAGAAACGAGGCGCAAAGCATGTAAATCTGTCGTCTCCACGTATTTCATGATACAGAGTAAGGTCTCTTCTGGGAGCTCATGAAGGGCAGTGGAAGGGCGCTTTCGAGATGAGGCGTTACGAAGGAGAGCGCCCGAACTGCATAGTTGAGATGGGTTGGAAGCGACATGCATATTGCAAACGATGAGAGAGACCAAGTATACAAACAATGCTTTGAGCTAGAGATGCTTTGAGCGATAACGGGTGTGTCGTAGAGAGCATGAAGTCCAAGGTGCATGTGTGCGCACTTCTAAATTGTGATACGGTAGTAGGGTTCTTGCTCCCTGTTCACCATATGTGCAGGTGCTCAGGAATCACAGTAGCACGTACAACACCTTCAGCGCATCAGCCTCGACTTACTAGGCATCAGACTCGCCGTCGCACTCGCCTCTTGTCGGCAATCTTTGCGCAGACTCCATGTGTGCGACATTCACTACGCGTAACAAAGAATTGTTGGGCTTTTAAGTGTGAGGAAGTTACATTCGGTTTCCGAGCAGTCACCGGTTGTCTGATTGTAAAGTCAAGATTAGTGCTACAGGTTAGGAACGTTGAAGAAGTCCGGTCGTGGTCGCGATGGAAATCCCTCGACGTCATTCGGCTGGCCCATGCACAATCGCGATTACCATGATTGCACGTCTTCGCGTATCCACAACATTTGCCATGCTGCCAGCACGTGTACCGCACGCGCTGCTCTGATGAGGCACTGCTGCGACTGTCTTGATGCCCCAGAACGGGAGTGCTGAGCCTGAAGGCGCGGCTTCGCCTCTCCAGAGCGGTCCCTCGACGCCTACGCAGGCCAGCAGCAATGCGTCTGCGAAGAACGTGGACCATGGCGTCTCCAAGCAGGACTTTGCGAACCCCACACTAAGCATAATAAACAGCATATCGCGCAGGGCCTCTGCCAGTAGCGTTATAGCACCATCAAGAGAGGGGACACCGCCGCCACTGCCCCCACGGCCACAGCTTGGATTGCTCAGTCCGCGACCCTCGACGTCCCATTCGATACGCTCCATACGCAAGACGCCGTCGCGACCACAGCTCGTCTCCAAAGCTACCACACAGCTTTCTTTGAGCGCAGGTCAAGCTTTTGGCAGTGAGTCGCGCGATGACTCGCCATCGAGTGCCGTGAAGCAGCGTGGCTTGCTGGGCTTGAACGTCGCCTCCAATAACACAAGCGATATAGACGACAATGCGAGCGTCAGGAGCTATATGCCTCGAGATGGCATGGGCGATACGGAGAGCATTCTGGGCGAAGTCATGGGCCAGCAAGAGAAGTCAGCGACGGAAAGAACACTCCTGCGTTCGCTGGGGCACAAGTTCGTCGATTCCGAGGCGCAGAGCATGTTTCCGGTCGATGCACAGTTTGACGCTGCGTTTAACCGTGAATTCGACGAGATCGAAGACATGAATGCGGACGGCTCGAATGAAGGTCAGACACACTGTGCCTGTAGACATAGCATGTGCTGATGTAGTCAATAGAAGCGGTTATGCGCCGATGGCGTGCAAAGCTCAAGCATTTCCTCATTCTCTCGAGTGCTGGCAAGCCCATATACAGCAGACATGGTGACGACCAGCTCATCACAAACTACATCGGCGTCGTGCAGACCATCATATCCTTCTACCAGTCCACCAACGATGTTCTGCGAGGCTTCACTGCAGGCGATGTTCGGTTCGTCGTCATGTCGAAGGGACCTCTCAACCTGGTTGCCATTACTCGATTGCCAGAGAGCGACTCCCAGCTGCGGACTCAGCTTGAGGCTCTGTACATGCAGATCCTGTCGACACTTACACTCCCTAGCATGGAGCGCATGTTCGCAGCCCGAGCCAACTATGACCTTCGTCGGCCCCTTCAAGGGACCGAGACACTATTGTCAGCGCTCGCGGATGGCTTCACACGAGGCTCATCATCAACACTACTATCAGCTCTCGAGTGCTTGAAGCTCCGCAAGTCGCACCGAAACACGATCAACAGCACCCTCCTCAAGACACGATCAGAGAACCTTCTCTACGGCCTCATCGTAGCATCCGGCAAACTCGTCTCTGTCGTACGACCCAAAAAACATAGCCTGCACCCCGGTGACCTCCACCTAATCTTTAACATGCTCTTCGAAGCCGGCAGCGTCAAAGCCGGCGGCGGCGAGAACTGGATTCCCTTGTGTCTTCCCGGCTTCAACAACACGGGCTACCTCTACATGTACGTCAGCTTCTTGAACCTGGAGCACCCGACGGAGCCTGTGCAAGAGCGACCAGCGACCCGCGAGGGCGCAGGTGACGAAGTTGCGGTGCTGCTCATTTCGGCCGAAAAGGAGAGTTTCTTCGAGCTGCGTAGCATGGGCCAGGATCTAGTCGAAGTAAGTTGCTCTTCCCTTGTCTTTTTCTTTACAGAAGTCTCCCTAATGGCACACTCCGCGCCGCGAATCCTCCGCCGTGGCATGGGAGATCACGAGCATGCTCACTGGGATCCTGCGAGGGGGTCAAATTCGCGCACCTGCGCCGTGGCCTTACTTTAAGTCCGGCCCAGATGATCGGAGGAGTTGAGCTTGTACGATCCCGGTTGCGCCCGCCGCTTTCTTGCATTTGTACGTCGGACTCGGCCTTTGCACAACGCCGACCGCCCGTCGGAGTCATATTTGCGGAGACTTTTGTGATTGATCTAAGCAGGGCATGGGTTATTTCACCGCAAGGCTAACATGAATGCGCCCCAGAATCTCCAGCGCAACGGCTCGATCGACGCCATCCGCGCCGCTGTCAAGCAGGGTCGACCAAAGTGCACGGATATCGTGCCTGGCAGCCCGCTTCGGCACTTCTTGTACAAGAGCAGGGGCAACGTGCAGTTCACGATGCCGAGCTTTGAACCGTACTTTGAAGGGGCGCTGGAAAAGCGGAGGTAAGCACTTTGCACCCTTTTGTGCGATGCGAGGTGGATGCTAAGATTGAATATGATAGGCTTCTCAATCTTTACAATAAATTGCACACGAACTTGCACAATAAGCCCACGACGCTGAAGGTGCATCATGAGACTAACACGACGTGTATAGCGCTGGCGTGGAGTACGCCGCTGTTTGAACTGTATGCTGTTGCGCCGGCGAGTACGAGTCGGGCTGCGCTGGCGCAAAGTGCAAATAAGATTATACAGTGGGTACGTAGAGAAGAAGAGAGGGTGTTTATCATTGGTGGGGCGGTGTTCTGATGGCATGAGGTATTGATACATGAAGCAACAAAGATACCCAATGAAGCAAGATAGTAGTCCTCGATATATTTGATTCGTGATGACATGTAATTTCTCAGCGGAGAACAGCCATCGCAGATTGATAAGGGAATCAAACAAAACGTACAAGTCCAGTCAACCCGTGCTTGAGGATGTGGGTAGCAGTGTAATGGCCGGGTGGCTGCTGCAATGCGCTGGAAACAACATGCAATTGATCCAATAGTGTAGTGTACATTTCTTATATTACTGTTTGCAACCAGAAGAGCAACCCCAGACACTCGTGTGCCTCGAGCATTGAGAAGACGCTTGCCAACGTCGTCTTGCTCGATGTGCTTGGACCGCAGGGTGTCCCGCTAGGCGATGAGTCCTCAGACAACAGGGAAAGCTTCAATGAGCATATATGCAGTCCAATTTTAGTCATTGCGCGTGATGTGTAGGCCGGAGCCTGCGAAAGCCCTTCGACCATGGCGATGCCTGCCTATGGAAGATCTCGTTTACCGATTGTGGTGGCTGACGTGCAGCGCGACTAGAGCTGTGGCACATCTTGACCTGAGTCTCGTATGTTCAAACGGTTCGAGCAAGTGTGCAGTGGAGTGGGGAGAGGTAGAACGTGGCGGATGCGTCTCCATCATTTCGGCGGGCGTTTCTGCCATGTGAGTTCACGCAGCTGTGTCTTGACCTCGTCCTTGAAGTGATCAAAGGTAGACGGACCAGTCCCTACTCACGACATCAGTGTCAAGATTAGGAATTGAAGAGTGGCAAACGTACTGCCCAGTCCGTTCTTTTCCTCCATATCTGGCAGCCTATTTATCTTGCGATAGGCTTTCTGAACAGCGCGATTGAACGCTGGGCTTCGGATAAGCTGGAGCGACGAGTAAGCGCATGCGGCGGTTGAGGGTGTTGTGTGATCTTTGCACAAACCTTTGTGACGGCCCAGGCCTGTAGATAGCTATCAGTTTGATGCTTCGCTGCGTCGATGATTCATAGACGTACCTCGAACAGCGCGAACCATGGCGCCATGGTGGGATTTTACATCAAATACACGCAAATATTGTGAGTAGCCGGGTGACAGTGGTAGGTATGCGCGGATGTTGCAATGTGCGTGAATGTCTGGTGGCGATGGCGGGTTGAAGAGAGATGGTGGAACCTCGGACATACTGCGGAAGGAAAGCGCATCTCGAACATGATGGAACCAGTAACCAACCAGGGTCCAGCACAGCACTGAAGGCGCGCTTGACGTGTTGGTGTATCTACTTCTTCGTGACAAGAGCCCAGTTCAAACTTCTCCTCCACCACGCGCTTCTTGTCTTCACTGTCGCATTTCTATTTGCTTCCATCGCTCCACGTCCTCCGAGGACACTGTATCCACGCGACACTAACGTCACTACCGTGCGCCCCTCTATGATTGTTTCTGCCTGCTTGTGTTGATGTTTGAGACAGGACAAAACAATCACGCAGTTTGTCGTTTGTTCCAATAGCCAGAGACAGCGTTATCAATCACTCGCCGTGCTGTTCAAAAGGAACATTCACCCCTGCCGTCGACGCCGTTCTCGAACACGCGCCCAGAAGTCCATCGATCGCTAGCAACATCCGCGAGTCGCACACTATTGCATATATCTGCTGCTGCTGCCCGTCACTGTAGACGATTATACCACTGCCAACATCTTCTGCCTGCCACATAGTCATACGCACCCACCATCGCCGTTCCTCCCTAATTCCCCAGACAGTACCACCACCCTCGTCAAGCTGCAGAAACTCCGGGCCCTCAGGCGGAAGGCGAAGCTCACGGGCGTCCTGACCAGGACGGACCCAAGTGCCGGTACCATGGCGTCGGTGCCGGTCCCGCCCTCCCCGTCATCGTCCAAGCGCTCGCGCAGCAGAGACAGTGCCAACTCGGGCACAAACTCGTCGCTCAACACGCCCGCCATGAACACGCCGTCTGTTAGCACCAACAGCCTGCTCATACCCTCGTCCATCCCCGGCACGCCCACGAGTGGCGTGTCTTTTGTGCAGGATGGCACGCCATATCCGGCCTTCTTGCGCCTGAGTAATGGAGGCAGGTACACTTGGCTCGCGAAGAGGGTTGTGGAGAGACATGGCTGACCGAAACACGCAGATGCCAACCAGCGGTGGAACTCGCTTGAGATTGCCCAGATGGAGCGCCTTAGGGACGGCGCCCAGGCACAAGTCAACGGCTCTGAGGTGCCCTACCAGTACGCCAGATGCAACACCGAGGAGCATGCGCCCCGCAATCGCTACGCCAATGTCGACCCGTACCTGGCGAATAGAGTGAAGCTGGAGGTGCCCGAGGGCCGCAACGACTACATCAACGCCTCGCCCATTGTTCTGACGACCACCAAGTCGCAGAGTGCGCTGAGGTACATTGCGACGCAGGTGTGTAGATAGCATGTATATGTACACACGCCAAGCACTGACATATTTTGCAGGGCCCCAAGTCGGACAGCTGGTCGCACATGTGGCGCATGATCTGGAAGGAGAACCAGAACCCGGCCGTCGTGGTGATGCTCACACAAACTCACGAAGCCGGCCGCGAGAAGTGCTTTCCGTACTACCCGCAGTCGCTCGCGAGCCCCGACATGCGCATGAACGAGCACGACGAGTTCGAAGACGGCTTCGTACACAACCTGCATCTGGTGTCCCTGCGGCAGGACGAAGAGGCACGCACCCAAGTCAGGGAGATTGACATGACCACAGACGACGGCAGCGATTCACGAAAAATTTGGCATCTGCTCTTCGCCGGCTGGCCCGACTTCTCGGTGCCCGAGGGCGCAGACAAGGCCGCGCTGCTACGCCTTGTCGACATCTCGCGCGACAAGAACGGCGACAACACCACCAACCCGCGCATCGTACACTGTAGCGCCGGCATAGGACGCAGCGGCACCTTCATCGCGCTCGATTGGCTCCTCCAGGAACTCGACGAAGGCGCCTTCGACTCGCCCCCAGACAACATCGACCCCATTGTCACCTCCATAGAGAAGCTGCGTGACCAGCGGTACGGCATGGTGCAGTCCAAGCAGCAGTTCATCTTCCTCTACGACGCCCTCCGCGAGCGATGGCGCGAGCGCTGGATCTCTCTACACCCCACCGAAGCCGCCAAACTCGGCATCAAGCCTGCGCCTACCGACCCCGAGCCTGCTCTCAAGCGCCAGAAGTCGATGCCCAGCGCAAACGGTGGTGGAGATATGCTACAGCCAACAACCTATGTGAGTGACGCAGCAGCATCTCCAGATGCGCGCGCCGCTCTCGAGGCCGAGCTCAACAAGAACATGAACTATGAATGAACACTCTCATAGACCTGTTTGTTGACGTTGTGCTTTGTACGATAGGGCACCTTCTCTTCGCGTTTCCACCACCAGCGCGCAAGTCGAACGAGCATCACCACGCTCAACGACCTCCCCAAGAACCACCACTACACGCGCTTCGACAGCGTCGTCGAGCCTCCACCTGGTGACGTCGTCAGCATCAACTCTCAGGGCATCCTTGAGAATATGGGTGCTTCAGGCGAACTCGATGGTGTGAGAGTTATCGACTTCGCGGAAAGGTAGCACCCGCCGCGTCGACCACCGTTCGGTCAAAGGAACGCGAGTGTCATGACTTTACACGGTAGCGCATATGGAAGGCAGGTTGTTCTGCGGTTTTCAGACTTGGAGATTGTGGGCCTGACTGTTGTGCTAATGGTTATTGTGCTTTTCTTCCTGTGTGCGTATTGGGAGTTCTGGGGAGTTTGGTGGGATTAGTGTTTGGGAAAGGCATTTGCATAGCGTGTGGGGATGGTGCAGGATATCCATGGCTTAGGAGGTAGTTTCAATTCGAGCTTTGAGACTTGTTACTTCAGGCATATATCGTCTTTCCAGCGCGTGACAAGGAGAATCACCTCCCGAGCAATGCTTTCAATCATAATCTTTACCTTAGATTTTTTCGAGTGAATAGTATCTGAACTCAACAATGCTAATACGACCCAGTTTCGTGTAAGTGCTTGCTTCCTGATCAAGTACAAGGAAGCGAGAAGAGCATCACTTCACGCAATAAGTTCCGAACAAGAGTGAATACAACCATCTCAAACCTCGCAAGTGAACATCAAGCCCTTCTTCGAGGGTCCCACCCACTCAGATTAGCCTTGTACACACGACTCGGAACTCCGCTGGTATTATACTTCTTCGGCTTCAATCACTACACACTTTGAATACTCCGGCGCAGGGTGCAGTGCATGCTAATGCAGCTTGTAAGCACCATATGATACTCAGGCAGCGTATCTGGTCAGTTGAGTTGAGTTGAGTTGCAGTGACTCACATGTGAGGCTCGAACTCTTCATACTCACGTGTCGTGTGGTGGGCCCTTTATCCGCGCGAGCATGGATTTGTGTGCTGACAAAACCAGTTTATGAGTAATCCGCCAAAGTTTTCTGACACCGGGAATAACACGATTCTCAATCTTTAACAGGCGCAAAGCAGCCGAAGAGCCTCGAAGGGAAACTATCCGAATAAGCGCATGTGAGCTGCTATCCTGTCAGCGTAGCATACAAATACACATCTACCGCACATCACGAGCCTTGATAGATGGCGACATCAGGCAGACTTCCAGAAATCTCGTCTGACGTTCGTACATGTGCGCGCGCGATTCGTGCGTGCGTGAAGTGAGCCTGTGAGGCAGAAGGAAGACTAAGCAGCCACGATAGTGCTGTTTTGTTTGTTGGGCAATGTATTCTTCGGATCTTGTGCCATTTCTTTTCACGAAGTCGTTGCTGGTTTGGGATTCTGACAGCTTACGCATACGTCGAGGGCTGTCGGTCGGCGTCGAGCTTGAGGGCAGGGTAAGCTTATGCGCTGAGTGGCTGGGTGAGTGAGTGATGGCGCGATGTGTCGTGTTGTGATGTATTGGGGAGTCCACAAGATTCAAAATGCGTGGTACGCGCTGTTGCGTTTGTGAATTGCATTCGCAGAATAGAGTTTTTTAGAGCGTGGCGTTGGGATGTGTGTTCGCTGCTTGTGCTGATGCTTGTGGAGCTTGAGCAAATCTTACTCCCGCTGCCGTGGTTCTTCAAACGCTGACGTACTAAAGTTGTACTTCGTGAAGGTAGCTTGTACTTCGGACATCCCATGACCCTAAGTGTCGCATTGCTAGGATCAGCATGACGGGAAGTGTACGTACCTGCATACATGACGAGACGAGTCGTAGATCTTCAAGATACCACACTCAAGGCTTATCTCTAAAGAAGAAAGCACATTGCCGAGTCGCGGACTCAATATCTCACTTACAAACAAATAAATTACGTCAGATCTCGCAGTTGATGTAGAACCGAGATGTCGTGGTGAACTTCCCTCACACTTGATTCGTTGCGGCTGCTCAACCCGCGCGTTTGTCCCCTTGTCTCCGCGGACCCTTGTTGTGCAAGCGAACGTTGGGACTTTCAATTAAGGTAATGTGCAGATTTTCGGTGTAGATTGCCGTG
>Ga0265797_10003855_pt1 | contig 23528 bp, 25 predicted proteins | sample P2T30metagenome_FD_192433 | JGI IMG/M metagenome (GOLD analysis project Ga0265797, IMG submission 192433) | Plant litter microbial communities from East Loma Ridge, Irvine, California - P2 T30 | ecosystem: Environmental > Terrestrial > Plant litter > Unclassified | place: USA: California... | reverse complement strand
AATCGGTCCCGTTCGCCCGATCTCCGGGGGATGGCCATCCCCCGGAGATCACCCTCATCCTGCGGCAGGACCGGGCGCGGTCAACATGCAAGGGACTGAGCGCAGTCGAAGGCCCGTATCGAAGGGCGCAGTACCGTGCTTCGATACGCGCCCTCGATACGCCCCTTGCGGGGCTACTCGGTCATTACTCAGCATGAACGGGATGGGGCAAAGTCATCACCCCAAAATGCGCTCGGATAGGGCGTTTGATGCGCCGCGGAAGGGCATGTTACCCCAAGGTGCGTTTGAGTTTCACGATCGCGCCGTCGAGCGCCTGCAGGAATGTCGATCGGTTGCGGGCGGAGAAGGGGGCGGGGCCGCCGGTGACGCTGCCCATGGCGCGAAGGTCGGCCATCAGCGCGCGCATCGCGACGGCGCTGCCGATGCGGTTATGATCGAACAGGCGGCCGTCCGGTCCCATGACGGTGGCGCCGGATTTGACGCAGCGTTCGGCGAGCAGGATGTCCGACGTGACGACGATGTTGGACGCGTCGGCGCGTTCGGCGATCCAGTCGTCGGCGGCATCGAATCCGTCGCCGACGATCACGCGGGCGAACAAAGGTTCGATGGGCACGCGCAGCATCTGGTTGGCGACGACGCGGACGGCGACCGCGTGGCGGTGCGCGACCTTGTAGATTTCTTCCTTCACCGGGCAGGCATCCGCATCGACGAGAATGCACGGGCGGGGCAGCGCCGGTTCGGTCATGCGGGGAAGAGGCGGATCCGGGTCGGGCGGAAGCGGACCGGCGCGCCGGGCGCGGGCGGAGTGGGGAGATCGATCTCGACCGGTTTTTCGATGCCTTCGATCTGCGCTTCGACGCGGGTCGCGCCGTTTTTCGGACGGGCGAGGAGGGGGGTGGCGGGGATGCCGTCCTCCGCTGCGATCACGTCATGCGGGCGGAACCAGGCGTTGGCCGGGCCTTCGGGCGCGTCAGCGGGGCCGATGTCATGCGCGCCATACAGCGCGCGGCCGGCGCGGACGGTGACGGGCAGGCAGTTGGATTCGCCGACGAATCCGAAGACGAAGGGGGAGGCGGGGCGCTCATAGACGTCCGCCGGGGCGGCGATCTGTTCGATCACGCCATGATCCATGACGACGACGCGATCGGCCAGTTCGAGCGCCTCTTCCTGATCGTGCGTGACGAAGATGGAGGTGAGGCCGAGCCGGTCGTGCAGGCCGCGCAGCCAGCGGCGCAGATCCTTGCGGACCTTGGCATCGAGTGCGCCGAAGGGTTCGTCGAGCAGCAGGAAGCGGGGTTCGACCGCCAGCGCGCGCGCGAGCGCGACGCGCTGGCGCTGGCCGCCCGAAAGCTGGGCGGGGTAGCGTTTGCCGAGGCCGGACAATTGCACCAGATCGAGCAATTCCTCAACGCGGCGCGCAATCTCCGCCTTTGGGGGGCGTTGGCGGCGGGGGCGGACGGTGAGGCCGAAGGCGATATTGTCCGCGATCGTCATGTGGCGGAACAGCGCATATTGCTGGAACACGAAGCCGACGCCGCGTTCCGCAACGGGGCGCTGCGTGACGTCTTCGTCATCGAAGGCGATCGTGCCGGTATCGGGGAATTCGAGGCCGGCGATGATGCGCAGCAGCGTGGTCTTGCCGGACCCCGACGGGCCGAGCAGCGCCAGAAACTCGCCCGGCTTCGCTTCGAGATCGATGCCATGCAGCGCCGCGAAGGTGCCGAACGTCTTCTTCACGCCGGAGACGGTGATGCCCATCAGTGTCCCATCCCCTGGATCTGGTCGCCATAGCGCCATTCGAGCAGCGTCTTCACCGCCAGCGTGACCAGCGCGAGGACCGCGAGCAGCGAGGCGACCGCGAAAGCGCCGACGAAATTATATTCGGTGTAGAGAATTTCGACATGCAGCGGCATCGTGTTGGTGAGGCCGCGAATATGGCCCGACACGACCGACACCGCGCCGAATTCCCCCATAGCGCGCGCGTTGCAGAGCAATACGCCATAGAGCAGGCCCCAGCGGATATTGGGCAAGGTGACATGCCAGAAGGTCTGCAACCCGCTTGCGCCCAATGAGACGGCGGCTTCCTCATCATCGCGGCCCTGTTCGGCCATCAGGGGAATCAGTTCGCGGGCGACGAAGGGGAAGGTGACGAAGATCGTCGCCAGCACAATGCCGGGCACCGCGAAGATGATCTCGACCCCGTTGGCGCGCAGCCAGGGGCCGAACCAGCCATTGATGCCGAACAGCAGCACGTAGATCAGCCCCGCCACCACCGGCGAGACGGAAAAGGGCAGGTCGATCAGGGTGATGAGCAGGCCTTTGCCGCGAAATTCGAACTTGGTGATGCACCATGCCGCGACGATGCCGAAGACGATGTTGGCCGGCACGCTGATCGCGGCGACGAGCAGCGTCAGGCGCATCGCCGCCATCGCGTCCGGTTCGGCCAGTGCATCGAGAAAGGCGGGGACGCCCTGACGAAAGGCCTCCACGAAGACGGCGATGAAGGGGAGCAGCACGAACAGGCCGAGAAAGGCCAGCGCGGCGGCGATAAGCAGGCGGCGGGCCATCAGCGTTCCATCCGGCGGCGACGCCACATTTGCAGGATGTTCACGGCCAGCAGCATCGCGAAGGAGAGCAGCAGCATGACCGTGGCGATCGCGGTGGCGCCGGCATAATCATATTGTTCGAGCTGGGTGATGATCTGCAACGGGGCGATCTCGGTCCGGTAGGGGATGTTGCCCGCGATGAAGATGACCGAGCCATATTCGCCGACACCGCGCGCGAAGGCGAGCGCGAAGCCGGTGAGGAGGGCTGGGGCGATCGCCGGCAGGATGACGCGGCGGAAGATGGTGAAGCGGCCGGCCCCCAGCGATGCGGCGGCTTCCTCCAGATCGCGGCCGACATCCTCCAGCACGGGTTCGACCGAGCGGACGACGAAGGGAAGGCCGACGAAGACCAGCGCGATGGTGACGCCGAGCGGGGTATAGGCGACGCGGATGCCGAGCGGATCGAGGAAGCGCCCGATCCAGCCATCCGCCGCCCATAGCGCGGTGAGCGCGATGCCGGCGACGGCGGTGGGGAGCGCGAAGGGCAGATCCACGAGCGCGGACATCAGGCGACGGCCGGGGAAACGGTAGCGGACCAGCACCCACGCCACCAGCATCCCGAAGACGCTGTTGAGCGCGGCGGCGGCGAGCGCCGCGCCGAAGCTGAGCCGGTAGGCGGCGACGGCGCGTTCCGAAAAGGCGACGCTGGCGAAATGGGACGGCCCCATGCCCCCGGACTTCAGGAAGACCGTGGACAACGGAATCAGCACGACGATCGACAGATAGAAGACCGTCAGGCCGAGCGTGAGTCCGAAGCCCGGCAGGACCGAGCGCTTGCGCCGCGTCATAGGCGAACGCCGCCGGACGAGCGCATGCCGCGCGTGCCAAATCCCGCGATAAGCCCCCTCATGCGGTCGCTCAGCGGCCCTGCGGACGGTAAATGGCGTCGAACGTCGCGCCATCGGCGAAATGCGCCGCCTGCGCCTTGCGCCAGCCGCCGAAATCGCCGTCGATCGTCAGCAATTTCGTGTCCGGGAAGGTCGCCTTATATTTTGCGGCGACGGCCGGATCGCGCGGGCGGTAATGCGCCTTGGCGATCATCTCCTGCGCGGCGGGCGTGTAGAGGAAATCGAGATAGGCCTTGGACACGGCTTCGGTGCCGTGACGCTTGGCATTGGCATCGACGACGGCGACCGGCGGTTCGGCCAGGATCGAGACGGACGGGACGACGATATCGAACTTGCCGCGACCCATTTCATCGCGGGCGAGCATCGCCTCATTTTCCCAGGTCAGCAGCACGTCGCCCAGATTGCGTTCGGCGAAGGTGGTGGTGGCGCCACGCGCGCCCGAATCGAGCACGAGCACGTTGCGGTAAAGCTTGGTCACATAATCGCGTGCGGCCGCTTCGGACCCGCCCGCCTGCCGGCCATAGCCCCACGCCGCCAGATAATTCCAGCGTGCGCCGCCGCCCGTCTTGGGATTGGGCGTGATGACCGAGACACCGGGCTTTACCAGATCGCCCCAGTCGCGAATGCCCTTGGGATTGCCCTTGCGGACGAGGAACACGATCGTGGAATAATAAGGCGCGCTCTGGTCGGGCAGCCTGGTCTGCCAGTCCTGCGGCAGCAATTTGCGGTCGGCCAGCATGTCGACATCATAGGCGAGCGCGAGCGTGACGACGTCGGCTTCAAGCCCATCGGCGACGGCGCGGGCCTGCTTGCCGGACCCGCCATGGCTCATCCGGATCGACAGCGCCTGCCCGTTCTTCGCCTTCCAGTCGGCGATGAAGGCGGCGTTGATGCCGCGATAGAGTTCGCGCGTCGGATCATAGGAGACGTTGAGCAACGTGGTGCCATCGTCCTTCGCGCCGCCGGAGCAGCCGGGCAGCAGCGCCAGCCCGGAAAGAGCGAGCGCGATGGTCATGGTGCGTTTCGTGAGGGCCATCGCAATACTCCTGTTCGACTCGCTGTTATTCCGGCGTCGCATCCTTTGGCCAACAGGCAAAACTGTCAGCGTTCAAACCAGAAGCTTGTCCACCGCAGGCTGATCGGAAAGCCGGATGCGGTCGAGGATGTTGGCGGTTTCATCGCGCACGCTGAGCATGACGGCGCGCAGGCGGCAACCCGCTTCGTCGACGCAATTTTCGCACGGCGCGTGATTCAGACGGCTGGCGCAGGGCACCAGCGCCAGAGAACCGCGCGTCAGCCGGACGATATCGCCATAGGTGATCTCATCCGGATGACGCGCCAGCCAATAGCCGCCGACCTTGCCGCGCATCGTATCCACCAGCCCGGCGCGCTTCATCTCCGACAGGATGACGGTGAGGAATTTGGCGGGAATATTCTGCGCAGCGACGATCTCCGTCAATTGCACGGGGCCTTCGCCATAACGGTCGGCAAGATGCTGGAGCGCGCGGGCGGCGTAGCGGGTTCGTTGGGATAACATGCAGATTGTCTACTTAGGCGGTCGGGTAAGCTTCGCCAACCCACCAGCTTGCGTTTCCGGACAAGCGGATGTAGGGGGCGCGAACGTCCTGCTGCACAGATGCGGCCGGCGTGCATGTGGCGACCATAGCTCAATTGGTTAGAGCGCCGGTTTGTGGTACCGGAGGTTGCGGGTTCAATCCCCGTTGGTCGCCCCATTTGCTCCCATCCCACATCCGTCTTCGCACCCGATGCTTTTGGGCTGGCCTCCCGGCTGTTCGAAGATTATTGCCTGTGGCCGAAATATAATTTCGTATCGGGAGTAACGTCATGACCGCACCCTGGGACTATCTGGATTATGACGACCATGAAGGTCTGCATTTTTTCCGGGACCGGGCGAGCGGGCTGACCGCGGTCGTCGCAATTCACTCGACAGCGCTGGGGCCGGCGGCGGGCGGTACGCGCTTCTGGCATTATGCCGATCCCGAACTGGCGGTGACCGACGTGCTGCGGCTGTCGCGCGGCATGAGCTTCAAGAATGCGATGGCCGGGCTGCCGCTGGGCGGGGGCAAGGCGGTGATCCTGGCCGATTCGGCGCGGGTGAAGACCCCGGCTTTGCTGGCGGCGTTCGGCCGTGCGGTCGACAGCCTGGGCGGCCGTTATGTGACGGCGGAGGATGTCGGCATCTCGCTCGCGGATATGGTCGCGGTGCGGGAGCAGACGCGGTTCGTGTCCGGCCTGCCGGTCGAGGGCGGGGCTGCGGGCGGTGATCCGGGCCCGTTCACGGCCTATGGCATCTTCCTCGGGGTCGAGGCGGCTGTGCGGCGCGTGCTGAAGCGCGATCTGGATGGCGTGCATGTCGCGATTCAGGGCGTGGGATCGGTCGGCGGCGGACTGGCGCGGCGGCTCGCGGCGCGCGGCGCCAAGCTGACGCTGGCGGATGTCGATGGGGCACGGGCCGAGCGGCTGGCGGAGGAACTGGGCGGCCGTGCGGTGTCGGCGGACGACATCCTGCGCGTGGACGCGGATGTCGTCAGCCCGAACGCGCTGGGTGCGATTTTGAACGAATCGACGATCGCGGCTTTGTCCGCCCCGATCGTGGCGGGCGGCGCGAACAACCAGTTGGCGACCCCGGCGGACGGCACGCGCTTGCAGGCGCGCGGCATCCTGTATGCGCCGGACTATGTCATCAATGCCGGCGGGATCATCAGCGTGGGCGTGGAATATCTCGGGCAGGGCGACCGCGACGTGGTGGAAGGCCGGATCGAACAGATTCCCGGCCGGCTGGATGCGATCTGGGACGAGAGTGCGGCGACGGGCGACAGTGCGGCGGCGGTTTCGGACCGGATGGCGCAGCGGTTGATCGGGCGGGGGTGATTTTTTGGCGCACCATTCGGTTCGAGCCTGTCGAGAACTTTGTGTGGAGTTCTCGACAAGCTCCAACCGAACGGTGCGCGGAAAGGTTCTCGACAGGCTCGAACCGAACGGGTTTTGGTCTTGATCCTTTATCTTGTCCGTTCGTCCCGAGCGCAGTCGAGGGATGTCTTCGAGCGAAGTCGAGAAGGTCGATGTCGGAGACCTCGGCTTCGCTCGGTCGGTCCCTCGACTGCGCTCGGGATGGGCGGCCGTTGGTTCTATTCCGACTTGAGGATCAAAACTCCGCCGATGGTGCTGCGATGCGGCGGAGGCGGCGTTCGCGGAGTGCGGTGAGGACGCCGCCGCTGACGACCATTGCGGCGCCGAGCAGGGTGGTGGCGACCGGCGCATGGCCGAAGAGCAGCCAGCCGAACAGCGTGGCCCAGAGGATCTGGAGATAATCGAGCGGGGCGACCACCGCGACGGGGGCGTGGCGGAGCGACGCGGTCATCATCAACTGCCCGCAAATGCCGACCATGCCGGCGATCACTAGCAGGCCCCAGGTCTGCGCATCATGCCTGTGCCCGAACCAGGGGAGCATGGCCAGGCCGGCGACGGTGGTGCCGACGGTGAACCAGAAGACGATGGCGGCGATCCCCTCGCTCTTGCCGATCTGGCGCAGGGTGATCGCCACGGCGGCCTGCCCGATGGCGGCGGCGATGGCGACCAGCACGCCGAGCAGCGGCAGGACGTCGCTGCCCGGCTGCATGACGACCAGCACGCCCGCAAAACCGAGCAGCACCGCGGCCCAGCGATAGCGGCCGACCTTTTCCGACAGCACGACCACCGACAGGATGGTGGCGAAGACCGGCGCGGCGAAGGTGATGGTCGTCGCTTCCGCCAGCGGCAGCAGAATCAGCGCCTGGAAGGTCAGGAGCATCGACGTCAGCCCGACGATCGAGCGGGTGAGATGCGCGAGCGGCCGGCGGGTGCGGAGCGCGCCGATGCCCGGCCCCAGCAGAACCCATGCCAGCAGGACGGGCAGGCCGAAGCCGTTGCGGTAGAGGATCATCTCCGGCGCATTGACGCCGTGGAGGCTGGCGAGCTTGAGCGTGGCCCCCATGATCGCGAAGCAGGACGCCGATCCGGCGCGCAGGAGGATGCCGAACAAGGGGCGATCCGGGCGGGCGGTGGAGGGATGAAGCCGGGACATTGCAGTGCGGCATAGAGTGCGCGGGACGATAGCGGAACCCGAATCGGCGCGCCTGCGATCGGTGCTTTCGCCGGGCGCGCGGCTCGCCTATTACGGTGTCAGACATGCATGCCTTCGCAAACCCTACCAGATTCCTTGCGCTTGCGCGCCCGATCACGCCCTGGGCCTTTTGGGGCGGGGTGCTGTTGTCGGCTGTAGGGCTGGCTGCGGGATTGTTGCTGACGCCGCCCGACTATCTGCAGGGGGAGAGCGTGCGGATCCTGTATGTGCATGTGCCGGCCGCGTGGCTGGGCATGGGCGGCTGGACGGGGATCGCGATCGCCAGCCTGATGCAACTGGTGTGGCGGCATCCGCTGGCGGCGATCGCCGGGCGCGCGCTGGCGGTGCCGGGCGCGTTGTTCGCCGCCATCTGCCTGATGACCGGATCGATCTGGGGCCGGCCGACCTGGGGGACATGGTGGGAATGGGACGGGCGGCTGACGTCGATGCTGATCCTGTTCTTCCTGTATCTGGGCTATATCGCGCTGGCGCAGGCCAATGCCGATCGTGGCGCGGGCGGGCAGCGGATCGTCGCGATCTTCGGCATGGTGGGGGCGGTGAACATTCCGATCATCCGCTATTCGGTGGTGTGGTGGAACACGCTGCATCAGGGGCAGAGCATCGGCCTGACGAAATCGACGATCGATGGATCGATCCTGTGGCCGCTGCCGATCGTGGTGGCGGGCTTCTCGCTGCTGTTCACCGCGATCGTGCTGATGCGGATGCGGGCCTTGCTGGCGGAGATGAAGGTGGACGCACGGTTGCGGCGGATGGCGCGCGGGTGAATCACTGGCCTTTCATCGTTGCGGCCTATGCGATCGTCCTTGGCGGGACGGCGGGGCTTTCCCTGTGGAGCTATATTGCGATGCGCCGTGCGGAACGGCGCGCGGATGTGGTGACGCGGCGATGAAGGCGAAGCATCAGCGGCTGACGCTGGCGGTGCTGGCGATCGTCGCGATCGTGGGCGCGGCGTTGCTCGCCATGTCCGCGCTGAAGGATCAGGCCGCCTATTTCTATACGCCAAGCGACGCGGTGCGCGACGGTGTGCAGCCGGGGCGCGCGGTGCGGCTGGGCGGGATGGTGGCGGATCGCTCGATCCTGCGCGAAGGCGACGGGGTGACGGTGCGCTTCGTCGTGACGGACGGCGCGCACAGCGTGCCGGTGCGCTATACCGGGATCGTGCCCGATCTGTTCAAGGAGAAATCGGGCGTGGTGGCCGAAGGATCGTTCCAGCCGGGCGGCAGCTTCGTCGCGACCAACATTCTGGCCAAGCATGACGAACGCTATATGCCGCCACAGGCGGCGGGGGCGATGCACAAGAGCGAGAGCCTCGATCCGCCCAAGACCGGCGGGCGGACATGATCGCGGAATTCGGACTGGCGGCGCTGTGGCTGGCGGCGGCGCTGTCGGCACTGCAACTGGCGCTGGTGGCGTTCGGGCTGACGGGCGGGCGGGCGGCGTTGCTGGCTCCGGTGCGCGCGGTGGCGGTGGCGCAGGGCGGGTTGACGCTGATCGCTTTCGTCGCGCTGATCGTGCTGTTCGTGCGGGTGGACCTGTCGGTCGCGCTGGTCGCGGCGAACGACCATAGCATGAAGCCGCTGCTGTACCGCTTTGCCGGGACATGGGGCAATCATGAAGGATCGATGCTGCTGTGGGTGGCGGTGCTGGGCGTGGCGGGCGGCGCGGTGGCGCTGATCGAACGACGGCTGCCGGAGCGGACCTTGGTCGCGACGCTGGGCGCGCAGGCGTTCATCGCGCTCGGCTTCTTCGCCTTCCTGCTGTTCGCGTCCAACCCCTTTGCGCGGCTGGACCCCGCGCCGGTGGAGGGGATGGGGCTGAACCCGCTATTGCAGGATCCGGGCCTGGCCTTTCATCCGCCCACGCTGTATTTCGGCTATGTCGGATTGTCGGTGGCGTTTTCCTTCGCGGTGGGTGCGCTGGTGACGCGCGATGTGGGACCGGCCTTCGCGCGCGCGATGCGGCCTTGGGTGCTGGGGGCGTGGATCTTCCTGACGCTGGGGATCACGGCGGGCAGTTACTGGGCCTATTATGAACTGGGCTGGGGTGGCTGGTGGTTTTGGGATCCGGTCGAGAATGCATCGCTGATGCCGTGGCTGGCGGCGACGGCGCTGCTGCATTCGGTGACGGTGCTGGCGACGCGCGACGGGCTGCGTGCGTGGACGATCATGCTGGCGGTGGTCGCCTTCTCGATGAGCATGGTTGGGACGTTTCTCGTGCGGTCGGGCATTCTGACCAGCGTCCATGCCTTTGCGGTCGATCCGCGGCGTGGCGGGTTCATCCTCGCCTTGCTCGCGCTGTATATCGGCGGGGCGCTGGCGCTGTTCGCGTTGCGCGTAGGGACGGTGCGCGAGGGGCAAAGGTTCGACGCGGTGAGCCGCGAAGGCGCGCTGGTGGCGAACAACCTCCTGCTATCCGCGATCCTCGGCATCGTGCTGGTGGGCACGCTGTATCCGCTGGGGATCGAGGCGGTGACGGGCGAGAAATTGTCGGTCGGCCCGCCTTATTTCAACGCGGCGGCGGGGCCGCTGGCGCTGATCCTCGTGGCGATCATGGGCGCGGGGCCGATGATGCGGTGGCGGCGGGACGACGGCATCGCGGTGCTGAAGCGGATGGCGCTGCCGGTGCTGCTGTCGGTCGTGGCGGTGGTTGCGGTGATGCTGCTTGCACCGGGAATCGGCGTGCTGCCCATATTGGGGCTGATGGTGGCGGCGGGCGCGGCGGTGGCGAGCGTCGCGCCCTTGTGGAAGCGCAATTTGCGGCGCACGCCCCTGTTCACCTACGGCATGGTCGTGGCGCATCTGGGGATCGCGGTGTCGCTGGCGGGGATGGCGTCGGAAGCGGCGTTCACCAAGGAGACGCTGGTGGCGGCGCGGCTGGGGGAAACCCACAGCGTCGGGCCGTACCGGCTGCGCTTCGACGCGGTGGAGCCGATTGCGGGCGAGAACTGGACCGCGATCGAGGCGACGGTGACGGCCTATCGCGGCGATGGCGCGGGCGTGGTGCTACACCCGCAGGCGCGCGCCTTTTCCGCGCCGCCGACCGAGACGAGCGAGGCCGCGATCCGGACGGTGTGGGACGGGCAGCTTTATGTCGTGCTGGGCAAGTCCGACGAGCAGGGGCGCTGGCAGTTGCGGCTGTGGTGGAAGCCGTTCGTGACGTTGATCTGGGCCGGTGGCGGGCTGATCGCGCTGGGCGGTGCCTTTTCGCTGATCGGGCGGGTGCGGCGCGAGCGGCGGGCGCGGGTCGTGGAGACATATGCGTGACGAAGATCGCATGACGAAGACGCGGATTCGCTGGCTGCTGTGGGTGCCGTTGCTCGCCTTCCTGCTGTTTCTGGGGCTGGTCGCGTCGGGGCTGCTGCATCCGGCCGACCGGACGATCGTATCGCGGCTGGTGGGGCAAAAGATGCCGGCCATCGCGCTGCCGGCGGCGTCCGCGATGCGGCCGGGGCTGGCGACGGGTGCCGCCACGGGAACGCCGCGGCTGGTGAACATCTTCGCAAGCTGGTGCGTGCCGTGCGCGGCGGAGGCCCCGCAACTGGAGGCGCTGGCCAAGGCTGGGATCGTGATCGACGCGGTGGCGATCCGCGACCGGCGCGAGGATGTGGACCGGTTCCTGACCCGTTACGGCAATCCCTATCGCGCGATCGGCAGCGATGTGGACAGCCGGGTGCAACTGGCGCTCGGATCGTCGGGCGTGCCCGAAACCTTCGTGGTGGACGGGCGGGGGATCATCCGCGCGCAGAAGATCGGCGAGATCCGGCCCGAGGATGTGGCGGAACTGATCGCAACCGTGCGGGCGCTGCGGTGAGGGCGCTGGTCGCGCTGGCGCTGATGCTGTCGCCGGTGGCGGGGGCCGCGCAATCGAACGTGCCGCCCGCCGCGCTGAGCGATACGCAATTGCCCGATCCGGCGCAGGAGGCGCAGGCACACAAATTGATGGAGACGCTGCGCTGTCTGGTCTGTCAGGGGCAATCGATCGCGGATTCGGATGCCGATCTGGCCGGCGACATGCGCGCGCTGGTGCGGCGGCGGATCGCGGCGGGGGAGAAGCCCGAGGCGATCCGCGCATGGCTGGTGCAGCGTTATGGCAATTGGGTCACCTATGATCCGCCGCTGGGGGCGACGACATGGCCGCTCTGGGCGTTGCCGATCGCGTTGCTGATGGTGGGGGTGTTGGTGGCACGGGGCAGTTTCCGGCGGCGGGCCAAGCCATGATGGGCTGGGCGATCATGATCCTGCTGGCGGCGGCGGTCGGCTGGGCGCTGTGGCGGTTCGGCCGCTTCGGTCAGGGGGGCGGTCTGGACCTGCTGGGGGCCGCGCTGCTGCTGGCGGTGGCGGGCTATGCGTGGCAGGGGCGGCCGGACCTGCCCGGCAAGGCGACGCCGCCGCCCGCGGCGCAGGCGATGCCGGACAGCGCCTTCGCGACGATGCGCGATACGATGTTCGAGAAGTTCACCGGCGATGCGCAGGTGCTGGCGACGGCGGATGCCTTCCACCGGCAGGGGCTGGACGAGTATGCGATCGGCGTCCTGAAATCCGCCTTGCAACGCCGGCCGCGCAGCGCGGATCTGTGGGTGGGGCTGGGCAATGCGCTGGTGTCGCGGGGCGGCGGACTGGTGGCGCCGGCGGCGGAACTGGCCTTCACGCGCGCGGCGAAATTGTCGCCGTTGCATCCGGGACCGCCCTTCTTTCTGGGTCTTGCCTATGCGCAGGCGGGGCAACTGGACCGCGCGCGGGCGGAATGGGCGGGGCTGCTGGCGCGGACGCCCGCCGATGCGCCGTGGCGCGCGGATCTGGTGGCGCAACTGGCGGCGGTGGACGCGGCGCTGCGGTAGGAACGGGCGATCAGGGGTTATGAAATATCCGTGCCATCGGCATCGCAGCACGCGCGAAATCCACGATGCGGCGCTGTGGTACGTCCCCGACTGCGCGCGGGATCAGGGGGGCAGAGCGGGATGACATCATCCGGAATCGGTTGAGACTGCCGTCCATCCCGAGCGAAGTCGAGAAGCGCGAAGGCTGGCGTCCTCGGCTTCGCTCGGCCGGTCCCTCGACTGCGCTCGGGATGGACGGGTCAGCTTGGGGTCATGACCGTCCAGAGCTTGATGACTTCAAGCGAATCCGTTCATGCCGAGTAGCGGCCGAGTAGCCCCGCAGGGGCGTATCGAGGACGCGTATCGAAGCACGGTACTGCGCCCTTCGATACGGGCCTTCGACTACGCTCAGTCCCTACTCAGGATGAGCGGTGAATAGGATCAAACTGAAGTCATCATGCTCCAGAGCAATTTTCGATCATGTCTGACCGTTGAAATGGTCACCCCGGACTTGATCCGGGGTCCAGTTTCTTCTTCTGCGCCGCGCGGACGAAGGACGCTGGATCCCGGATCAAGTCCGGGATGACGAACGGTTCAACAGGATCGAAGCCGACTGTAGCGTGCAGTCCTCCGCTTCAGGCGTTCGACGCGGCGTCGGTCGCCGGCTTCAGCGCGCGTGCGCCGCCGCGACGGCGACGCGCCATGCCGCCGATCAGGCCGAAGCCGACGATCATCATCACCCATGTGCCAGTCTCCGGCACGGCGGATGCTGCCGCCAGCGAGTCCACGCTGATCGAGTAGACGACAAGCTCAACGATACTCATGCGGTAGGAACTCCAGTTGTTCGGTCGAACTGGATCCCAGAGAAGTCCATGCGGGCCTCCTGCATAGGATAATGCGTCAGAGTATGTGTCCATATAGGACTCCGCAATGGCCGGCGTGTCACTCAAAAATAGATCGCTTCCAGCGCCGACGTTGGATACGCGCTGTTCCTCGGAGAGATATGGGTAGTATTCTGGCCTGAGAACGCGATTTGACGTGAAATTGAAGATAAAGGCGTCGTAACTGTCCTCACCTGCATTACCTCCAGCGACGGTTACGCCGTTGAGCGGATTATACCATCCGATGACTGCAGTTTGGTCAAATCCTTCGACGCCTACGCGCATGATCGTAAAGGTCGGGCCCTTTCCAGCTACGATCGCGTTGAGCTCCGAAGGATATGGCTGGAAGCGCTTCGTTTGCCTGAAATTATTATCGCCCCAAACATCTACGTTGAAAATACTGGTAAGTGTCAAAGACCCTTTTCCAAGCCACCTGGTGAGCGGGTTGCTGTAATATCCGTGGACAGCTGCGTCTGTAAGGGCGAATGTGTCGAACTTTGTATCAGTAATGATTTTGCTGGCCTGCGCGCCTGTGGCGGCTGCCAAAAGACTGATGCCAAAGGCCAATTTCAAGCCAAGTCGATTGATCTTCTTCATAAGTCCCGGCCCCTGTCCGGCGAAAGGATCGCCGCCCCAACGTTTGCGTGGCGGGCCATAGCATCACTTCCGAGTGGGCGATGTAGGTCGATGACCTACAAGGGCCGCTTTAATCTGGTTCCGACGGATGAATTTGTGCCAGATCGGGCCGCGCCGCCAGCCAGAAGCCGGGCTGCGCCGTCGCCGATCGTCGCCGGCATCCGTTCGCGGTGGGGCGCGCGTGCCCCGAGCGCCTGATGAACCGGCGTCGATCCACGGTCGCGTTCGGTGCGAGCCTGTCGGGAACCCTGAGCGAGGGTCGCGACAGGCGCGAGCCGAACGGCGTCGGGGCGGATACCGGATCGGCGTCCAGTCGTCGGGCGCTACAGGAGCGCGGCGCGGAGGAGGCGTTCGGCGTCGGCGACGGGGGCGGCGAAATCCTGTTCGGCGAGCCAGTCGTCCGAATGGCAGGTGGTGAGATAGCGGTCGCCGCTATCGCAGATGAGCGTGGCGATCGATCCGCTGCGGCCCGACGCCGCCATGTCGCGCCCGATCAGCACGGCGGCGACGAAGTTCAGACCGGTGGAGGCGCCGACGCGGCGGCCGAGCAGTTCGCTGGCGATGCGCATTCCGGCGAAGGAGACGGCATCGGGGATCTTCAGCATCCGGTCGATGATCTCCGGCACGAAGGAGGGTTCGATGCGGGGGCGGCCGACGCCTTCGATGCGGGAGGGGCGGGGGCAGGCGCGCTCGCGGCAACCCTCCACATAGCCTTCGAAGAAGGCGGAATGTTCGACATCGGCGACGCACAGCCGGGTCGGCAGGCGGCGATAGCGGAGATGGCGGCCGATGGTGGCGGCGGTGCCGCCGGTGCCCGCGCCGACCACGATCCAGTCGGGAACGGGATGCCCTTCGCCCGCCATCTGCGCGAGCAGGGCAGCGGCGAGATTGTCGCAGCGCCAGTCCGATACGCGCTCGGCGAAGGTGAACTGATCGAGATAGACGCCGCCCAGTCCGGCGGCGACGGCTTCGGCTTCGGCATAGACCATCGCGGGATCGACCAGATGGCAGAAACCGCCCAGCACGCGGATCGCGTTGATCTTGGTGGGCGAGGTCGTCTTCGGCATGACCGCGTGGAAGGGGAGGCCGAGCATCCTGGCGAAATAGGCTTCGGAGACGGCGGTCGACCCGGACGATGCCTCGACCACGGCCATGCCTTCGCGGATCGTGCCGTTGACGATGCCGGACAGGAACAGCGCGCGGGCGAGACGGTGCTTGAGGCTGCCGGTGGGGTGCGCGGCCTCGTCCTTGAAATAGAGGTCGATGCCGGGGAGGCGGGGGAGGGTGACCGGCAACAGCGCGGTATCGACCGAGCGGCGGCGATCCCCGTCGATCAGGCCGAGCGCGCGCGCCACGAAATCCAGATCGGTGGGGCGGTCATGACCGGCGATGCCGAGCGTGGCGGCCAGATCATCCATGGAAACCGCGGGATGCGAACAGGCGGCGGTACGGTGGATCATGGGCGCTGTTACCGGTCGGGAAGGAAAGGACTGTGGCAGAATAGCGCAAAGCGGGTAGATTTTTATCCCAAAGTCTACCACCATCGGTGTGGTTTTTGGGAGAAAGTCATTGCCGGTCGCCGCCGACCTCGATCGTACCGACCTGCGCATCCTCGCCATCGTGCAGGAGGATGCGACCCTGGCGGTGGCGGACATTGCGACGCGGGTGAACCTGTCGCAAAATGCCTGCTGGCGGCGGATCAAGCGGCTGGAGGCAGACGGGGTGATCGCGCGGCGGGTGGCGATCCTCGATCATGCGCGGCTGGGCGCGGGGCTGACGGTGTTCGTCTCGATCCGCACCGCGGAACATAGCGATGCGTGGCTGGACGCGTTCAAGCAGGCGGTGACGCCGATTCCGGAGATATTGGAGATCTACCGGATGAGCGGCGATGTCGATTATCTGCTGAAGCTGAAGGTGGACGACATGGCCGCCTATGACCGCATCTACAAACAGTTGATCCGCGCGGTGAAGCTGTCCGACGTGAATTCGACCTTCGCGATGGAAGAGATCAAGATGACGACGGCCATCGCGCTCCCCATATGAACCGTGACGCAGATCGAAGGACCATGATGAACAGCCTGCTCGACACCGGATCGCTCCCCGATTTCCCGTCCGTCCGCCCCGAACAGATCGCACCCGCGATGGAAGCGCTGATCGCGCGGCGCGATGCGGTGGTGGCGGAGATCGTGCGCGATCGCCCGACGACATTTGCGGAGGCGTGGCTGCCGTTCGAGCGCGTGGACACCGCGATCGACAATGCATGGTCGACCGTGTCGCATCTGAACGGGGTGGCCGATACGCCCGAACTGCGCGCGGCGCATGATGCGGGCGAGCAGAGGCTGGTGGAAAGCGGCACGGCGATCGCGCAGAATCGCGATCTGTTCGACGTGATGACCGACCTGACGACCAGCGCGGACTATGATGCGCTGCCGGCGGCCGACAAGGCGGCGGTGGAGCGGGCGATCCGCAGCTTCACTCTGTCGGGCGTGGCGCTGGAACCCGAGGCGCGGGCGCGGTTCGCCGCGCTGCAGACCGAGCTGGCGGCGCTGGGCAATGCCTATGGCAGCGCGGTGCTGGATGCGACGCAGGCGTGGACCGAGCATGTGACCGACGCGGCGCTGCTGGCGGGCCTGTCGCCGGCCGATATGGACATGATGGCGGCGGCGGCGCGGGCGGCGGGCCATGCGGATGGCTGGCTGGTGACGTTGCAACAGCCGAGCGTGGTGGCGATCCTGACCTTCGCCGAAAATCGCGACCTGCGGTATCGCGTCTATCATGCCTATGGGACGCGCGCGTCCGATCAGGGGCCGGATGCCGGCACGTTCGACAACAGCAAGCGGATCACCGACATTCTGGCGCGGCGGCGCGAGGCGGCACGGCTGCTGGGCTTCGCCGATCCGGTGGCGTGGTCGCTCGCGACGAAGATGGCATCGGACGGGGACGAGGTGGTCGCGTTCCTGCGCGATCTGGCGAAGCGTGCGCGGCCGGGGGCAGAGGCGGAGTTGGCCGAGGTGCGTCGCTTTGCCGCGGAGACGCTGGGGATCGCCGATTTCCAGCCGTGGGATATGGCCTTTGCATCCAACGCGTTGCGGCGCGCGGTTCATGCCTATGACGAACAGGCGGTGCGCGCCTATTTTCCGGTAGAGCGCGTGCTGGCGGGGTGGCAGACCTTGCTCGAACGGCTGTTCGGGATCCGGTTGGTTCTGCGTGACGACGTGCCTTTGTGGCATGCGGATGCGCGATATTATGATCTGGTCGATGCGGACGGAACCGTCTTTGCGGGGATGTATGTCGACCTGCATGCGCGGGCGGGCAAGCGCGGCGGGGCGTGGATGGCGGTCGCGCGGCCGCGCATTTCCGACGGGGACCAGCATTCGGTCCCGGTCGCCTATCTGACCTGCAATTTCGCGCCGCGCGGCAGCGATACGCCGTCCTTGCTGTCGCATAGCGACGTGCGGACGTTGCTGCATGAGACGGGGCATTGCCTGCATCATCTGTTCACGCGCGTCGACCGGCCGAGCATTGCCGGCGTCAACGGGTTCGAATGGGACGCGGTGGAATTGCCGAGCCAGTTGATGGAGGATTTTGCGTGGGACCGGACGGTCCTGACCGCGATGTCCGGTCATTATGAGACGGGCGAGCCGCTGCCCGAGGATCTGTTCGCGCGGATGCTGGCGGCGCGGCGGTTCCAGTCCGGACTGTTCCTGCTGCGGCAGGTGGAGTTCGCGCTGTTCGACCTGCTGCTGCACAGCGGCGCGCATGGCGACGATCCGGTCGCGGTCCATCAGCTGGTGCGGGACGAGGTGGCGGTGACGACGCCGCCCGAATGGCATCGCTTCGCCCATGCGTTCGGCCATATCTTCGCGGGTGGTTATGCCGCGGGCTATTACAGCTATTTGTGGGCGGAATTGCTGGCGGCGGATGCGTTCGACCGCTTTGCGGAAAACGGGCTGGTCGACCGGGCGACGGGCGACCTGCTGCGCGAAACGATCCTGTCGCAAGGCGCCGTGCGGCCGGCGATCGAAGGGTTCCGCGCGTTTCGCGGGCGCGATCCCGATCCGGCGGCGATGCTGGTGCGGCACGGGCTGGCCTGACGGACCCGTGGGGGCGTCCCGGCGTTCTCTGCCTGTATCCCCTCTGATAAGGAAAAAGCCGATGACGACGGACAGGACATTGGGCAAAAGCATGGCGAAATCGGCCGCGATCGGTGCGGTGATCGCGATTCCGGTGCCGTTCGTCGGGCCGATTCTCGGTGCGGCGGCCGGGGCCGGCTATGCCTGGTACAAGGCGAAGAAGCGCGGGATCTGACGATAGGGATCGCGTGAAAGGTCGTTCGGTTCGGGCTAGTCGGGGCTTTTGACAGGCTCGAACCGAACGGCGTGCGGGTTTCGGTGAGGGTTCGGGGGCAGGGAGCCGGCGGAGGCGTCGATTCTCTGCCCCTGATCCTTATTGGCCCCGGCCGGTCTTGGCCTGAAGCTCGTCGATCTTCTTGGACGCGTCGGCCTTGGTCAGGCTGTCGTCAAATTCCTCGCCGGCTTCTTCACTGAGCGTTTTCAGATAGGAAGCCTGTGCGCCGGTCATGGCTTCGTCACCCGTGGTCCAGTCGGCAGGATCCTTTTCGGCGTTCGAGGTCGGGTGGGTCTTCGGATTTTCGGTGGTCATCGACAGGCCTCTCATAGTGCGGAGGGGAAACGACGCTGTTCGCTTTGCGTTCCGGATGCGCGGTCGCGTTGCGGTGCGGGAGGGCGAGTGCTAGGGCGACTCGAAGCGATCGGTCGATCGTGAAGGGGCCGTGAACGACATCATGCGGAATCTGGTGGGTCGATGAGCGTTTCCGAAGTCGGCACAGCCGAAACCGCGAGCGAATCCGTTCATGAGCAGGTGCATGGTCAGGACCATGGCCCGCAGGGACTGGTGAAGCTGGCCGTGGGCGCGATCGGGATCGTGTTCGGCGATATCGGCACCAGCCCGCTTTATGCCTTTCGCGAGACATTCGCCGGCCATCATCCGCTGACGCCCGACCGGTTGCATGTGCTGGGCGTGCTGAGCCTGATCTTCTGGTCGATGATGCTGGTCGTCACGATCAAATATGTGTCGATCATCATGCGCGCCGATAACAAGGGCGAGGGCGGAAGCCTGGCGCTGCTGGCGCTCATCAACCGCAAGGGCGGGGGCAAGCGGCGCTGGACGAAGGGCATCGTGCTGCTGGGCGTGTTCGCGACGGCGCTCTTTTACGGCGACAGCATGATTACGCCGGCGATCTCGGTGCTGTCCGCGGTCGAGGGGCTGGCGGTGGTGGAAACCGCGTTCGCGCCGCTGGTGCTGCCGATCGCCATCGCCATTCTGGTCGGGCTGTTCTTCATCCAGTCGCGCGGGACGGCGAAGGTCGGGCTATTGTTCGGGCCGATCATGCTGGTCTATTTCACCGTGCTGGCCGGGCTGGGGCTGCTGCATATCGTGCATAGCCCGATGATCTTCGAAGCGCTGAACCCGTGGCATGCCGCGCGCTTCTTCCACACCGAGGGCGTGACGGCGTTTCTGGCGATGGGATCGGTGGTGCTGGCGGTGACGGGCGCGGAGGCGCTCTATGCCGACATGGGGCATTTCGGGCGCAATCCGATCCGCGTCTCGTGGATGTTCTTCGTGCTGCCCGCGCTGATGCTCAATTATCTGGGGCAGGGGGCGATGCTGCTGTCGCTGACGCCGGCCGAGGCGATGCGTGCGATCCACAATCCCTTCTTCCTGCTCGCGCCCGAAAATTTCCGCCTGCCGCTGGTCATTTTGGCGACGTTGGCGACGGTGATCGCCAGTCAGGCGGTGATTTCGGGTGCATTCTCCGTGACGCAACAGGCGATCCAGCTGGGGTTCATGCCGCGCCTGCGGATCGTGCATACGAGCAGTCAGGCCGCCGGGCAGATCTATATTCCCGCGATCAACTGGGCGTTGATGGTGATGGTGATCCTGCTGGTGCTGACCTTCCGCAGTTCGACCAATCTGGCCGCCGCCTATGGCATCGCAGTGACGGGCGCGATGCTGATCGATACCGCGCTGATCGCGGTGGTGCTGTTCAGCCTGTGGCATTGGAACAAGCTGTGGGCCGGCTTCCTGCTGGCGGTGTTCGCGATCATCGACGTCGCCTATTTCGCGGCGAACCTGACCAAGGTGCCCGATGGCGGCTGGTTCCCGCTGCTGGTCGGCTTCATCGCCTTCACCCTGCTGACGACATGGGCGCGCGGGCGGCAATTGATGATCGACCGGATGCGCGAATCGGCGATGCCGGTGCAGGTGTTCGTCAAATCCGCCGCGAACAGCGCGACGCGCGTGGCGGGCACGGCCGTGTTCATGACATCCAGTGCGGAAGGCGTGCCCCACGCGCTGCTGCACAATCTGAAGCATAACAAGGTGCTGCACGAGCGGGTGATCCTGCTGACCGTCAAGATCGAGGATGTGCCCTATGTCGTCACCGGCGCGCGGACGGCAATGGAGGATCTGGGGCAGGGTTTCTTCCGGCTGGTGATCCGCTTCGGCTTCATGGAGGAACCCGACGTGCCGGGCGCGCTGAAGGATGTCGACCAGTGCGGGCAGGGTTTCCGGATGATGGAGACGAGCTTCTTCCTTGCGCGGCAGACTTTGATCGCATCGTCGCGGCCGGGCATGGCGCTGTGGCGCGAGAAACTGTTCGCGTGGATGCTGCGCAACGCGGAAAGCGCGATGGAATTCTTCAAGCTGCCGACGAACCGCGTGGTCGAACTGGGTAGCCAGGTCGAAATCTGAACCCGGGGCAGGAGGCGGCGGATGCGGGTGGCGATCCTGCTGGCGGCGGGCAGCTCGCGCCGGTTCGGCCGGGCGAACAAGCTGCTGGTGCGGCGTTGCGGCGTCCGCCTGATCGACCGGGCGCTGGCCATTGCGCGGGCAGCCCCGGCGGCGCGTCTGATCGTGGTGACGGGCCGGGACCGGGCGGCGGTGACGCACGCGGCGCGGGGAGGGCGGACGACGATCGTCCATGCGCCCGACCATGCAGAGGGGATGGGTGCCAGCCTGCGCGCGGCGCTGGGGGTTTTGCGGCCGAACGAGCGGGAGATGTTCCTGTTTCTCAGCGATATGCCGGCGGTGCCGCCGACGCTGGCGGCGCGGCTGGCGCGCGCGCTGCGGCCGGGCGATGCGGGGGTGCGGCCGGTCTGGCGGGGGCGGCCGGGGCATCCGGTGCTGTTCCGCCTGCCGCTGGCGCGGATGCCCGCGGGCGATGCCGGGCCGGGGCGTGGGCAGGCATTACGGACCGTGAACGGACCGTACGGATGCGTACGCGATATCGACACACGTCAAATGTTACAACATGTCGTTACGAAAGCGGGCATGGCGCGTTGATCGGCCTGCTTATAGTTACGACGAGGGACGCATGGACGAAATTGCGGGTTGGATCGCCCCTGCCGCGACGATGATCGCGGCGACGATGACCGCGGCAAATCTTGGCGCGCGCGTCACCGGGTGGGGATTTGCGATCTTCACGATCGGTTCGATCGCATGGATCGTCGTGGCGGTGGCGAGCGGGCAATCCAATTTGCTGCTGTCGAATTTGTTCCTGACGATCGTCAATCTGTTCGGCGTGTGGCGCTGGCTGGGGCGACGTGCGCAGGTCGAGGATGCGGTGAAGGCGGAGTGCGCGCCGACGGGTGCGGGCGATGCGAACCCGACGCTGTTCGCGCTGACGGGGCTGGCGGCGATGCCGGTGCGCGACCGCAACGGCGTCGTGGTCGCGAAGACGGTGGAAGCGATGGCGGATGGACGGTCCGGCCGGATCGATCATCTGATCGTGCGGATCGGCGGTCTAAGCGGAGTCGTCGGCGCGAACCTTTATCGGCTTCCCTGGGATGGGATCGCGATCAAGGGGAAGAATGTCGTGACGGGTCTGGACGAGGCCGGAGTAGCCCGTCTGTCGGCGGTGCAGGCATGAGCGCGCCGTTGATCCTGTCCGCCTTGTTCGGGCCGGAGGATTTCGCCTATCTCGACGGGCTGCGGCGGACGCATTTTCCGCCGGATCGCAATGTCATCGCGGCGCATCTGACGATGTTTCATCATCTTCCGCCCTCGGTGGCGGATGAGGCGGAACGGCGGATCGCCGAGGCGTGCAAGGCGCGCCCGCCGGAAGCCGTGCTGGTCGAACCGGTCAATCTGGGACGGGGCGTGGCTCTGCGCGTGCGCAGCGAGGCGTTGGCGGAGATTCGTGCCGAGCTTGCCGAAGCCTTTGCCGGTCTGCTGACGCCGCAGGACAGTCGGCCATGGCGTCCGCATGTCACGATTCAGAACAAGGTCGAGGCGAAGGAAGCACGCGCCTTGCTGGAACAGATGCAGCCGGTCTGGCGTGAGCGGCCTTTGTCCGTGATCGGGCTGGCTGGCTGGTGGTATCGCGGCGGGCCGTGGGAAGCCGCATTCCGCCGGTCGTTCCGGGGGTAGCGGCAAGGCCGCCGTCCCCCGGAAGCATCTTCAGTCGACCTGGCCGATGCCGGTGCAGCTCAGATCGAACGCGGCAAGACCCGCATCGAGATAGCCGGCGAGCATCGGCATCTCCATCAACTGGTCGGCAGGCGATTCGCCGCTGCGGTCATTGGCCTCTTCCAACGCCTCTTCCCATTCGCTGGCGTCATAGGTGCCGCGACCGACCCAAGCGAGCGCGAGAACTTCGGCGACCTGATCGTCGGGCAGCTCGTCCAGCGCCGCGACCATTTCTTCCTCGATGGCCGTGTTGGTCTCGTCGTCCATCACCGCATATTCGTCGTCGGCGTCCAGCGGATTTTCCTCTTCATCCGCCGTCAGACCGGGCACCTGCGCCTCCATCTCACGCGCACGGATGATGAGGCGACAGACCGTCTCAAGCGATACCGAAAGTTCCATTGCCGTCTCCTGTGGGCGTATCGACCCCCGAACGACATGGCACGCCGCTGGTTCCGTGATCGCCTCTCCGCCTTTGGTCGGCCAAAGGCGCGGATCGAAGGTTGACCCCGCCGCCGGCGATGTTATACGCCGCGCCATCGCAGACGCGGTCCCGCAATCGGGGCGAAGTAGCTCAGCTGGTTAGAGCACGGGAATCATAATCCTGGGGTCGGGGGTTCAAGTCCCTCCTTCGCTACCATATTGACCGACTCGACAGAACCTGTCGGGATTGGTGTGGGTCTTTTTCTGGTTCGGCTTCGTGGCGAGGGCTACGACTCAACGGGGCGATGCGACACCCTTAGATTTTAGTCTGCATGTGTTGGTTTGATCGTGACGGTTTTGATCAAATCCCGAAGGCGGTGGTGGACTTCGAATCCTTCTTAGCTGCTAGAGTCATTATCGATCACGATTGCACATGTCCGGAGTGTCGGATGTAATTGGCGTATTCCTTGGGCTTGAAGCGTCCGAGGATGGTTTTGAGGGCTTCGCAGACGCCTTCAAACGAACGGGGTGCCGCCCGTCGCAGGAATGCTTTCACTTTAGCGAAGACCTGCTCGATCGGGTTGAAGTCGGGACTGTAGGCAGGAAGGTAGAGCAATCCCATTCCGGCATCCTCGAGGCACTGCCGGATGCCGGCGACCTTGTGGGCGGACAGGTTGTCGCACACCA
>Ga0265797_10003854_pt1 | contig 23530 bp, 16 predicted proteins | sample P2T30metagenome_FD_192433 | JGI IMG/M metagenome (GOLD analysis project Ga0265797, IMG submission 192433) | Plant litter microbial communities from East Loma Ridge, Irvine, California - P2 T30 | ecosystem: Environmental > Terrestrial > Plant litter > Unclassified | place: USA: California... | reverse complement strand
CAGAGTATCGTCATCACTATCTTTGCGTCTATCCTTGGTGGCGCTGCCACCGGATTCGCAGCCACTTTTGGTGCGCCGACGGGACTGAGGCAGATTTCAGTGTCAAGATATGCGTTCGGATGGTGGCCTAACAAGCTCATTGCTGCTCTTAACACTATCGTGCAGATTGGCTGGGCGTCTGTGGCTTGCATCACGGGTGGTTTAGCACTAACGGCTGTAGCGGATGGCCATATCTCCCTGATCGTCGGTATAGTCATCCTGGCTGTCGTTGCCACGATAATTTCGTTCGTTGGTCTGCGAGCAATCCTGGTATACGAACGCTATGCGTGGTTCATCTTCTTTATCATCTTCATCATCTTCTTCGCGGAGACGGGCAAGTACGCGGACAACAGCACCAAAACCGACCTGAAGGGAGCAGACCTCAGTGGACAGGTTCTGAGCTTGATTGCTATTGTCTACGGAAGCTCAGCATCGTGGCAGACCATGGCCTCCGACTACTACGTCCATTACCCTGTCAACGTCTCGCGCTGGAAGGTCTTCCTCATGACAACCTTCGGCATCGCGATTCCCACTTCTATTGGCATGCTAGCAGGCTGTGTGGTGTCTTCCGGCATGCACAACCGACCAGAGTGGCAAGAAACGTACGACAACGAGGGTCTGGGTTTCCTCATCCAAACCATGCTCTACCCTCGCGGTTTCGCCAAACTGATTCTCACCCTCCTGGTCCTCTCCGGTATCAACGTAAACGTCATTTCCATCTACAGTGCCGCCATCTCTTGCCAGCAATTTGCCCGCCCTTTCGCACGCGTACCCCGTTTCATCTGGATCCTGGTTTGCTTCGCTGCCATCCTTGGTCTCGCTATCGGCGGCCGCGAGCAACTCAGCGTCTACCTTGAGAACTTCCTTAGTCTCCTCGGCTACTGGACTACGCAGTACTTTGTCATTCTATGCAGCGAACACGTCATCTTCCGTCGTATGAACTTTGACAACTACGACCTGGACGCGTGGAACGATCCCAGTCGTCTTCCGCTCGGTATCGCTGCTGGCACATCGTTTGTCATCGGTATCGTGGCGTGGATTATGGGTATGGTAGAAACTTGGTATGTTGGACCGCTGGGAGGTCTTATTGGATCTGATGGTGGTGATGTCGCGAATGAGTTTACATTCGTTGTAACCGCGCTTGTGTATATACCTGCGCGATATCTTGAGAAGAAGATCGTCGGGAGATAGGAGGATGGTTTCCGAAGCAGCAGTGTTTCCGGGTGCGCAACTGTAAGGCTGCCAGTAGGATTCCTGGATATACACATAACGAAGAATCGATAGCGTATTGTTGAGCCATTCAAATCTTGCAACCGAAAAGTGGTCTTCCAAATATAGGAAAACTGCTTTTGGTCAGGGCTTACACAACCAGTTGCGACGCAGCCACTCAGCTCTTGATCTCCTAGCTTACCAACGATGAGAGATCTGTGGGCACGTTCACATCTCCCATGCCCTCTTCGCGACGTCAAGCGTGACATCTCCCTTCAAGAGTCCCACCATCCAGTTCAAGTCCTCAGACCCCAGTGCCGTTCCAGCAATGATCACAGCCCACTGAACGACAGGGGAAGCAAAGTCCATTTCCCCACGTGCACGTTTATGCTGTAGATAATCCGAAATGCAACGGGCAATATCCAGTCCTGCAGCCTGGATAGAGGGATAATAAGAGCTCTCCTTTAGAACGCTTGTATCTGCGTGTCCTTGTAAGAGGTTGTCTGGATCATGGTGAGGACTGTGCTGTGTAGTTTCTAAAGTCGCCATGATCCTAAGTACGTAGAGCAGAGCCGTATTATACAGCATCAGCATCCGCGCGGCTGAGTCGTTGATGAACCTGTAGATAGTCCGTGGTGATGTCCCAGCTATAATGGCCTCGACACACTCTTCAATATAGATGTTCTCCTCATTACCATCCCACCGAACTTTCCAAGCCTCGAGGAATATGAGTAACTCCTCGGCTCTGCACTGGATCTTTTGTCGTCGCCGCGGGAATTCGGAGCCAGATACATGCTGAGCTTTGAAGGTCTCGTCGCTGACAGCCATTAACACCGAGCAATCTGCGAGCACGTCATGTAAGTCTTGTTCTTCCGGAGTTTCCAACGAAAGCGCTGTCCTCAATACGGATTTCCACTCTGGTCGCGCAAAGATGGAAGGTGATCTGTTCCTCAGCGATGCAATCAATATCATGTGTCGCACGCCTTTGTATAGTTCCAACGTTCTAAATGACGCGTACACCAGAGATCCTGGGTCACGTAATGCCAGAAGCTGTTCAAGGCCAAGCATGTGTTTGAGCCAGTTCTTCGGGCCGGTAGGCATGAAAAGTTCAAGCATCGCCAAAATGATGACGGAAACGATGACATCGTCGCACATACGACGCTCAGGCTCACTCAGAGCTTGATTCAGTCGCTTGAGGGCTACACCATGTATGGTGTAACCCTGAGTGAGAATTCCATTCTGCTGGTAGCGCGAACCAAAGAATAGGGTTGCGAAGCTGAGCGCAGCCTGAATGAACAACGGGGCACCCTCTTTCGCTATCGATGAATCCTTGGTATCAATATCTGAGGCTTGGAGCTCCTGAAGCCCTAAATCGATCGGGCCATTGGGAAGAAGATGGCGGCGCAGATAGCAAATGTAGACCTCGTTTTCGTTGAATCTGAACCTCACTTGAGGAATGGCAATCTGGTTGTCAGGAGATAGAGATGCCGACTCTTCCACATCTTGCCTCCTCCAAGTTGTTGTTGCATCCGGGCCGGCCACACTACCCTTTGGCTTCTGGGATCTTCTAGATTTGACAATCTTGCCTTGTATGAAAACAGTGGTTTGCGGTCCATCGCATTGGAACCCAGCCTTTTCGCATCTTTGACAGATAGGGTGAGTCTCGTCTTCAAAGTTGTCAGCCTTACATCCAACGTGCAGGTGACTGGCGCTTACCGCACTTGACACGGCGTCTGCGGCAGGTTGAGCATCCTTTCGAACGACCAGCTACATTGACCATGGCATGAACTTGATTTCTACGAGACACATATAGCTGGGACGAATGCGGTACATTGAACGAGATGGCTGAAAAGGAAGGTGGGGAGTAGATGGGCTGACTGCAGCTAGCACATGTCAGCCTAATACAGGGTCGAGCTAAACCACTTGCGGCTCATTGGGCGAGGTGACAAGCCCCTCACATCTGCACGTAACGCCCGGTCCTAGTCTCTCCCATCGCGACTCTAATACTGGATTTCTTGAGCACACCTGCAATGCCAGCATAGCTGTGCGAAAAGGCTGCAGGTGCATGCCCGCGTATTGAGCCGCAAAAGGTATAGCGAGCTCTTTCACCAGGCGACTTTAACTGTAGACATGTACGCACGAGAAGGTAGATACGCTTCTCAATATATAAGTATCGTCCAGTGTATCGCCTCCTCCCATCACATCTAATCTCAACTTCGCCTTCATAACACCAAATCGTGCTCGTCAGGCTTGCTCAATATCCACTGAATCTCAGCTGCCACTCCATAGCCATGACGGTCACAGCAAGCATCGACATTGCATCCCCACCAGAAACTGTCCGCGCGAAGTTCCTCGACTTTGCATCCCTTTCCAAATATCACAAAGGCTTCTTTACGTCCCTAAGCCCACTCGGCCCGGTCGAATCAGGGAACAAGATACGTGTCGTCTTTTCATCTGGTCAAAAGATGGACGCACCAATCGAAGTACGTGCCCACTACACTCTAGCTGAGCATCATCTGATACACTTACAGCACAACACACCCACCTCTTTTGCATGGACCGGCTCAATACCGCTTCTGTTTACAGGCACGCATTCTTTCGTTTTCGAGCCCAGCAGCACCATTCCAGGTGGTACAAAGTTCACACAAGAAGAAGTCTTCAGTGGCGCACTAGCTTTCTTGATGGGCGAAAACGTGGTAGCCCGACAATTCGGCTTCCCAGAAAAGACGAGGAGAGGATGGGAAGGTTACAACAATGACTTGAAAGCGTGGTGCGAAGCACAATGATGTGATTATTTATAGATTTCCTTTTTATGCCGAATATCTGCAATCGGGTATATCTCTTTTAATGTATAGATTGTGTACTTTGTTTTGATGATATACTCTTCCCCGTTTATATGCCTCACGCCTTGACCAAAAGCTTCCACCCTTTGAACGCTACCCGCGCGGTGACAAGCAGCACAGCGCTTCCAAACAGTAAACACCCTCCAAACACCCAGAGACTATCGAAACCGCTATGGCCTTGGATTGCGCCTCCAATCGGCGTTCCAACAAGCAGGCCCACAGCCACGACTCCAAAACTTTGGCCTAGTCTCGTGCCGATCTTGTCTCGTGCGTCGGTGCTCAAGTGAACAATGATGGTGGGTGGTAGCGAAACGAAAGATCCGGAGAAGAAGCCGTAACATGCCATAAGGACAATTATGCCGGCAGTGGATGAGACGGATATGAAGCATATACAGAGGAGGCCCGATATGATAGTGCAAGGAATTACGACGTTGAAGGGACCGACTTTGTCAGAGAACTATTGTACACAAAAGTCAGCGAACTGTAATCATCAAATGCAATGATTAGGAAGACGAGTAGGGCATAAGAAGCATACCAAGTTGGGTACTATACGACCAAAAACACTCGTACTGTTCATGACAGCGAGGAGGTAAAAGGCCAGACTCTCGTTGGTAATATGTTCCTGGATGGCGTAGACTTGTGCGTAGAAGAATGGCATATAAAGTCCCATGAACCCGAGAAAGAATCCAGCAACTTGAAGACTATACGCTGGGATTAAGAAGGCGCGAAGATCGAGAAGCGAGCGTGATTTTGCTGGTAGGACGCGGACTCGCATGCATACATTCGGTATGATCATGGTGGCGAGGATGATGAAGCCCAAAACCCTTGTCGTCCATGCAAATCCAATCTGGGGGAGAAGCTTATGGAATACGATGGGATAGATGACACCTCCAAACGACGATCCAGATGCGGCGAGTCCAATAGCTGTTCCGATCCTGGTGGAGAAGTACGTGGAGAGGATAGCCACACTGGGGATGAACAAACAGCCTGTCCCGATACCTATACAGAAGGCCTGCGCGAGGAGTACTTGCCAGTACGTATGGCAAAGGCTGAGCATCATCTGGCCCAGAACCAACATGACACTTCCCACGATGAGTAGTTCGCGAAAATATCCTGCGTCATAGATTGGACCAGTAAGTGCGCCGACTAAGAGAAGGAGGAAAGCCTGGATGGAACCGATCCATGATATAGACGAAGGGCTCGAGTCGGCAAGTAGGTTGGTCTCATAGTAGGCTTGATACGATCCGAATGTGTTGATGATGCCCCAAGAATTGAATAACAGAAAAAATCCACCCAGTACCTGTAACCACGCCCATAAGCCTCCATTTGGGATCTTGGAGACATCCTTCACGCTGGGATGCGCCGATCGAACCTAAAAGCCGGTGAACGAAATCAGAATATGTCTCATATAGTCCAGACGGGGACATCACTTACAGGCTCCAGCGTCGTTCCTAAGCCTGCAGCGCGTTCTTCATCCGTAGCTTCAGTCACGTGTTGACCCTTCTCTTGATCCTGATTCGCCACAGAGGTGTTCGCGCTGTGCAGTGAATCCAGAGACGCCTGGTGACTAGGTTTCTCATCAAAAGTCGTTGATGCATCTGATACCGCTGCTGCTTGCGTATGCCGCTCGAGCGATGGGTCGTTGGCGTGTTCTATCCCCATTTCCGTAGCGGCAGCTGTCGTGATCGACAGCGCTGTTGACCCTTCTCGGTGTCACGACGGCGGATTGGTTGGGTCGGTAGTAAGCGTCGAATTAGTTTATTCCCGAGAATATGGTTATCACAACGGCTCAGCCGATTTACTGCGGCCAAGAAACGCGCAAGAAAAGAACGATGTGAATGTTATAGAGCTGACGGCACCGCGTACGGAAAGGAGATCGGAAAGGGATCTGAAGGAAACAAGTGGGCCCGGCAGATCATATATCAAGCTTAGGATAGTATGACTTGAGGCGTCCGGCTAGACGATTCTGAATACAAACACGGACTGCACCACACGCCCTTTTCCTCCCTTGAGCTTCTCCACCATAAGCAGCTCGCTCGAAGTTAAGACCGAGCAACACCAAGCGAAACGTGCTTGCCGCGCGACCATGACCTTTGCGGGTTCGGACTTCCGTTAGGGGTTTCTGTTATTAATAAAGTCTGATGCTTTAGCCGAACCTTGGGAAGTACAAACAACGGAGTGCGGCGACAAGCACGTCACGAAACGTGCTGGGCATTATTTCCGTCTAATAGCCGTGTATTCAGCCGAGGCAAGCTTTGTTTGAGACTGTTCGCTAAGGTTTACTTTTCTGTGCCTACGTAGTCATGACCTTTTATCATCTTCATTTGCGTGATTCGTTTAATACCATCAATACTATTTTTCCGCTTTTTGTGCGGTCTATCTAAACCTCCAGATCTCAACTTTCACAGTTGTATACCAGGCAGCGCCTAATTCGACGCATCTGCCCCAGACGCCATCATCATAGAGAAAGGGAAACATGCCGTAATGATGTACAAACAGTGCCAAGCTGCCATGCTATCGTAATCTTGGGGAATATGCTTCGTCATGTCGTTTCATACTTTTGGTGACCGAAGGAAAGGTTATGGTAGAAGGATTCGCTCACAACGCCTGCGTGAACGCCCATAAACGCTCACTATGCTATACAACCCAAGGAAAGAACCTACCCGATTTGTATGTTTCGGCCAGAAAATGTGTGCCGATATCGAATTTTGACATGAGAAAGAACTAACGTCGTTGAGGCTCCACTTGTTCGGACGGCCCCTCAGGTCTCACCAGCGACCCGTTTTGTCGCCAAGCGATGACCGGAAGGATGCAGCGGCGACGGCTCGACCTGTTCCACGCGCTCCTCGAGATAGACATTGCTTAGTAGCCCGGCAGGAATCGTGCCATCTTGAGTCGGCTTCAACTGGCTTCTTGAAGCTTTCTGGCGTCGATTTTCGCGCTCGTTGACGACATCCCGTAAGATCTTATTAGCACCAGTCCACCCAATCTGGCTAGCTGTCGCACGATGATTGAAGAGGCGCTCTACGAGCGGAAGCGGTAGCGATAGAAGAATGGTCGACAACACGACAGTCGAATGGCTGGGCTGGTGGTCGTCTTCTGTCGGTGCATCACCGAAGCGAATCTTGCTTAGCCGTGGATTATGCGCGGCCTGGCGATTCTCAACGACCGCAGGCAGACGTGGTGCGTCAGAGAACTCAGGCGCTATGGTGTACAGCTTGAAGTCGATAGGAAAGGTGAAGGCAAGGAACTCAAGAGCGTAGTTCAGTAGCGTTGAGATGAAGGGGTCGTCCGTATCAGGTCCTTCGGCTCTTGACCGTGGTCCAGAATTGGCTTGCAGTATGTATTGCAAGACCTGTTCCACAGTGTCCCATCGGAGAAGCATCCTTGCAATCTCGATGCCACGTGCCTGCATGCTAGGTATCTGGAAAGTCCTTGCTGCCGCAATATAACTCAGAATTTGTTGCATGCGCCGGCGAGCGTCATTGGAGGGAGTTGCTTGGTCACTCTCGTACATGTAAGGTGCGAGGCCATAGAGGAAGGTCTGGGCGGAAAGAAGTGGGGCACCATACAGCACTCTGACAGCCTCTCCCAGAGATTCGCCAGTGGTGAAAGGGTCCAGCGCGACGACATCGACTAGCCGACGCGCATCCCTGCTACGATGACTTGGGACAGGACTGCGACGGATAGCTTCTGCTATGACTGGACTGCGTACCACTATGATGCCGTGCACAGGCACTGATACCAGGACCGATTCCGGAGATCGGACTTGGAGGACAAAGTCGGCGAATTCTGGATTTCCAAACTGTGTAGAAAGATAACCCGCAAGCTCAAAAGGCGACTCCTCTAGGCGCTCAGCGGGAGGAGGCGCAGTGCCGTTCTGGTAGGGCAAGGCACGATGCTCCTCCCCATGCTCTGAAGTCGGTACCGTTTCGCCAAATTGTGCCTTGCTCGGTGACTGCGAATGAGAGGTGAGGGTACCATTTGTGACGAAAGGTGCCTGTTCCGGCGAGAAATGGCCGTTGTAAGGGTTCGAGTAGCCGTCCGGACCACTAGGAAACTGGGAGGGGCGGAAATCAGAGCCGTTTGCGTACGTGGGATCAGGCGGCGCAACTGTGTTTGGGGGCATGTGCCAGGGCGCTCCTGCCTGAGAGGGATGCTGAGCATGACCCGGAAAGAAGGGCGCAAATTGCTGGGGACCAAAGCCAGGCGGAGGACGCGGCAGCACATGCTGTTCGTGTGGATGCAGCTCTGGCTCTTGAGATGTCACAGGAGGTGCTGGTGACTCATTTGCGCTCCTGAAGACGAGGGCGCCTGCACTGAGCTGGTGTCGATGCGATGGAGTGTCACTCCCCTCTGCCGGCGGCGTATCGGTCTTGTTCGAGGGATAGAACGGTGGGGGCAGGTGAGAGGGTATGGTCAACTTGCGGTGCACCCCGTTGACGGCTGGCTTCGTTTCGGCGCTGGGCTCCGTCGGCGGGGAAGGCTTCTCGTCGGCATGTCCATTGGTATGTCCGTTGACTTGGTTTCCTGCATCTTCAGAACTTAGTGCATGTTGGACATTAGAGGCAGCCCACAGCGGAAACCTACCCTGAGCGTCTGATGGCGCTTTGTGCCCATTCTGCGATGGGCTAGCCAAGCCATCTGCTGGCAGCTCTCCCTTGTCGACACCAGAAACGTCCGACTCGGGTGTGAGAGGGGCTTGCACAGGCTCTGCATGCTTCTGTTCCGCGTGCTCTTCGATCTGCTTCTCCGGCACTCTTTGCGGCTCCGGCTGCGGCTCAGATAGCTGAGCGGCGGCGCCTTTGTGGGAGCCTTCTGGGGTAATGGGTCTGGCAGATGGCTGAGACTTGGACAGACGGTATGGGATGGCAGGCACGATGCGCGATCCTGGGCGACGGTGCTGCTTCTGCGCGAAGCCTGGGCGTGCGGCGGTGTCGGCCATGTTTGCTAGGAAGGTGGTAGTCTAAGTGCGACAGCGGATGCGGAAGCGGCTCCAGGTAATTGCAGCTTCGTGGTTCTTGCCAATTATCCTGGAGCGCCCTGGGACGGGAGATGTGTGCGGCGAGGGTATTTGCGAGGTGGGGTTAGTCGACAGCAAAGAAGTCCAGGCAGAGATGGAGAGATGGCTTCCCCACCAATTTTAGCTCAAGCACTCTGAGGTCATGGCCCTAGCTTAAGCTCCATTTGTCATCTCCCACCAGCCCTCACTGAGACACGGCGAGGCGACAACTTTTCTTTGTCTATAATGTGTCACTTTACGCGTTTGTCTTGTGTGGTCTCATGTTGTGTCCACTTTCAGCCAGGGTGAAAGACTCCACGCTAACCTCATCGGCATCCATACCTCAGCTTGCACGGGTCGTGCCTTCCTCGCCAAGAGAGAACGCGACTTCTTCGTGCTACGCTGGAAGGCATAACTAGAGATATGGTTGCACAGACAGCGTTTCCTTCCTTAGAGAAACAACCTTCCGTCACATGCGATCAACACTAGACTGTCTTTCGCATACTCCATTCTCCTACTATCACACGTCATAACACCGAGATACCAAGTCCATCATCCTGTCACCTTGTTTCCATTTGCTCTATATTTCCTAGTCCACATCGCCTCTCGTTACACCTCTAGCATGATCCTAGGACAAGCTCAACCATCCTACCATGACAAGACCTCCATGCCTGCGCGTCCTCATAAGGACTATCGCTGCTCCGATTGTCGAGAACGTGATATGGGAGCCATCTCTGCCAAGTACTGCTTGACGACTTGTCCTCATCAGCATGAATTCACCTCTACTCGTTCGTTGGCTCCCATGTTGATGCTGTCAAGTAACTAAGTCATTACAGCAAACAGATTTAGCATTTTGGCAGAGCTGAACCAGTCGACCGCCGAGACGAGATAGGAATTCGATCTCATACCCACCTCGAGTAGAAGCACAAAGCGGCGAGGCAAGCGGGGTGGAAAACGACACAGAAGCAAAGAAACGTCTAAGAAGGCCACTGCAGGGCGCGATCACAACAGCATTAGCGTGCTGTGTAAGAGACTCGCTGCGTTACGTCTCCATGATGACGAGCCGTCCCAACCAGGGATGCCAGAAACTCCCACCCATATCTCAAGTGCTGCAACTACCAAAGCTACCTCCTTTGATGTCGACAGGCCTCTCTGGGCCCCACAGTTCCTGCCGAACTCCATGGCTGCTGCGACCAACCCTGCGCGGACAGCGGTGATATCGGAGGAACACAGGCTGCCCGACGAGTCGCAGCCATGCCAGATCAAAATGCCGCAATCTCAACCCTGCTTCAGTGGCCCAAAGGCTGAACGAAAGAATCCACAATCTTTCCCACTTTCCGCGTTTCTTGCCTGCCCAGACCCTTCAGGACGGTATCCATCCAAATTCAGATTTCTGGGAGCAAGTTGTGTTCAGAAAGACTTGCGTTGTTCAGAGTCCTTCGTTCCATCCGCGTTCTCGTCTCATACAAAAAACGCAGTAAAGAGCGCAGCATACTGTGCACCCGCGTCGAAGAGTCTCGAAACAGTTCCTATCAGGTCCACGTTCGACTCAGATGTCCAGCAGGAGAAACCATCGTTTCCAACACCGTTAACACAGGGTTTGAAGGTGCCCCGTCCAATGCTCTTCGACTTTCCTACGAGATGCAACTTGCCACCCAATGCGTCTACAACACCCCCGATACAATTGGCGCCAACTGTTCTGTCCACCGAACATGCTATAGCGAACGATGGGAACCATGGTTCGCCTTCTAATTGCAGCTTAAGACGAGGACAGCCTTACCTCGATGATGTACGCACAATCGTCAACTCACATTTCCATGGCCGTTGGCAACGCCCTTTGGTGGCAGCTGACCCTGATACGCCTCCCGCATGCAATAGTTTTCCTTTGCAACCTAAGAAAAAATCGAAGTTCTTCGCCGATGGGCACCTGATCGGGCATGATAGCATTCCCGCATTTCAGCAACCTGTGACTGAGGCCCCAGTTCTCACAGACAACAATGCAGCCGCTCTTATCGACTCATCCGCCCCTATACCACCAGAAGACTGTTCTCGTTCACCAGTTACGGATTTGTACGATAAGCTGGAGACAAAGCGTGCGTGGAATACCGATTTCGCTTCAGGTGCACACGTACCAAATCTCGTAACAGCGGATATATCTCTATTGGACACTGTTACCTTGTCTGATCCATACGATTGTGGAGAGTCTCAGCAGTGCATGTCACCACTACCCGAATACCGCCCTGTAGACTTGGATCCAATTAAACAGAATTATCGCCGTTCGATTCTCAGTACCGTCTGCCAGCTGGAAACTGATATTGGAGAGAGTATCTCAGATTCAGACGCTGCTGAGTACGATGTGATTAGTCCAGTTTCCAGCCAAGATACATGGGTCGAGCTTTCAAACCCTGCGCAATGCAGCTTCGACATGGCGTCTAGCAGCGATGACGAGAGCAATGAAGAAAACGACGAGTCTTACTGCGGGTCTTACTAGGCGGAGACTTCTACTGCATGTACCAACGACAACCAATGGACACACGACGGAGTAGATACGAGTGCGATAGAATGGCTCACTGTGCAAGAGGCGATGGAATTGGAACACACTAGAAGTAGCGGGAGTCCAGGCTCGACGCTGGACGATGATGATGACCCCAACTACTGGGATGGTGTTACCGATTGGTTCATATGATTTCCCATTTTCTAGGTCGAAAACGGTCGTGCTTCGTGTTGTGGGTGCTGGGATCATGGTAGTCTAGATCTGAGAGTTGATCCGAGTCTGCTTGTCCCGTCTCCATGGGGTCTTCAAGATCCCTAAAGCCACAGTTCGCTTATCTGGCGATGCGTTTTCTCTACGGTCACTCTGGCGTTGTATATTTCTGCTTTGCAAAGCTTCAATAACACATGCACATAGGTCAACGATATACACTTGGGCTGTCTTTGACTTCCATTGGAACACATGAAACAATGAGCTGAATATCTAATTATCCCTGAATACCTCGCCTTCAAACTCCTGACACAACTCATCCCATGGTAGCCATTCACCTTTGTCCGACTTCGCTCCGCCCTTCTCTGCAATTGGACTCCACCACGCCTGCTCCTTCCCATCATCATCGTGCACGACAGCGACGGGACCAACCGGCCCGGCAGCGTTCGACTCGAATAACTTTCTAGAATGGTTGAAGTACCACATGCGATCCCAGACCGAGACGCGCAGCGACTTCAGTCCGTCTCGATGAGCATTGTGGTGAATGAGACCAGGAACGACGCTCGTCCACATGTTGGTATAGAGAGGGACATCACGCCAGGTTCTATCTTCAGAGAAGCTGGAACCGGGAGCAACGACTGCTGGGCGAAATGGTGGCTGCGAGTCTGTGACGTCTTGGGCGAGGTCGTGTACGCGTACTGGCGCAATTTTGAGCTCGGCGGAGGCTTGCGCGATGGACTTGGGGTCATCATATGTCACCCATGCTGAGTCCTCCTCTGCAAACACCGTTGGGTGGCCAAGCAGACTAGCATAATCCAACCCTATACCGAACTCATCGGGTTTTCCTCCTTTGTGATCGCGCAAGTGTCGCTCAGACTGTGGGTTGAGGATACTGTTCCTACCAGTTAACCAATCTCCCATCTTCTGGAAAACATTCCGATGCCGCTGTCTCATGACCTCTCGCTGAAACTCCTGGTCTCCGAAGATCTCACTGAAGATCTTTTGATCACTACCGAAGTTCCGGTCCTTTTCTGCCTTTTCCATCGCCCGCTCGAAGAGGGCCTTCATCGCCCCTACGCGACCCATCGCATCGCCAGAGTTGAGATAGCGTTGCCGGAACTTGACGTATGGGTTCTTCTCAAATCCAATATCCGTATCCGTTTCGGGGCCGTAGATGTCGTTTGGCAGCGAAGACTGCGGCACAGCGTAGCAAGGTGGGTCTTCTGGCTTCCATGGCCAGCACCGCTTCTGCGCAGAAAAGATAATGTCTTGGGTTATCCCTTCTGCAGCGGCTGCTTTCGAACCCATAGTCTGCTGTATCCGCGTGTTCGCCTCGTTGTTGATGGCGTGGAAGCGCGATACCAGCGCGCTGGGACGCAGTTGAAACCAGATATCATATCCATCCACAAGTAATAACAGGTCGTCGTCGCGCTCCGGTCCAAGTGTACGCAGATACTCGAGTACACCACTAATCTTGGCTAAATGTGAACCTCCAGCCACAAGCGTTTTATCGTCGAATTTGGCGCCCCAGTTGATCAGTGTTGGAGTTGGATATCCAGCCACTGCGGCGCTTAGCATCGTTTTGCAAAGATTGACATCTTTGTGATCCGCAGGAATGAGAAGGTGAAGGATCGCGGACTTCTTCGGTGTATCTTTCTTGCCAGAAAATGGAGAGGAGAGGGATGAGGGTATAGAATTTGGAACAAGGTGACGGTCACCGTTGACAGCAAAGAGTAAAATGACAAGGAGTATGAATGTCGCTGCGACGAGTACCCGGCGCCGTCGACTCAGAGTCGGTAGTCGTCCGACTGCGGCGTCCAGGTACTCGCTCGAGACTTGCTTGTACCCACGCATCGATTATGCAGATGCAGTCACACGGCTGGAGTGCGACGTTTGCACTATGTGAGCTGGCAAAGCACTTGAACCTGAGCAAGCGTATGGCACATGCCGGCGATGAGCCGTGTGTGATATCAGTCCGCTTTGCTAGTATACAATCTTACATTGGGACTAATCGGATCCCATAGCCGTGTGGCGTTGGTAGCGATGTTCGCTAGTGTATTGTCGATTCCACTCCGGGAAATGGCGGATGGACGTGCAGGGTGTGGGTACCGAAGTGTGGTTGCAGGCATCGGAACAAGTCTGCCGAGACAGGTCACTAGTGTTTCCACGGCATTTGACACCTATTCGGTCGATTACATATCATAGTAAGCGCAGGATTTCTAGTGAAAAGCGCTGATACGCGGAGGTGTGGAAAATGAGACTAGACGTATATTTGCCAAAGATAACATGTGGCGTAATCTTGGAACTCAACGATTTCGTGTAAGGTGTCTATGATGATATTGAGATGTAGTTAATAGAACGCTCGTCGCTTGAAAATTCAATGGTATATTATCTCCGCAAACGAGACATCTTCAGGTCCCGACTCTGCACTGTACAAAGCACGCTCGTGAGATCCGCAAAGGGCTTCCCATGAGAGCGCTTCTCCCTGATCACTCCAAGCTCCAGATTTCTCTTCAATCTTGCGTTCTGTCTCATCGTATGGTATGTTCTTTGTCCATGAAACCCCATCGATAAGGTCTGATCCGATCTGCGGATCGTGTATCTGAGCTGATGCACGCTGAAGGCGTTCAGCCTCTTCAAAATACCACATGCGAGGCCACCAAGTGTCTCGGAAGGACTTGTCGCCTGTGAAGTGCAGCAGTGGAAAAGCCTGCCCAGTGACAGTGTTGAAGCCGAGAGACACATTACGCCAAGAAGTCTTTTGTAATGCTGCGTCGTCAGAAATGGCAGCAAAAGGCTTCTTGGATTGTAACACGTCTTCTTGTAGATCTATGCGGTACGGTTCCACGGACGTTGATGTTGATGGAAACGAAGACCGGTTTGTCGTCATCCACGCTATATAATTCCTGTATCCAGCCGCTGTCTGGAATAAGCTTGATCGGTAATCTAGACCGATATGATATTCAGTCTTCTGACCCTCCTCAAGCACCGGTAGACCAGCTTCTTGGACCTCTTGAGGTATCCCATAAGGCACATCCTCATGCGATAATATACGCGAATATTCCTGGTCGCCCCATACATCCGCAAAATACTTCTGGTCAGAGTTGCGCAACACGTACTCAGGATCATACGTCTTATGGATCTTCTCTTGAGTCGCACGAAACATATTTCGCATTTCTGCTGCGGGTCCGATGATGGTGCCAGAGTTTAACCAGCGTGGTCTTGCGTGTAGCATATCGCCCCAACCGTCGGTATAAGGGCCAAATGCATCGGGTTGGAGGGGCGACTGCGGTACAACCCAGCATGCTAAACGCTGTATATCTTCAGGGAAGCATGTTTTGTCCGGACCAAAGAGGATGCTGTTGTGCATGTTGTGTTTCCGCACATGGCTCTTGCCATACTTGGCAATCAAACGCTCGTTTGCAGTAGCCGTTTCCTCGAAGTACCGTTTTAACAAAACGTCCGGACTGAGTTGAAAGGTGATGTCGAAACCGTCCAGGAGAAGGACTATGTCGTTATCCTGAATGGTTGTTAGGTTTTCGAGGTAGCGAAGAGGACCTGCGATCTTCGCAAGGTGGGTTTCTGCAGCATTGAATGCACCCTCTCCGGCCCAGTCGATCAAAACAGGGGTTGGGTACGAGAGAATGGAGGCGGAGAGAAGGAGGCGGCATAAATCGAGGCCGCTGCTGGTAGCCACTATGAGTAGGTGAAGACGTGACTCTTTAAGACTGCTCGTGAGCGCATCTTGTGCCGTGGCTCCACGTATGGCGTCGAGTGACCCAAGATGTAGCGCAGTCCAGAGAAATATTAGGGTCGCAAAAGCCACGATTCCAGCAGCGAGAGTCCTGGGACGAGGCATGGCGCAGGTGTGTTGAGCCACAACTCTCTAGAGTTGACTATGATATGATCAATGGTAAGTTAGTGCTAATTTTAGTCTGCTCACAGCCAAGCGACGCACGCCTCTCGGTGCATGCCGTGTGATCCCGTGGCAAGGCATGTTGTGGCGTCATGTATGGTATTCTAGTATGGTTTTGCATGAATTGCATAATCCCTAAAGAGGTTGATGGAGCGAGGCAGATTCCGCTGGGAAAACGGAAAGAACGGAACGTTGGCGCTTCGCTTGACGCACCCAAGTGATCGGTTGGAAGTGCTCATTCAAACCCATGACTAGCGTGCCACACTAACAAAGGCCCGACGCGACAACTCATTCGTTCATCCACTAGCTCTCGCCTTTGCCCTAAGCTCTATGCTACTGTACCACGCTCCGCCTGCCAGAGCTAGGAGTATGCCGGCTCCATTCATGGGACTGACAGGCACGTCCCACAGGGAAGCTCCCAATACAATGGTCAGACACTGCTTCAAGTTCGCGCAGATAGTCAACGTCAGCGCGCCTGCCAGCTTGTTCGTCTCGAAAGACGCAACATTGAGGCCAAACGCAAGCAGGCCGTTACCCGAGACTGTCAAAATCCTCTCCGCTGTCAAATTCCCAGCTTTCACGAAATCAAGGAATTCCGAGAACTCGCCGATGAGCACGGAATAGAGCAGAGATTGCACAGCGGCCAAGGGACCCATGCGGAGGAGCAGCTCCAGTGCGGGTAGTCGCAAGCGCCCTGTCATCAGACGGTTGGTAACGACCGTCTATTTAATTATCAGAATCCTTTGCGAATAATGTGCATGATCCTTCGGGGTTTGCCTACCTTTATGGCTGCGAGGACCACACCGATAAGAGTTAGAGTGAAACCCAGGGCGGTGAAGTAGTAGTCGCCCTAAAGATTGGTATACGGAGTCAGCGTGTGTCTCGCATGTATTTCGTGCAGGGGCGTTACTTACGAAGGTCGCTAGACCGACGCCCAGCATTACAGGGACAATAGACAGATATGTTATGATAGCATATCTTCTGGAGAAAACGAGGCGATAGATCAGGATCGTAAAGAGAGGACAGGTTGCCCGCATGATTTGATGGAAAGGAACCGAAACCATAGCCCTGTAAGTCCTCATCAGTAATTGACTCAGGGTTGGAGAGGAGGGCACGATTGCTTACAGCGACAGGTTGGACATTGCGATGTTCAGCGTGAACAGGAGCGAGAACATGAAATGTACCAGGTGCTCACGCGTTGTCAGTCGCGTCAACTGAAAATGTCCAAATATCAAGAAAACCGAACTTCCAAGAGCAGCACTCCCAGTATGTACTGCTGTCAAGATCCACGGGAATGGGAACTGTATGTTCTGTTAGCTTGATGGTCACAACGCATCTGATGCGTGCTACATACCGAACCCATGACTGCTTTGTTGTAGAAGGTAAGACTCAGATTCATTATGAAATAAGTTGCCAGGAATACGAATGTCTTCGTCCGGCTGGCGGCGGGTTCAGTTGCTCGATGAGCAAGCTCCTGCTTTTCCTCATGTTGACCCTCGAGATCTAGCAACGGTTCGTTCTCTTTGAAGGGGTGTTCAGCAAGATACTCTTCGTCCTCGCTGGTTGATTGCTTAGACATTGGCTCAGGGTGAGTCATCTCAATTTTTTCCATGTTGCTGTTGTCTTTGTTGACTGAGGGGGAGAGTCGTGTCCGCGTTGGTAACGGGGCTGCGTGCAGTCAAAGACTCGTCCAATTTGGAGTGGCTGAACCGATATCTGGGCCGACAAGGGGTGGTAGGAAGAGACTATAGCGCCACTGCGGTTATGACCGACAAAGACACTTAGCTTCTCATCGTCAATTTCGGAGACTGCTGCGTTTCGCTAACGCCTTAGCCTCTTTACATGCGTGCCTATCTGCGCCCCGCAAGGCATGATGTATGCCATGTCACGCGATGAATCATCGTAGCGTAAGACGGGGATGACCGGGTTTAGGTACTGTATCTCCAGCGTGAACGAATAAGGTGTGATGACTGCCTATATGTGTTGGCCCACGGATTCGATGCTTGCGATTAGCTGCGCCATAGAGCCTAGCTCAGCCATTATCTTAGGCACATTAGGCACACTGCCTCACCTTGTTGTGATTATCTGTTGCCGAATTCCGACATTAGCTCCTTGAACATGGTCTATTTTTGTTAGTGTTGTGTAGTATTTCGATCCTCTGCGATGCCCCCAGACCAGAGGGAAAAAACTGAACAACTCGGCGTGGATCTAGAAATTTTGCAACAAGACTAATCGAAAGCATGAACGCATAGCCGCACTTTGCTCAACCCAGCAGCAAAGTTGAGCCTCGCCGAGTATTGTGGGGTTCCCACGCTAAGAATTACATCACTGACTTTACGACCGACGTTGCTAAGGCTTGCTTGGCAGGCACCCCGTCAATAACTAGGAAGTCGTGGCGACCCCGGCACTTCCGAGGCACTAGTGCTCAACTCCTGACCAAACGCTTTCAAACGGTCCAATACGTCAAGGCCCATGCTCGGCACAGTAGGCGCAGATTGGTACTTTGTAAACAAAACCTAGGTGGTAGAAGATGCCGATAGCCGTCCAGGCGAGTATGAGTGCGGGTGGTCGCTTGGTGCTTGTCCGCGGCTTGCGGATATCTCATTCGAGATCTCGATAGCCTTGTGTACCTATAGGTATCCTTCTGGCTTCCACAGCGACTACTTCGTCATTATCCAACTGAGCAGACTAGTCGAACCCCCCTTCACATTCTTTCTCAACTATCTTATACCTTTCATGTCTACCCACACGCGGCAAGATGCGCCTATTCCGGCACCCTCATACCGCTCCAGCAACGAGTCCAAGCTGTTTGGCCGCATAACTAAGATATGTTGCGTTGGTGCAGGATACGTGGGAGGGCCGACTTCGGCAGTCATGGCGAACGCGAATCCCAACATCCAGGTGACAGTAGTCGATTACGACAGCAAGCGTATTGCTGCATGGCAATCAGATGAACTCCCCATATACGAACCTGGCCTCATGGAGATGGTCAAACCATCACGCGACGGTATTCCAAACAAGAGGGCGCCAAATCTCTTCTTCTCCACAGATGTCGACCGCGGCATTGCCGAAGCTGAACTCATTTTGTTGAGTGTAAACACCCCAACCAAGACATTGGGCCAAGGTGCAGGACATGCGAGCGAACTGTCGTATTTGGAGTCTGCTGTTCGAAAGATTGGAGCTGTAGCGACGGACAATAAGATTATTGTAGAGAAGAGCACTGTACCTTGCCGAGCAGCAGACACACTTCGAGACGTTCTGAGAGCAACAAGCAAACCTGGAGTGGAATTTGAGATATTGTCGAACCCCGAATTTTTAGCGGAAGGAACCGCCATTCAAAATCTCTCGAATCCCGACCGCGTATTGATCGGCTCTCTGAAAACTCCTCAAGGACTGGCGGCTGCACGAGCCCTTGCCCAGATCTACTCTGCTTGGGTCAGCGCGGAGCGTATCATCACGATAAACCTATTCAGCTCAGAGTTGGCAAAATTAGCTGCAAACGCTCTGCTTGCTCAACGAATCAGCAGTGTCAATGCGTTGGGTGCCATGTGCGAAGCAGTAGGTGCAGATATCGATGAGGTATCCTACGCTGTCGGACTAGACAAGCGCATTGGGTCTAGAATGCTCAAAGCATCGGTTGGGTTCGGTGGCTCTTGCTTTCGCAAAGACATCTTATCCTTGGCATATATTGCGGAGTCGCTGAACTTGTTCGAAGTCGCTGCCTACTGGCGGTCGGTAGTCGACATTAATGAGTACCAAAAGGACCGATTTACCCGCCGTATTGTGCGATGCTTGTACAACTCGCTCTCAAATAAGACACTTGCGATTCTCGGCTTCGCGTACAAGAAAGACACAGGGGATACCCGTGAATCAGCAGCCATCACGGTCGTCAACAACCTTCTCGCAGAGGGTGCGAATGTCAGAATCTACGATCCTCAGGTCAAGGAATCGCAAATACGGTACGATATCGAGAGCAGCAACCCACACCCGCAAAGCATCAAAGACAGGCTCGTCGTCTGTTCTTCGACCTATGACGCGTGTACGGACGCCGACGCCGTGGTTATATTGACGGAGTGGGACGAATTTAGCAACAAGAGCAGTTCTGCACATGCCCGTGGAGACTTGGTATGTAGTGGCGATATGGATGCAATGCGCAAAGAGATATCATGGAAGCGCATCTCGCAAGTGATGCGACGGCCCATGTACGTGTTCGACGGGCGTAATGTCGTCGACCCTGTGCCTCTGGAGGCATTGGGCTTCCGATACGAAGGCGTCGGTAAATCGAGGGATTTGTAGTAATTTTTGTTCATATTTTGTTCTCCAGATATCCAGCTCATGTAGCATAATTGGGGCGACACACATACCTAGGTACCCAATGGGCTAGCACCTGGGGCATGGCGTTCGTTGGGATTCCGTTAGTAATAGACGATAGCAATGAAAGCCTCATGATAATATCGCTGTACCAAAGGTGCGACTTGAAAATACTGGCCTTAGACGACATTCCAGCTGTGCTGCTATGATGGTTGATCCCAGAGACTGCACTGTTGATGAGTGCCCCGCCCCCACGCTTACCGTGTATCAAGTTAGCGCCGAGGCTTCACATCGCTGGGGCTGGACAGCTTTCAGAAGCGCTTCTCACCCCCGTCCATCTTGCACTTCCCAACTCTAATCGCCTCCGCTGTATAGGAAATGCAGCAACAGTAGCACTGCCGAGATTCACTCGCATATAGTGATCAATCCGATCCTCATAAGACTATGCTGGCTTGATTGAACTAGTTTCAGCAGCAGCTTCGGTTTCGCACAACTTTCCTCGTGTTCTTCTTGTACGCGCCGTCAGCGAATGACTTTCGCGGCCACCCATGTCGATGGATCACAAGCTGTCACAGCCTTGCTGTGCCGCTCTCCTGCATATCCCAATCCTTCTCAGGGCTCCGTGATAGTCTCTCCCGTCGCTGGGTGCTCCTTGCCTAAAACTTCTTCGTCTCCAGCTAGCCTCTCCCCTCTTTCTGTCATGGAGGCTTTTGGCGTAGCAGCGAACATCATCTCAATCATCCACATCACAACCGAGGTTGTTCAGCGGCTCAATGATTTCAAAGCGACGGTCGAAGGCCTACCCAGGGCACTAAAATCACTCAGCGTCGAACTTCCCACGTTGATCAACTCTCTGAGGCGCATTCGGCAGGCTATTGAAGATGGACGTGTGTCTCAAGAAAGTCAGGAAGCGTTGGAGCCTCTTATCAAGGACTTTGAATTCCAGATTCAGTCCTTGTCGGATATCATACTCAAGATGCGCCCAAGGGTGAATTCGAATACAGCCCGGAATCTCAAAGCTGTTACAAGCTTTCGTTATGACAGCGAAGTCAAGCAAATAGAAAGCGTGATCAGAAACTATGTGTCTACTTTGACGTTAGAATCTACCATCGCGGCTGATAGCAGAGGTACCACAGGTACGTTATTATCGTTCGAGATGAACGCCTAATACATTTACTTGATCCAAACCCTGATCTCTCTCAGTTTCACCACCTCTACCTATGCCGAGATTCATCTGTCCCTTCGGAAGGGACCTTGATTTCGTCGAAAGATCCGTCCTTGTTGAACTATCCGCCTTGAGGGGGCCTGGAACGCGCCACGCACTTGTAGGAGGAGGCGGCATCGGGTATGTGCATCATAGCCCTATATGTAGTCGCATGCTATGTGGACTGCTGTACGAAGTGATGCAGCTACTAAGATATCGAATAGGAAGTCCCAAATTGCGATTGAATACGGATATAGAGTTCAAAGGGACTCTCCCAGTACGTGGGTCTTCTGGATCGACGCGGACAATGTCACGAAAATGGAAGAGGGATTTCGGGAGATTGCGAAAGCCTTGCGCATCTATGGGTCGAGTGATAGAGACGCAGATGTCTTCAGTCTCGTCTATGACTGGCTGCGTAACGAAGCAAATACAACATGGCTGATGATTATCGACAACGCGGACGACAAGGACGTATTCACCCATCGGCCACCCAAGTACAAAGGATCCGATCAGTCCAAGGAGATAAGAGAGTTCATACCGCAATCCTCGAACGGATCGGTTCTGGTGACGTCACGGAGTCGAGACGCTGCATTCCAAGTCACTTGTAACTATAAGAACATCAAGACGGTGGAGCCAATGAGTGAAACAGAAGCACTCGCCCTCCTTCAAACGCAGCTAGAAGACGACCATGAGATTGAAGACATGAAGCTGCTTGTCAAGACTATTGACTACATACCACTCGCCATCACCCATGCAGCTGCCTATATTAGCAGACGTTCAATGCCGATACGCGACTACCTACAACAGCTCCGAAACAAAGATGAAACAGACGTGAGCGCCTTGGAAGACGATATTCCACAGTTGCGTCGAAGTGCAGGGCGATCCAACTCAATTGTCAGGACTTGGAAGATTACGTTTGAGTACGTTCGCAAGACCATGCCTTCGGCTGCTAGACTTTTGTCGCTGATGTGTTTATTCGATCGGCAGGATATTCCAGAAGCGCTTCTCCAGGGGCAGTACGACGAAATGACACTTATATCACAAAGTATCCACAAACCATGGTGGAGGAGAAGACCTCGTATGCGTAAAAGAAAGAAAGAACAATGCTCGATACCATTATCCAAGACGCTTTCATGCGATTTTGAGAATGACTGGCTTGCGCTAAGAGATTTCAGTATGATCAAGATAAATAAGGACAGGAAGCACTTTTCCATGCATTCTTTAGTCCAGTTCACGACAAAACGATGGCTCATGGAGAACAACCAACTCGATGTCTGGAGCCAGAAATTCATCGGCATCCTCAGCAGCAATTTTCATGATTCAGACGACGGCACTTTCAAGAAATGCGAACCGCTCCTCGCACATGCGTGTGTTGCAATCCCATACCGACCATCCAATGCTGATATGCAACCGCTCCGGGCATGGGCATCACTTACAAGGAAGGTTGCACGCTACTATGATCAAAGAACAGGACTTGAGATAGCCCAGGACTTGTACCGAGTTGCAGCTGAAGCTTTTGAGATAGCACTGGGGCCAAAGACTCCAGAAGCACTCAAGTGCCGCACTCAGCAAGCGTTCATGCTCTTTCAAACGGACAGAAATATGGCATCAGAAACTCTCTTTCGTCATGTTCTCTCTTCACAGCGAGAAGCCCTTGGCCATGAACATCTCGACACGCTCGAAACTATGGATCGGCTAGCTGACGTGTTAGCTTCCCAGCGTCGTCACGCAGACGCCGAGGTATATCATGTGCAAGCTTTGGAAGTTCGACTGCGCAAGTTCGGTCCCGCGCATCCCGCCTCTCAGGAGTCTCTCGTCAAGCGCGGCTATTTTCTCTTGAAGGAAAGTCGTTATTCCGAGGCATACACGACCTGGAAGCAGGCTTCTGAAGCCCGCAATACAACACGCGACACTACCTGGGTCAAAGAGCTGGACTTGATTGGTCTGAGTTTGCAGTTATATGGTCGTCCATCGGATGCCGAGCGCTATCTACGAGAGTCGCTCTCCGAGAAGGAGCGCATGTTTGGGGAAGAGAATGATTCCACAGTGCCTGAAGCCGCTGCAACACTAGCGCGCAATCTACTTGCCCAAGAGAATTACACGGGAGCAGAACCCCTGCTACGTCGTGCGATGACCTGGTACGATACATGCAGTTTTTCGAGCAACCCGGTACGCTCCCAGATAATGAGTGAACTAGCTCATACTCTCTCACAAACGAACAAGCTTGAAGAGGCGGAAGCTTTGGCGAGGACGTGCCTGTCACTACGATCTGAAACAGCTGGATCACAAGCCCGCGAAACTTCGG
>Ga0265797_10003853_pt1 | contig 23532 bp, 19 predicted proteins | sample P2T30metagenome_FD_192433 | JGI IMG/M metagenome (GOLD analysis project Ga0265797, IMG submission 192433) | Plant litter microbial communities from East Loma Ridge, Irvine, California - P2 T30 | ecosystem: Environmental > Terrestrial > Plant litter > Unclassified | place: USA: California... | reverse complement strand
GAATGTTCTAAGCGATCATCTCCGATGCTTTACATAGATACCGCTCCGGTTATGGCGCAACACTAAGCATCTCGCTAGCTCCCGTCTCCAATCAAAGTGGAGTCTGACGAACCAAACATTGGATAATTGTTGCAGCCCGGGCTCCTGGGTCGCCAGACCCTATATGTGTCCTTGAGTCGTGATAGTGAATATATATTATTGTTATAGCCGCCTTTCACCGTCGGCGTTGAACTTCGAAGACCTCGGTTTGATTTTTGTTGTTTTTTTCTCCCAGCATTGCGAGCCTGAGTTTCATGTCCAAGGTTCTGGTGCAAGCGAATTCAGATGTACGCTCTATGTACTTTTAAGGGGAAACCTCCGATGATTGTCGAGAATGCGAAAACTTGCTGGCACGAAAAGTCTCATTGGACGAATAAATTCATAAATCATTGACTATCCAAAAATAGCTTATCGCTTATCTCCCAGCGGCGCTGCAAAACAATAATTCCGTCGATAACGCCAACCACCTGCTCCCACTTCAAGCCCTCATAGAAACATCTCTTAACTGAGAGACCCGACAATTTACATTTACACTCCAAGTCCCCACGCACCCGATAATTCGACACCATCTCCATCGCATGGAGATTTCCCGCACGGCAAATGACCTGCCACAGCCTCTTCCTACCGTATCCATCACCAGCGCCTTGCCCACCCCATCATTGATACTAATCGCATTGGAGACTTCGAACCACTGCCGTTCTACGCGGCAGTGCAGTTTGTTGCAAGAATCAGAAGATCGAAGTGTAGTATGCCAGACCAGACCATCAGGCTCAACCGAATGACGTCTTGTTGAAAATGAGCGGCGTGATATTCGAACGGCACTCGACTACCGTCATCGCAAACACCGATATCGATATGCTGGAGGCCTTCCTGACATGGTCCTAACGTCGCACGCCGAACGTTGATCGCCATGCACTGCGCGTGGACGGAGTCGACGGACGGACTTTGATCCTACGGATCCATGTGGAATTCTGAACTCTGTGTCGACGTCCTTTTTTTTTATGGCGGTGTTCTTGTCAATGTTTGCAAATACTGTATCGGGTATATCGAGGTTAAGGTACGCGTGCCACTCGGTCAGGTGATGAAATCACTTTGTGCAGTTGAACGTCGATATCAACCCTAGTAACCACAAATCGATCGCATTCGGTTTGAGTGACACATCATCTACATGTGTTCGAAAAGATGTTGCGAGACGTATAGGATACAATGCACATGTGTACATGGCTTACACATACGGGACAGAGCCTTACATTGTATGAATACATTTACTGCGGCTGACTGCAAGTCGAGGTGCCTCGCAAGCCCTTCGCCTGTCATTCCACATTCATACATGCACCACGACAGCCTCTCCATGAACACCTTCGACTCAAACGTAAAGCGTCCCTCGATCCCCGATGAAGAGCCCTACAATATACAATGCCAGCTGCGGTGTCTCAATAGAACGATTCCTCGACAGGTTGGCCCCATCTCCTTACCTGCCTGCCTGTTCACACGAAGACCCAAAACGGCATTCCGTCGCATCCAAGACCAGCAGCAGTAGAATACACGCCGACGTCCAAACACAAAACACCAGAGAAAGAACGTAAGGCAGGCAGGCATGCAGCTGGGCAAAGACCAGCTTGAATTCCGAAGACCGTCAATGAACGAAGCATACCCCTCGCAAGCCACAAAGCAAGGCCAAGTTGTCAGGCCGGATGGCTTCGATGCTGACAGTGCTTGCGTGTGAGAATGGAATTTATGGCTTCTGGCGCCAAAGAAGAAGCCACTATGCGTTTCAGGCTCCGTTGTGATACACAAGAGGCGATGATTCGTTTCGTCCAAAAAGTAAACATCTTGCCTGTTACTCGTAGAATCCCATCTGAGCGATGGTGGAATCGGTCGACCAGGCACCAAGTTCGATATTTTGTGGTTGGAAAGGATTGTACCGAACACTGTAGTTGAGTGCACAACAACCGGAGTCTGGAAATTTTCGGCTATCTTCTGGTCATGGTGATGAACTTGTGTATATATCGCCTTGATTTTCCATTTCGGCGAGCAGCCAAATGGTGAAGGCGTGTGATCCCGTGCAAAATGCATGCCATGTGAGCAACTCGATTGCAGCATGGAATACTGTGATAACGGCGAACAGAGTTTCTTGTTCTCTGCCAGGACCAGTCTCCTGATGTAAGACGATCAACATCGAAAAGGTGGATGTAAGTAAATACATGTAGTGTTCGAAATGCGTCTAAGCACCCAGCGTGTTTGTCTACCAGCCGGAAATCTATGCTTCTCTCATCTCTGCGAAGCTTTCTTACAAGCTACTTTCTGAGATTTGCCTCCCTGCCACGCTTCTTAATCGTACATCCGGATCGTGACCACTCGCAGCCATCTTACACACGTGACTTTCAATCGCCAACCAAAATTACCTCCCAGATCCTCCCACACAATTCTAACCCAATCTCCTGGGCTTGGGGCTACGAGTACCACCAATCTTCAGTCTCGTCGCGTCCAGCACAGCGGAAATCTTATCCCTAATATTCCTTCCCTCTGCGCCCAAAATGGCCTTTGTGAACGCCTCTCTGCCCGCGCCGAATCCTCGCATCACAATCTCAAGCTTCTGAATATCGTGCATCATGCCCCTCTCCTGCATCGTCTTGAGCGTGAAAGCAGTGAGCTGGTACGCAGCGTCGTAACTGCTGCGACCAGCCTTCTTGAAACCAATGTTGCCCGCCGAGAGGGAAAGCAGCACATCGACCATCTTCTTCTGGTCCGCGGCGCTGGCGTTTGTGGATGAGACGCCGCTGGAGGTAGTCTGCGAGGCGGGCCTGGGCGCCTGCACTAGGGTGAGGTGGGTATTGTGCTTGGTGGCTAGGACGTGCAGGCGGTGCGGTTTGATCTCGCCGGCGGCGTCGAGGTTGTGGCTGGCGGCATCGTTGAAGAGGCGCGCGGGGGAGTCGAGGATGTCGGCGAGGGAGGCGCCTTCTTGTTGCCTGCGGCCTGAACGGCGGGCGTTGGTGTCGCTGATGTTTTGCAGGCCGCGGATGGCGCTGTCGATGGGCTGGACGGGGGTAGTGGTGAAGGCGCGTTTGCTGGCGGTGGGCTTGAGGCGCAGGCGGCACGATTGGCACACTGAGGAGGCGAAGGTCCGGGGGGTGAGGAAGGAGGCCATGGTGGGTGGTGGATTGTGGTGGTGGTATGCACTATGCGATCTGGGCCATGCACTGTATTCGGGTGGTCTCCAAATGTTCGCTCGGGAGTCTTCTGGCTTGCCCGCGAGATCGGAACAAGCTCAGGATTCTTCCGCCAACTCATCAGCCATTTCCATCGCCGCCCACGACTATTCCAATCACTTAATCCACCGAGAGGCGATACCTGTTACATTTATTAATCAACCCATTTAACGTCCTCATCGCTGCTCTGTTATTGCGCCGCACTATCATCGCCCACCCGCCTTACACCATCAACCCAGCATAGCATGAGCACAACTCAACTCCGCTCCCTCTCCGCGAGGGTAGGAGGCGCTGCACCCAGGAGCCTGCAACCTTCACAGCACGCTCTCACATACGGCAGGACAGCAGCATACAGACGGGCAGCATCAGGCCTGCGAGAATACAGCGAGGCATCCTTGCGACAACGGCAAAATGGCGCTGCCATCAACCTCCCCGCAATTGCCCTGCGCTCACATTTCCTTCCAACATCAATACAGCCCGCCTCTGCCAGCTCAGTGAGGCATGTCTCCTTCAAGGAGATGAGAGAGCAGCGCGCGAAGGAGAAGGCTGCCGCAGAGGGCAAGGCCGCCCCTGAGGCCTCCAAGGCTGCATCTGAGCCTGAGCCAGCGGCAAAGGCAACTTCTTCAGCGGCTGACGATGCTGCTGAGGCCGCTTTCGCCAAGGCGGCTGCCGAGAGCAAGGCAGCCTGGGAGCGCGAGGAGAAGCAGAGGAAGAAGGCCGAGGAAGAAGAGACTGCCGAGGGTGAGGAGGGCAAGGACGGCGAGAAGAAAGAGAAGAAGAAGGATGATGCCGCGCCTCCGCCTCACGGTGAGAAGACTCCCTGGCAAGTCTTCGTTGAGACTTTGAACACCGAGTTCAAGTCTAGCAAGGAGTGGAACGAGGGCACCAAGGAGCTTTCCGGCAGCATTCACGATTTCCAACAGAACCCGAATGTGCAGCGCGCAAAGTCTGCCTACGCCAAAGCCGCCGAGACCGCTTCATCAACAACCGGCAAGGTCTTCCTTGGTACTGCTGGTGCTATTGGCAAGAGTGCCGCGTGGACTTGGGATACCAGCCTCATGAAGGGTGTTCGTTACGGCGCATCAGCTGTTGGATCTGGTGTTGAGAAGGCTACCAGGCCGGTTCGTGAGACGGAGGCTTACAAGAGCGTCAAGAACACCATCGATGATGGTTCATCTCAGCGCTACGGTGGTTGGGTTGAGCGCGAGGAGCGTCGCAAGAAGCGTGAGGAAGAGATCGCTCGTCGTGAAGCTTCCGGCGAGTTCAAGAAGGCCGAAGTCTTCGATGAGGACCCCAACGCCGGCACCAACGTGACGGTTCACAAGGATGCCGCCTGGAAGCAATCGTGGCAGAACTTCCGCGACTCTTCGCCTATGATGCAGCGCGTCTTTGGGCTCAAGAGCGTCTACAACGAGTCTGAGAACCCTCTCATTAGCACAGCTCGCAGCATCTCCGACCGCGTGGCTGGCTTCTTCGCCGAGAACGAGACTGCCCAGGTCATCAAGAAATTCCGCGAGATGGACCCTCACTTCCAGCTTGAGCCCTTCCTCAATGAGATGCGCACCTACGTCCTGCCCGAAGTTCTCGAGGCCTACGTCAAGGGCGATGTCGAGGTACTCAAGACCTGGCTTTCCGCAGCGCAGTTCCAGGTTTACTCTGCGCTTATGCACCAGTACACCACCGCCGGTCTCCAATCCGATGGACGTATCCTTGACATTCGCAACGTCGACATCCTCAGCGCCCGTCTGCTCGAGCCCGGTGACATCCCGGTCTTTGTTATCATGTGCAGGACCCAGGAGGTGCACGTCTACAAGAACAAGAAGACTGGCATCCTCGCCGCTGGCATGGAGGACAAGGTCCAGCAGGTCACTTACGCCATTGGTGTTACCAGGATCCCCGAGGACGTCAACAACCCTGAGACCAGAGGCTGGAAGTTCATTGAGCTGCAGAAGAGCGCGAGAGACTACATGTAAGAGATTGCACGTGCTCTGTCAATCTATTGTCGAATTTAAACAGTGACCCTATGTCGCTTGCGCTGCACGTGTAATCGTCTGCATACAGCCGGTTACCACTTGCAACGCATCACGCGCGCCATATGGCTCAAACAAAGGAGAGGAAAACCGCGGTAGTCTGTCGCCTCACCAATGGAGAGGCTTACGACCATTCCTGCATTAGACGGCGTCTGGAGTTTGTCGCGAACAGCCATGCATGCATTGCGAGACGTGCGATTTGCTGGCCCATGTCTGCCCGAGGGCCGGCGGAAAAAGAAACGCTTGTACCAAAACCTCCCCACCTCTTGTAAGATATATTATACGTTATGTAAACTGGATTCTCAGAAAAAGCCGGATTCTTATTAGCGATTTTTTCCTGATGAAGGGAAAAAGGAGGCCGCATTCTGGTTTCATCTAGCTTTCGTGAGAAGAAAACTCTCCTGTACTTTACTATTCTTGTTCAAACTCATTAACACACCTTTTGGAGTTCAATGATTTCATCATGGCTGCATATCACTCTCGTTTAAATGTATGTGTGTATGCATGCAAAGGTTGGAGGGTAGAGCTACAAAAGGACATCGCTGATGACTGGCTGCGTTTTGTATATTCGCTTCCTAAACGCTCTGCAGGATGATGACGTTTTGAATTTGCATCACTAATTCGCTCGTCCAGGTGCGATAAAGCTCCGTTGACGATCTATAGCGAGGACCAGGGGATCTGCAGGCGGAGAGCAGGACGGTCAATCTCTGAATAGGAAACGAAACAGAGGCTGCTTGCTGCCTTCGCCATGGAAAGCTTGGGTGGTTTGGCGAATAGGCGTGGTTGGTACAGCATCTAGGTCTGAGAATAATGGCAGCGCTCAGTATTCTCAATCGTGTCCACGAACTACCTAGCTTCTGCAATTTCTGTTTTGATCAAGATGATGCCCTTACTTGGCATACCGTCTTTGTCATGCAGCCTGACGAAACGGTATCCAAGCCTAAGCCTGTCTAGACGGACGCACGCCCACGCCGTCATGACGTCTGGACCTACCACGTCGTTCATGACAACGAAGGATATGAATGCCAGCTCCGGCACAACGCCATCGATGTTGAGGAATTCGATTGTATCGCCTCCGAAATCAGGGCTGGTACCTTTCCCTTTTGCTGTCTTGCCACTATACCCGATTTCTTTGACTTGTTCTCCATTTGCATCCTCGCCAACCATGGCCGCGAGCGCGTCCGGTTCCGTGTGGAACTGTACTTTGATGTACGGGGCATAGCTCGCCGGGTCGTCGCCTTGTTGATACAGAGGAAGGTTCTGTGCGGCATATATGGTGATGGCCAGCCTGTCCAGTTTCTTGCTGACAATGTCCGGTCCCGCGCTCGTTTCACGGACAGGTGTTGAATCTTCCGGATGCTCGCGACGATACCCTTTTGGCTTGAGAATGTAACCGTCGGATCCCGCGAACATGCCTTCGTTGAGGATCATGCCTGCGTCCCAGGACTGCCAGTTCAGTGCAACGACCTGCACACCCGCTCGCCAGAAGATGACGGGATCGAAGTTGGAAGAGTCGAATCGCATTCCGTGTGGGTAGGTTCGCATGAGGAAGTCCTTGTTGTGCGTGAAAAGAGCCTTTGGCATTGTCCGTTGAATTGCCAGCGCTGCCTTTTCTGACAACGAGAAAATGTGGTTCGGCATGCATGCTTCTGGCTGTTCGAGCGACTTGAACGTGATTCCACGCGTGTGGATTCCGAGGCGGCTCAGACGGGATGTGATTTTTGGCGGTTTGACCTTCTTCGTCTTCTTCTCGCCTGATTCCATGACGACTTCGTGGAGACTTTCATCGTCGTTGTTGTCGTCGTCATGCTGAACTGGAACCTTGGAACCGGATTTTCCAGAATGCTTCTTGTCCGAAGGAACGTACTTGACCTTGACCAGGATTTTGTTTCGTAGTTGATCTGGCGATGGCAGATGATCTGAATCGAGCTCAGGAACCGGCAAGAGGTATTCGCCCCACATCTCCTCCATGATGTCGACCATTGCGTGTTGCTGTAGAGGACTGCAATGCACTTCAAGGCTGACAATGAGCGGCAGGCTGGAAGAAGCGAAGGCGTAGTCCTTCACCGTCTGGCATACCTCTCGAAACAGGACCTCTTTGGTGAGCGTGAAGCCATGGAGTACACGCGGCTCTGACTGGATTATATCCGCAAGCCGGTCATCGACAGTGTTTCCGTCTGGATCAACAGGACTGAAGGTGTTCATGATCCCTTTGCAGACCTTCATTATGAGACGTTCTTTTAGGCCAATCTTGCCCGGGTTTCCACCTGTATGAGATTCATATATTTGACCCTCGTCGCCCTCATCATGGTTGACGCCAGGCTTCCACAGTTCAACGCCATCCCAGACATCGATTTCGATACACCGACAGCCGCGGAGTAAAACGTCCTTGTACGCCTCGGCGCTAGAGTCACTCGATAGTTGATTTCCAGTGAGATAAGTGTTGTGACTCGAGCTGACGAAATAACTGCTCAGAGGCCACGAGAGATCCTGAGCTGCCGCCATCTCGAGGGCATTCCCACACGGTGAAGTGATGTACTTGATCAGCTCGAAGAGGCTCAGCTCATCTTTATCGACCAGGTAGCTTGCAAGACCATTGGGATCCTCGGCTTGCACGTGCTGCATGAAAATTGAGACATGATCCCGGGTCCATGTGTTGTTCGGCCCAGCGAATTTGTTGTACAGCTGAGAGAGATGGACGAGTAGAGACTCGTCCAGGTTCTCTTGTATACCCCTACGATCGCCGCTTGGGTGACCGCCACCGGCTCTATATTGCTGAAGAGGAAAATCGATTGGCATTGTAAGAAGAGGTCGTTTGGAGAGCGTATGTTGCAAGCCATCAGTCTAATCGTTGAAAGCGTGGGTTCAGAAGTTATAGGGCTTTTGGAGCTACTACAGTCGGCCATGATCTTGTCATAGCGTCGTGATTGCACATTTTGAACAGAGCACAGAGCATAGAGTAGGCAAGGTGGCTCTTCTAGACAGAATGGTGCGGATGGAATGTCATAGCGTTTCTCGTAGGGTGGAAAACCTCGTATTGTAAGCCAATCCCGGGCCAAGTTCTGTTTTGCGTACTGTATAGCTCAGAAGAATGTGGATGTATTCCGCCTTACCCGTTCGGTTCCTGCGGTAGCATGTTGTTTGCACTTATGGTAATAGCGCTAAAGTTCATATGTGGGTCTGCACCCCTGTAGCTCCAAAAGGCTATTACAAATTTGGTTGTAATTAGCTACCTCCTACCTCGGTGCCGTGCGTTCAAGGCGTAGTGCTGCCTACCTTTATACCTACCACAATTCTCGCGCCGACCGGTTTAGACATGTCCCTAGGGCGCACCTCAAAACTATAGGGCGAGTGCTCTATAATCTTTGTCGCTAGCTGAAGATCACCAGATTCAGGTTGAACCAATGTGACTCTCGGACCCTTCTCCAAATCTACCTTCAGACGCCCAGGAAGGGCGCCATACCGCTCGATCATCAGACAGGACCTTGACAGCTGAACGCCGTGTTCCGCCCGCCCTGGAATGCATCCATAATCCCCTCGATGCTGCTGTACATCCCCAAGCCAGCAGTGACCAGCGCTCCCACTGCGATGATCGCGTTGAACAGTTTGATGTACCACCGCTTGGCCATGAAGCCGCGCATCCAGCGCTTGGCGCCGTTATCATGGCGGGTCGTGCGGCCGGTAGATGGATCGAAGCCTTCGTCTTCGCGGACGGCGTCTCGCTGGACGGAGAGGCCGAGCATGAGGAGGGGCGGGAAGGTGTAGGTGAATTGCATGATGCAGAGGGCGGCGACGAAGCCGGAAAGGGCGCTGGTGAGGAGCGAGTATTAGTTGATGTACTGGTCTGGGAAGAGTCGAGACTTACGAGAAATTGGGGATGGCTGCTGCTAGCAAAAACGCCAGAGCCCAATAGATCGGAACGAAGAAGACCCAAATCCACTTGCCCTTCTTCGATTCAAGGTCGGGAAGATGCAGCAATTCTTTGAAGCAGGCTTGGTACAAAACTTTGATGCCGATGTTTCCGTACAGAGCAGCGGCTATCAGGCCTGTGACAAGGTAGAGGATGTTGCCGGCGACGAGTGGACCACGCATCGACATGCCTTGGTTGGCAGGGTTGATCACATATTGGCCTTGGAAGCCGTATACGTAGACGCCAAAGAAAATGTAGACGCTGAAGATAAATGCTTCAGCGATCAGGAGTGCTTTCCAAAAGTCGAATGGGCGGCGCATCTCGGACATGAATTCACAGTAGACCATTGCTCCGCCGTAGGAGAAGACTGCTTGCATGAGGCCTAGGACTTGACCGCTGAAGTTGATGTCTGGAGGAGCGCCGGCGCTGGTGGTGACGGGAGGGATTGGGTCGCTGATGTCGACTCCGTTCTGGCTGGGATGGAAGTGAGTATGGCTGTCTTTTTGGCTGGAATGTTTTTAGCAGGGGTTATTGCAACTCACTTGGAAGCAGCTTCATAGTTTGGTTCGCTGTGGGTCACCACAGCCATAACCATGACCATGACGATCACATTGATCCAGACGGCAAAGTTGGCGATCCATCCAAATCTCTGCAGAGTCCGGATCTGGCCGAGAGACATGCCCAGAACAGACCAGATCACGCAGCAGACAACATAACAGATATTCCCGTTGATCTGATAGAGGCCTTGACCATTGCCAATGATGATCACACCCACTAGGCAGAACAGCTGCACCGATTGTAGGACGTTCACGATGTGGCGTGCGAAGGGGCCGTATATACGAAAGGCAATATCGGAGTAGTTCGATATGGGATAGCGGTCTGAGTCGAGTTGGAGGAACATTCTCCAGAGCTAGCTTAGTGTCAGTAACTTCCGATTGGAAGATGCACCGATTGACGGATCATACCTGCCATCCGGTGTATCCTGCCAGGGCACCGAAGATCGCATACAAAGAGATACCTGGTCCGTAGCCCATCTGAGCCATCGCCCAAGGCACAGTGTACGGGCCTAGTACATCAGTGGTGATGAGATAGAACACCGCAGCCCAACCGGCAGTTCTTGCAGCCCTCTGTGCCTGATGCCACTCGCCATCGGATACAGCCACAGCAGTCGGTGGCGCAGGTTTTAGGTCTTTCATCTCGGAAGTGGTGGCTTCGGATCGATTATTGTGGTTGGATGCATCGCTCTTGCTGGACCCAAAAAGCTTCTGCAGAGCGAAATGTTCAATTTAGTACAGTATCTCAGACAAATGCATGGGCTCACAGTCTAGCTTCAAAGTCTATACTGCTCGTTCTGCCGCTGAGAGGCCAGTATAGAGTCTGGGCCTACACCACGAGATTAGGTTGTATCCTTCGTTCACGTACCGCCACGGGTCCTTTGATCTTCGGGAGCAGGTCTTCCTCACGCCTAGTGATTGAAGCCCAGTACATGTACTCTTCGATGGTAACTGTACCGTGTCGTGTCGAGAGGGCAGCAGGCGCTGTGTCGGGCCAGGCATATAAGATGGGAGGGCCATGCTTCTCGTGTGCCACGGTGGCCGCCAAAGGCATAGCCATGGTAGCGGAAAGACGGTGGGAGGTAGAGATCTATCGGCTTACCACAGGGCATCGATCCTGGCCTTACAACATATATCATGCTCGCGTTCGACAAGCGAGCCGCAGCGACCAGGGCCGATGTAGACGACGCCACCATGCTCGTTGGCATCGCGATATGCGACATCAAGCATATCAAGCGAACGATAAGCTAGGCCAAGCAGAGCAGGTGTGAGCCGCCTGGGAGAGCAACATGCCGCCATGAGGATGCGGTTGGCGGCAAAATAAGTAGATCTCTCATATCGGCAAGCAGAATGCATGCACGTGCAATCTCGATCCAGCATATACCGGGCCGCTTCAGGGAGGAGGTAGCACAAAGACGGCACACTTGACGGGGGTACCACAACCGCCAATTAGAATGTCAGTTCGGCGACAACCGGCGATGCAAGGTCGTCTATGCATGATTGGGCGATTTAGGTGGTCGAGATATCGTCTCACACAGGAGTGGTCAATGGAATTCTGGCAGTACGAAGAACTGTGGTGTTTCAAAAGTATGAATACACATTTTGTTCTGACTTCACATTATTCGAACAACACTTGTCTGACACTCCAAAGACCAAGAGGCGATTGTGATTTTATTACCAAGATCCCGAAATCAGTATCGCCGCACGCTCAGAAATACCATATATACCAGTCTGCGGGTGCGCGCTGACGAGGACAGGAATTACACTTGCGTCTACCACTCTCAGGTTCCTGGTTCCGTACACCTTCAGTTCAGAGTCTACCACCCCGCCATCTTTCCTCGGCAGCATGGCACAAGTTCCCACTGGGTGGTAGAACGTGTTGACGTTGTTCTTCACGAAGTCCTCCCATTCCTCGTTTGTGTTCACTTCGAGACCAGGCTCGTATTCGTCTACCCAGATGCTAGAGAATGGAGCAGTCGTTGCGATGCGACGAATGTACTTGGACAACTCGATGAGAGCTTTGAGATCATACTCGTTGCTTGCGAAGGCTGGGTCATACACCGGCTTAGCCGTGGGGTCGGAGGAGTTGATGTGCACATAGCCACGTGCGAGTGGATGCATGAGCGCCGCAAACACAGTTGTGAAACCTTTGCCGTACAGTGGATCGCCGGGCTGTGGATAGCTTTTGAGGCCGCTGTAGCCGTCGGAGAGCAAGAACTCCGCCTCCGGCACGCTTGCGCTGAGGTTCAAGTCTGTCAACCATTGGAGCTTCTTGTTGTCTACCACACTGTTGTGTTCAGCAGCGACGCGCTTTGCTATCTCAACCAGCTTCGTCTCTTTTTCTTGGCTCAAAATCGAGCTCCAATTTTGGTAAGAGTACGCAGACGCAGCGTAGTCGTAGGCTGAAAGCTGATTGGCGTCGTATAATTCTCGTTGCTCTGCGGCGTACTCGGCATCGTGCTTCAGCCTGTCGAATGACGTGTAGTTGTCTTTCAATTGGTATGCGGCCTGGATGCGAGGATGGTCTTGAAGGTTCTCACCGACACCCGCAAGGTCGATCAAGGCCTTTACACCCGCTTTCTGGAGCAAGGAAGTGTTCCCAATGCCTGACTGTTCCAGAAGTGGCGGGCTCTTCAGTGTGCCGGCCGAAACAATGACCTCTCGGCGGGCCATAATGACAGTACCATTGATTAAAGTGACACCAGTCGCCCCGTAGTCACCATCTTCTTCGTCGAAATTTACCTTTGCAACCTCGACTCCGGTAACAGTTCTGACATTGGATCCAGTTAGAGGAAGATAACCGACTGCACTATACGATCTGGTGTAGTTCGAAGGATCGATGGTGCTGGAATGGTACGCAGCACCGACGTTCTCACCACCCAGCCACGCCGTATTTCGGTTGACGTGCAGATTGGCGAAGGTCGGCAGCCAAGTGTCCTGGTGCGCCGGTATGTACTTGTTCACAACGGCATTGAGGGGACCCTCGACTCCAAACCCGGCGATGCCAGTGTAGTCTTCGCGATTATACGAGGAGAAGTTTTCCGCCTTATTCATCGCTGCGATCATATGATTCAAATCCCAGCCGGGGTTGCCCAGCTCTTCGCAAGCATCGTATTCATATTTCGAGCCCCGATCCCAGATCATTAGATTGATAGCTGACGTACCGCCAAGCACTTTGCGTCGGGACTGGGTAATGACTCGATCATTGAGCTGCGGCTGTGGGATCGATGTGAAGTTCCAGTCGTACTTTGTTCCCAAAGTCGAGCCCTTGAGTCCAGGTATATTGATACGGTCTTCGTCAGGTACCGAGGGTCCTGCCTCTATCACTAGAATGGTGCTTCCTGGCATCCGCTGGCCGAGCCGAGCAGCGACAGCATTTCCTACCGTGCCGCCACCTACCACGACAAAGTCGTAAGTGCCCTGAACGTTGACTTCGTGTTGTGCTGGGGCTGCATGTGTGGGTTCCACGTGCTGAAACAATCCGACAAGAGCTGCGCTCAGCGCAGATATAAAGAGGCTCATCTTGCATAAGAAATTCGGCTGACTGCCATAGACACAATCGCACGAGAGGAGGCAGCAGACATCTTGTCTTTTGTTCAGCTGCGATTCGGACGAGATGCAGTCAAAGATTAGATCGTCAATGTTGCTGCTGTTCACAATCCTCGGCGCATGGCTGGCTGCAGATACTTGTTCCCTGTCCCTGGTAGTCGGCAGTTGTCTTGGGGCAACCTTGAAGGACTGTTGAAGGGCTCCAAGCCGCTATATGCAGGTCAGAGAAGAGAAATGTCGATCAAGTTTCTGCCTGATCTGGCTGAATAGCGTCGCTTTCAAATCGCTCCAACTCTCTGCCTCATATCGTGGCTGTGGACCAATTACTCGGCATACCCTTTCGTGGTCGTGCCTTTGAGAGCATCCAGCTTGTCACACACTAATTGATCTTATCCTTCGATGACCGGGGTGCCGACTGCGCCGAACAGTCCCCGTACAGATTTAGTTGGAGGGAAAGCATCTACCGTTGAAGGTCATTTCATTGCATCTGGACCTCTCCATTTAATTTATGATGGATACCTACAGTTCTTGCGCTCAAGTTTGTGTACGGACTTCTAATTGTAATAGCAAGAGTTTCTACACTCTGAGGCAGATGATACTAGCACTCTAGATCTTGAGATATAGAGGCAACGTGAACAGTATCTCAACGGCGAGCATACTTCTGAAATCGCCCAAAGCCTATAATGATAGCATAAAGGGAGGATGTAGTGCTTGAGTCTCACATTAACTTAGGCGTAAGTGGCTGTAGGTAGGTGTTCGAATCTAAAACTACTAACACATCACCTCATACCTTGCCAACCTCCCTAACCTCATCATGCGAAGCCTCACCACTACCCAATCCCTTTTCTCCCAGCACACCACCTGCCGGGCTCCCACTCTCCTCATCCTTCGCCCCACCAACATTCTCAACCCCAACCTTCGTCTCCGCAAACGCATCCACCACATCCCTATACGCCGGTACGAAGTTCACACAAATCGCATACGAAGACGCCGCGATGAAAAACATGAGTGGCACTATCATCCCAAACTGCGTGCTATCCCTCGCATCCGACGCAGCTCCAAGAATCGGCGGGACGACCGCGCCACCGCACACCGCGCCGACGATCCACCCGGAGCCGCGCTTGGAGTGCTTGCCCAGCCCACGCATGCCCAGCGCGACGATAGTGGGAAAGATGATGGATTCGAAGAACAGCGTGACAAACAGCAGGGCGATGCCGGCGTTTCCCCCGTGGCGGATTGCGGGCGCGACGAAGATGATGCAGCCGGCGAGGTAGAAGATGAAGACCCAGCGGGGGCGGACGTAGCGCATGAGGAAGGTTCCGATGAAGCGGCCCAGGGCGAAACCGCCTTGGGCGCCGGCGAGGAGTTGGGCGGCGGCAGCGTCGGTGTATTTGTCGTCGGCGTCGATTACGTAGTTGATGAACTGGATTGGATGTGTTAGGCTATGTTTCATGGATCGATTTGAGGGAGGAGGGAAGGGCTTACGAATCCAGCGATGCCAACTTGTGCACCAGTGTAGCAGAACTGGGCGAACGCAGCGTGGAACAAGCGGTATTGCTTCCTAAACGGCTTGATATCGGCATTTGCATGAGTCTCCGTGGCCTGGAATGCCATATCTGCATCGGTGATTTCTGGAATTGGCGAGCTGACGCGAACACGTTAGCAGAGTTGACATTAGAGAGCAGTCGACCACTAGACTCACAAGTAGAAGACCACAGCGAGCAAGAACACAAAGCAAGCGATCGCCAAGTAGATCCACTGCACGTTCTGAAGCGCTCTCTGGTCATTGCCCACATGGTTGAAGATAGCGTACGAGCCGATGACAGGCGCTACGACCGTTCCGATTCTGCAATCATAGCACATTAGCCAAAGCCCTCTCGATCATTTGAACGAACATTCCAACTCACCCATTAAAAGCCTGCGAAAAATTGATCCTAATCTCTGAATACTTCGGCGGCCCACAAACCGTAATATACGGATTCGCCGCAGTCTCCAAACTCCCCAACCCATTACCAATGATGAAAATCGCCGCGCAGAAGCCCCCAAACGATCTATACAAGATGCAAGGCCAGGCGACGAGCGATCCGACGCCGTATAGGCAGAGGCCCCAGATGAAAGTCGCTTTGTAGCCGTAGTGGCGCAGGATCCAGTTGGCGTGGCCGAGGGAGGCGAGCGGGTAGGCGCCGAAGTAGGCGGCTTGGAGACCTGATGAGCGGGCGCGGGTGATGTTGAGGCTGTTTTGGAAGTGTTTGTTCAGGGTGTCGAGGAGGCCGTAGGAGAAGCCCTGGGAGGGGAGGGGGGTTAGCTTGGGTTGGAGAGTCCTCGCGGTCCGCATTCAGACTCAATACTGGTCTCTCTCAGCGGCAGGGCGAACAGTACGGACTTTGAAGCCAGATTGCGAGAGAGTGTATTTCAATCATGTTACGTGGAGAGTCTGGTGTCTGATGGGCTTGATTGGGGAAGAATTCCAAGCTCAGCACTACGCAAGCTCGTGATGGTGGCGAGCGCGTAGAACATCATCGTAGAATTGTACAAGAATATATCACTTACCCAGAGAAAAAATAATATGGTCACGAGTACTATGGGATAGATAGACTGTCGCAGCGTAAGCTCAGCAGCGTTCGTCCGCTGGTCATCACGGTTCTTGAGCGAATTCTTCTTCAGCCATTTCGGAGCCATGACTGCGGTACGCAAGTCTTCAACGAGAGAGACAAAGAGTGGTGATAAAATATGAACTAAATATGCAGGACCTCGCCTACCTACTTATGCTCTCTATCAAGCGTGGTAATTCCCCGGCAATTGATGCAGCTCTGACATGATTCAGACGATAACTTAGCGCGCGCGAGGGATTGGGCGACAGATGACCACTACCACGTCTTGGATATGTCCCATCCCTGAGTGATGTTGCATCTGTCGTCCACTTCCCCGCACACCTCACGGACTAAGATCGCGGACCTCCACAGCTTGGTCGGTGTAAAGATGGGGCGAAGGATCGGCGGCCGGCTTGGCCTACGGAGGGCAGGCTTCGAGAAAAACTCAGTGTGAGGAGTGGCCATTCATGAAGCGTATTGAGTTGCGGCAGGTGGCCCATCGAAGCAATCCATGTGAGGGCCACGGCGATGGCGGAATCCGCAGCGAGTGTCGATCCAAGAATTGAAGCAACAGGGACTCCCAACGAATGAAGTTAATTGCCGGGTAATGTATTGAGCTTATCCGAGCTCATGCCTTGCAGTGGAGTGCAGTCGTTTCGTGTGATCGCTATATCGCCATGGAAGTCCCGCGGCCGAGGCAAGAAAACCGATTAGCATGTGCGGATTACTGCAGATGCATGCATCAAGCATCTTCAGAGCAGTTCCATTCGGCGACGTGGCGATGCTTGTTGTTCACAGCCATCGAGATACACCGATTCAAGTCGTCCCTTTCTCAAATATCCAATCTGTGACACCGCCCAAGCCACATTTCATACCTCACTCCACCCTCCTGCGAGTCGCAGAACCTTGACCCTCCTGTCCACTGAAGCCAGTGATGATCTCAGTCACCAGCTGACGGAGCTCAGCCTGACCTTGTTCAGTCTGGAAGTCAGGCCTGGCAGCCAGCTCTTCAATCCTGCGACGGATCTCAGGATCAGGCTCTTCGCCGGCCTCGCCAGCGTCCATAGTGCCCACATTGACCTTGACATTGCCAGGGAGCTGCGGAGGAGCGTGCACGCCGTTTGTGCCATTTGTACCGTCGAGAGCAGCGCCCGAGTCCACAGCACCGCCAGTTTGTGCGACGATGGAAGCGGCCTCTTCGACGGATGCGCCGCCAGCAGCTTGACGCAGGAAAGCAGCCACGATAGGCTGCTCATCCTCGTCGTCCAATTTCTCCGCCGCAGTTTGTCCCTCGTTGTTCTTTGCGTCGATGCTTACGCCTAGCACCAGCAGCTCTTTCGCCATCTCCACCGTCTCGGCGTTGAAAAGCGCGGTCTCCTCATCCTCGTCGCAGATGTTGGCGGAGACGTTGAAATCCTTGATCAGAGCGTGCACGAGCTGTACATGGCCGTAGGAGGTGGCTGCGTGCAGGAGACTGTAGCCGTGGGAGTCTTGCTGGCCTGCTAGTTGGGGGTGTTCGCGGAGGTGTGCGATGACGGTATCGGGGGAGTCCGGCACCAGGTTCAGCAGGCGGTCAATTGTATGAGGTTGCGACATGGTTGTGTTTGTGGTGGCGTGTGTATTTGAATTGATCTTGGGTTGAATCACAGCCTGGCGCAAGAAACAAATGTTTGGAGGGGCACTCGGTATTTGCCGCCGAAATTTAAGCTGGCGGATGATGCATTGGTTGGGAGGAAACGTGATAATACACCGACAGTCGAGCTTGGATTTATAGATCCAGCACTATATTTGGTAGAACCAATATTCTCAATAGCATAAGATATCATAAGATATCATAAGATCATTGCGGCGGTATGCCCGACTTCCAAGCATGATTGAATATTACGCCTCAGATCGAGCAAAACTCTCCATACGCACCGCAGTATTAATCGGGTATTGTCTTCATTCTCATTTATTCCAATTTTGCAAGACTGCATATCATCATTCATACCGCGCTCTCAAGCTCATGCTTTTTTCCTGGTTCCCGCCTTGCCATGCAATAAACCCACTCCAAATCCATGAAACTCGTCGCGTCTAGCTCAAATCCAGCTTCCAGAGACCATCACCAACGTAGTGTCCGTTCTCAATGCCGACGCCCTTCTTCTTCTCCTTCATCTCCTTGGTGCCCATCTTTAGCACACCAATCAAGCAAGGGTGCTCCTTGCCTTCGGCCTCAACCACCACAATCTCGCCAGCCTCAAGATCCTTTCCGTCGTTGTCGTAAACGCCTGCGTCCTCGTCGCCAGGTAGCCTGCCGCCCGGGCTCGTGAGACCAGGGACCATGAGAGTCGCACCGCTCATAACGAAGCGAATCGCACCTCGGTCAATGCGCACGCGCTTGAAGGCCCAGGGGTATTTGTGCACGATGGTCAGGTGAGGGATCATGGCATCGTCCATGTGCTGGAAGAACAGGGGTGTGCTGCCGTTGCAGTAGAGCGAGACGCGGTCGGGGATCTTGACGAGGTCGAGCTGCTCCTTCTTGGGCATGATGTCGTCGATGTATGGCTCAAGGCCTGGGTAGGTCTCGAGGACTTTGGCGCGCACTCCGCGCTGGGCGGAGGACTTGACCTTGCTCTTCTGGCCGGCGGTGAACTTGGAGGGTGTGTTAGCTATAGTAACGACTGGAGAGTTCCGGGCACGTACTGACTTCCTTCTTGAACATGGTGGCGGAATTATGTGTGTATCAATGTTGGGAGCGTGGTGATTCTCAAGTAGGTATTCAAATGAATGAATGAGGCCCAAAGTCGAGCCCCACCAACGGCCAGGCTGTGACCCCTCCTTCGTATCCTTCGTCACAACGCCGCTCGCTCGCTGTTGTGAATGTGGGCAATGGTGGTAGGAGCGTTCTTGGTTGCGCTTGCCTGCTGCAACGCCGCCTCCAGAACGTTCCATGGAAATAGTATACATACTCCCCTCACTCACTCACTCACTCACTCCTTGTTATAGAGACAATCTACCCATACCACTCTTCTCTCACACCACATATCACTCGGTCAAACTTCCAATATGGTACGATGAATCCTTCCGCAAACCTCCACCGCAAACATTCCCACTAACAAACGAACCCCTCCAGGCCACCGACTCTCGCAAGCGCCTGGCGCTCGCCATCGTTGATTTCCTCAACACTTCGCTCAAGGATGGCACTCTTCAGTCCGAGGACGCCGACAGCATCGAGATCGCCAGCAACTGCATCGCCGAGTGCTTCCACGTCGACCCCAATGACCAGGCCGCCATGAAGGATGCTCTGGGCGGCCAGAATCTGCTCTCCATCTACAGCGTCTACGAGAAGCTGAAGGGCAAGTCCACCGCTTCTACTCAGGGCTCCAGCTCCGCACAGGAAGCCCGACCCAGCACACCCTCTGTTCCCCAGGCGCAGGACAGTGAGGCCGCCAAGGGTGGTCCCACCGAGGAGAGCGAGAAGCTCAAGGGCCAGGGCAACGCCGCTATGCAGAAGAAGGACTACCCCACCGCCATCGACTTCTACACCAAGGCTCTCGAGATCTCACCCCTCAACCCTATCTACCTCTCCAACCGCGCCGCCGCATACAGCGCCAACCAGAAGCACGAGCTCGCTAAGAACGACGCCGAGCTTGCCACTGTCGCTGATCCTAAGTACACTAAGGCCTGGTCCCGCCTGGGTCTGTCTCGTTTCGCACTCGGCGACGCGAAGGGCAGCATGGAGGCTTACGCCAAGGGTATTGAGGCTGAGGGCAACGGTGGCAGCGAGGCAATGAAGAAGGGCTACGAGACCGCAAAGCGCAGGTGCGATGAAGAGAACGTTTCACCAGATCTTGATACCACCAGCTCTCGCTCTGGACCCGGCGGTGCTGGCGCTGGCGCTGGCGGCATGCCCGATCTCTCATCGCTTGCCGGCATGCTCGGCGGCGGCGGTGGAGCAGGCGGCATGCCTGATATCGGTGCGCTGATGCAGAACCCCATGATGAGGCAGATGGCCAGCCAAATGATGAGCAACCCTGATATGATGAACAACCTTATGTCGAGGTTCGGTGGTGGTGGTGGTGGTGGTGGTGGTGCTGGCGGTGCTGGTGGCGCCGGAGGCATGCCTGATCTGTCTTCCATGATGAACGACCCTGCCATCGCCGAGATGGCACGCAACTTCATGGGCGGCATGGGCGGCCAGGGCGGCGCCGGTCGCGGACAGTAGGCAACGATATACACAGCGTGATGACGATTCGGCAACGACGAGTTTACGAAAGAATAATACATCAAAGCATGGGTCATGGTTCGTGACCATTGAGCACGTTCCCTCTAAAATATCTTTACATTCGTCTACGTCTGTTCGTGTTTGCTGATTACGCGATATTAGTATGAATATGTACCTTACGGCGACTCCAGTATGAATTGTCGCAACGCGCTTTGTGTCCACTTCGACTCATGTGCATCCGCTTGCGAAAGAGATGTATTCGAGTTGACGTTATCTGCGGCCTTAAGCGAACAGTCTGAGCACGCATACAGGGCACTGACCGGCTCCACAGAGATAGAGATAGCAACGACAGCTGACGCGGAATCTTGATGCCTGCTGCAGGCTTCCACGCACTAACACTTCGAAGGGTCTCATATATACTAAGAGCCTTATTCCGTCCCTCTCTAACATAAATCATCAGACTTCACCATTTCCAATTACACAAATAGCGCCAACGATGGCACCTTCCACAACTCACGACACTATTAACGCCGCTACTTTGGAGGCCGACATGAAATATGATCAGCCAGAAGCGTCTGACCCCGATAGCATTGCTTCAGCATTCAGGGGAAATGAGATCTCAGGATTGGACATCTTCGCGCGGACGCAAGACGCCTTAGAAGACTTCCCGGCTGCTATAGTGGAGCAATTGATGTCCGCCATGAACAACGACATTCCTACAGGAGGCAGTGACATTTCTTACGGAGATAACGACACTCAATATCTGCGCTTTTGGAAGGCCAGATCTCCCGGAGCGCCAGTCATCATCTTCGTCCACGGAGGCAGTTGGCAAATCGGAGCATATCTCGACTCTATCGGCTCAGCCAAAGTCACTCATTTGCTTGATCAAGGCTATGCTTTTACCTCTGTCAACTTCTCACTTGTGCCTTCTGTGACTGTGGAAGTACAAGTACAGGAGGTGGCGCATGCGCTCGGACATTTGACCAAAAACGCAGCTGAGCTCGGCATCGATCCGCAGAAATTCGTCTTGATGGGACACAGCTCGGGCGCACACGTCGTCACTCTCCTTGGAACGGACTCGAGTTACCTGTCAGAAGCCGGAGTAAACATCTCCAACGTCCGCGGAGTGATCGCAGTAGATGGATCCAACTACAATGCGATGGCAGACTTCATGGACAGCCCTGGCCCCGTCGTTACCAATCTCGCGTTTGCGCTCGGAAAGGATCCTGCGAGATTGCGCGCCATGTCGCCGACATATCATGCTCGTGGTGTCAATGTGGGATCTTTCCTCTTACTGCACGCGCAGCGTGATGGGGGGATTCGACAGGCGGTGGAGTTTGCTGCTGTGCTGGAGGCTTCGGGAACTGATGTGGATCTGCATGTTTTCGAAGGCCGGAGCTTCGAAGGGCATATGCAGATGTTGCTGAGACTTGGGGAGGTGGACTTTCCTGCTACGGCTGTCATGGATGGGTGGCTGAGGCGACATGTACCAGTGGGTTTGTGAAGTATTTTTGGGCTACGTGGCGGGAATCATGTCGTGTCGAGGACGAAGATTCTTGAGATGAAGACAGGAGACAAACCTCCAGGCCTTGTGAGTTTCTCATGTTAATTTAAATTTCTTGCATTAGATCCGATCGAATACTATCTTACACTCATACCAATGTATCTCAAGTAACCGGAAGCCACTCTGAAGCCAAGCTCCTAATCTGCTCTGGGCACTGAGGCTCTTCCAACCCATCCCATTCGCGGGCCTGAAGCATCTCACGCAAACGCTGAAGAACCGGAAGCTCCGGCTTAGCTAACAAGTCAACACCATACACCCCCTCCGAGAACTGAAGCAAAGAGTAAAACACACAGTCTGCGATCGAAACACGCCCGTCATCGATCGAACGCTGCAGCTCCGTGGCGTAATCCTCCTCGACCAACTTCAAAGTCTTCTTGCAGAACTCCATTGCAAGCTCCGCCGCGAGCGCATTTGTCTTCTCCAACGGCACGAAAAGAGCAGTGCCTTTGTGCCCCGCGAAGGCAAACTGCGTGCTGGCTTCGTCGACGAGAGCTAGGATCTCTCTGGTCCTCGCTTTCTCTTCGGCAGTGCTGCCTCGCATTTTGATCTCTCGATTCGCAGTCTTAGCCAATTCCACCTGCCAGTCTTTCGCCGGATCAGGGCTGTCGCATACGTCTTCGAAGAATTCGATGATGGCGAGCGATTGCTTGATAAATGTCCCGTCCGGTAAGCGTAGGATCGGAACGCTGCCTGGAGGTTTTCCGGGGGCGGTCATGCCGGTATATGCAGGTATCACTGCTGTGATCTTGAGTAGGGGTGAGGTTAGGAGGCCTTTCTCTGTGAGGTAGAGGAGGACGCGGCGGGGGTAGAGGCCCCAGGGTAGGACGTAGAGTTCGAGTTGGGCGGTCATGACGATTGGATTTTTGGCTGTGGAGTTGTTATTGATAGGTACGAGCTCAGAATATCTTTGTTTGCGACGAGAAACGACATCTTTTGTAGTTTCGTTCGATATATGTACATGGACGGAGACTTGGGGTGGGATCTGGAATGTCTCCGGGATGTCTCCGTGAAGGATGACTTGTGATCAGACCGACAGGATCCTACAGGAACAACATCACAAATGGAAGCACATCGGCGACTAAGTGTTTTGTGGTTGAAGTCAACCCTAATCAAAGGCGATTTCGTGATGTTCATGAACTAAAAATAGCGCACGCCCTTTAATCCTGGTTAGTCAGCTTCGGGTTATCGAAGTGGAACGAGACTAAGAGTCATGTGACTATGTAGCAAATATTCCAGTATAAGAACCGCAACTAGTTCACAAGCCTATCCATAACTCTTGATATTTGATTTCCGTTACGTGGGTTCCGCTCTTCTGTGCCTAAGTGTCCACGATGGCCATTCCTGATCTTGCAGATAGCGCGAGCTTATTAGCGACTCTTCCAAAAGCCGAGTTACATCTTCATCTGGAGGGAACCATCACACCAGCTACATTGGTCATCCTTTCCGAGCGCCATGACGCCAAACCTTTCACTTTCGCACAAGCCGAAGTGCTCAACGAATACACAGACTTTTTACATTTCCTACAAGTGTGGGACATCGTCTGCAAACGCATCCAGACTCCGGCCGATTACGCGCTCATTGTGCACAACATGTTCGGAAGTCTCGCGCAACAAGGAGTCAAGCATGCTGAAGTCTTCGTCGCTGTGGGTGGCATGATCGCGGAAAGGCCAAGTCTGGTAGTGGAAGATGTCTTCGCGGCCATCGAGGCAGCGAGAGTCAAAGATGAAGCCATCTACGGTATCAGCGTGCTCTGGATCATCGACGCATCCCGCCAGCGAGGTCTTAGTCACGTCAGCAAGGTTTTCGAGATCGCGTCCGAGTTGCGACAGAAATACCCTGCTGTTGTTGGTGTTGGTATTGGTGGCGATGAGGTCGGTGGGCC